>VFQR01001374.1_pt1 | contig 18994 bp, 21 predicted proteins | sample 3512321 | NCBI WGS metagenome assembly VFQR01 (sample SAMN10412374, study PRJNA504923) | tailings metagenome | isolation source: Relicate 3 Philex TSF1 revegetated site | place: Philippines: Tuba, Benguet | collected 2017-08-29
AGCTAGCATCTTTCAACTGTGACCAAAAGATGTGGGAGCAGTTTATCGCCCGTTGCAACTCGAAAGGCACGACAGCAACAGCGACGCTCACCCGTTTTATTGAGCTATACCTAGATGGTTCTTTAGATGACCTTGATGCAATTGCTGGTAATGAAAATAAACGTTTGGACTCTTTAGAACAAAAAACTGAAGAGATAACAGCCCAAATGAAACAATTTGCTGAGGCGATTATTAAAATTCAAAATTATCTCAACAACCAACCGAAACGGCAGAAGAAATCGTACAATAATAATTCATATTATCAAGGGCAAACTCCTCGAATCCAACCGCTAACGGAAGAAGGTTTAGCTTCAAGACTTGGTGTAAATGTAGAAACTATACGCGAGCAGCGAGTTAATCTGCCACCACCGCTTTTTGTGGGATGGTGCAAAGGCAAGGATAGAGCAGGGTTAGGATGGGAATTTAATCAGGATACGGGGTTATATCATCCGGCAAGTTAGTATTTTATTAATTTTAAGAATTTCTGAATTTACACTGATTCGCTCTGTTAATGCGATCGCGGGTAAGAAAAAGAATAGGGCTTTAGTTCCTCCTGGAGATAATGCCGACCTGCACTAACACTACGGTGCTGGCTCGTGTACACAAACAAAACTTCCCTCCAGATAAGGGATTAGAACCAACAGAGCGTTCTGATTATTTTGTAACTGAAAGCTAAAATTTTAATAATGTAGAGGTATATCTGACGAAGCAATGCAGGGAAATGACCGAACTATATAAGGCTGGAATCATTGAGGTAACAGAAGCCGAAGATGAGGATGAAGATTTATTTGAAGTCGCGGTGCATTTTGACGGCGATATTTTTCTTCCCAGCGTTGTTTTTGAAGGCAAAGACCACGCATTGCGGCAAGCTAAAAAACTTTATGATTGGCTAGAAGCTAATCCAAAAGAAATTAAAGGTGAGCGACTACGTTGGCAATCATACACAGTTAATCGCGAATCTTTAAGAGAATACCCAGCTTGCTATTTACCTTACTACTACTCAAGATATGAGCAAAGTTTAGAAGTTTCAATTTTTGAGCGAGACCAAGAAGCCATTGCTTATGGTTGGTTAAATGCTGAACCTTTACCTTATTATGTGGATAAAGAAGATAGTTTGGTAGTTCTTGGAGACATTTCAGATGATGCTGTGCTTGCTGGTTGGCATAAAGCTATTGATATACGCATTCACATTTACTCTTTTATCTATCAGTCAAATAGCAGCCACAAGCTTTAATAATCAGTTGAGCATTAGGAGCTTTATGTGCAACTAAAAATCGAATTAAAAAGGGGTGTTGATAATACACCTGTTGAAGCCTATCTGGTAGATCTAGGACAAAAACATGTTGATGATTATGTCAATGATTGGGTCGAAAAGTTAAGGTTATTTACTCAAGAAGATAAATACTGGGACTGGATATTTAAATTAAGATATATTGCCAATCAAGCAAATCTTGAAGGTTATGCAGTTGAGTGCGAAAACAAAACTCAAGGATTAATGATAATAGAAACACAAATGCACGGTTCCCGGTTGAATATAGGTAAGAGACTAGTTTATGTTGATGGTATTGCCACTGCCCCCACTAATCGAATTGAAATTCAGCGTCCGCCTCAATTCAAAGGTGTTGGTCAAGCACTTTTAAATTTCGCCAGAATTAGAAGTGTTGAGCTTGGGTATGAAGGTAGAGTTGGGTTGCATTCTTTACCAAGGTCTGTAGGATTTTATGAAAAACAAAATATGTTTAACTGCGGATCGGAAGAAGAATATGATAATTTGGTTTACTTTGAGTATGGTGCATTGAGACGAAGATAAGGTGAAAATTTATGAATCATCAACAGCAAAATAATAATTCTGAGGTGAACGAGCCAGTAACAACCCAAGAAGCTATAGATTTACTTTTTGGTGAAGGATGGCTCGATGAGGCTGTTCGTATCGAAGATGAGGCCAATTGCACTATTGGTGCTGGTTTAGATTGGGGTAATGCACTACCACCTTTAATGCTCAACCTTCCTTTATTTGGTCGCCTATCAACGCTGCGTGTATCACTTAACCGTGAAATCAGACTAATAATTGAAACATGGGATTTAGGTGCAGCTACTTCTTCAGCAACAGAGACTGCAAGGAGACGCATTAAAGAGCGGTTACTATCTCCTGCGCCTGAGCTATTACCTCACTTAGAAGCCACCCTACTGCAAGATGATTTATACGGTGAAGAGTTTATATCTAACCGCGAAGCTCTCAAATCGCTACTTGCAGTACTGCTTACTGATTCTGATAGAGCAGAAATTGCAGAGACGGCTGCTAATTCAATACGCGCACAAGTTATGTCGCAGGTAAATTTTTCCGAAAAACTTTCTGCTTAAATACTTAATATAAAAACAATAGTATTGCATCAAATTCATCAAAGGAGCAACCGCAGTAGATCCTCTGCGTTAATCATTAGCTTGCTCCACTAGAAATCCATACCGATATCAAAGATTTATATTTTATTTTTTGGCGTAACCTGCGTTATTCAATTACAATAATCAGTACATATATATCCTTTTTTAAAAGTTTAAGAGTTCCTTAACTACGCAAATAAATTTATAAACCAAACTGAATATAAAAAAATTAAGTATATTATGATAAACATTAACGATATAATCAAAATTATTTTTGTGTACCCCAAAAGGACTGATTAATGACTAGCAAAACCCGTAGTCGCTATTCTTCAAACTGGGATACTATCGCACTTGAAATCAAATCAAAATCCGACTGGAAATGCACGCGCTGTGGTATACAATGCTTACGCCCAACTGATAAAAGAGATGGGTTAAATCGTAGAGAACGCAGTATTAAAACTTTAGTGGTTCACCATTGGAATTATCTGCCCGAAGATAATCGAGTCGAGAATCTCGCGGCTTTATGCACAGCTTGTCATCTGCTGTTCCATACGCGACGACGGGGAAACATATCACCAGGACAACTATCTTTGTGGTAGAAAAGCCAGTGGTTAAAGACAAATCAATAGTAGATAGTTATGAGAAAGGTAAAAGAGAAATCTTACCTTTCTAAGTCAAGATCGCAACATTTGCTAACGCAATAACTTCATTGAAAAATTGAAGTTGTATAGACATGAAAACTACTACTAATTCTAATCTAAAAGCGAACAAAAAATTAGTAACCTCTGCCCAGCAAATTCAACGAATAAGCACTTTACTAAGCGAGGCGGATTACTATGACTACGAAGCGGAATTAGCACAAGAAAAGTCAGATTACTATCACTTGCGGTACGGGTACTAGATTCAATCTCCCTTCAAGCATCAACTCTTCCTAGTCAACAAGCAGTAGCAGGTAAATAGGTAACTGCTACTGGCTTTTCATATCAAAAAGTAAATCATGACTCAAGCAATTGAACGCGAAATCAATCAACTCACGCTCAAAGAGTTAAGCTTAGATGCTGCTAAACTCTGGTCACAGATAGAAGAAGCAAGCGAGTTAGGCGAAGAAGGTAAAGTAGAACAACTCGTACAAGAACTTATGGGTGTTCAAGATGGTATCGAAACTAAAATCGATGCGATCGCCTGGGTAGTTGACCAGTTAAATCTTGACCTTGAAACCTGGGAAGAAAGAAAAGTGCGAGTAGCCGAACTCCACGACCGGGTAATCTCACGTCGTAAAACTCAACTTGAACAAATCAAGCGTACCCTGATCCATCTACACGAGATTGGATTAATCAGTGACAAAAATATTGGTAAGGAAAGGGTAATTGAAATCAGGGATAACCCGCCCAAAGTCGCTAACTTACTAGTAGAGGTAGACGATCAAGATTTTCCTGATGAATTTAGAGTTATTAAGTACCAAGCTAATAATAAGGCAATTCTTGAAGCCTATAAATCTGGTAAAGATATTAGCGATGTTGCTGAGATAACTATTGGGAAACAGGTACGGTTTAAGGTGCAATCAGCTACTAAGGGGCGCAACAAGAAAAACCACAACTAATGGCATACGCCTCAACCGTGTAAATCAAACACAGGTATATCCCATCATTTTACATCATCAAATGGTTAAGAGTTAAATCTTAATCATTTTTATTTTTTCTAACAACTATACCTCAATTTTAAACTTATTAAAAAAATTATCAAAACTTTGCTTATATTTAAAATCAGTGAATATATAATCGGTAAAACAGTAAATATCAATTTTAGCAGCAGTAATTATGTGCCGGACTAGGTACAAACATCGTTACGATAGGTTGGTATATTTAACCTTCTGTGATGTGGTTCAGTAGGTAATTGCAATTGATTATGTATCTTCTAATTTCCAAGTATCAAGATGATAATTCAAACTAGCCTTAAGTTTAATCTTCAGGTATGTAATCACCATAAATAAAAATTAAATATTAGCTATCGTGAGACACCTTCAAATGATACTACAGTTAGTTGATAATATTAGAACAGTTGTTAAATATATGTAGAGTGACATCTTTATCTAAGCAAACCAAGCCCAAGATATTTCATCACTGTTACACCATTAATTTATTATCGAGCCTTTTCTTCAGAGTAAATTTACACAAGCTAACGCTTTGATATCAATAGAAAGCTGGTATACCGCTTCATTAAATAGCCAGTTACTAATTATATCAACAGGAGTTAAAACAATGGAATTGGCACAGTATATACTAACAGGGCTTCTCTACATTCTTATTTACGGATTTTCGACTCTCTTCATTTTCCAATTCTTGCTAGAGATATCTATCGCTTTTGAAAAGCACTGCAACTGCACTACATCCATAAAACCCACTGTAAGTAAAATTGAAAACTTAACTGATAAATCCAAACTTCGGATATTAAACAAAAATCAAGTATCTACAAACAAACATATCACTGTTCGACAGTTAAGAAAAAGATGCTCACAAGCTGGAATAAAATGGAGTTACGCTATCCAAGTATCTAAAACAGGCAAGAAACGACATCTCAATCGAGAAGAAATGTTAATAGCTCTAAGCCAGATGAAACAGTCAGCATAATAAAAATATAAACTGATAGTAATTACTTTTATTATCAGCTTATATAAAATGGACAAGTATTGTATTTGTTGGCGAAGAAAAAATTCTAGTAAAGACGCATCACCCCTAATTTTCAATCATCCAAATTCTAGACAAGAAGCAATGATAAGAGGTGATTATGGAGAGATGGAATTATGGGATAACCTAACTGCTGCTCAAGCAGAAGTAAAAAAATTTAACCACAGATATCCCAATCTTTTCTTTTGGGTAAAAGAACCAAATGTTAAATAATCATCCCTACAAAATTATTCCTGACAGAATTACCAAACTAGCAAAAGACCAGATTTTTGTATTTGGCAGCAACACAGAAGGAAGACATGGTGCTGGAAGTGCTTTATTTGCGCGACAGTACTGCAATGCAGAATACGGTAATCCCCAAGGACGACAAGGACAATCCTGGGCGATCGTGACCAAAGACCTAAATAAGGGTATCCGGTCAATTCCCCTTCCCCAAATAAAATCCCAAATTGAGAAACTAGTCGAATATGCAAAGACTCATCCTGAACTAGAATTCCTAACAACTAGGATTGGATGCAACCTTGCAGGATACACTGACCCAGAGATAGCTTCCTTGATTAGCAATTTCAATCTTCCTCCTAATATTTGGTTGCCCCAAGAGTTTGTTGATTTCCTCATAAAAGATAAACCAACTCTAAAAGTGGCATTTACAGGAAACAGTCACAAAAAATTTGATGAGGAAGGATGGAAGCAGGTGCGTAACCGACTCGAAGGGATGATTGTTCGTGCTTGCGATCGCGCCCTTGAGTGGGGTTACAAACGCATCCAGTTCTATTCAGGCATGGCTTTGGGGGTTGATACCGCAGCAGTAGAGATAATCTTAGGCTTAAAGGATAAGTACCCTATTGAGATAAACCTTACTGCTGCCGTACACTGCATTAACCAAGATGCCAAATGGAATAATCTCGATAAGGAGAAGTATCATTGGCTGTTATCCCAATGCGACGCTATCAAATTTGTCTCTAACTTGCCTTATCAAGAGGCTGGAGGAATCAAATGTTTAAATGTTCGTAATCGATGGATAGTTAATCAAATAAAAAATGCCCACGATATGATAATTGCTATTTGGGATGGACAACCGGGAGGAACAGCTAATTTTATCGCTGATGCAGCAAAATTAAACCGCAGAGTCATAATTTATAACTGGGTTACAAACACTTATCAAAAGTTGGGAAATTTGTAAATTAATCTTAATACGAGCTTATGAAACTCACAGAATTTTTATGGTGAAGCAGTACACGCGCTATTTCACAAAGAAGAACAATGATCGCTATGGTTGGTATTGGTATCAATTTTGGGATGGTAATGAATGGATAGAAGCTGAAGAATTAGCTGATTCACATATTGCGGTTATAGATGCAACTTTGATCGCTGTATGCTTCATGGCAGGAGGTACAGTAGGGAATCGTAAAAAAGAGTATCTTGCTCATACTAATCCAAAGAAGTTTCTGCACAAGCTTACAGAATTAGATATTCCAGTCATTAGTGAAACAACGTCTAAGCCAGGTTTTCCGTACTTTGAAGCTTTAATTGTATTGTTCCCTGTAGGGGCTGGAGTAGTTTCACTTAAACTACTATCTGATTTAGCATTAGAGTGGCTAAGAAATAATCGAGAACGTGAGATTGAAGTTCGTCTAGCTAATGGAACAACTTTACGACTAAAAGGTCAAGATGCTACTGCGGAAAAATTAGAAGAATTATTTAAAGTCATTGAAAATAGGATTTTTGAAGCTTCTTCACACAAAAATGATTATGGTAGTCTTATTCAAATCAACGTGGATCAAACTCAAATGCAAAATTCGCCACAAAATCAGTCTAGTTCAGAAACGTTTAATAATGACTTACGCGGAGCAAACGTTGCTAATTTTGCAAATCAAGTTCAAAACGATGCAAAACAACAAGCAAACCAGTACAATCACACTTTAATTCCACAGCAAACTCTTGCTGAAGCTGCTGCTGAAATTCAACGACTCTTGAAACAGCTTGAAGAAACAAATCCCACGGCAACTGAGCCTGAACAGATAACTTACATTAATCTTGCAACTAAACCAGATTTCAAGCAACGAACAATCGCCGCATTAAAGGCAGCTGGTGAAACTGCCATTGATGAATTCTTTCTGGAAAATAAGTATCTTAAAGTTGGGAAAGCAATTGTCAAAGGTTGGTTGCAACCAAATAGTTAGAATTTTCTTAACAAGTTGGTGGCAGCCCAACAACCCGGTTGGAGCGGACAGATGAGAGTCTTTTTGTCTATCGTTTTGGTCAATCTGCTGCCGCTCAACCGGAACGTTCTGTTGAATATTTTTTTATATCCTTAGTTTCTTCTCTGGCCAAGATAGCCTTGCCGATAATCACTTTTCTTTAATCTGGAAGCTTGACGTGTAGACCACTGACGCATAGGAGTAACTTTCTCTACATGAAGTAGCTTCTGGCGATAAATATTATTATCTGTCAGTTGAGCGATCGCACCAGCAATAAATCGAGCGCAGCGTTCTGGCTGAGATGAGACTTGTTCTTCTGCAAAGCGGATCACCAGCCAGTTTGCATCGACAAAACACTTGTTTCTATAGTCATCCTCGCCGATACAGTGGGTAGGCTTCCCAGTCGTAAATGAGATAGGTTCATCAACTTCCAAGTCTATGTGTAAGCCAGTATTTGGTTCAATCATCAGAAAATCAGCCGTAAAAGGTAGTCGATGCCCTGGTGGAAGCATCATCTGCTGAGGAGAAACAATTTCACCAAAATAATGTTTGAGAACATTTTCAAACAGCCCCTCACTTGCCCCGATTGGTGCATCTCCCTGCCCAGACGGAAAAACTAGAGGGGTAAACTGTTTTTTGTCTTTAACTAACTCTGGAATAACAACGATTGGATATTCCGGTGTTTTGGCCATAACTGAAAATCAAAAAACTTGGAAAATCAGAACTCTTGGCAATTATCTAAATTCACAACACCATTACACAATCAACAAAATACTGAAAAGAAACCAACTTTTTTCTAATTTTTTGGATTTAGAAATTAGAAAATTATCAGTTATCGTACAGCATCCCTTCTAGATAAGATTGCTTCTGATTACGCTAAAAGCAACTAAGATGAAGTCTAGCTTTGAGTATCTAGAAGACCTGCTTGCGGACAATTATCCAATCATCGCCTGTGAATCCCCCCTCCAAGAACGTCACCGCTTCCTCATTCGTATTACTACTTCCTGTCGGCAAGTAGGTAAAAAAGTCTATATATGGAATTTAAGCGAGGACAGTATTAAAAAATTAGTCGTTAGCACCGAAAATAATCTTATTTTTCAAGAATTTGAGGACTATAAACCTTCCATCAAACAAAATACAGAAGATTATTTTCAAGTACTCAATTTTTGGAGAATTTATTCTGGCACTGGAGTACTAATCGTTGAGAATATTTTTCCTTGGTTAAAAGAAAGCATAACTAAAGATACTGAATTTGTTCTTCTATCAGAATGGATTAAGTCGTCGCTAGTTAATTTAAAATTTCATACAAAAAATAGTGATAAGACTACCATATTACTAGGAGCCAATGCTGATATAGCAAGCGAAATAGCAGCAGAAATACCCCTTTGGAGTCAAGAATTACCAGATACACAAGAAATAATTGCTAGTTTAATTAGCAGCAATTTATTTCCTTTAATATATACTGAACAAGATTATTTAGAAATTGCTAAGGCTAGTGCTGGTCTGTATATTTCTGATATTATTTCTTGCATAACCGATATTAGAAAAAATCATGACTTAAAAAATTCCAGTGAGATAGCAAAGCTTCTACTAGCAAAAAAAATTCAACTGCTCAACCGCTTGTATGACATCGAATTCTTACCTCCACCAAAAGTCCAACTTGGTGGGTTAGAACTCATGCAGCAGTCATTCAAAAAGTTCAAGCGATTGCTTTCCCCGCGTGCCAAACAATACAATCTGCGCGTACCCAAGGGAATTATGCTTGTGGGGCCACCGGGGACGGGAAAATCACACTCAGCAAAAGCCTGTTCCCAGAACATGGGTATTCCCCTCATTATGGTCGATTGGGGCAACTTTAGAAGTTTTGGCAACCAAGCAGAAATGAAACTCAAACGCTTGTTGCGACTGGCAGATAGGCTAAACCAAGTAATTTTGTATTTCGACGACTTTGATAAAGGCTTCGCCGGGGATGATGACCTCGCCAAACGGCTGGCTGGTCAGCTGTTGACGTGGATGCAAGAGCGCACGTCAGATGTACTGGTCATTGCGTCAGTTAACCGGATGGAATGGCTGCCACCCGAACTCACCCGTGCCGGACGGTTTGACTATTTATTTAAAGTAGACCTGCCCAATAATGGAGAAAGATATAGTATCTTCAAACTGCACGCTGCCCGGTTTGACGAACGCTTTCGCAATGGCGGCGACCCCTGGAGTGAAGAACAGTGGCGCAGAATTCTAAAAGCCACCAATCGCTGTGTAGGTGCAGAAATCCAGACAATTGTAGAACGCGCCGCTAGTACTATATTCTGCGAAACAATAACGGAAGATACCTACTTAGAAAGCAAAGTCCCCACACTTGAACTAACAATCGAGGCATTACTAGAAGAACGCCGCCAGATTAACCCGCTTGCCATCCGCGAAGCCGATAGAGTCGAGTCGATGCGTAACAAAGCTGACCAACAAGCTTTACCTAGTAGTCCCCTAGACGAAAGCAAGTTTGCTGTTGGCAACATTGATATTTTCAGCTAGCACACCTCATAAATCAATTCAAAGTTTCATCATGTTTGGACGAAAGCAAATGTAACCAAAACATTTCAACAGTTCATAATGCTCGGTATTTCTAACCACTTTACTACCTTATTTATCTAAAACTATGGAAGTCACAAGACAAACTGCTCAAACCAACATTCAAACTAAACAAGCACAAAATCCAGAAAAAAGCCTATTTTTCAAATTCATCAAATTTATCAAATTTGTTGGGCCAATTGCTGGTTTTACTGCTGCCCTCTCACCCCTACCGCTATACTTTTGGACTCGCCAGCCCCAGTATTTACCTATTGGTGCAACCTTTACCAGTAACAATCAAACAGTTCAACTCGAATTAGCAGACGATAGAAAGGAATATGCCCACGGACTCAAATTTCGTAATTCGATTCCTGAGAATCACGGAATGTTATTTGTCCTCAACAAACCTGAAAAAGTTAAACTTTGGATGAAGGATACGTATATTCCTTTAGATATGATATTCCTCCATGATGGAGTTATCAAATCAATCGTAGAAGCAGCTCCCCCTTGTAAAACCAAAACCTGTCCTAAGTACGATTCAATCTATCCTGTTAACCAGGTTATTGAACTACCTGCTGGCAGTACTAAAACCCTCAATCTTAAAGTAGGTAAGAAAATCCAACTCGATTTCAACACAAATATAATGCAGAATTAGTTGACGGAGAGTTGATCAATCACAGCAACCTAGCGGTAAACAACCGTAATTACGCTACCTCATATATCAATCTTTGACCCCCGATATAGCTTATATCGGGGGTCAAACATTATGAAATCAACCACTGATTTAATTATTGGAACTTGTCAAGCAAATTTGTCTGATTTTTCACTGAATGATTTACTGAAAAACATAGTGTCTAAAAATAGAAAATTTTTAGATGATTTCACGGTTATTAATCTATAAAATAATTCCACAAGTGAGAAGTTGGAGCAGACATTTACTCCAATCAAAACTTTGGTAAAAAGCAGTGTTTCGACCTTAGTTACTCTACAAAGTTTCATCCACTAATTTCTGAAATAATCTTTTTATGAGAACAGACTACGAATCTGATTTTGGTAGCGATCGCATCCCTTCCCACGAAGAATACGGATACCCCGCTTCCACCCGCCGCAAAAAGCGCAACTGGAAAGAAAACGCCAGCATCGCCGGACTAATGGCAGTTGGTACTGGTTTGATGATTGCAGATATCTCACTCCACCACATGGTGATGGCATCACTCGCGTTTGGAACTGGCATTGTAGCGTTACTACCCAAGGAAGCAAACTTGCTACTTTCCAACTTTGAGAAGTGGCAGCGCAAGTATGGCATCAATATTTATACTGTTCTGTTCTGCTTGGTAGGTGTAGTATTTATGTTGGACATTGCTACTGCACCTGCAAATGCTCAGTTCATGCAAAACGCAGAGGACTTCTTCACAGAGTATTTTACTGGTGTCAATGAAGATATTATTAGGTACGTATTTGCGGTACTGCGCGGTTTGTTCCTAATTTACCTGGGTATTGGTCTTATTAGGGTTGTTCAAGCAGCCAGAAACGACGAAGATTGGCAAACGATTGCCCGTACACCAATTATCGTTGCCCTCACAGTTGTAGTCGGAGACTTGCTTGCAGGATTGGTAACAGGCTGATACGTCACTCGTCAAAAAAGCCACCACGAGTGGCACAATTCCACAAGTGCCACTCATCAAAATTTCAAAAACTGACTTTTGTCTTTCGTAATAATGGGCAGAGAACGGGAATTTCGTACTGTCAACCGCGTATTAGGAGAACAGCCACGCCTTGGGCCATTCCCCGCCGACCAAATTGTTCCTTGGAGTGCGATCGCTCTCATCTCCTACATGGTAGTCAAGGGTTTTATGCAAGCTTCCTGGCTCGCAACCGGAATGGTAACTGCTTGGGGATGGGCAACTTGGTGGACGGTAAGTTCCAACAAAGCTTTTTTTGGTAAGTTTGTTGGCACACCCCGCATTACCCGTGGCTATAAACCTTTTGTTTCTCTCGTTAATCCTTTACAACCTCAATCCCAGAAAAAGCACCAGCTGAAAAAACGCAGATAAAGCTGCTCCAGTAAAAAATATCACCGACCGAGACTACAGGCTATGAGTTCGACCACCTCAACGAAAATAAAGGACAAAATTGGTAAAAAATCCCTCGATACCGAACAATTAGGTGTTGTCAAAAACCTAACACCGTTTGAGGATATTACTCATTTAGCCGGGATTGCAAGTATCTCGCTTGCTGGTCGTAGAGATATCGGCGCACTCATCCTCCAGAAAAAAGAAGATATTCAAATTAAGTTCTGCTTCGACGTACAAGGAGTTCACCCGTCTTTACCAGAAGAACAGATTCTCCCGATTTTTGAAAATATTGAGGGTGGACTCAAAGAACTTCCCGAACGCGAAACCTTAACAATTCACCTTGGTTCGTTCACTGATGATTTTCTCCGGCAGCAGGAACTAAAAAAGATAGAGGATAAATGCGACTTAGGGCAACTAACTCTGCTAGTGCGATCGGAACGTCTGCGGGCAAGAGAACTCACTAAAGCAGGAACTCGTAAAAATAAGTTTTTACGTTTCTGGTGTACCTATAGTGTCCTGGCTTCTGAAGACAGTCGCTCAAATGATGCAATTGAAAAAACTATCAAACAATTGCAAAATGCTTGGTTCCAATTTACTGGACAAATTCACGGTGTTCGGCAAGAACGAATCGAAACAATCTTACGGGATAGTTTTACCTCTGGATTTCAACGGTGGGAACAACTCTTGACAAACTCGATGGGGCTAGCAGTACGAGCAGTCACTAGTGAGGAAGTATGGTCAATTCTTTGGAGTCAATTTAACCGTAGCGATGCGCCCAAAGTTCCCAATCCCCTCATACTAGATGAAGAGGGACTTCGAGAAGTTCAAACTAGCGATTTCCACATTCGCCACCTGATGCTGGAGAATGAAAAATCTGTCCCGTTTCTCGATCGCAGCTGGGTAAGACTGCAAGACAAGTATATCGGCGTTCTTCAGTTTAGCGAAAAGCCCCAGGGTTGGGTAGATGAATACGCCCAGCTTCGATACCTCTGGGAGGTAATATCTAAAGAAAAAATCTCCGACACCGAGATTATCTGCCAGCTATCTAAAGCCAACCAGGGACTCGCCAAAACTGCTCTGCAACGGATTACCAAACAGTCAATTACCTCCAGTGCCATGTCTTCTGAGAAGGGGTCAATTGACGTAAAAGCCAATATGAACATCGAGGAGGCAGTTAAGGCACAAGAAACTATCCTCAGAGGCAGTCTCCCGATTCATACTGCTGTTGTTTTTTGCGTCCATCGTCACAGTCGTCAAAAACTTGATGAAGCTTGTCAATACCTTTCTAGCTGTTTCTTGCGACCTGCTGTAGTTGAGAGAGAAATCGAGTATGCCTGGAAAACATGGTTACAATGTGTACCTGTTGTTTGGGAAAACCTACTTACAAGACCCTTTAACCGTCGCCTCCCTTATTTCTCATCAGAAGTTCCCGGACTCATGCCGATAGTTAGAACGGCTACAGGAGATAAATCCGGGTTTGAGCTAATTGCTGAAGAGGGAGGAACCCCAGTACATCTTGACTTGTACAAGCAGCACAAAAATCTTGCCATTTTTGGTACTACCCGTGCGGGTAAATCTGTCTTAGTAGCAGGTTTATTAACACCTGCCTTAGCGCAAAACATTCCCGTAATTGCGCTTGATTATCCCAAACCCGATGGTACTAGCACGTTTACTGACTACACCAAATTTATGGGAGAGGAAGGAGCATATTTCGATATTAGTAAAGAATCAAATAACCTATTTGAATTACCAGATTTAAGGGGGTATGAGCCTGAAGTTATTAAAGAAAGGATGACTGATTTCAAGGAATTCTTGAAATCCACATTAATGATAATGGTACTAGGGACAAATCCTGTAGGGGTAAGCCCGACAACGGTATCAAATATTGAAAGTATCATTACAATCACAATTGAAACTTTTTACAACGATGAAGATATCAAACTTCGGTACAAGCTAGCATTAGAAAATGGATTGGGAACACCTGAATGGGCAGATATTCCCACACTTAAAGATTTCTATAATTATTGTTCGCCTGGATTTATCAAACTCGATTCCATCACCAATAATAGTAAAGAAATTCTCGATGCCCTTGACCAAATCAGATTGCGATTAAAGTTTTGGCTAAATTCACGAGTTGGGCAATCAATCGCCAATCCATCTAGCTTTAGAACTGATGCTCGATTGCTTGTATTCGCACTGCGATCGCTTGGTAGTGAAGCGGATGCCGCAGTCCTTGCCCTGAGTGCCTATTCCGCAGCCTTACGTAGAGCTTTATCATCTAAAGTATCAATATTTTTCTTAGATGAAGCACCAATTTTATTCAATTTTGAGAGCATAGCTGAGCTAATTGGTAGACTCTGCGCTAACGGTGCAAAAGCAGGTATACGTGTAATTTTATCTGCCCAAGAACCAGAAAGTATTTTCCAAAGTAAGTCTGCGTCCAAGATATTTGCTAACATCACAACCCGCCTGATTGGTCGGATTCAAACATCGGCAGTTGACCCATTTGTGAACAGGTTTAAATATCCTTATGAAATTATCGCGCGTAATAGTACCGAAGCATTCTTCCCAAAACGCGAAAGTATTTATTCACAGTGGTTACTTGACGATAATGGCAAACTTACTTTCTGTAGGTATTATCCTGCTTATTGCTTACTTGCAGCAGTAGCAAATAACCCGAATGAGCAAGAATTACGCACTCTATTTCTCAATAAATATGCCGATAATCCAATGCTGGGTATGGTGAGATTTACAGAAAGCTACATACAAATGCTTCGGGGAGATGAGTTAAGTCAAGAAGCACAACAATTACTGGATAACGATTAGCAATTAAAGTCAGCATAAATTATAGAAGAAAAGCTAACAATAATCTAGATTGATAACAAGAAGAATCAATAACTAATAAATAAGTGGCTTAACTTTAATTGCCACATTGATTATTTTATCCACCAAAAGTATGAAACCGAAATTCAAGTTTACTAAGAAAGGAGTAATAGTCGGGTCAATAATTGGTCTGGTTACTTTACTCGGTACAGCACCCAGTTATGCCTTTTCAATTGACGACTTCTTCAAGGTTTTAGGGAAATTCAATAACTATTTCGAGGAAACCAAAAAGGAACTCACTTCAGGAACTAATAAATGGGGTGGGATGAAAGGCGAAGCTAAAACTGCTATTCAGACTGGCAGTATGGATATGCCAGACCCAGTAAATTCAGCCGAAAAGCTCAAAGAGCAACTCAAGAACAAGGGTAACTGGAATGAAAGCAACACAGTTGAAGCTGCGGTTAGTGCAGCTAACGAACTGGAGAGATAAACCACCCGCGCCACGATCGCCAGCGTCTTAGGGGAAGTCGGTCAGGAACGTACCAAAAATGAGATAGAAGCAACTGAACAAACTGTAGCCGAGGCCAAAGAACTCGCAGAATCTGCACAACCAATGGATGCTTCACAAAACATTCTCAAGGTAATTGCTGCCCAAAACTCGCAAATTGTCTCAATGTTGGGGCAATCTCGCACCGACGGACTGCAAGCACGGCACGATGTCCAGCAAACTAACCTGATGCTATCTCAACTTGCTGAACAGGGGGCAAGCGATCGCCGCCGTCAAAACCTGATGATGGACGGTATCAGCGCCCAGTATATCGAAATCAGTGGGTTTAGCAGTCTCAAAACTACCGCAGGTGAATAATTCACCCTAATTAGTTGGTCATCTCAATTGCAGAGATGACCAACTCTCCATCAGGTACATAATACAGACCATGTTAGAACATCTTGTAATTGCAACCGACCCATTCTTCGGGCAAGACATTTTAGAAAATGCGTCAGCTGGAGCGCAATTAGTAGCAGAAGGTTTCAATGAACTTTGGCAGGAAACCCTCAACGGCAATTTGTACGGCTCGATGTGCAAAGTTGGTCAGTTTTTTGCGATCGCCACACTCACCCTTTTTATGGTTGAGTTAGGCAAAAACTGGATAAATCAAGAAGATATGAAAGCTCTCTCCAGTTGGATATGGCCCATTCTGGTGATTGGACTATTAGCTAACAATGGCACTCTACTCAGAAGTGGAACACTCGCCATCCGGGGATACATTAATACTGTTAATAATGACATCCTGGAATTTACTGCTGCTGGAGCCAACCTAGAAGTAGCATTCAACCGTGCAGTCGGCAATATTGCCCTCCAGCAGCAAGTAGGGGCGGCAATGGAAAGATGCCGTTCCATCCCAGGTAACACGCAAGATTCAATCACCTGCTTGCAACAAGCAGAAGCAGAACTTAAAACCTCTGCGCCCGATCTATTTAAAGGAGAAGCCCCCGATAGCGGTAGTTGGGAATTTAACCCACTTCAGGCTTTATCTGATGCTAAAGACGCGCTCGAAAATCTCTCCCCTGGTCAAATTGCCGAAAAGATTGGTAATACTATCACCAGTACAATCGGTTCGATGATCACCGGATTTGTCGCAGTTATCCTTCTCGCCCTCAATAACGCTTACCAGTGGGGTATAGAATTCACGATGCTTTTAACTGCCCTACTTGGCCCGTTGGCAATAGGCGGTTCGCTACTTCCCTTTGGTGCAAAACCTATTTTCGCTTGGCTAACTGGTTATTTCACCGTTGGAATGGCGAAACTCTGCTTCAACATGATTATTGGTTTGTGCGGACAACTTATCGCTAATTCCGAACAAAATCAACCGATGATATTTCTGCTTTTTGTTGGGTTAGTTTCTCCTATCCTGGCATCTGCATTAGCCGCAGGTGGTGGAATAGCTGTTTGGACAGGATTAGGTAAAACAGTAGCATTTGGCTCTGAAATTGCAGCAGGAATCGCTACTGGTGGAGCAAGTACAACTGCTACGGTTGCTGTTAACGCCACCAAATTTGTTAGTTCCAAAATCAAAGTTAAAAAGTAATTAACAAAATGCTTAAACCTAAGTCTAAATCTCAACCGGCTCGGCTCCTCAGTTATGGTCAATCTACCTCCACACCTATTGCAATGGCGATCGCCGTAACAGCAGGAGGAACTATCTTATCTACCCTATTGCAAATCATAAATATTGGCATGAGTGCTAGCACAAATCATCATGTCAAAGGCATGACGATTGTTCAACTCCAAGATGGGTCTATTTCACCTGGTAAATTTGCTGCTCCCAACGAACGCGAAGCCGAAACTATCAAACGCTTTATCTCAGATAGCATGATTAAAATGTTCGGCTGGAACGGAATAATCGAAGCAACAGAGAATGGCGAGAATGTTACTAAACCTGATAGGGGAATAGATATTCAAACAACAAAAAATAGTAGAAAAAAAATTCCTACTAGAGCCTGGGAAGCTGCATTTGCACTATCTGAAAATCAAGATTTCCGGGCAAATTTTCTCAAGAAATTAGCAGAAATTGTTCCAAGTGGTGTATTTAACGGTGAAGTTCAAGTTTCACTTGTAACTCGTCATATCTCTGAACCCAGAAAAATTAAGGATGGACAGTGGGAAGTTGATTATATCGCTACGCTCGTCAGCTTTAATAGAAATGAAAACCAGGGCAAAGGAATCGCCTTTAACAAAACAATTACTGTCGAAGCTGTTGATACTCCCAAGTTACCAAATAAGCCAACTGAACTCGATAAGAAAATTTATTTAGTACGAGAACCAGGTTTAGAAATTACTCAAATTGTTGATTATAACCTCGGTAAGAAATAAAAATCATTAATCAAGTATAGAACTATGTTACAGCTAGAAAATGAGGCTTCCAATAAACATATATCTTCCGTAAATAGTCTTTTACCAATCGATAGGGCAGAAGAAGATGAAGTTGAAAATTCGCAATTTGAGGTGGTTGAAGAAGATGAAACTGAAGTAGAAGACCCCGCGTTAATCCAAACTAAACACGACTTTGTTACATCTCCCTGGTCAAGGTTAGGAATTATTGGTGGTGCATTTGGTGCTGGGTTTCTAGTTATATTTGTTGTCCTCAACGGCATGATGAATGGGGGTGGTAAAAACGCCAAAAAACCAGAATTAACTACTACTCCAACTCCCACGGTTGCCGCATCTGAGAAAAAAGAAGGCGATGTTTATGCCAAGCTTGCTCTCGCCAAGCAACAGGAAGAACTTGATGCCCTAAATGGTCAAGCTAATACGGGAGACAAAGAGGAGAAAAAAGAAGCTACTGAAGAAGAACAAGCCAAAAACCAAGAAAAAACCCGTTCTATTCGACAACGAAGGGTAGTTGCTCAAGAAACTCCCCCTACTTCCAGAAGACGTGTATACCGGGAAGAAACACCCGAACGTGTTAGACCAACACGTAGAGTAGTCGCCTCACAGCCAATACCACCTCTGCGTCCTAGCGCTCCTCTGCCAAAATTTGCCAAACAAACAGTTGCCAGCAACCAGAGTGTCGCCAAAGATCCAATAGCCGAACTCGAACGCCTGCGTAACCTGGGTTCAGTTGGTCGAGTTGAGTATATGCTAGCCAGTACCACTGTCAGTGAACCTACAAACACAACAGTACCAGAAGTTACAGCTAAAACTGAAGAAACATTACGCCCAGCAGAACAAAATAGCGGCTCCCGTCGTCGCCGTAGCCGACGCAGCGAGAATACCGAAACAGTTACCAATACTCCTAATCAAGTTGAAGAACTGCGCCCGCGTTGGCAACCTGTAACCACAAATGACAGTACTCCTGAGTATGGCAATACTGGTGACAAAGATAACAATCAAGCCATGCCAGTGATTTATAGTTTCTCGGTGAAAGAGCCACAAATTAGCTTAGAACTTGACAAAGAAAAGACCGTAGAATCCAGTTTTGCTAGTAATAAAGAAAACAACTCTACTCAGCAAGTTGAGCAAGTTGCAAATAACTACCTGCCAGAAGAAGCGCAGATACTCCAAGAAACACAACCGCAGTATTTAGTTGTCGGTTCGTTTGCAAGTGCAACCCTGGTAACTCCGCTCGTTATGCCCCAAACCAGTAATAACAGTCGTTTCCAAGAACAGACAAATACATTACGGTTTGTCGCCCGGTTGAATGAGCCGCTTTATAGCAATACTGGCGAA
>VFQR01001375.1_pt1 | contig 18992 bp, 27 predicted proteins | sample 3512321 | NCBI WGS metagenome assembly VFQR01 (sample SAMN10412374, study PRJNA504923) | tailings metagenome | isolation source: Relicate 3 Philex TSF1 revegetated site | place: Philippines: Tuba, Benguet | collected 2017-08-29
AGCTCCCTGATTTAGACGCGTCAATCGAGACGCCAAGCCGGCGGCGAACTGATCGAACCCGATCAGACCTCCAGCAGTGGCGGCAGCGGCCGAGATCGCCGAGAAGGCGGTCGCGATGTTGTTCAATATCGAAAACGAGCGCGCCAGATCACCCGAGGAGGTGCCCGACGACGCCTCTTCTAGCGGCTCATCCCGAAATGCGACTCGGACCATTCGATTAGACCGAGGTGCCGATGATGATGATGTCGTAGGTGACGGCCGAGCCCGAACCGCCATTGGCGAGGCGCAGGATGTCGCCGGTGCCGGCGGTGACGGTCCAGCCGGTTTTCGGTGCCCAGGAGGCGAGGTAGCCGCCGGGGCGGACCTTGATGGTGTTGTCCGCCGCGTCGAAGGGGCCGACGAAGGCATTGGAGGCGGCGCCGCCGACGACGAGGTCGTTGACGTTGGCCTCGCCCGCCTTGATCAGGATGCCCTTGATCTTGGCGAAGGTGAGGGAGGCGCCGAACACGTCCGCGAGCACGCCGGCGAGGTCGATGAGGACTTCGTCCGAAGCGGGGATCGATCCCTGGTCGCCCCAGGACCGGTCGGCCTTGCCGTCGGTGGTGCCTGTGGCGACGTCGATCGTCGCGCCCCAGTTGATGGAGCGGCTGGCATCGCCGAGATCCGCCGTCTTCTTCTCGAGGAGCGTGGCGCGGATGGAAAGCTGGGCCGACTGCAGCATGGGAGGTCTCCGTTGGTTTCGAGGATCAGCCGCCGAGGCGGGATGTGAGGCGCAGGTAGATGCGGCCCTTGGCGCGGTAGCGGACCGGATGCCCGTCGATCGCGTAGGTGACGCCGCTGACTTGGACGCGGTCCTGGTTTGTGATGGTCCGCGTCTCGCTGTCGTCGCGCACCACCAGTTCGACGTCGTCGAAGGGCTGGGCCTGGGCCGCTTCCCCGGCGAGCCGCGAGGAGTTCCACTTGAAGGCCGCCCAGCGGGTGAAGGCCGGGGCGAAGTCGCCCAGCGTCTGGCCAGCGCGCTGGACCGGCAGCGCCGCGCGGCGAAGGATGGTGGCGCGCCGGTCCATGGCGCCGATGATGTCGGGCATCAGACGGTCACGCGGAACGGGGTGAGCAGGGCTTCGACGGCGGGAGGCTCGCCGCCCTGGTTGGAGCCGCCGCGGTTCTCGTAGAGGTGGGCAACGCGGATCAGCACAGCGCGGGCGATCGGCCCGGGAACAGCGCCTTCGGCGTAGCCCGCCTCATAGCGGATCCTGACGGCATCGCTGCCGGCGCGGATCCAGGGCCAGCTCTTGCCATAGGCGAGCTCGACGGAGGCGACCAGGCCGGTTCCGGCATTGAGGACGCGGTAGATGGTGGGGTCGACAGTCGCCTCGGCGCCGTCCGTGCCGGTGACCTTGATCGAGACGACCGAGGTGCAGGGAGGCAGCGGCAGGCGGATGGAGCCGCAGCCGAAACCCTGCAGTCGCAGCTCGAGGGTCTGCGGCGCCAGCGCCCGGCCGAGCGTGCCGTCCGGACCATCCAGGCTGCCGACGGCGGCGGCGATCAGGCTCTCGACAAGATCGTTCTCGTCGTCGCCGTCAAGGCGCAGGGCTTCCTTGGCCTGCGACAGCGTGACCACCGGAACCGTCGGCGGGGTGATCCGGACAAGCATGGTCGTCAGCCGGCGAGCAGCGCCACGACGGCCGCGCGGTCGGTGGCCTTCGAGATATCGACGCCGCGGTCCTTGGCCTGCTCGGCCAGCTGCTCGTCCGTCATGGCCTCGAGGGCCGCGACGCGTGCCTTGCGGGCCTCTTCGGCCTCGGCCTTGGCCCGATCCGCGGCGTCCTTAGCCAGGCGCTTCGCCTCGGCGGCCGAGACTTCCTCGATGCAGCGGGCCTTCACGAGCCGCTCCGCCTGGTCCTTCTCGGGCGCCGGGAAGTCGTCGCCGGGGAAGTAGCGCTTGCCGGAGCGGGCATCGATGCACTCCGCGATCACCTTGTAGGGCATGTGCTTGTCCTTTCAGGGCTCACCGGCCGCGCCAGGCGCGGCCGGGACCTCGGATCAGTCGCCGTCAGGCGGCCGGCGCGAAGCGGGGGTTGGAGAGGATGGCGACGGCCGCGACGAAGGCGTTGCCGGAGTTGTTCGCCGGCGTGATCGTCAGGCGGACGTAGCGCTTGCCGCCGACATAGCCGATCTTCCGGGTGGCATCGTCCGCGGCGAAGGTGAAGGAGGCATCGGCCTCGGTGCCGGTCAGCTGGCTGTCGGGCACCGCGGCCGAGGCGGAGAAGTTGGCGTTGTCGCTGTGCTCCACCAGGGCGGTGAAGGTCGCGTCGGCATCGGCGAGCGAGCCGGTGGCGATGGCGAACATGAGGGACTCGTAGCCCGCGCGATCGATGATCTGCGAGACGAAGGCGGTGTTGTCGGTGACCGCCGCGGCGGGGCTGATCGCCCGCTTGACGGTGAGATGGTTGGCGAGATCGCGCATCGGCGGATCCTTTCCGTGAGACGGGATTGCGGGATGGACTGGGCATTCGCCGGCACCGGCGAAGAGCCGGTGCCCGATCTCGTCAGCTGCGGGAGGTGGATCAGGCCGGGACGTCGAGGCCGATGACGGGAGAGACCTCGTAGCCGTTCTCTTCCTTGATCGGCGCGGTCAGCCAGGGCGTCCCGTCGACGTTCCAGAAGATCTTGATGACCGTCTTGTTCGAGGTGAACTTGACGTGCTCGGAGGCAGCGACGAAGGGACCGGACCCGTCCTTGATCAGGTACTGCGCCCAGTCGGCGAGGATGACATCGCCCTTGCTGCCGAGTGCCGGGGCGCGGTTGTTCCAGCGCACCGGGTAGCCGAGGAGATCGCCGGCGAAGCCCTCACGGGCATTCGGATGCCAGATGAGATTGTTGGCCTCGTCCTTCAGAGTCGCGATCTTGGGCAGGGCCGACTGCGGCATGGACCAGACCGGCGAGCCTCCACGCATCAGCAGGAGTGCCGACATGTTGACCAGGTCGGCATAGGTGATGGTGTTGGACGTGGCGCGGTTGACGTACTTGGTCGCACCCGCGTTGATGACGCCGAGCGGCTTGCCGACACCGTCGCCGCGCAGGAAGGCATAGTCCTCGGCCGCGTTCACCGCACCGCTGAGAAGGCCGCGAAGGAAGGAATCGGCGGCCTGCCAGTTGCGCAGCAGCTTGTCGGTGACGGTGACGAAGCCCGCCACCTCGTGCGGGAGGAGGCTCACCTCGCGCAGCTTGGCATCGGTCTCCGGCTTCTCCTCGCCCTCGGCGATCCAGTTGACCGTCACGCCGCCATACATGTTGGCGGGGTTCGAGCCGGTCTGGTCGAGCGCCGGCATGGTGACGCCGGCGTCCGGCGGCGAACCGGCCGGAATGACGTTGGCGCGGGGGCGCACCAGGGCCTCCTGCGGCTCAACCCGCATGATCTGCGAGCGCAGCTGCGTCGGCACCATGAAGCCGCCCTGGGTGTCGTTGTCCATGCGCATCTCGGCCGAAAGGTCGGCCGCATTGGCGCCGGCGCCCTCGACGAAGTTCAGGCGCTGGTCGTTCGGGTTGAAGCGCACGGCATGCATGAACTCGCCGAAGCTCTCGAACTCGCGACGGGCCTCCGGGCCGCCGGCGCGGACGATGCCACCCTGACGCGCGGCGGCCGGGACGGTGCGATCGAGCGCGGTGTCGGACGCGGCGAGATCCTGCGCCCGCTCGATGCGGACGGTCAGTCCCGCGCGCTCGGCCTTCATGGAGTCGAACTCCGCCTGCTCTTCGGCCGTCAGGTCGCGATCCTCCGCTTCGGCCTTCTGGATGATGGCCGTCATCTTGGCGTGAAGGGCCGCGCTCCGCTCGCGCAGGGCGTTGAGCGAAACGGCCCCGGCCGCGAGCGGCACGTTGGCCATGACGAAGGTGACGGCGTCATGCGTGGCGCCGAGGGTTGCGAAGATGTTGTCGGTCGCCGCAGCCACAGAGATGCCGACGACGAGAATGGCCGCCGCGAAGAGCAGGCCGGCTCGATAGGTGATTTTCATTGCTGTGCCTCTTGCGGCAGCTGGTCAGGACGGGTCGACCGCGCACGCCAGCTCGCGCGCGGTGATCAGGCGCCGGAACGGCGGGCTGAATTCAGAGGGACAGCGCCGCCTTCTCGCGGGCGAGGGCGCTGGCGCGCCTCTTCGCCGGGGCGGCAAACTGGGATGCGCCGAAGCGCTGCAGGGTTTCCTCGAGGGTCGCGACGCGATCGGCCATGCGCTCGGCGACGGCGGCATCGGCACCGACGATATCGCCCTGGCCGAAGCCGTCGCGAACCGTCTGGAGCGACACGCCGCGATTGCGGGCCACGGCCCGCACGAACATGTCGTAGTGGGCATCGACCCGCGCCTGGATGCGCGAGCGCGCCTCGTCGCCCAGCGGCTCGAAGGGATTGCCCGCCGTCTTGAACTTGCCGGCGCTGATCAGCGTCTTGCGGACGCCGAGCTTCTCCATGGCGCCGGACACGTCATCGTGGACGCCGAAGACGCCGATCGACCCCACCGAGCCGGACGGCGTGACGACAAGCTCGTCGGCCGCGCTGGCGATCCAGTAGGCGGCGCTGTGCGCCGAGGCGTTGACGTGGGCGATGATCGGCTTGGCGCCGCCCCTCGCCGCGAAGATCATGGAGGCCAGTTCGTCGGTGCCGGAGACGGAGCCGCCGGGCGAATCGACATCGATCACGAGGGCTTTCACGCCCTCGTCGGCGAGAGCCGCACGGAAGGCCTTGCCGAAGCCTTCGTTGCTGGTGCCGCCGGAGATGTCGCCCATCATCGACATGCGGTTGGCGATGACGCCGCGCAGCGGCAGGATCGCGACGGCGCCGTCTCGGCGGGCGACCTCGCGCTCGTCCTGCTTGGAGATCCGCGCCTCGATGTCCTCGGCGGAGAACTTCACGCCAGCGGCCTGCTGGGCAAGGAAGTCGAGGATCGCCTGCAGCTTCGTCTCGCGGATGGCCCAGATCTCGTCGTGGACCGCGGCCAGGATGCGCTCGTACCTCATTCTTCGTCCCCCTGATCGTCGGTTTTTGCGGGCGGGCTGGCATCGTCCTCCCGGCCGGCCGGTGCGGCGCGGGCGGCCTCGACCGGCGCGGCGATCGCCTTCTCCAGCGTGGTGAAGTTCGCCGGCACGAAGTGGTGGTCGCCGTCGGGGCCGATGCCTTCCATGTCCTCGAGGGCGAGGATCTTGTTGGGCGAGAGGCCGGCGACGCCGAACATCGCCTTGTAGAAGGCGGCCCGGGCGGCCATATCGCCGCGCAAGATGGCGTTCATGTTGAACTTGACGTGGTAGCCCTGGGCCTTCTCGTCCTCGGTGAAGAGCTTCCAGTTCAGCTCCTGCTCCCAGGCATCGACCCATGGATCGATCGTCTGGCGGACGAAGCCGATCATCAGTTGCTCGATGCCCGACCCCCAGGACGTCGACTTCTCATGGCTCTGCAGCAGCACGAGAGGCACGTCGTAGATGCGGGCGATCTCGGCGATCTGGAACTCGCGGGTTCCGAGGAACTGGGCGTCGTCAGGGGCGATCGTCGTGGAGACGAACTTCATCCCCTCCTCGAGCACCTTCACCCGGTGGGCATTGTCGAGGCCGCCCTGCCGTTCGAGGGCGGCGCCATCATCCGCCCGCCTGTCCTTCGGCCCGCCGAGGTTGCCCTTGGCGGTCACCGAAAGCTTGCCGGGGTGCATGAGGAAGCCGCCGGACTTCGCGTCGTTGGCGAAGAACTTGGCGCCGAACTCCTCGGCCGCCGAGGCGAGACCGAGAGCCTGGCGCGCGTGCCAGATGGGCGAACGGCCGACATAGCCGTCATGGCTCTGGTCCATGATGTGGATGACGTCGTCCTGGGGGATGCGGAAGCGCGTGCCGCCGATCGTCGTGACATAGGCGAAGTCGTCGCCCTTGCGGTCGGGATGGGTGGCATCGGCCATCAGCGGCCAGAGGCCGACCGACTGGCCGCGTTCGTTGCGCTCGATCTCGATGTAGCCGTTTCCCCAGCCGAGCGCCTGGCACTGCACCGTCTTGCGCAGGGTGCGTGAAGACATGTGCGGGTTCGGCCGCATGCCGAGCCGGCCGGAGAGCGGGTGGTCGAGAACCTCCTCGGCGCCGCCTCCAGCCTTGCGGCGGAAGATCTTCAGCGGGAAGCGGGCGAGCGGGTTGGAGATGCGGTTCCAGCAGGCATAGACGACCGGCAGGTTGACCGCCGTGTAGACCGACACCGGCACGCCGGCGCTCGTCTTGGCACCACCGACGGCGCGGATCAGCCAGTTGTCCGGCTGGCTCACCGGCTCCGAACGGCCAAAGGCCGCCGCGATCAGGTTGCCGAAGTAGCCCACGCTCAAACCTCGATCTCGACGATGCCGCGTTCTTCGTAGACGGAGGGCCCCTCGGCCTCGTCCGCCAGGTGAGCCACGCCGAGCGCCATGATGAGCGCCACGATGTGGTCGATCTTCTCGGAAGCCTTCGCCTTGGAAGGCTTGATGTTGCCGGCGTCGTCCTGCCGGTACTGGACGTTCTCGATGCCCCAGCGCATCACCGGATGGCCGCCGGCGTCGAGCTGGCCGGAGAGCGCCAGGCGCTCGAAATGCTTCGAGGCAGGCGACATCGACAGGAAGCCCTGCCCGAAGAAGTTGACGTTGAGACCTTCCTCGAGGAGGTCCTGGCCGACCTGCTGCCCCTGGAAGAGCCGGTCGATTGCCAAGAGCTGCACGTCGAAGGCCGCGGCATCCTCGAGCACCTGCGCCATGATGGCGCGGTAATCGACCGTGTTGCCCTCGGTCTTGATCATCGGCGGGTCGAGCGGCGGACCGCCGTTGTGGCCGATGCCGGGCACCGTCCACTTGTCGTAGGGGACGCGCGCGGTGCGCACCCGCTTGTCGATGTTGTCGCCGGGCACCCAGATCCGCGGAAGGATGACCCAGCGCTCGCCTTCCTCCTCGGGCGGGAAGACCCACACGAGCGCGGTGAGGTCTTCGGTGGAAGAGAGGTCGAGGCCGCCGTAGCAGCGGCGACCCGCCATCTCGGCGGCGATGCGGTGCCAGCGCTCCTGGTCGGGGGCGCCGGCGTCCCAGCGGTCCAGCGGGATCCAGCGCTTGGCGACGCCGACCCACTGGTTGAGGTAGTAGCGGCGGAAGTCGCTCTCCAGCCGCGGATTGTCCTTTGCCTTCTTGCACTCGTCCTGCAGGAAGCGGAGCGTCGGCGAGATCCCCAGGTTCGGGCAGGCCTTGCGCCAGGTCTGCTCCTGCGTCCAGTCGTCGTCCTCAGCTGCGGCGAAGATGGCGACCAGGACGTCGGGCGCCTCGATCGAGCCGTTCTCGATCGAGCGGCACTGCTGCCAGACGTCCCAGCCATAGCCGCGGCCCTTGAAGCCGCCGGTGGAGCAGAGCAGCTCGATCGGCTGGTCGCGGGCCGAGGTCGACTGGTGCAGCGTGTTGTAGAGCTCCGACGAGGGCCACTCGTGGATCTCGTCGCCGCAGATGACCGAGGCCGAGAGGCCGTGCTTGCCCGCCGCCTTGCCGGTGAGCGCCTCGAACCTTGCGAGCAGGCGCTCGCAGAAGAGGCTCTCGGCCTGCGTCGTCACGAATTTCTGGAGCGGCTTCGACAGCCCCACCATGGTCTGCATCTTGCCGAGGACGATCTTGGCCTGGTCCTCGTTCGCGGCGATGCAGTAGCCCTGTCCGCCGAACTCCTCATCGACCAGCCAGAAGGCAAGAGCCAGGGCGGCGACGAACTCGCTCTTTCCGTTCTTGCGGCCAATCCAGAGGATCAGCTGCCGGTAGAGGCGGGTGCCGTCCGGCAGCTTCCAGCCGAACAGCAGCCGGACGATTGCCGCCTGCCAGAAGGCGAGGACGAAGGGCTTGTTGCCCCAGCGGCCTTCCGTGTGGCGGAACCACTGAGGCCAGAGCCGGACCATGCGATCGGCAACCGCTGCATCGTACCAGGCGCCCGGCACCGCGGCTGACTTCGCCCATTCGCGGGCGACGAAGGCAAACCCCCTGGCCTCTGCCTCGACGAGCCAGGCCTCGGCCTCAATGTGCGGTCCGGCGGGCGGCGCCGAGGATGTCATTGGCATCGTCGCTCGGCTGCGGCGGCCCCGCCTCGGGCTTCTCCTCGAGGCCGGGCAGGAACGGCATGGCGCCACCCCTGTCGCGATCGAGGCGGACCTTGGCGGCGAGGTGCAGGCCGAACTCGTCGGCCAGCGCCTTGGCGCGGCGGTAGCAGGCATCGCGCTGCCGGACTTCCGGGCGGTCGCGGATCATGGTGTCGCCGGAGACCGTCTTCACCCGCTGGGTCCAACCGTGCTCGGCGAGGGCGATGACGGCGGCGTAGTAGTCGGCGGCCTCGATGCAGAACATGGCGAAGGTGTCGCGGTAGAGCGCGTCCGACATGTTCCGCTTCGCCAGCTCCGGCGCGTAGTAGCGCCAGATGGCCAGCGCCGGCTTCAGCTCGTCGCGCGACAGGACCGCCGGCGCGGCGAAGGGATCGGCGGACTCGCGCGGCGCTTCGGCGAGCTGCTGGGCGAGCTCGAGGCGCTGCGTCTCTCGCTTCCTGCGCTTGCCTGGGAAGCCCTTCGCGGCCTGCATCCCCGGCGGGTCGGATCGGCGTGCCATAAAAAAACTTCCTGAGAATTTCGCGGCCGTTTTTCCGGAGTTGAAGGACCGGTCAGCGGGCGAGATCGCCTGAACTTTTCGACCCCCTACCCCCTCCCTGCTCCTCTCGCTGCTTGGCCGCGTTGTGGCAGGGCTCGCAGAGCGCCTGAAACGGACCAGCGAAGAACTTCACGGGATCGCCGCCATGAGGCACGACGTGGTCGCAATGGAGAGGCGTCCGCGTCGTGTGATAGGCCCTGCACCCTGGTGCCTGGCACGTCCAATTGGCCGCGAGCAGCGTCGCCCTGCGGATCTCCTTCCACCTTGCGGTGCCGTAGAGGCGGCGCGTCTCGCTTTCCGCCAGCCGTCGCCGATCGTACTCCCGGCGCGCCGTGTCGGCCGCGAGCTGCTGCGACTTCGTCCTGAACGTCGGCGGCTTGATCGGCATCGGCTGCCCCTGCCCTCCCGGCGCCCCCCCGGGGGGGATGTGGCACGGGAGGGGCGCCCCGCCCTGCCCTAGCTCGCTCCCCCGAACGATCCCGGGCGCGGCGTCACCGTGCCGTTCGGACAAAGCAGGGCGCTGCTATATGCCCTCAGAAACGACGAAGCCCGGCGCGGTGGCCGGGCTGTTCAGGTCGTCTATGGCATCCGCACGGCGGGGTGAATCACACCCTCCGTGCCGCCGCCACCCTCGCCAATGTCATCCGGTCAAGCCGACCGTCGCCTGGCGATTCGAGCTACCTCTGTGTGGATCTCATTCTCCCCACCGAGGATGCGCAACAACAGGCTGCAACGGCCGCGCCTGTCAAGCGACTTGATCTTCGCAAGATGACCGTCGAACGGCCCTCCCTTCACGGTCACCTCGTCACCCGCTTGAAACAACACGACATTCGGCTGCGCAGCGCTGTCCGGCATCGCCATCATCAACCGCTCCACGAAGCCCCTCGGCAGCCGCAGCGGCGACCAGCTCGGCGCACCGGTCGTGAGAATCCGCGACACGCCGAAGGCCGAAGCGATTCGCGGCCAGGGGTCGCGCACCGCGTCGAAGGGCACGAAAAGGTAGTGCGGAAAGGTCGGCTTCTGCACAACCGTCTCGGTGCCCTTGCGAGCGCAGCGCAGCGTCACCGGCATGGTCGGCGCATAGCACTGGAAGCCGAGCCGGGCGATCGAGCGGCTGGCCAGCGCCTCGCTCTGCGGCTTCGTCGCCACCACGTACCAGTCGAGCAGCGGCACGCCATCCATCATCCCGTCCATCCCGCCCTCGCTCATAGCCCGCTGACCCGCGCAAACTCGTCATGGCTCTCGGCCAGCGCATCGCGCCCGCCGCCCGCCGCAGCTGCCATCCGCGGCGGCCAGAGCGAGGGCATATGGCGGCCGACGCCGGCCTCGTGTTTCGACGGAAAGCCCACCATCCGCCGGCCCTCGCGCGCCTCGTGCCGGGCCCAGGCCTCCCATTCCGGCGAGCCCTCCCGCACCCAGAACACCGCCATGGCGCTGCCGTCCCGACGGCCGGCCCGCACATGGTCCAGCGCCTGCCAGGCCTTGTCGCGCAGATAGGCCTTGGCCGTGCCGAAGCGCTTGCCCTCCCGCCGCATCTGCGCCCGCCAGTCGGCGAGCCGCGCCACGGCCTGCCGCCGGTCCTCGGCCGAAAGCTTCGCCCATGTCCGCCGCACGACCTCCGGCAGGTCACCTGCCGTCTTCGGCTCCCAGCTGGCGAGGAAGGCATCCGCGCCGGCGGGGTCCGGGCTCCAGCCGTCCGGCTGCCAGCCTGCTGGCCTCTTCTCGGATGGCACCACCGCTAGGGGCTGTCCCGCTGATGGCGCTGCCTCGCGCCTCACGCACGAGGGGGGCAAGGGGGATAGAGGTTCACTTCCAGGTTCATCTATATGGGTAGGGGTGATTTCACCCCCACCCTGGGGGTCCGCAGACCCCCACCCCCTACTTTCGGGGGGTAGGGGTGAATCCACCCCCACCCCCTCAACATCTTGTGTCTCCTCCGGCTCGTCGGGCGCATCCGGCAGCGGCGGCGTCCAGCCGAGTTCCGCCGCCTTTTCGCGGGCGGCGTCGTCGTGCAGCACGATGAGCAGGGAGGTGTCGTGGCTGCCGTCCGCCTTCAGCCGGCGGACCCGGGCGATGAGGCCGAGCTGCTCCAGCTGGCGCAGCGCCCCCTTCACCCAGTCCAGCGAATTGCCATGGTCTTCCGCAAGCTTTCGCGGGCGGATGAAAGTATAGCCGGTGTCCTCGTTCTGCCGGTCGGCGACGCAGACGAGCAGCCAGCGCAACGGCGCGGGAAGCTCCCGGCCCATGCGCCGCCCGGTCTCCATCGCCCAGCCGACCGCCTTGAAGCTCATGCCCCGGCACCTTCCCGCTGGTCATCCTGCGAGCGGCCGTTCGTCGCCTCGAAATGCGCCATCATGATCGCCCGGCGCTCCGCAGGCGTCAGGGCCAGCATGGCCTCGACATCTGCGAGCCCTGCCGCCTTCAGGGCCGCCATGGCCCGCCGCTTGCCGTGCAGAACCGTCGTGTGATCGCGGTTGCCCATCAGCCGGCCGATCAGCGGCAGCGAAAGGCCGTAGTGCACCGCGCCGAGCCAGTAGAGCTCGTCGCGCGCCACCACCATGGCCCGGGCCCGGAAAGGCCCGCAGAGTTGCGCAACGCTGATGCCGACCTCCCGCGCCGTCTGGCGCAGCTGCAGAGTGAAGCGGGGGGCTGCCAACTCGGCAGGCTTGGCCCCGGCGTGCACCTCGGCCGCCACGGCCCGCTCCTCGAGCGTGTCCAGTTCTCCCCGCAGCGCGTCCAGCTGGCGGCGGATCGCCAGCGCCCGGGCGCGCATCTCAGCCGCCGCGTCACGCCGAAAGGGACTCCCACCAGGTCGCGTCATCATCGCCTCCACGCATAGACACGGGTCGCCGAGGCGCCGAGGCGGCCGGGCATCATCCCCTCCGCCATCAGCACGCGTTCAACGGCCCCCACATCGGCCGTCCCGTCGGGCCGCATCCAGTCGGGCGGGCCGCCGCCCTCCCGCCGCCCGGCCATGTGCAGGGCCCGGAGGCCCGCCTTGGCCGCTGCCGTGTCGAGGAAGCCCGCCACGCGCACCCAGCCGGGCGAGCCGATCGCCGGCCCCATCCATTTCCGCAGCACCGGCACGAGGCCGGGCGCGCCGGCTTCCGGCGTCGGCACGATCGCCCAGGAGGCGTAGATCTGCCCGCCGGTCACCCTTTGCCGGTCGACGGTCAGCAGGCCGGCGGTGAAGTGCTCCGGCGGGCGGAACGGGTGAATGGTGAAGCGCCGGCCATAGGCATGCTCGGCCGCAGCTTGAGCCATCTCCGCCGAGGCTTCGACGAAGCCGTCGGGGTCGGCGAGGCAGGCGGCCAGCCAGCGGGCGGCGTCGAAGTGACCGTGCTCCGAATAGGCCGTCACGGAGCCCTCCGGATAAGGAGACCAAGCCGGGAGGTCAGCCCGTTCTTCTCGGAGGTGCCGTCGAACTTGGCGATGACAGCAGGCTCAATGTCGATGCCGGCAGTGATGGCGACGAGGACCGCGGTGTGGATGACGTCCGCAAGCTCTTCGGCGAGCTGCTCCTTCGTCGCGCGCGAACCTCGCCAACCATGCCGCTCCCGCTCCAGCTTCTTGATGACGTTGCAGGCCTCGCCCACCTCGCCCGCCATTTCATTGCCGCGGAACGACAGGTCCGGCTTCTGGTCCGGACACCATTCCTCCTGGCGAGCGACGTGTGCCCGCTGCAAAGCGCCGAGGGTCAATCCCTTGGTTCCGAAGTCCTCTGGTTTCATCCCTCGCCCTCCGCCTCGAAGCCCCATGCATCCCAGCCTGGCCGCGCCTTGCGGGCGTTCAGCTCGATCTTCGGGAGGGTCGGGAAGTAGTCCTCGATCAGCCTGTGGAAGTTCTCCGGCTTCTCCGAATGGCGCCCCAGCGGCGCGGTGATGAGGCTGTCCCACTGGGTGCCGGCCGCCGGGCATGGCGGGCTGCCGCGCGTGCCGAGGAGCAGCAGCTCGTGCCTGTTCCGGTTCCAGCGGCCGAGGCCGGCCCGGTCCTTGGCCCAGCAGAATTGCGAGCGATAGGTGAAGCCCCAGCGCGCCATCACCTGCAGCGCCTCGGGCAGCATGGGCACGGTGGCCCAGAGGAAGAGCACGCTGTCCTCGGCCGCGATGCCCGCCACGTCCCGCCGGCAGATCGTCTCGAGGTCGGAGGTCGGGTAGTGGTTCTCTGGCGACCGGTCCATGCCGGTCTCGTCGCTCCAGTTTGCGAAGCGCCATTCCGGGTCGGCATAGATCACGCCATAGCGCCGCTCGGGCAGGGCCCGTTGCTTCGCGCCGAGGCGGGCTTCCTTCTCCGCCCTGAGCGCCTTCTTGCGGGCCGTGTTCTCGTCGCGGTAGCGCTTGGCCGCGGCGATGATCTCCGCCTTCCCCCGCGCCACGATGATGGCCTGCTCGGAGAGCGGCAGCGACGCCAGGGCGGCGGCGGCCGAGACGGAGACGTCGCCGGCCTCGACCGCAGCCCCCAGCCCCTCGACCCCGTCCTCACGCACCACCCGGGCCCGTTCGATCGACCGCGCCCCGACATTCAGGAGGCTTGCAGCCCGCTCGGCAGTTATTCCGCCAATTGGCGGATTTCGGCCCGGTTGCCCGCGCGGCATCGTCGCCAGCTTCGCCGCCACCATGGCTCGCTGGCTCTCGCTCAGGTGCCGCCGGTGCAGGTTGCGCGAGAGGACGAAGTCCAGCGGGTCACGCCCGGCGAAGATCTGCGGCGCCGAGGGTCCGGAAAAGGAGACGAAGTGCGGCTCCACCTCCGCCATCAGGCAGGCGCGATAGCGGTTGCGCCCGTCGAGAATGGCGCCGTCGAGCAGCACGATCTCCTCATGCAGCCCGTGCCGGCGGATGTCTTCCACCAGCGCATCGAAGGCCTCGCCCTCGATCGCCGGGAACAGCTCCGCCAGCGGGTGGATCGGCAGCAGGGCGGATGCGGCGTCGCTCATCGCGGCTTCCCCGCCAGGATATGGCGAACATCCTTCACCGGCCGTCCGACCATGTCGGCGATCTCTTCGGGCGAGTTGCCAATGGACTTCAGCGTCCGCATGTATTTCAGGGTCGCGACGTCGATCACCAACTCCGAAGGTGCCGCAGCGGTCGCGGGCGGCGTGTCCGCCGGTTCTCCTGCGCCAACCACCGCAGGCGCAGCCAGGCCCACCGGTTCGGAGAGCGTCTCAACCGGCGCTCCGGCTGGTTCTGCAGCGGCCGGAACAGGCTCCACCGCTTCACCCTCAGCGACACCCATGGCGTCGGGCGCGTCTTGCGGCGCCGCTTCCATGGCGGTGGCCTGCGGCGCAGCGGGCGCGACGTCGACATGGTCGTTCTCCGGTTCGGTGACGGTGGGCACGGGGAGGACCGCCGGAGGCCGGTCGAGTTTCGATGGCACCGACGGCACCAGCGCCGGGGGCACAATCCCGCCGCCCTGCGTGTCGATCGCCGCTACCGCCGCGTCGAGATCCCGATCGCCGGTCGGCTTGCAGCGCGCCGAATAGGCCGCTTCGAACAGCAGCTGCGCCTGCACATTGGGCGTCCGCGACGCGGCCCGGGCCATGTCGACGAGCCCGGCATAGACCCGCTCGTTGACGGTGATGGTGATGCCCCGCGTCTCGGGGCCGGCATTGAAGCGCGGCGGCGCCGTCATGGCATGAACCTCCAGAGGATGTGAGACGCCCCGCTGCCCTCAGGCGGCGAGGAACGCGAAGACCAGCGCGGCGAGCGCGCCGACGACGAAAACGGAGATGACGAAGCCGGGGCTCAGAACCCCGTCGGGCGGGTCACGCGGCTCGCGGTACTGGGGGCCGGTCATGTGCCGCCCTCCCCTTCCGCCTCCGCCACCCAGCCGGGCGCGGGATCCAGTACCGCCGCGAGGAAGGCCGGCCCGAACACCGCGACGAGGCGCAGCATGTGCCCGCCGGACAGTTCCGAAGGCCCGTTCCAGGCCATGGCGTTGCGGATCGTGCCTTCCGGAATCCCGGTCAGCGCCGCCACCGTCAGGTGCGGCTTCTGGCCGGGGAAGTGCGCCCGCAGGAAATTGCGCACCGCATCCGGTTTCACCTTCCCCGTGAATCGGGAGCCGGGCGTCGCATGGCCCGTCGCAGGCGACGCGGATCCGGCAGGGACAGCCGGGGCAGTCTGGCCCTCATCGCCACCCACCGGAGCCTTCACCATGATCGCGTCACGCCGCCGCCCGGCCTCCATCGCCGCCAGCGTGCCGGCAAAGCTCGCCACGCCCTGGAGGGCCATGGCCGCCGCATTGCTCGCGACCACGCCGAGGCCCTGCCGCGGGCCGTCGCCCAGTCGGAAGCTGTTGAAATATTCAAGAGGCGCGCGCTTCGGCTTGTCAGCCTTCGAGCGCTTCTGGATGTCGCGCTTTCCGCTCACGCCGCCCTCCCTGAAAAAGCGGCCGGCGCGTCATCGGTCGCGCCGGCCGAAGGGCCCGCCGCAGGCTGCAAGTCGGTCTTGGGGGCGGCGGGAAGGGCAGAGGACTCGAGAATGTCCAGGAGTTTGGACAGCGGACCCGACTCCGCGGCCCCGTTCTCGATGGCGCAGACCAGCGGCTGCGAAATGCGAAGCTCCCGTGCCATGGCAGCCTGCGAAAGGCCCATCGCCTCACGCACCCGCTGCATGCGCGACTTCGGCTTGGGCGTGGCGGGTGAAGCGTTCATTCTGAACCAATCAGAAAATGATTGATGCATTACAATCAGACGCTGATTGCCTTTGTCAATAGCTTCCAATCATGAGCAATCAGCAGACCCCCCGCGACAGGCTGCGACAGGCCCGCACCGAGCGCGGCCTCTCAATGGCCGAGCTGGCGCGCCTCGCTGGCATCGCCGTGCCGACCTACCGGCACTACGAAAACCCGAATGAGGACATCTCATTCGACCAGCACGTCGAGAAGCTCGCCCGCGTGCTAAGGGTCGAGCCAGCCTGGCTGCGCTTCGGCCGAGGCGACATGACGACGCCGGACAACCACAGTAGAGGCGTCGCACTGGACGTGCCCCTCATCTCGTGGGTCAGCGCCGGCCCACTTGGGCAGACCGAAGCCATCGAGCAGTACGCCGATGCGCCCCGCGTCTCCGGTCCCGACCTAGATGAAGGTGGCGACTGGATTGCACTGCGAGTGCAAGGCGATTCGATGGATCGAATATCCCCGCCCGACTCGATCATCCTGGTGAATCGTCGCGACCGCCGACTGGTACCGAACGCCTGCTATGTCATCGCCGATCACGACGGCAGTGCGACTTACAAACGTTATAGGCCACCGAACGAGTGGGCTCCGGTTTCGACCAACCCGGAGCATAAGCCGTTCAAGTTGCGAGCGGGGGTAGAGCCCGTCATCATCGGTCGGGTTCGCAAGAGCATCATCTCGATGTGAGATGGAGGTACGGATGCGAAGGCTGATGCAGTCGTGCGCAGTAGCGATGGCGCTGGCCGGGCCGGCCCTGGCAGCACCAGTTCCCTCACCTCGACCCGCTGATCCTGCCGTCGCCACGGAACCCGAGACAGACCCCCGCTGGGAGTTTCAAGAGAACACCGACCACATCACCGGCAAGCGAACGGTGAGGGCAATCTTCCGGGCCTCGACCTTCCTGCGCATCCCGCAGCGCGGGCAGCCTCAGCCCGGGAGAGCCGGATTTCTCGATTTCCGCTGCAATGACCGCAGCACGTCAGTGACTCTTTGGATGCCCGGCGAGTTGATGGCCGGCAGCTCGGCGTCAATCGTGTATCGGATCGACGATCGTCAGCCGGTGACCGCAAGAAACTGGACAGCATCGACGGATTACTCCGCCATCGGACTGTGGGACACCCGCCGCGCTGCGCCTTTTGCCAAGTCCCTCATCGGTGCAAAGCAACTCGCCATTCGTGTTCATGACACCGTCTTCGGCACAACCGAGGCCACGATTGATCTTTCCCACATCGGCCACAGGATCCGCCATGTGCGCACCGCGTGCAGATGGTGACCAATCAACGCCGCTACCGTTATCAATCATAATCTGATTGACAATCAAAATCTGATTGCATTAGCCTCCCGGTCATCGTCACCGAGGAGGCAACCGTGCTCCCCATCGAAACCGGCATCCCGCTCCCCAAGCCCAAGTCCCGGCCGCGCATCTACCCCCTGAAGGAGATGCAGAAGGGCGATTCCTTCTTTCTCGTCGTACCGGCCGATCCGCCCGAGACCTTCGAACACCGCCGGGCCGGCCGGCAGAAGCGCATGGCCGCCGTCCTCCGCACCCAGCGCGTCCGGACGATCGGCAAGTTCATTGCCCGGCAGGTCGACGACGGCGTGCGCGTCTGGCGCATCGGCTGACCCCCCCCCATCCCTTTCCCGACATCCCCAGTTGCCCTCCAGGAGGCCGTCATGTGCCTGCAAGCCTATCTCTCTCCCTCCGACCACAGGCTGCCCGAGGGCTGGCCCAACCCCCGCGCCTTCATGGCCGACCCGGCCGCCGTCGCCGCCCGCATGGACGAGGACGGCCGCCGCATCGCAGCCGAGAAGGGCGACTGCACCGAGACCGACCTCACCCGCCTCGGCTGGCGGCTGGAGCAGGTGAAGGCCCACCAGCTGCGCACGCTGGCCGCATGGGATCGGCTGGACGCCGAGGTGGGGGCCCTGCTGCAGCAGCTCGCCGATATCCGCGTGGACCACGCCCAGCCCGACGCCGGCGACATCGATCTCGTCGACAGCGCGCCCGCTGGCCTCATCCCCGATGTCCGCGAGCCCGACCTCACCGACATGGACATCGCCTTCGGCATCGAGAGGGCGGCGTGACCGTCGCCCCCGTCGCCTGCCTGCAGGGCGAGCTGGAATCGGCCCTGCTCGCCGAGGTGCAGCCCTGGATCAACGCCTATGCCGCGGCCCACCCCGGCGCCACAGCCACGGACCTGCTGAACGACCTCGCCCTTGTGCTCGTCGCCGTGCAGACGGCGGTGGCGAAGGCCCAGGCCAACGCTGGCAAGGCGGCGAGCGTCGCCGATGTGGTGGTGCTCATGGAGGTGGCCTGGCCGCCCCTCCTGCGCGCCACCCGCCTCACCATGGAACAGCTGAACAGGAGCGCCGCCGGATGACGACCCGCATACCCCTGCCGCAGCGCCGGCCGGCCTCCACCATCAGCCTCTTCATCGGCAACGACACCTATGCCGTCACGGCGGGCTTCTATCCCGACGGCCGCGTCGGCGAGGTCTTCGTCACCGCGCCGAAGGTGGGCACCGACATCGAGGCGATCCTCCGCGACGGCGCCATCCTTCTCTCCTTCGCCCTGCAGCACGGCGCGAAGCTCGACGAGCTCCTCCACGCCATGACCCGCAACGGCGCCGGCGACGTCGCCTCCATCCTCGGCCGGCTTGCCGAGGCGGTGAAGGAGAACCTCGCCGAAGAGTTCCTGCGGCTCGCCCGCGCCACCTGATCCCCTCAACCCCTCGCTGCCCCGGAGCCTCGCCATGGCCCAGCCATCCTTCACCCTGCCGCTCGACCGCCTGAACTTCGGCCATGAGGCGACGCCGCCGATCAATGCCCGCCGCACCTCACGCGACAGCGAGATCGAGGCCCTTGCCGCCTCCATCCTCGCGCACGGCCAGATCCAGCCGCTCTCCGTCGCGAAGATCGAGGGGCGCTGGTACGTGGCCGATGGCAACCGCCGCCTCGCCGCCCTGCGTCACCTCGCCGAGGCCGGCAGCTTTCCCGCGGATGGCGACGTCGCCTGCACCGAGATCGACGGCGACGCCGAAGAGATCTCGCTTGCGGCCAACGTCATGCGCACCCCCCTGCACGAGGCGGACAGCCTGGAGACTTTCCGTGACCTCGCCGCCCGGGGCATGAGCGAGGCCGACATCGGCGCCCGCTTCGGCATTCCCGCCGCCCGCGTCCGCAGGATCCTCGCCCTCGGCAGCCTGTCGCCGATCATCCTCGCCGCCTGGCGGGAAGGACGGCTGGGCGATCAGGCCGTGGCCTGCGTTCGCGCCTTCACCCTCGCCCGCGACCACGCCCACCAGGAGGATGTCTTCGCCCGGCTCGAGAAGCAGGGCCATCTCTACCCCCACGGCATCCGGCAGGCCCTCGGCGCCGGCGGGCAGCGCGCCGGCCAGCTGCTCGCCTTCATCGGCCGCGACGCCTATCGGGACGCCGGCGGCACCTTCACCGAGGATCTCTTCGGCGACAACCACGTTCTCTCGGACGTCGCCCTCGCCGAGCGGCTCGCGGCCGAGAAGCTCCAGCAGGCCTGCGAGACCCTCCTCGCCGAGGGCTGGAAGTGGGCCCGTCCCGCCGCCGACCTCGCGCCGAACTGGCACTACGGCTGGCGGCGGCTGCAAGCCGGCAGCGCCCGCGCCAACCCCAACGAGCACAAGCGCC
>VFQR01001377.1_pt1 | contig 18981 bp, 20 predicted proteins | sample 3512321 | NCBI WGS metagenome assembly VFQR01 (sample SAMN10412374, study PRJNA504923) | tailings metagenome | isolation source: Relicate 3 Philex TSF1 revegetated site | place: Philippines: Tuba, Benguet | collected 2017-08-29
AACCGGCTGTATGGGCGCGGCTTTCTCTTCCTTTGCAGCAGGTGCCGGAATTTCGGCGGGCTTCGTCTCGGGGAAGCGAGCATTCGCAAGCCGCTCGGCCTGCGCGATCATCTCAGGCGTGAATGCGGCCTGTGCAAGCTGGATCGGCGCGCGGGCGGAAGGCTCGCCCTGCGTTACGATCGTTGCGGCAGATTTGGAGGATGCGGTGGCCTGTGCGGGCTGCGGTTCCGAGGCGAAGAAGTAGCCTGTCAGTCCGAGGCCGACGACCGCCAGTCCGGCAACAAATTGCTTGGCCAGCCGTGGGTCAGCCAAAGTGCGAAGGACGTTCATTCCTACCTCCCAAGGTCCTGGGAAACGTCTATGCCAATCAGGGTGTGCGCCCTTATTGGCAGAGCCTTGCAGCAATGATCAAGCTGCAAATCGGCGGCTCCCCGGGTCCTTCGAGAGGTGTCACTTCAGGGTGACGCCCGTGGCGGTTGAACCGCCTTCTTCCTCATCCTCGAGGCCCGGATCGAGGCCGATATCCTTGAGTTTTCGATAGAGGGTGGACCGTCCTATTTTGAGGCGGCGGGCGACCTCGGTCATCCGCCCCCGATAACGATCAATTGAGAAGCGGATCGCCTCGGCCTCGATGGCCTCCATCGGCAGGACATGGCCGTCCTGACCGATCAGGGGCAACGACTCGCCGATGATGGCGGAACCTGCGGGTGCGGTAGCCGGGGCGCTGTCGATCACAACCAGCTTTTCGCCGGCCGGCTCTGTTTTCGCCACTGCCGGCAGGGCAGGAGTGGCGTGCGATTCAAAGCCCGGAACATGCGCGGCGATCTGCGGGAATTCCGCGACGCCGATTTCGTCCGACTCCGAGAGCACGACGGCTCGGAACACCGCATTTTCTAGCTGGCGGACGTTGCCCGGCCATTTGTAGGCGTTCAGCAACTTCATTGCCTCCGCCGAAACGGAGCGGACGCGTTTGCCTTCCTCTGCGGAGAAGCGCGCGACGAAGCGGCGGACAAGACCCGGCACATCCTCCATGCGATCGCGCAGCGGCGGCACGGTGATCGGGAAGATGTGAAGCCTGTAAAAAAGGTCCTCGCGGAATTTTCCCGCCTTCACTTGTTCGAGCAGATCGCGATTGGTCGCGGAGATGAGGCGGAAATCCACCTTCACCGGTTTGCGTGCGCCAACCGGATCGATCTCTCCTTCCTGCAAAGCGCGCAGGAGCTTTACCTGCGCTTCCGGCGGAAGCTCGCCGATCTCGTCAAGGAAGAGCGTGCCGCCATCGGCCTCGAGGAATTTGCCCGACTGTTTTTCGGTGGCGCCGGTGAAGGCACCCTTTTCATGGCCGAACAGAATCGATTCCACGAGGTTCGCAGGAATGGCGCCGCAGTTCACGGCGATGAACGGCTTGGTCTTGCGCGCGCCTGCACCGCGGATTGCGCGTGCCATCAGTTCCTTGCCGACACCAGAGTCGCCTTCCATCAGAACTGGAATGTCGGAGGCGGCCGCCTTTTCGGCGAGCTTCAGCGCCTGCTGCATGCGCGGGCTGACGGTGGAGATATCGTTGAGTTCGATGCCGCCGCTCGCGGTCTTGCTGATGCGGCGTACTTCGCCGGCAAGTGCAGCCTGATTGATCGCGTTGCGGAGCGAGACCTGCATGCGCTCGGCGCCGACTGGCTTCACCACGAAATCCACGGCACCCGCGCGCATCGCGGACACCACGGTGTCGATCGAGCCCTGAGCGGTCTGGACGATGACGGGAATGTCGATACCGCGCTCGCGCATGCGGCCGAGCAGGCCCATGCCGTCGAGGTCGGGCATCACGAGGTCGAGCACCACGCAGGCGAAATTCCGGCCTTCGGCTTCCAGCAGACGGGCGGCCTGCTCGCCGCCTTCGGCCATCACCGGCTCGTATTCGAACCGGGTGAGCATCGCTTCCAGCAGCCGCCGCTGCACCGGATCGTCATCGACAACGAGTACGCGCGCGGACATCCACCCCTCCAACCCCTTACCGGCCTGTGCCGTTCCGGGTCACTCTCGGGGAGGGGTGTTAACGGAATCTGAATCGCCACACATTGATCCAAAGCCGCGCGCACAATATTTGAGGATAAAGGAGCGATCCCCCCACATGACCAAACTTTACGCGCCCGCCGGTGCCGCCGCCCTCAAGAACGACGCCCTCGGCGACCTGCCGGAATGGAATCTGGCCGACCTCTATCCCGGCATCGACTCGCCGCAAGTGAAAGCGGACCTCGAGAAAGCCGAGACCGAGTGTGCGGCGTTCGAGGCCGCCTATAAGGGCAAGCTTGCTGGGCTGGCGGAATCGGTTGACGCAGGCGAGAAGCTGAACGGTGCCGTGGTCCGCTTCGAGGCCATCGAGGATTTGCTCGGGCGGCTCGTCTCGTTCGCGGGGCTGCTCTACACCGGCAACACCACCGATCCCGTGCGCGCGAAATTCTATGCCGACATCCGCGAGCGCATCACCGCAGCTTCGTCACAGCTTCTGTTTTTTCCGCTCGAATTGAACCGCATCGATGACAAGCTCATGGACAAGGCGCTGACGGAGGCGAAATTTTCGCGCTACCGGCCATGGGTCGAGGATTTGCGCAAGGACAAGCCCTATCAGCTCGAGGATCGTGTCGAGCAGCTCTTCCACGAAAAGTCGGTGACGGGCACAGGTGCGTGGAACCGACTCTTCGACGAGACGATTTCATCCCTGCGCTTTCAGGTGAACGGCGAAGAACTGACGATCGAGCCGACGCTGAATTTCCTGCAAGACCCCAACGAAGAAAAGCGCAAGGCGGCTGCCGATGCGCTGGCCAAGGTGTTCAAGGAAAACCTGCGGCTTTTCGCGCTCATCACCAACACGCTCGCCAAGGACAAGGAAATCTCCGACCGCTGGCGAGGCTTCAAGGACATCGCCGACGCGAGGCATCTTTCCAACCGCGTCGAGCGGGAAGTGGTGGATGCGCTGGTCGCCTCCGTGCGAGAGGCGTATCCGCGGCTCTCGCATCGTTATTACAAGCTGAAGGCCAAATGGTTCGGCCGCGAGTTTCTCAATCACTGGGATCGCAACGCGCCGCTGCCGAAAGTCGAGCAGCGCACGATCCCGTGGTCGGAGGCGCGCAATACGGTGCTGACGGCTTACGGAGCCTTCTCGCCGAAGATGGCGTCCATCGCGCAGGATTTTTTCGACAAGAACTGGATCGACGCGCCGGTGCGCCCCGGAAAATCGCCGGGCGCGTTCGCGCATCCGACCGTGCCGTCCGCGCACCCCTATGTGCTAATGAATTATCAGGGCAAGCCGCGCGATGTGATGACGCTCGCGCACGAACTAGGCCATGGCGTGCATCAGGTGCTGGCTGCACCGCAGGGTGCGTTGATGGCTTCAACGCCGCTGACGCTTGCCGAAACGGCGAGCGTGTTCGGCGAGATGCTGACCTTCCGAGCGCTGCTCGCCAAATCCGATCCGACCCAGCGCCGCGCGATGCTGGCGCAAAAAGTCGAGGACATGATCAATACGGTCGTGCGCCAGATCGCGTTCTACTGGTTCGAGCGGAAGCTCCACACCGAACGCAAGAAGGGCGAGATTACGCCGGACCGCATCGGCGAATTGTGGCTGGAAGTGCAGGGCGAGAGCCTTGGACCCGCCATTCGCATCGGTCCCGGCTACGAGACGTTCTGGGCCTACATCCCGCATTTCGTGCATTCGCCGTTCTATGTGTACGCCTATGCTTTTGGAGATTGCCTCGTGAACTCGCTCTATGCGGTCTACGAGAAATCCGACAAGGGCTTTGCTGAGCGGTATCTCGACATGCTCGCGGCGGGCGGCACCAAGCATCATTCCGAACTACTCAAGCCGTTCGGACTGAACGCCGCCGATCCGAAATTCTGGGCGAACGGCCTTGGCCTGATCGACCGTATGATTACGGAACTGGAAGAACTGGATCGGGCTGGATAATCCCGCCATGATCTTCCAGTAGATCATGCAGCATGTCTGAGCCGACCGACGAGGAACGCAATCGATTGACGGCCCGCGCCGCGCGTTACGCACGCGTGGGCACGAATGTCGGCGGCATCGCTGCGAAATTCATCGGCGCGCAATTTTTCGGAATGACTATCGATCGCGGCAAGAACGCCGCCGAACTCGCGGCGGCACTGGGCGGGCTGAAGGGCCCGATCATGAAGGCCGCGCAGCTTCTCTCCACGATTCCCGACGCGTTGCCCGCCGAATACGCCACCGAACTGATGAAGCTGCAAAACGAAGCGCCGCCGATGGGCTGGGCTTTTGTCAAAAGACGCATGGCGGCGGAGCTTGGTCCGGACTGGCAAACAAAATTCGGCTCGTTCGAACATGCTCCAACGGCTGCCGCGTCGCTCGGTCAGGTGCATCGCGCGGTGTCGCTCGACGGCAAACCGCTCGCGGTGAAACTGCAATATCCCGACATGCAGTCCGCGGTGGAAGCGGACCTGCGCCAGCTCAACGTGGTGCTCGCGATCCACCGGCGCATGGATCCGGTAATCGACACCAGTGAGATCGCGCAGGAGCTTGGCGCGCGCATCCGCGAAGAGCTCGACTATCGCCGCGAGGCGAAGCACGTTGCGCTCTATCAGAACATGCTCGCCGACACACCGCAGGTGCGCGTGCCCGCAAGCTGGCCGTCGCTCTCGACCGGGCGGCTGCTCACGCTCGACTGGCTCGAAGGAAAGAAGCTCCTCGAATACAAGGACGGGCAGCTTGAGGCGCGTAACGACATCGCGCGCGCGATGTTCGCCGCTTGGTGGCTGCCGTTTTCGCGTTTCGGCGTAATTCACGGCGATCCGCATCTTGGCAACTACACCGCTTTTGAGCAGGACGGAGCGCCGCGCGGAATCAATCTTCTCGATTACGGATGCGTGCGGATTTTCCCGCCGAAATTCGTCGGCGGTGTCGTCGATCTCTATCGCGGGCTACTGGACGGGGACAACGAGCGCGTGGTGCATGCCTATGAAGTCTGGGGCTTCAAGAATCTCTCGCGGGAGCTGATCGAGGTTCTCAATATCTGGGCAAGCTTCATCTATGGACCCTTGATGGACGACCGCGTACGGACGGTCGCCGACGGGGTGAAGCCCGGCGAATACGGGCGCCGCGAGGCATTTCGTGTCCATCAGGCGTTACGTCAGCGTGGACCGGTCACCGTCCCCCGGGAATTCGTGCTGATGGACCGCGCCGCCATCGGCCTCGGCGGTGTTTTCCTGCATCTCGCGGCGGAGTTGAACTTCCACGCATTATTCGAGAATGCGATCGGCCAATTTTCGGTCGATCAGGTCGCAGCGCGACAGACGGACGCGCTGGCGGCGGCCGGGCTGGAAAAAGCGGCTTAGTGCTGCAACCTCCGCGTTGCCCGCCGCCATCGATTCCGCTAAGCCTTTAGTAGTTCCAATCCAGCGACGGGGCTCACTCATATGGCCGACCACGGCACTCCGAAATACACGACCGCAGCCGGCAATGACTATGCCGAGCACGAGTGGACCTACAATCTTTTCATCTGGCTCACGAAATGGACGGTCATTGTTCTTGCCGTCTTCCTGACCGTTGCATTCCTGCTCATTTGATTTTCCGGGCCGAGGCCCATCATGAAAATCGCAATCCCTGCCGAGACGGATAAGGGCGAGCCGCGCGTTGCCGCGACACCGGATACGGTGAAGCGCTTCACCGCGCTTGGCGCGACCGTCTCCGTTGAAAAAGGCGCCGGACTGAACGCCGGTGTCACGGACGCCGACTATACCGCTGCTGGTGCCGCCATCGCATCGAATGCCGCCGAGGCCTTGAAGGACGCGGATGTCGTCCTGAAAGTGCGCCGCCCGGCGAAAGGTGAGCTTTCCGGCTACAAGCCCGGCGCGCTACTGATCGGTTCGCTCGATCCTTACGGCAACGAAGCGGCTCTTGCCGAAATCGCCGCGGCGAAAATTTCCGCTTTCACGATGGAACTGGTCCCGCGCATCACGCGCGCGCAGTCGATGGACGTGCTTTCCTCGCAGGCGAACCTTGCCGGATACCGCGCGGTGATCGACGGCTCCGCCGAATATGGCCGCGCGATGCCGATGATGATGACGGCGGCGGGCACCGTTCCGGCGGCCAAGGTTTTCGTCATGGGTGCGGGCGTTGCCGGCCTTCAGGCGATCGCAACCGCGCGCCGTCTCGGTGCGGTCGTGACCGCGACGGACGTTCGCCCGGCCGCGAAAGAGCAGGTCGAATCGCTTGGCGCGAAATTCATCGCGGTGGTGGACGACGAGTTCAAGGCGGCGGAAACGGCCGCGGGCTACGCCAAGGAAATGTCGAAAGAGTATCAGGCGAAGCAGGCCGAACTGGTCGCGACGCATATCGCCAAGCAGGACATCGTCATCACCACAGCGGCCATTCCGGGCCGGCCGTCACCCAAATTGGTGTCGAAGAAGATGGTGGAATCGATGAAGCCGGGTTCGGTGCTGGTCGATCTTGCGGTCGAACGCGGCGGCAATGTCGAAGTATCGAAGCCGGGCGAAGTCGTGAACCTCAACGGCGTGAAAGTCGTCGGATACACGAACGTGCCGGGCCGTCTCGCCGCAACCGCATCGAGCCTCTATGCGAAGAATCTCTTCGCGTTCCTTGAACTGATGATCAAGGACAAGCAGCTCGTTGTGCCGTGGGACGACGAAATCCTGAAGGCCACGCTGCTGACGCGCGATGGCGCCGTTGTGCATCCGAATTTCAAGGGAGCGAAAGCATGAGCCAGCTCAGCAGTGTCGATCCCTTTGTGTTCCTGTTTTCGATCTTCGTGCTGGCGGTGTTCGTCGGTTACTACGTCGTCTGGTCGGTGACGCCGGCGCTGCATACGCCGCTGATGTCGGTGACGAACGCGATTTCATCGGTGATCGTCGTCGGCGCGCTGCTTTCGGTCGGCGTGCCGGATATCGCGGGGAGCAGCGGGCCCTGGTGGGCGCGCGCACTCGGTTTCTTCGCGCTCATCATGGCGGCGGTAAACATTTTCGGCGGCTTCCTGGTCACGCAGCGCATGCTTGCGATGTACCAGAAGAAAAAGAAGTGAGACGCCGATGACCGGCAATCTCGTTTCCTTCCTCTATCTCATCTCCGGCGTGCTGTTCATCCTCGCGCTGCGTGGCCTTTCAAGCCCGGAAACCTCGCGTCAGGGTAATTTCTTCGGCATGGCCGGCATGGCCATTGCCATCGCCACCACGCTTGCAGCGTCACCGCCCGCCGGTCCGATCGGCTGGGCGCTCGTGATCGGCGGCATCGGCATCGGCGGCGCGATTGGCGCTGTCATCGCGCGCAAGATCGCGATGACGCAGATGCCGGAACTCGTCGCCGCGTTTCACTCGCTGGTCGGTCTTGCGGCCGTGCTGGTAGCTGCCGGTGCCCTCTACGCGCCGCAGGCATTTGGGATCGGCGCGCCGGGCGCCATCAAGGGTGCCACGCTCGTAGAAATGTCGCTGGGTGCCGCTATCGGCGCCATCACGTTCACTGGCTCGGTGATCGCCTTCATGAAGCTTTCCGGCCGCATGAGTGGTGCTCCGATCATCCTGCCCGCGCGGCATTTCATCAACGCGGCACTCGCCGCGGCCATCGTGATCTGCATGGTCATGTTCGTCCGCACCGAGAGCCATATGCTGTTCTGGGTACTAGTGGCGCTTTCGCTGCTCATCGGCGTGCTGATCATCGTGCCGATCGGCGGCGCCGATATGCCGGTCGTGATCTCGATGCTGAACTCCTATTCCGGCTGGGCGGCAGCGGGCATCGGCTTCACGCTTTCCAACGCAGCACTCATCATCACCGGCGCGCTGGTCGGCTCGTCGGGCGCGATCCTGTCCTACATCATGTGCAAGGGCATGAACCGCAGCTTCATCTCCGTCATTCTCGGCGGCTTCGGCGGCGAAGTGGCCGCTGGCGGCAAGGCCGAGACACGGCCTGTGAAGCAGGGTTCGGCGGACGACGCCGCCTTCATCATGAAGAACTCGTCGAAGGTCATCATCGTGCCGGGCTACGGCATGGCGGTGGCGCAGGCGCAACACGCGCTTCGCGAAATGGCCGATAAGCTGAAGGAAGAAGGCGTCGAGGTGAAATACGCCATTCATCCGGTGGCAGGGCGTATGCCGGGCCATATGAACGTGCTGCTCGCCGAAGCGAACGTGCCTTACGACGAAGTGTTCGAGCTTGAAGACATCAACTCGGAATTCGCCACCGCGGACGTTGCCTTCGTGATCGGCGCGAATGACGTGACCAATCCGGCGGCGAAGACCGACAAGACGTCCCCCATTTATGGCATGCCGGTGCTCGACGTGGAAAAGGCCAAGACGGTTCTCTTCATCAAGCGCGGCATGGGCTCGGGCTATGCCGGCATCGAGAACGAGTTGTTCTTCCACGACAACACGATGATGCTCTTCGCCGACGCGAAGAAGATGGTCGAGAACATCGTCAAGTCGCTCTGACCGGGCGCCTACATTTCACATCCGTGTGCTAGGGCTTGCGGATGCAATTGCTAAAATCCATCGCGATCTTCGTGCTCGTGTTCTACGCGGGCCTCGTCGGGCTGCTGTATCTCATGCAGCGGTCATTGATGTATTTCCCCTATACGGCCCGCATTGAGCCTGCCGCGGTCGGCTTTCCGCAAGCGGAAGAACTGACGCTCGATACGCCGGACAAGGAACGGATCGTCGTCTGGCATGTCGCGCCACAAAGCGAACGTCCGGTGCTTCTCTATTTCCACGGCAATGGCGGCTCGCTTGCGGGGCGCGCGCAGAAATACGCGGCACTGACCAGAGACGGGCTTGGCCTCGTGGCGCTGTCCTATCGCGGATATGGCGGCTCGACCGGCACGCCGACGGAAGCGGGTCTGATGACCGATGCGCTGACCGCTTACCGGTTTGCTGCAGAAAAACATGGTGCCGGCAGGATCGTGCTTTGGGGCGAGTCGCTCGGGACAGGCGTTGCGGTAGCGCTTGCCGAGAACAATCCGGTTTTCAAGATCGTGCTGGAAGCGCCGTTCACCTCGACGGCCGACATCGCCGCCTCGATCTATCCCATTGTGCCTGTGCGGCTGTTGATGAAGGATCAGTTCCGATCCGACGAGAAAATCGGCAACGTGAAGGCACCCGTGCTGGTGCTGCATGGCGAGCGCGACACGATCGTGCCCATCCGGTTTGGCGAACGGCTGTTCGAGCGGATAACCGCGCCGAAGCGATTTATACGTTTTCCCGAGGGCCAGCATGAATGGCTGGAAAAATTCGGTTCGCTGGAAGCGGCCAAGAAATTTATCGAGGAGTAGCGCGTCATCCTTCGAGACTCGCTTTGCTCGCACCTCAGGATGACGATCGGCTTAATTGTACCTCGCGCCGGGCTGGCCGCCGACGCGGCGGAAACCGGCCTGTGCCGGCTGGTAGTTCTGGTTGATGCCCAGTGCCTTTGCAAATGAACCCGCCGCCTGATCGCGGTTGCCGAGCCGCTCATAGGCCATGCCGCGGCTGGTCCAGATTTCTACCGAACGCGGATCGCGTTCGGATGCCTCGTCGAAGTCCCGCGCGGCGGTCTTGAAATCGTTGATCGCGAAATAGGAGAGGCCGCGCGCGAGCAGGGGCTCCGGCGCGTTGCCTTGAAGGCTCAGCGCCTTGCTGAAATCGTCGATCGCCTGCTTGTGGAGACGCTGGCTTTGATAGACGAGGCCGCGATTGTGATAGGCCTGCGCGTGATCGGGTTTCAACTGGACGGCCCGGTTGAAATCCGCGAGCGCCTGCTGCGACTGGCCCTGGCTGCGAAGAATGTTGCCGCGCCCGACATAGGCGGCGACATAGGCCGGGTCGAGCTGGATGGCGCGGTTGAAATCGGCCATCGCAAGATCCGGACGCTTGATCTCGCGGTGAACCAGCGCGCGGTTAGCGTAGGCTGGCGCGTAACGTGCATCAATCTGGATGGCGCGGTTGAAATCCGCGAGCGCCTCATTGTACCGGCCCGCACTGCCGAGCACGGAGCCCCGCATGTTGTAGGCCTGCGGATCGTTCGGATTGCGCTGAATGACTTCGGACAGCGAGCGGAGATTGGTCGGCGAGGAAATCGCTTGAACCTCGTCGTCATCGAGGCCGGATACGCCCGGCACCATGGTCGAGCAGCCCGCGATCAGCAAAGGCGTAACCAGTGCGACGGCGCGCACAGCTCCGCCCATCGTTCGCCAGCTTGAAGCGTTCCCCCACACCCGATGCATGTTTAACTATTTGCTCGCGGCTTGCGGCGAGTTTTGGGCTGCAAGCTGGCCCGTCAAAGCAAACGCGGGCAGATGGTGAATCTGCCCGCGCCTGAAATCAAGTCAACGGTGCTTAGCGCGGACCCCCGCGGCCGCCACCGCCACTGCGTTCGCCGCCACGGCCACCGGGACCGCCTGCGCCGCCACGGCCCGGGATCACTTTCGGCTTCATCGGGATGAGGCCTTCGCGCTGCGCCTTCTTGCGGGCGAGCTTGCGGGCGCGGCGGACGGCTTCCGCCTTTTCGCGCGCCTTGCGTTCGGAGGGCTTCTCGTAGTGGCCACGCAGCTTCATTTCGCGGAAGATGCCTTCGCGTTGCATCTTCTTCTTCAATGCCTTCAGAGCCTGATCGACATTATTGTCGCGAACGAGAACCTGCACGTGTTTGCCTCTTCGAAATCGGGTTGCAAATCGGGTTAAACGGAGATCGGCGGATGGGCCTTGGACTGGTGGCCGCCAAAGCCGCCGAATTGCGCGAGGGAGTAGCAGGAGGCCGGTAAAAAGTCCAATACCCCGGTTCCAGGCCCCCGGTAGGGCCATTGGCCATGCGGAAATGGCGGCCCGTAAGGACCGCCATTCCAAGCCATTGCCAGCCTTTGCCCCAAGGGCGATCAGTTGGCCTTCGGGACCGAAATCTTCGGGACTTCGATCTTGATCTCGGCGGTCTGCTTCGCGCCGGGGTACCAGCCAAAGGCATAGGCCATCGCCACGAATACGACGAGGCCGCCGAGGACCAGTCCGAGAAGGGCGTTACCGCCGCCACTATTGTCAGCCATCTTGATTGCTCCGTTGGATCAGTTGTTGTGGGGGACTTCGATTTTCGGCATTTCCGGAAGCTTGATGTCCGGCATCTGGAAGCTGGCTGTGTCGAAACTTTGCGGGAACCAGCCGTAGGCATAGGCCACGCCTGCCGCGATGATCGCGAGGCCCGCGATCAGACCGAGAAAGCTGAAGCCGCCATATTCCTTTTGCGCTTCCGGCCGCACCTTGCGGCGCCGTTTCGGCGCACTCTTCTTTTTGCGTGTGGGCATAATTCGCCTCCTTCAATCCCTTTGATGGCCACAAAACCATCGGAGGACCGGAAAGGTTCCTGTTACGGGTAAGGCGGAATTTTTGCGGATATGACTGGCGGGAACGGAACGAATCAGGGTTCCGGCGTCACGCGCGTGACGTGACCCATCTTGCGGCCCGGCCTCGCTTCGCCCTTGCCGTAGAGATGCACGCAGGCACCGGGTTCGGCGGCGAGTTTTTGCCAGTCGTTTGCTTCCGAGCCGATCAGGTTTGTCATTTCGACCAGCCCAAGCCGGCGTGGCTTTGCGAGCGGCCAGCCTGCGACGGCGCGGATGTGCTGCTCGAACTGACTAGCGGTGGCGCCGTCCATCGTCCAGTGGCCGGAGTTGTGAACGCGTGGCGCGATTTCGTTCACCAGCAGGCGAAGCTTTCCGTTTTCCTCGACCACGAACATCTCGACCGCGAGCACGCCAACATAATCCAGCGCCTCCGCGATTTTGGTCGCGACGGTCATTGCCTGTCCGCCAAGCGTGTCGGGGATGCGCGCAGGCACGCGCGACTTGTGCAGGATGTGGTCGCGATGGAGATTTTCGGTTGTTTCAAACGCGACGACTTTTCCGTCGCTGCCGCGCGCGGCAACGACCGACACTTCGCGCTGGAATGGAACGAACTGTTCAAGGATCGAAGGCGCCGATCCGATCGCGGCGAACGCACCCTCCGCGTCTTCCACGCGCTTGATGGTCGCCTGTCCCTTGCCGTCGTAGCCGAAGCGGCGGGTTTTCAGTACGGCGGGCGTGCCAATCTCCGCGACGGCTGACTTTAACGACGGGACGGAATCGACCGCGGCGAATTTCGGGGTGGCGATGCCGAGACCGTTGACGAATGTTTTTTCGATGACGCGATCCTGCGTCTTCTCCAGCACGGACGGATCGGGATAGACCGGTTTGCGGGACGCCAGGAATTTCGCGGTCGCTGCCGGGATGTTCTCAAATTCGTAGGTAACTACATCGACGGCGCTTGCGAATTTCGCGAGCGCCTGTTCGTCCTCATAGGCGGCGCAGGTCTTGCCCGCCGATACATCGAATGCGCAACTATCGGTTTCCGGTGCGAAGACATGGCACTTCAAACCAAGTTCGGCGGCTGCGAGTGCCAGCATCCGGCCGAGTTGTCCGCCGCCCAGAATTCCGATCGTCGCGCCCGGTGCGAGCGGCGTTCTCGTTGCGCTCATGGAAATCAGTTTGGCCGCTTGCCCACGGAAGCGGTCTGCTTCGCGCGGAAAGCATCGAGGCGTTTGGCGACGGCCTTGTCTTCGAGGGCGAGCACGGCGGCCGCGAGCAGGGCCGCGTTTTTCGCGCCGGGTTCGCCGATTGCCAGCGTGCCTACGGGCACGCCGCCCGGCATCTGCATGATGGAGAGAAGACTGTCGACGCCCTTCAGCGCCTTCGACTTCACCGGAACCCCAAACACGGGAAGCGGAGTCATGGATGCGGCCATGCCGGGAAGATGCGCAGCACCGCCGGCTCCTGCGATCACCACCTTGTAGCCTTCGTCGCGCGCGGATTTTGCGAATCGGTAAAGCCGGTCCGGCGTGCGATGCGCCGAAACCACGAGCGCCTCGTATCCGATCTTGAGGTTGTCGAGCATGTCGGCTGCGTGCCGCATGGTTTCCCAGTCGGATTTTGAGCCCATGATGATGGCGACGGGGCGCTTTCGCGCGGGCATTGAAGGAAACCTCTGGCGCTGGAAAGCGGCGGATTATAGGAGTGAAGGGGTTGCTTGCAAGCGGATCGGGGCAGGTCGGTTAAGATGGCTGGGAAGCAGGCTGGCGTATCGCGAAAGCGCCTCAGCGCGGGGCGGCAGGCTCGTGTGCGGGGCTCAAATCGCGAACGCAGCGCGCCGGCCGAGAAATCCGTTTCGCCGCCCAAGTCCCGCTCGCTTCCCATGCGGCTCGCCGCTGAAGTCGATGCTTTGCGGGAAGAACTGAAACAGGCGCGCGCCCGCGTTGCCGAACTCGAAACGCGCGTCGATGAAGACCCGCTGACCGGATTGCTGAACCGGCGCGGATTCAGCCGTGCGCTGGAACGTTCGCTCGCTTTCGTCCGGCGCTACGATGCGACGGCAGCACTTCTTTACCTCGATCTCGACGGCTTCAAGCCTGTGAACGACCGGCACGGTCATGCGGCGGGCGACTGGGTGCTCGGGCGTGTGGGACGGCTGATCGCCGGGAATGTCCGCGCTTCGGATTTCGCCGCGCGGGTCGGCGGGGATGAACTCGCAGTGCTGCTCTGGAATGTGAGCGAACGGCAGGCGGCGGAAAAATCGCGGCAGTTGGAAGAGATGATCGAAGGCGAAGTTTTTCTGTATGGAAAGAAATCGCTCAAGCTCGGTCTTTCTTCCGGCATGACCATGCTCGGTGAAGACGACACGGCTGAAACGGCGCTCGCGCGCGCCGATTCGGCGATGTATGCGCGGAAGCGGGCGCGCAAGAACGGACGTTCCTGATCAGCGCAAAAACGGCGCCATACCCTCGCGGGCGAGTTCGTCGGCGCGTTCGTTTTCCGCATGGCCGTCATGGCCCTTCAGCCAGTGCCAGGTGACCTTGTGCCGGCTCGCTGCCGTCTCAAGGCGTTGCCAGAGCTCGATGTTCTTGACCGGCTTCTTGTCGGCGGTTTTCCAGCCGTTCTTTTTCCAGCCGTGAATCCAGCCGGTGATGCCGCCGCGCACATACTGGCTGTCCGTGTAGAGATCGGCCTGCGCACCTTCAGGCAGCGACTCCAGTGCAGAAATCGCCGCGAGCAATTCCATGCGGTTGTTGGTGGTGGCGGTGTCGCCGCCTTTCATTTCCCAGGTCTTTCCGTCCTGGCGAAAAAGCGCACCCCAGCCCCCGGGGCCGGGATTCCCGGAACACGCGCCATCCGTCCAGATTTCAAGCTTGCTCATGCGGCGAGCCCGTAATCCCGCGCGTGATCAACGCGCTGGTGGAAACGGAGCTTGCGCAGATATTCGAGCGGGTCTTTCGGGCGGACCAGCGCGCCCGGCGGCACGTCGAGCCAGTCCACGAGGCGCGTCAGCAGGAAGCGAAGGGCGGCGCTGCGGGCGAGCAGCGGCAACGCATTGACTTCATCGGCGGACATCTTGCGTTCGGCGTTGTAGCCGGTGAGCAGAGCCTTTCCCTTGGTGACGTTATAGGAGCCGTCCGCTTCGAAGCACCAGGCGTTCAGGCAGATCGCAAGATCGTAGGCGAGCACGTCGTTGCAGGCGAAATAAAAGTCGATCAGCCCCGAAAGCCTGTCGCCGATGAAGAAGACATTGTCTGGAAACAGGTCGGCATGAATCACGCCACGCGGCAATGTACCGGGCCACGCATTGGCCAAGTGGCCGAGTTCATCGCCGATGACTTTCGACAACCCGTCGAACACCGAATTCGCGCGCAGCCCGGCGGTGTCGGCGAGTTTGCGCCAGCCTGAGGGGCCGAGTGCATTCTTGCGTTCGATCCTGAAATCGGCCGCCGCCATATGAAACTGCGCGAGCACCTTGCCGAGTGCCGAGCAGTGCTGCACCTGCGGCTTGCGGACCCATACGCCATCGAGGAAAGTGATGATTGCCGCGGGTTTCCCGCAGAGTTCGCCGAGTGCCTCGCCTTTTTTGTTTTTGACCGGCAGCGGGCAGTTGATGCCTTTGCGGGAGAGATGCTCCATCAGCCCGAGGAAAAACGGCAGGTCCTCGCGCGCCACGCGTTTTTCATAGAGCGTGAGGATGTAGTGACCGGCCTTGGTATGCAGCAGGAAATTCGAGTTTTCGACGCCTTCGGCGATTCCCTTGAACGAGAGCAATCCGCCAAGATCATAGCCGGCGAGAAACGCGCTCAGTTCCTCTTCGCTCACATCGGTATAGACGGCCATTGAAGATTACTCCGCCGCGTCTTCGCGCAGTTCGCGGGGCAGCGGGAAGAAAACGTTTTCTTGCGCAGTCGAAACGGTTTCGACCTCGATCGCATAGCGTTTCGCAAAGGCGTCGATGATTTCCTCGACCAGCACTTCGGGTGCCGATGCACCGGCGGTGATGCCAAGGCTTTCGATCGCGCCAAAACGTGACCAGTCGATATCTTCCGCGCGCTGCACGAGCGCCGTCGCACGGCAACCGGCCCGTTCGGCGACTTCACGCAGCCGTTGCGAGTTTGAACTGTTGGGGGCGCCGACCACGATCATTGCTTCCACTTTCGGCGCGGTCTGCTTCACCGCTTCCTGCCGGTTGGTGGTCGCATAGCAGATGTCTTCCTTGTGCGGTCCCACGATGGATGGAAACCGTTCGCGCAGGACCGCGACGATCTCCGCGGTATCGTCCACCGAAAGCGTGGTTTGCGTGACGTAGGAGAGCGAGGCCGGATCGCGCGGCTGGAAGCTGTGCGCATCTTCCACCGTCTCGATCAATGTCACGGCTCCGGCAGGCAGTTGTCCCATCGTGCCGATGACTTCCGGGTGATTGCGATGGCCGACCAGCACGATCTCTCGCCCGCGCTTGAAATGCACCATCGCTTCGCGGTGAACCTTGGTCACCAAAGGACAGGTAGCGTCGATCGCGAACAGGTTGCGGCGCTCGGCTTCGGCGGGGACTGTCTTCGGAACCCCGTGCGCTGAAAAAATTACCGGCCGGTCGCCTTCCGGCACCTCGGTCAGTTCCTCGACGAAGACAGCCCCTTTCCGGCGCAGGCTCTCGACCACGTATTTGTTGTGCACGATCTCGTGCCGCACATAGACGGGGGAGCCATATTTCTCGAGCGCGCGTTCGACCGCGTCGATGGCCCGGACCACGCCAGCGCAAAAGCCGCGCGGGGCGCACAAAAGGATGCGCAGCGGGGGTTTTGAGGGGGTATCGGGGCGCGCGGACATTGATTGCTTCCTTGGGCTTCTACCCCTATATAGCCCTCAACCCCGGTCAACTTAAGAACAACCGAGGCTCCGTCCCATAGGGCGGCGGAGCGCGAAAACCCATATCCGTACGCCAAAGAGGCCCGCTATGACTGCCACGCCCCTGATGCCGAAGGCCACCGCCGTGTGGCTCGTGGAAAATACCTCACTTTCCTTCGACCAGATCGCCGAATTCTGCCGCCTCCATCCGCTGGAGGTGAAGGGTATCGCTGACGGCGAGGTGGCGCAGGGCATCAAGGGCATGGACCCGGTGACCACTGGCCAGCTGTCGCGCGAGGAAATCGCCAAGGCCGAGGCGGACCCGGAACACAAGTTACAGATCATCGAGAGCCGCCGGGTCCCCCTGCCGGAGGCCAAGCCGAAGAAGGGTCCGCGCTATACGCCGGTGTCGAAGCGCCAGGACCGTCCGAACGCGATCCTCTGGCTCGTCAAGAACCACCCGGAGCTGAAGGACAGCCAGATCATGCGGCTGGTCGGCACCACAAAGAGCACGATCCAGTCCGTGCGCGAGCGCACCCACTGGAATTCGCAGCAGCTGGCACCGATGGATCCGGTGACGCTCGGTCTCGCCTCGCAGATCGACCTCGACCACGAAGTGCGCCGCGCTTCGAAGGAAAAACCGGCCCCGGCGAAAGCTGAGTCGACCTTGCTTCCGGCATCCGAGACCACCATCCGCAAGGAACCGGAACCGCAGCTTTCGACGGAAGCGCCCAAGCGCGAACGCGAGACGCCGATCGACGTCGATTCGGTGTTCGCAAAGCTCGGCGGCAGCAAGAAGAGCGAGTAATTTTTTCGCGTCATTCCGGGGCGCGGCGAGCGAAGCAAGCCGCGAGCCCGGAATCCATAACCTCAGAATCAAATATTTCACACGGTGATTATGGATTCCGGATTGCCGCTTCGCGGCATCCGGAATGACTATTGTCATTTTATCTGATCGTTGTCGACCTTCACCGTGTAATTCAACGCGAGACGTCCGCCGTCCGGGTGGATCGTCTCGCCGGTGATGTAGCTTGCCTCGTCCGACGCAAGAAACAGCGCGACGGAAGCCACTTCATCCGGATCACCGATGCGGCCGAGCGGTGTACGCGCGAGCACAGCGCGTTTGGCTTCGCGGTCATTCGCTACACTGCCGAGCATATCCGTCATGATCGAGCCGGGGCCGATTGCATTCACGCGAATGCCGTAAGGCGCGAGTGCGAGCGCCATCGAGCGTGTGAGCTGCTGGATGCCGCCCTTGGAAGTCGAGTAAGCGACGTGGTTCGGAATGGCGACCGTCGCATTGATCGAGGACATGTTGACGATCGAGCCGGGTTTCTTTCCAGCTTTCACCTGCGCTACCATTTTTTTCGCGGCGGCCTGACCGCAGAGAAAGCTGCCCTTCAGATTCACACGCATCACGCGGTCGAATTCGGATTCTTTCAACTCCAGAAAATCTGCGCCGGATAGAATTCCAGCATTGTTCACCAGAATATCCACGCCGCCGAACTTTGTGGTTGCGGCTTCGATGAGCTGCTGAACCTCACCGATGTCGCCTACATCGCAGCGAAAGAACATCGCTCTGGCGCCAAGCTGTTTCGCGGCGGCTGCGCCGGCGGCATCGTCGATGTCGGCGAGCACGACATTCGCGCCTTCCTCGACGAATCGTTTTGCGGTGGCGAGACCGATGCCGCGCGCCGCACCGGTGACGATGGCGGTCTTGTCCTGAAGGCGGGGCATCAGCCCCCGAGCCCCCGGCCTTTGAGTGCCGCCGCGATTTCATCGAGAATCAATGGATCGTCGATCGTTGCCGGCATATTCCACGCCTCGCAGTCGGCGATCTTCTTCATGGTCCCGCGCAGGATTTTTCCGGAGCGGGTTTTTGGCAAGCGGTTCACGGTGATTGCGACCTTGAAGGCGGCGACGGGGCCGATCTTCTCGCGTACCAGCGCCACGATTTCCTTTTCGATCTCGGCGGGATGCCGGTTGACGCCGGCCTTCAGCACGATGAAGCCGCAAGGCACTTCGCCCTTGAGGTCGTCCTTGATGCCGACGACCGCGCATTCGGCGACGTCTTTATGCGAGGAAAGAATTTCCTCCATGCCGCCGGTCGAAAGCCTGTGCCCCGCGACATTGATGATGTCGTCGGTACGGCTCATGATGAAGAGGTATCCATCTTCGTCGTAAAAGCCGGCATCGGCGGTTTTATAATAACCGGGAAATTCGTTGAGATAGCTTTCCTTGAAGCGCTCGTCCTGCTGCCAGAGCGTCGGCAGGCAGGACGGCGGCAGCGGAAGCTTGACCGCGATCGAACCCATCTTGCCTGGCGGGACCGGTTTGCGCCCTTCATCGAGAATATCGATCTGGTAGCCCGGCATCGGCACGGAAGACGATCCGTATTTCACCGGCAGTTGTCCGAGGCCCACGGGATTGCCCGCGATGGTCCAGCCGGTTTCGGTCTGCCACCAGTGGTCGATCACCGGCACTTTCAAAATGTTTTCTGCCCACTGGATCGTGTCGGGATCGGCGCGTTCACCGGCGAGGAAAAGCGTGCGGAATTTCGAAAGGTCGTGACCCGCGAGCAGCTTGGCATTCGGGTCTTCTTTCTTGATTGCGCGGAAAGCGGTCGGCGCGGTGAACAGCGCGGCTACTTTATGATCCGCGCAGACGCGCCAGAAGGCGCCTGCGTCAGGCGTGCCGACCGGTTTTCCTTCGTACAAAATGGATGTGCAGCCGGCGAAGAGCGGCGCATAGACGATATACGAATGACCGACGACCCAGCCGATATCCGATGCGGCCC
>VFQR01001378.1_pt1 | contig 18976 bp, 14 predicted proteins | sample 3512321 | NCBI WGS metagenome assembly VFQR01 (sample SAMN10412374, study PRJNA504923) | tailings metagenome | isolation source: Relicate 3 Philex TSF1 revegetated site | place: Philippines: Tuba, Benguet | collected 2017-08-29
AAACAACCTGGCATTGAAGAAGCACTGATTACAGCATTACTGGAAAAATCTCATGATTTTACTCAAGAGAATAATAAGACAGCTGATTTGGTTCCTTTCAAAACTGAGCGTTTGCAAAAGCTAGAAGCACAACTCGCTTTCTTAGAGCAGTTTCCTGGATTTAACCCTGGTGCAGAGGAACTGAAAGCGCAACTACAACAGCAAATTGAGGAGGAAACTAATTTCTTTCAGTCCAAGCACCTTGAGGACAAGACTGTTGAGGAGATTATTCAAGTAGGTAATAACCTGGGAATTTGGCGATCGCTATCTAACAATGAGAAGGTTCAGATATATCGTCGCATAGTACATAGAATTTTCATTCGTGATGGTCAGATCGAATCCATCATTTTTCAAAACACTTCTTCTGTCAAAGCGGAGAACCATGATGAATGTGCTTGAACTTCTGCGACTAAAACAGTTAAGGTTTGAAGTTGCTTCCCAACTAGTTTTACAGGAATGGCAACCTGAAGACTTGACTATACCTAAATGCCCTAAATGCGATCGCAAAGGTTCTGCTACTTCCTACCAGAGTCAGGGACAGTGTGTTTGCTACTGTATCCGGTGCAACTACTACTTCAAAGAAATTCCTCCTTCTCGCACTTGCCAATGTACTGTTCCTGGTCAGGATAAAGGGTGTCATGACTGTCCCAACTTTGAGCGATTTATGGAACATATTAGCAAGCAACTTTTAGAACTTGAGCATTTGAATGTTGCACAGCTACAGGGTTTATTACCTCACAAGCATTAACCATAAAAGAACTGATGGGAGTTTGCAATAAAAACAGCGATCGCACATTGCAGCGATACTCTAAAATTTCTCCATACTGCGATCGCACATCGCACACAAAATAATTTACAAACTAAAAAAAATGACCCTACCAAAGGGTCATCAATTTTTGAGTTGCACGAAGTAACGATGCCTATTGCACCAAAATAGGTCTGTTCAAAATGCTCATGACTTCACCAGGATTAGGACTAGGTAGTAAAGGACTCCAATCCCCAACATCCGCATAACCAATAACCTGCAAGTAGTGAATTGTGCTAGTTACAGCTTTATAAGAACCAATCAACAGATGTTTGAGTGGTTCTTTACCTTGCACAGTCTGAACCTCGCTTGGACTATTGGTTGCTGGATTCGATTCTTCGACGCCGGATAAAAAGCTTTGGGTAATCATAATTCACCTATGTGAGGTGGGAATAGCTATGAAACACAATAAAACTCACGTTGCCACCATGACAACTAAATAATGCACTGGTGACAACTAATCATTACAGTTTGTGTCGTGTTTGCGCCGTCGTTTTCTTGCCCAAATTTCTCTAAGATGGGCAGGCTCATGTTCAAATTGCATCCACAGAGCATGAATTTCCGCTAACCGCCGTTTGTCAGATTCTGAGGGTTCCCGACGATGCTCTCCTTGGGAAAACCAATGAGCCACCGTGCTTTTAGAACGACCAGACAATTCAGCAAGTTCTTCGTAGTTGACTGCCCAATGCTTTAGGAACTCTTCCGGCTCCATTTTGATAGCAACCTTAGCTTTGTAAACCTCAAACAGTTCCCAGTGTCTTCTAGTGGGTGTTTTGGCTGCAATCATAGCGACGAGTTAAATAATGCACGGATGACAACATATTTAGTTATCATAGCGGAAATAAGCTTAACGCCAGCTTGTCCCTTATACCCCTAGTTAACCAATGGATCTGTATTTCCCTGACAAATCCATGCTCCCCAGTAAAAGGGATGTTCTAACGGTGTGTCTTTTTCTTGACAATCAATTTTACTATTGACTGATAACTCTTTGACCGCTAAAAGTTCCTTTAGCACTTCCAGACCCAAAGCTGATTCGCGCAATTGCTTAACTGTAATTCTACGTATATAATTCTGAGCAGAATGTAACGCCTCAGACCGACTCATGCAAGACTGCAAGTTATCAAAAAAACGCTCCATCAGTAAGGCAGTTACTTTATCAGGCACTTTCCACAGGCTCATCACCAGAGTTTTTGTTCCAGCAACGGCAAAAGCACGCCGCAACCCAAATACACCTTCGCCAATTTTAATATCTCCTCTGGCAGTATCGCAGGCAGATAATACAGTCAATTCATTCGCCCACAAATCTAAACTGGCAATATCTTGAGCAAAAACAAAGCCTTTACCTGCTGCTTGAGGAAGCCTCCCACCAGCCAGCCAAGTATTAGCACCCGCCAACGCCAGCCCAGAACGCAACATGGGATTTTCTACCTTGGTTGTTCGCAGTCCTTCCATGCTTAATAGGTTGCGCCTGTTGGTGACTGGTTGCGCCTGGGAATCGCTTTGGAATAAGCCATGAGTCGCAATCAGCATGATACTGGGACACTCGCTACTTGTCAGGCGGGTTTCTAGTGCTTCTGCGTCTAAGTATAATTTGGCTGAGGGCAGTTTTTTCGCCACGCTTTCCCCCAAAAACCTTGTCCCTGGAGCGCGGAACAAGCCTTTTGTGGTGAGAGTAGTAAGTAATTCTGGTATTTTTGGTGCTAGTGCATTGCCAGTTTCTTCATCTGTGGCTGCATCTGCTGTTAAATCAAAATCAGGATCGGCAATGATTAATGGTGTCGAAATAAAACCTGTGGGTGGCTGAACTTTGCTACGAAGAATTTCTCGCCCGACACCCAGATAACTGATGGTATACTCATCCATTAATAGACGTGAGCCTGTGGCATCAATCGGCAATATCTGAAATGGCACTAAGTTTAAGTTACCATCGGGTGCAATGATAAGATGTTTGCAATCTTTCACACAGTCCCGGATGGGGTTAAACAGTGCTTGAGTTAGTTGCATCGCATCTGTGGAATTGTATGATTTGAGGTGTAGTTTTGGTGCTTGACTACCTTTACCCCAGGCTAATGTGGGGTGGGTGTAGTCGGATGCTTCTAAGCGAAAGGCTTGAATTAGTCTGTCGATGGTATCAGCTGCGCCTAAATCTACCATCTGTACAGTATCTAGTTTTCCGGCTGTTAAAATAAATGCTAAATACCGTGGTGGATGCCATTGTGTTTCTCCATTCGCCGAAATTGCCTGAAAATCGAATACGTCAAAGCGGACAAACTCGACCAAAATAGAATCACAAGGTAATGCTGCGGCGATCGCCTCACGGTCGAAAGTTTGCTGTGATAGCTGAATTTCTGGAACTTGTGCTGCTAATTGTTTTTGTAAGTTGTTATGTCTGTTTTGCAGTTGTCTCAAATTATCTTGGTATGTAGCTAAGTCATCGGTATCGGGAACTGCAAAAGTGAGATGGATAATTTGGTTGTTCAAATCGCGCAGTTGACGGAATTTTTCTGTGAGTTGCGGGTAGCGGCCATTGTAAAATGCTTCATTTTGAGCCGCCAGCGCTGAGGCGGTTAAGGCTTTACGTTTGAGAACAAAATCTAAGGTTGCAAGTTTTGCTTTATCTGAGTCAGCAAGATGGTTGCAGACTAGGGAAAGAAATAAGTCAAAGTTATTGCGAATTTTCTGGAGGAAAGACAGGCGATCGCTTTCCGAACTAAAAGCGAATATATTACGGATAATCTTATCATTGATTTTACTCGCTTCGATGCGATGAGATAAAGCTTCATCTGGGCGGTTAGTCGCAGCTAACACTGTTGCGAGATTATTTAAGCTAAATGCAACATCAGGATGTTCATCTCCCAACAGGCGTTTTCTCATTGCCAAAGTTTCTACATACTTCTGTTGTGCTTCTTCATAGCGCCCCAGCGAAAAATATAACTCTCCCAGATTACTCAGACTATTAGCGATTTGTGGGTGTTCTTCTCCTAGTAATGACTTTCTCAGTCTCAATGTTTCTAAATGGAGTTCTTCTGCTTCTTGATAATGCTCTTGAAAATCATAAATAACCGCTAAGTTATTGATCGTACTTGCTACTTGTGGATGTTCATTACCAAAAGCGCTTTTAACAATAGTTAAGGCTGATAAAAGTAATGATTCTGCTTCTTGATATTTAAATTCAGCATGATATAATGCTGCTAAATTATTCAGGATTGCTGCTACAAATGGATGTTGTTCTCCTAAAAAATTTTTGGTCATTGCCAAAGATTCTAGATGCAGTTGTTCCGATTCAGAATATCGTCCTTGTAACCGATAAATAACTGCTATCTGATTGAAAGTAATGGCAATATCAGGATGCTCGTTACCTAAGAGATTTTTTTGAATCTCTAGAGCTACTAAATATTTTTGTTCGGCTTGAGAATAATTTCCTTGCTCTTCATAAAGTCCTGCCAGATTGTTTAAAGCATCGGCAATTATGGGATGTTCTTTTCCTAGTGAGCTTTCCAGGATTGGGAAGACTTCTAAATATAGTTTTTCCGCTTCTAAGTATCGCCCTTGGTATGTGTAAATTACTGCCAGAATTCTTAAACTATAAACAATATCAAACTGCTCAGAACTAAACAGTTTTTTTCTCAAAGAATAAGCTTCTAGAGCCTTTTGTTCAGCTGATAAATAACGCCCTTGAATCAGATAAAGTTCTGCTAAATTATCCAAGCCGCTAGCAATATCAGGATGTTCATCGCCTAGCAAGCGTTTTCTCATCGCCAAAGCTTCTAGATATTTTTGCTCGGATTCTAGATAACGCCCCTGTTCTTGATAAGTTCCCCCCAGATTACTGAAGGTAGATGCTATGTATGGATGTTCGTTTCCTAATATTTCTTTCCATCTGTCTAAAACATCTAAATGTACCTGTTCCGCTTTTTGATAACGTCCTTGAACATCGTACAATCTTGCCAAATTATTCAGGCTAATAGTAATATCAGGATGTAACTCTTCAAACAAGCGTCTTTTCATCGCCAAGGTTTCTAGGTGCATTTTTTCTGCTTCTTTATAACGTCCAAGGGATGTGTAAATTGATGCTAGATTAGTCAAAGTTTGAGCAATATCTGGATGTTCATCGCCAAACAGACGTTTTCGCATTGTTAAAACTTCTAAATGTACTTGTTCAGCTTTGAGATATTTTCCTTGTTCTCGATAAATCTCTGCCAGATTATTTAAATTAGTCGCAATTTGAAAATGTTCTGCTCCAAAAATCCTCTTCCAAAGTTCCAGGGATTCTAAAAAATATTTTTCGGCTTCTGAGTAATTCCCTTGTGAATGATATAGTGCTGCGAGATTATTTAAAGATTGTGCAACATCAGGATGTTCTGAACCTAAAAGACTTTTTCTAATAGTTAACGCTTGTAAATACAAGGGATTAGCTTCTAAATAACATCCTTGTATCCGATATAATTCTGCTAAGTTATTCAAACTATCACAATATTCTGAATGCTCTGTTAGCTGCTGGCTTGACCCTAAGTTGACAGCTTGTTGGGCAATAATTATTGCTTGCTTTAAGTTCCCTTGTCCAGCAAGTTGCACAACCTGTAAGTTAAGTTGATTTAATTTTTTTAAGAGTTTTTTCATCTGCTAATTCCAGATGTTCGTATATTTTTTAGTTTTGACTTTTCAATCAATGATTTATTTTATCTAAAATTATTCATCATCAGTTTCCATCCCCGTGAGGGGTAAAGGAATTAAAACCATAACGTACATTAATGCCGCTGGCAATGAAGTAAAGTTTCCATCCCCGTGAGGGGTAAAGGAATTAAAACCATTTGCAGGTCAACTTAGTTCGTATTTGTATGTTCAAGTTTCCATCCCCGTGAGGGGTAAAGGAATTAAAACTTACAATTATTCCCAAAACAGGGCAATTGGATTTCGATGGTTTCCATCCCCGTGAGGGGTAAAGGAATTAAAACCATATGCAAGAGTTTTGCTGGACGGATACAGCAACCCGTTTCCATCCCCGTGAGGGGTAAAGGAATTAAAACAATTGCCTTAACTTTTACACACATTCACTCGAATGGTAGTTTCCATCCCCGTGAGGGGTAAAGGAATTAAAACTTGTTATATCTAAAATATAACTGGTTAACAATCACTGTTTCCATCCCCGTGAGGGGTAAAGGAATTAAAACCCTGCAATGACGGGAGGTGCTTGCAACGTGCAAGTGCCGGTTTCCATCCCCGTGAGGGGTAAAGGAATTAAAACCCTACCCTTTTAGAAGCCTTGTCCAGAGAGGGTTACAGATACCTATTTTCGCGGGGGGTCTAATTTACCTGTCAATAAGTATGGTTTATTGACAATCAGATACAGGTTAAGGCATCTCAAAATCATACCCAGCAAGCTTTTCGCGGGGGTCAACGAAATTATAAGGGTTTCAGCGATCGCTCCACCCCCGCGAAAAACTTACGTATGGAAAGTCAAACTAAGCACTTTTGCTTTGATTTTGAAACCTGATATTAAGTTTTCAAGGTTCTGTGGCTATGAGGAGTAGTATAACAAACTACTTTAAGTTTTAAACGCTTAAACTATTAACTTTTCTATCGTGCAGTAATCATGTAATCTGTATACCAAAGTTGATAGTCTCCGCATTCAGTCACGTATTTTAGTAATTCTATAAGATGACTTGCTTCTAGTTTCAAAACCTCATCATTCTCTTGCCGTAACCAGTCTAATGCAGGTACTTCTTTAGTAAGGACTGCGATAATTTCCTCCTTACCTGGTTCGCCTTCTATTGGGAAAGACGTTATTGGCGAACCTTCTTGAGGCAGAGTTGTCTTACCTGTATTCAAGTGCGGTTGGGGAGCAAAACAGGAAGGACAAAAACACCAAAGTTGTCCAGATGTATCTTTTTGTAATAATAGTAAATATCCAGGGGTCTCTAAGTTGACTTCAAAACGAATAAAGCTGCCTACCTGCACTGACTTTTCATAACGACTTGGTATTTTCTGACCCCAACCTAATGTTTCTTCTTTTACTAAGACTAGCCCCATTTGTTCAGTAGGAGAGCTTAATAATTGAAGTTGTTGCCAAAGGTTATCGAGGGGTGTGAGTTCTTGAGTTTCGGGTTCACCAAATACAGCGATGTCTCGCCAGTCTAAGTCCAGAAAAACACAAATCTCTTGGAAGTTTGTGCGATATATCGGTTTACCGTTGAGGAAATTATTAACAGTTGTGTAACCTAATCTTACCTCCATAGCAAAATCTGTTTGAGTTAAATTTCTGGCTTTTAAGACTTTTCTTGCCAGCTTCACACCTTCATCTGATGCAACCAGAGTCCTGCTCATAATAAGTAAAAAGGTAAAAGAATTTTACATAAGTCATATACGAACTCATATACAAGAGTCAATAACCCATATATGAACTCATATATGGCACTGCAACAATTAAATCAAAGGTACTGCAAGGGGTTCGACACCTTTTAAATACCCAGAGCCTCGACTTCTTGAAGAAGTCGAGGATCTAAAGTTCCTCAACCCAACCTACTCTTAAACTCTTGTGGGGTGAACGTCTCGCCCGCCATATAACCTGGGCGGGCAAGATGCCCACCCCACAAGTAGTAATAATTTATTTCGTTAAAAGCGTGTCGATAATCTTTCTTTTACCTTTTTACTTTTACTTTTTACTTGTCATTATGTTCACCAAAGAACACCTCCATTTTGCATGGCTACAAGTCCGTGCGGGAAGTAAGACTGCGGGGATTGATGGTATTTCTGTTGACTTATTCGAGTCAATGGCTACCGAACAATTACAGAAACTCGAATATCAACTACACCATGAAACTTACACTGCAAGCCCCGCTAAAGGGTTTTACATACCCAAGAAAAACGGCACTAAGCGCTTAATTGGTATCCCTACTGTGCGGGATAGAATTATCCAGCGTTTACTACTCGATGAATTGTATTTTCCCTTAGAAGATACGTTTCTTGATTGCAGCTATGCTTATCGTCCTGGACACAGTATTCACCAAGCAGTACAACATTTATATGGATACTATCAGTATCAACCAAAATGGATTATCAAAGCTGACATCGCCGATTTTTTTGACAATCTTTCTTGGGCGTTGTTGTTAACTGCATTGGAGGAATTATCACTCGAATCGAGTCTAATGCAATTACTCCAAGGACAACTGAAGTCAGGAATTATCGTCGCTGGACAATATCGTAACTTTGGTAAAGGAGTATTACAAGGTGGGGGACTTTCTGGTGCTTTAGCAAATTTGTACCTGACTAGTTTTGATAGAAAATGTCTCAGTCAAGGCATTAATTTGGTGCGATACGGGGATGATTTTGTCATCGCTTGTAATAGTTGGCAAGAAGCAAACCGTATCCTGGACAAAATTATCGTTTGGTTAGGAGAAGTTTATTTAACTCTACAACCAGAGAAGACACAGATTTTTACTCCTAATGATGAGTTTACTTTTTTGGGTTATCGCTTTGCTGGCGGTGAAGTTTATGCACCACCGCCACCCAAACCTGTACGCGCTGGTGAATGGGTAATTAATGATTCGGGTACGCCTTATTTTCGCACCAAACCAAGACCAGCGAAACCAGTTTCTCGTCCTCCTAAAGCTTGCAGTATTGACAAGCCGATTAATTTTCCGAGAGCATCAATTTCTCATTATTGGCAGGAAACTATGACTACTTTATATATAACTGACCAAGGTGCTTATTTGAGCGTCAAAAATCAACAATTTCAAGTTTATTATCAAGGTGAATTGCGAATTAAGGTTCCAGTTAGTCGAGTCAGTAATGTTGTGCTGTTTGGTTGTTGTAATGTATCACATGGTGCGGTGAGTATGGCATTGCGGCGACGGATTCCGATTATGTATTTGTCGCAGAAAGGCAGATATTTTGGCAGGTTGCAAGTAGAAGGTGATGCTAAGGTTGAATATTTGATGTTACAGGTTGAGCGTTGTCAAAATTCTGATTTTACCAGAAAGCAGGCGGAAGCGATAGTTCGGGCAAAGTTGCATAATTCACGTATATTGTTGATGCGGTTAAACCGTCGTCAAAAATCTAAAAATGTCGATGAAACAATCATTAAAAAGGTATCTAATGAATTAGAAATTTTGATGAGTAAACTACCTTTTGCAGATAATATGGATATGCTGCGGGGATATGAAGGAAGGGCGGCGACAATTTATTTTCAAGCTCTGGGAAGTTTATTTTCTGGTTCGTTTCAATTTGAAAAGCGCACCAAGCGTCCACCCACTGACCCAATTAATAGTATGCTCAGTTTAGGGTACACTCTATTAAGCCAAAATGTTTTTTCGTTCATTCAATCTGTAGGATTGCATACTCATTTTGGGAATTTACACGTTCCCCGCGATAATCATCCAGCACTAGTTTCTGATTTGATGGAAGAATGGAGGGCTGGTTTGGTCGATTCTTTAGCAGTTTATTTAGTCAATTCAGAAGTTTTTACAATTGATGATTTTACGTTACCTGACGAACGACAAGGAGTGTATTTTCAACCTCACGCACTCAAGAAGTTTCTGAAACATTGGGAAGAGAAATTGCAAACAGAGGTGACGCACCCTCATACTGGACAAAAAGTAGTATACCGTCGCGCTCTTGAGTTGCAGGTACGGGAATATATTTTATGCTTGAAGGGTGAAGTGGAAGTTTACCGACCGATGATTTGGGAGAGATAGCAAAGAAAACTTATGTTAAGTTTGCGGTTGACGTTGTGAAAAGTCCAAGGTACTTTGTTATACTCTTTGATACAAGAACAGAACCTTGAAAACTTAATCTTACGTTTCCAAGTGAAAGCAAAAGTATTCGTTTGAACTTTGCACACGTAAGTTTTTAGTGGGGGTAGAGCGATCGCCAGAACCCTGATTATTTCGTTTACCCCCGCTAATCGCTTACTGTACAAGGGTTTAAATAGGGTGCATGAGTCCTCAATTGTCAATAACTTGCGCTTGTTGACAGTTAAAATGTACCCCCCGCTAAAATAGCACCTTCAAACCCTTTCGTAGTAATGGTTCTACAAGGGTAGTGTTTTAATTCCTTGACCCCTCACGGGGATGGAAACCAGGCGGTATTTAACCTTTGGTATGCTTCCACAGAAGTTTTAATTCCTTGACCCCTCACGGGGATGGAAACTTTTGTTAAATCAATTACTGTGTAGTAAATATTCGCGGTTTTAATTCCTTGACCCCTCACGGGGATGGAAACGAATTAACAGTTCTCTCTCCAGGAAGAAGGTCAAAGTTGTTTTAATTCCTTGACCCCTCACGGGGATGGAAACGTCTGGGGTGCCTGGAAGTCCTACATCAGAACGCGAAAAAGTTTTAATTCCTTGACCCCTCACGGGGATGGAAACCATCGACTCAATGCTAGGCACTTCTTTTTTTACCAAGTTTTAATTCCTTGACCCCTCACGGGGATGGAAACAACATGTCGTCTGGCAAATTAAGTTTTATAAGAGGTGCCAGGTTTTAATTCCTTGACCCCTCACGGGGATGGAAACTTTTGACCTTTATAAATATAATCTCCTCCAGTTGTTGTTTTAATTCCTTGACCCCTCACGGGGATGGAAACCTTGGTATTGTGGATTGCTGCCATTATTAACAGCCGTTTTAATTCCTTGACCCCTCACGGGGATGGAAACATTTGGAAGATGCACTACCTAATAGCTGTATAAAAGTTTTAATTCCTTGACCCCTCACGGGGATGGAAACATTTTACGTTACTATGTTAAATTCGGGTTTTATTTCAATTGTTTTAATTCCTTGACCCCTCACGGGGATGGAAACCCATAATCAGTTATTAGGTGCAAAACACCATTGGCTTGTTTTAATTCCTTAACCCCTCACGGGGATGGAAACCACGGTAACTGCCCCCGTGGATGTCTGTAATGGTTCCACGTTTTAATTCCTTGACCCCTCACGGGGATGGAAACTTAACATATGCTTCCACCTCTGCTTCATTCTCCCCTAGTTTTAATTCCTTGACCCCTCACGGGGATGGAAAAGTTGAAAGGACGTTGCGATCGCATTTGCTTGGATAATTAAACTATGGCTAAGTCGGGGATAGTACCTCCGGCTTTTTTTATGCCTTTTTAGTAACTCATATAACCCATATACGAAGTCATATAAAAATAGCATTTACGCAAATACGAACTCATATATCAACCTGACAAAATTGAAATATAGGTAAGGAAAGAAAACTTTCTGACCTACAACTAAACCTAGTTGGCTTCAATTTATGTCTACCATTTATATCACCGAACAGGACGTAACATTCCAAATTCAACACCATTATTTAAAGGTGTTTCATCAACAAAATCAACGCATCTGTATTCCAATTCGTAATCTCAGTCAGTTCATCATATTTGGTAATATCAGTTTACCAAAACAAGTCATTGAAATCGTTCATTCACATCAGGTTCCCGTCTTATATCTAACCCAAACTGGTGAATATTTAGGACGACTAGAAAATCCATCCCAACTACAAGCAAAATATCTCACCTACCAACGTAGACGCGCACGCGATATTGAATTTAACCGTGCTACAGCAGAAAGTATTATCTGGGCAAAATTGCACAATCAGCATACTTTTCTGCAAAGTTGGACTCGCCACCACGCTAATCACACAACTCAACGTGCATTAAATTACCTGATGCTGTTGATGGACAACTTACCAATAGCACCAGGAATTGACGAACTGCACGAATACAGCGAGGAAGCTGATAATATTTATTACTGCGCCGTCGCCTCTCTACTCACCTTCTGCAACGAATCTCCGCGTACAACTGCAAAGCGCATTAGCCAACTAATAAACCTGGGAAATCAACTGCTGCATCAATATATTTACACACTGCTGAACACCGCAGGACTTAACCCAGACTACGCAATTTTACACCGCGATAGTCATCATGAATTGCCCTTAGCATGGGACTTTACCGCAGAATTTCGCGCACCTATTGTCGATGACTTGGTGTTAAATTTTGCCCGCAATCTGACCAACACCAATGGGAATGGTAATGGTAACGGGAAAAGCCAGTCACGCAATCTTCTGCAAAAGTTTCTCCAATATTGGGAAGCAAAATTGCGAACTTTTGTACTGCATCCTTACGCTGGAGAAGTAAGTTATCGTCAATGTCTCGACTTACAGGTACGAGAATATCTTGCATCTTTACTGGGAGATGTGGAATTTTATCGTCCTCTGGCGTTAAAGTTTCGTCCTGCACATTCAGACTTCACCAACACCATTGAACCGCAAACTGTTCCTCTAAAATTGGTGAAACGATGATGTTTTATTTAGTTTGCTACGACATTGTTAGCGATACCCGTCGCAACAAAGTGGCGAAACTTCTAGAAGCTTACGGTTTGCGGGTGCAAAAGTCGGTTTTCGAGTGCGTGTTGGATGAAAAGCAGTATGAAAAGCTATCCAAATACCTCTTCCGACTCGTTAACAAACGCGAAGACCAAGTTAGATTCTACCCCATGTCTGCACACAATCGTTGCAAGGTCGCAGTATTGGGAACGCAGCCTGAGTTTGTAGTAGATGACGCTGCATTTATAGTTTAGCTCACGCAACATTTGACAAAGTATTGACCACACAAATTATAGCAAAATGAACGCTGGGAAAAAAGCACGCGCTCCGCCTGTGCAAAAGTTTCTGCGCTTTCGGTCAAGTTTGGATATTCGGAAACTTTTAAATGCACATTCAAGCTGTTAAATTCGGTTTGATTTTCGCTGTAAAAGCCCAAAAACAACTTGATTCATTATCACTAAAAGACCGCAAGCAATACGATAAAGCCTTTGAGTGTTTCGCTAATCATGGGCCTGCATATCGCAGCTTAAGAACCCATCGATATCGGTGCAAAGATGGCGAACTCTGGAGTTCTTCTGCATCAATGACGAAACGGTTTTACTGGCGTTATATGGAGGAAATGAGCATCATCATTACGCATTTGGATTCGCACTGATTAATTAATATTATGTCCGGTTGAAGGCTTGTTATTTAAATTGACAGGGAGATGTGGGGAGATTTTAATAATGAGTGAGTCGCCGGGCATGATATGAAAATCTGAAAAGAAGACGCGATGAATCGCGTCTCTACAAGTTGTCTATTTGTCGCGTTATTTTTTCAAATTTGCATTAGGTTTGGACTTCCTTTTTCCTCTTCACTTATTTATCATGTCTAATCTTCGTCGAATTACCACACGCGAACAACGTCTGATTTTACTCTACAGCAATTGGGATTTCAGCATGACACCAATAGAATTTTATGCGAAATGGGCTGTAAGTTATGAACTAATTGCCTTGATATGTTCCCGTTCTGATTCAACAGTTAGAGGCTGGTTTAGAAATGGTTCTCATCGACGCTATCCCACGCATAATGATTTACTCCATCTGGCTTTGATGGATTTTTTTCTCGAACATTTCGAGGAGATTCCCGAACAGGTTTTGGACTGGTTACACCTTAACCATCTTGAATCATAGTCGAGAAAATCCACAACTTAAGTAATTTGTCAATAGCATCTTGATCTGTCTTCGTAAATACTCATAGCATACGGTGATAATAGTCAACTTCAAAGCTGAATTTTTGGGTATTTTACAGCATTTGTAAGGTGGTTATCATGACCTATTTTCAGCAACTGCATCCGTGGTGTATTATTCGCGTTTTATCTAACGAACAAGTCTTGGATAATACTGGCTTGAATTCTGGTGTTCAACAGTCTAATGTTGTTGCACGGTTTCGCCGCCGTAATGATGCAGTTGCTTACTTACAAGTGTTGCAAAATTCAATCAAAAATATCAAATTCTTGATTATTTTTGATGTGCAAGGAGTGCGAAATTTACCCGATAATGAAGCTTTGAGTTGATTGACTTTATCTAAACACCTGCGTATTTGTTAATATCAGTTATCCTGATTCTTGCTAAAAATTATATTCTCCAAAGTCCTTTGAACGTGACAGTCGAGGATAATTGTGATGAAGCAAGACGGGGGAGAGCTGGTATGACAATAACATTATTTATCCCTAGCGATCGCCCAAAGAGTTTGCTGGGGATTTTTATTTTGTCTCTGATTTAACCCAATCCCATGCAAAGGGGGCCGATTATTGCGACGCTGACAAGTTTGCTGGGGATTTTTATTTTGTCTCTGATTTAACCCTCATCTTGCAGTAGCACTACTCAGAGCTTTATCCCCTCCTGGGGATGAAAACAAGATAAAATCTAGAAACTGTGGCTCAAATAATACTATGCCTCGACGCTCTCAAAAAAAGCCAAATATCCCTTCATCTCCGCTTATATGGCCGCCGGACACAGAGTTAATCGGCTTAGAATTTGAGTTAGTCCCGGCAAAAGATTGCGAACTCTTCCCTCAGTACACTATTGGACTACACGCCTGGTTTCTCGAACAAGTGCGTTTAAAAGACCCAGAACTTTCTGCTTACCTGCACGATGGAGAGTCAGAGAAAGCTTTTACAATCTCAGCTTTAAATGGAGAGATTATCAGTAGCGGCAGACAAATACAACTATCTGCAAACACCTCTTATCGTTGGTATGTCACAGCTTTATCTCATCAAGTCCAACAGTGGATGGCGCAATGGGTAGAAAATTTGCCAGAGGTGCTGGAATTAAAAAATGCACCTTTGCAGATTCGTTCTGTCATAATTGCCCATCCTCCCACAACTTATAAGCAACTGCTAGAATCTGAGCTTAGTGAGACTTTCGCTCTGAAATTTCTCAGTCCTACAAGTTTTCGCCGCAAAGGTCATCACTTCCCCCTACCAGTACCAGTGAATGTATTTCATAGCTACCTGCGTCGCTGGAATGACTTTTCGGGAATGTCTGTTGACCAGGATGCTTTTTTGGCTTGGGTAGATGATTATATATTGATTAGTCGTTGCCAACTAACAACCGCGAAGGTATTGGCGGGGAAGAAAGGCGCAGTCACAGGATTTACTGGGGCGATCGAGTTTAGTTTAGCCAAAGATGCAGCAAAGCAGCCAGAATTTGGGCGGTTATTTTCCGCTTTAGGAAAACTTGCACCTTACTGTGGTACTGGTCACAAAACTACCTTTGGCTTGGGGCAAACACGTTTGGGTTGGTCTTCTCAAGTTGTCCAAGATATACCTGATGTACAAACTGTCTTGGCGAAACGCATTGAAGATTTAACACAGATTTTTAAAGCACGACGCAAACGGACGGGTGGAGAACGAGCAGATGAAATAGCCTCAAAATGGGCGACAATCTTAGCACGGCGGGAAATGGGCGAGTCATTACAGGTGGTCGCAGCAGATTTAGAGATGCCTTATGAAACAGTGAAGACTTATGTCAAATTGGCACGACGCGCTTTGAAGAGTGAGGAGTAGTTTGGTATACTCTTGTTGAATCAAACGGAACCTTGAAAATTTAATATTGCGATTCATTGTGAAAGTTAAAGTATTGATTTTTACCCTTCACACGCAAATTTTTAGCGGGGGTAGAGCAATGCTTGAAACCCTCATTCTTTCGTTAACCCCCGCGAATCACTTACTCTGTAAGGCTTTGAGGTGTCTGTAGTGGTGGCTGATTGTCATTAAAGTAGGCTTATTGACAGTAAAATCAGACCCCCCGCGAAAATGGCACTTTCAAACTCAGTCGCAGTAAGTGTTTCAAAAGGGTAGGGTTTTCAATTAATTACCCCTCACGGGGATGGAAACATTGCCTTGACGACGCATGACACAGAACCGACCCTTGTGTTTTCAATTAATTACCCCTCACGGGGATGGAAACTTGGACGAATCTGCTTGACTATTATTGGACAAATCGGACTGGTTTTCAATTAATTACCCCTCACGGGGATGGAAACATTATTTGAGATTGGATTCCCTCCGTTTCCATTGTTGTTTTCAATTAATTACCCCTCACGGGGATGGAAACTGTCTTTGTTCTGAGGTAAGATTATTATTGTTCCGAGTTTTCAATTAATTACCCCTCACGGGGATGGAAACAAATAAGTAAACGACGGCAGCATATGGATTGATTTCAGAAGTTTTCAATTAATTACCCCTCACGGGGATGGAAACCTTTTCTAACAAGTGGCTTGTTAGATTGCAGTACATATGAGTTTTCAATTAATTACCCCTCACGGGGATGGAAACCAGCAATGTTTACACCGCCTGTTTTTATCAACAAAGGGTTTTCAATTAATTACCCCTCACGGGGATGGAAACAATAAGCATAAGTACTAAATTTGAATCCTTTTTCAGGATCAGTTTTCAATTAATTACCCCTCACGGGGATGGAAACTTGCCAGACATTTCTGTGGAGCCACACCAACCCTCCGATTAGTTTTCAATTAATTACCCCTCACGGGGATGGAAACTTAATTGTACAACGATCAGAGATTTCCTGATCAATAATGTTTTCAATTAATTACCCCTCACGGGGATGGAAACCACGATGATTATCTTACCATCATCTTTGGTAAATTCTCCCGTTTTCAATTAATTACCCCTCACGGGGATGGAAACCTGTTGTGTTAGGAACGTTAACCTGTGCATTGCCAAGCAAGTTTTCAATTAATTACCCCTCACGGGGATGGAAACAGTCTATTGACTCTTCAGGATCATATCCGTTCAAAAGGAGTGTTTTCAATTAATTACCCCTCACGGGGATGGAAACTCCGGTAGGGCCAATTATGACCCCTGTATTGTCACAGGCGTTTTCAATTAATTACCCCTCACGGGGATGGAAACTGTTATCTAATCCTTTTATTTCAGATAGCAACATATGGTTTTCAATTAATTACCCCTCACGGGGATGGAAACGACCGGAACCTGCCTGGTTTTAGATACATCTTTATAACTATAAGTTTTCAATTAATTACCCCTCACGGGGATGGAAACGAGAAGGCTAAGGCCATATCTCGGGAATGATTCAAGTGTTTTCAATTAATTACCCCTCACGGGGATGGAAACTTTTTCAATACAAATTTTTGATTCGTCTATCAGGAAGTTTTCAATTAATTACCCCTCACGGGGATGGAAACCCGGGTAGTCCAACATCGCTTCGGCTGAATCCAATCTGGTTTTCAATTAATTACCCCTCACGGGGATGGAAACTCTACTCCACATCTCCGTTTCGCTTCACTACTACTTGTTTTCAATTAATTACCCCTCACGGGGATGGAAACTATTTATATGATAAACTGTGCTTTATCTAGCGCAATCTAGTTTTCAATTAATTACCCCTCACGGGGATGGAAACAGGATATTTCTTGTGCTAAAACCATTATTGTCACGAGTCGTTTTCAATTAATTACCCCTCACGGGGATGGAAACCTCCCAAAGTCAGATTGGGAGGGTTACTTTAGCATTGGTTTTCAATTAATTACCCCTCACGGGGATGGAAACCTGGCAAGAAGATACATTCCTTGGACGTAATACAAGTTTTCAATTAATTACCCCTCACGGGGATGAAAACATTATCAATTTCTGGATTGAGTGGGGGATAATGCGATCGCCCAGCAAAACTACTGTTGAAACCTAAATGAGGTAAGTTATCACTAACGCCCTCAATAGAAGATTATGCGATCGCTTTGAGTAACAGCGATAGTAGAATGTGCGATCGCTTTTACTACACTTGGAATAAGATGTGCTTTAGCCGTACCACTCGGTGGAAGCAAGCTACGCGTAGCGGACGTACCAGAAGGTTTTGGCAAAGCGATCGCGCATGATTAAATAAAGAAGTAATCGCTATCAACAAAATATCTATGGATTGGCTACCTACAATTGATTTATCCCACCTTTGGGATTTGGTTATTGCCCAAACTCCAACACCAACAGCCACACCTTCACCAGTAGTAAGTCCGGCGAAAAATATCAATGATATTGAACTACTCAAAAGCCAGCTAGAATTTCTCAAAGCGACAAATGGTCAACTAGGTGAAAGCTTTAACAAATTTGTTGCAGCAATGCAATTTACCTTAGTAGTATTTGCCTTTTTAGGTGGAGTTTTAGCTTTTGTTATAGGTAAAAATTTAGATGATGCAAAGAAAGTAGCCAGTCAATTAATTAACCGAGAAGTAGAAAATAAAATTACAGATTTAGTTCAGGCTGAAATTGAAAGTGTCAAACGTTCTTTACAGCGTGAAAGAGTAATTGGTTCAACAGTTGTAGATTATTATTTACCAAGTGATGATACAACAGAACCCGATGATTGTAAGCTGTTACGAACTAGAGGCTTTGCTAAAGTCAGATTTTATAATCAAAAGCGGAAGCCCAAAAAGCCAGTAGGAGATATTTTAGTTTTAGATTTGATCAATTCTAAGCTACTTGAAGGACAAGATTTTGTTGGCTTATCAAAAGAAGATGCAGAAAATAAGCGTGAAGATAAGGTAAAAACACAAATTGATTCTGTGTTGTCTTTGATGGATAAAACAACCATTCTTGTAATTTATGTTAAAGGAAGGTTTAGAGAAATTGATAATTTAGCTACACGAGTTGATTATTATTATGTTCCAGTAAATGCACCTATAAGCTTAATGGGAATTGTTGCTGATTCTGCTTATGTTGCTTACGGTGAAAAACAATAACAAATAAACATTATTTGTTATTGAGTTGGAATTTAAATTAAAATATATCAAATTATTTAGATGGTTTTTTAGGAAAACGTTCCCACGGTTTTTGAGGTTCTACAGGTTTTGAGGCTTCTGTTTGAGGATTTTTTATCGGCTTCGGAGAATCTGATATTTTAGGAGTGGGTTTCTTCGGTTCTATTAATTTGGGAGGTATAGGTTTAGCAGGCTTTAGCAATTGAGGACTTTCTAATGTTTTTGTGTCTTCTGTTTTCTGAGGTTTTGCGACTTTGGACTTCTCTGCTAATTCGGAAGTTTTTTGTACTACGACTTCTTTTAGTATAATTGGTGAAATATCAGGCTCATCATTATTATCTACTGTTTTATAATAACGCATTAAGCGTTGCGACCAGCCTAAGATTTGGATAATTACTAAAGGTTTTTTTTCATAAGGTTTGAGGTATTGATTACAGACCTCATTAATACTTTCATAGTAATTGATTGTTTTATTACTATGTCCAATTGTTTTTCCATGTTCAGCTAATTGTTCAATATATGTAAAAAATCTTGATG
>VFQR01001381.1_pt1 | contig 18964 bp, 14 predicted proteins | sample 3512321 | NCBI WGS metagenome assembly VFQR01 (sample SAMN10412374, study PRJNA504923) | tailings metagenome | isolation source: Relicate 3 Philex TSF1 revegetated site | place: Philippines: Tuba, Benguet | collected 2017-08-29
CGCGATCGCGCCGAGGCCGAGCATCGACCACCCGATGTAGAGGATGGCCAGCACGGTGCGCACGAACGTCTCGAACGGGCTCAGCTCCGTGGCCGAGATCGACGAGAGCGGCCGGATCCCGAACAGCACCACGCCGGCGGCGAGAGCCACCAGCGCGACCACGACCACCGCCAGGAAGATGAACGTCACCACCGTGACGAGCTTCGCCGTGAGCAGGCGGCTGCGGCCCACGGGCCGGGTGAGCAGGTACCGCAGCGTGCCGTTGGACGCCTCCCCGGCGATGGTGTCGCCGCCGATCACCGACACGGCGATCGGGAGGAACAGCGGCAGGACGATCGCGAGCGCCGCCGCCGGGAAGAGCAGGCCGTTGTTCAGCACCTCGCTCAGCAGGGCGGGCCCCTGGCCCGGTGCCGGCGCGAGCCCGCTGGCCTTCACGAAGACGCCCACCACCACCGGCAGGCCGGCGAGCAGCGCGATGGTCACCCACGTGCGCGGGCGGCGGACCAGCTTGGCCAGCTCGACGGCGATCACCGGATCTCGCTCTCGCCGGTGCGCTCGAGGAACACGTCCTCGAGGGTGCGCCGCTCCACGACGAGCTCGCGCACGCGGATGTCGTCCTGCACGAACGCCTTGTTCAGCAGCTCGGACGGCCGGTCGCCGAGGTGCACGCGCACCGTCAGCGCGTCGAGCTGCTCGTGACGGAACGGGCCGTCCTGCAGGGCACGCACCGCGCGCTCCGCGTCGGGGGTGGTCACCCTCACCCACCCCGTGGGGGCGAGCAGGTCGGCCACGCGGTCCTGGGCCACGATCCTGCCACCCGACATCATCGCCGCCCGCGTGCAGATCAGCTCCACCTCGGCCAGCAGGTGCGACGACAGCAGGATCGTCGTGCCGTCGCGCACGAGCTCGACGAACATCGTCCGCAGCTCGTGGATGCCCTGCGCGTCGAGCCCGTTCGTCGGCTCGTCGAGGACGAGCAGGCGCGGCCGGCGCAGCAGCGCGGAGGCGAGGCCGAGGCGCTGGCGCATCCCCAACGAGTACGACTTCACCGGCCGGTCACCCACGTCGCCGAGGCCGACGCGCTCGACGGCGTCGCGGATCCGCGCGGCGCGGGTCCGCCGCGGCCCGCCGGCGCCGGCACCGTCGAAGATGGCGAGGTTCCGCTGCCCGGACAGGTACGGGTAGAAGGCAGGGCCTTCCACGAGGGTGCCCACGCCCTGCAGCGCACGCTGGGTGTCACGCGGCACCGGATGGCCGAGCACCTCGATCTCGCCGGCGGTGGGGTGGACGAGGCCGAGGAGCATCCGGATGGTGGTGGTCTTGCCGGCGCCGTTCGGACCGAGGAAGCCGAACAGGTCGCCCTCGCGCACGTCGAGGTCGATGCCGTCGACGGCGAGGACACCACCGTGGTAGCGCTTGGTCAGCTCGTGCGTGACGACCACGCTCGCCGCGCTCACAGCAGGCCGCCCGGGCCGAGGGCGTCCTCGGCGATGCGGTCGAGCTCGGCCACCGTCACCGTGCCCGCCAGCACCACGTCGAGGGTGCCCATTCGCACGAGCAGCGCGTTGACGAGCGCCGTCTCCACCACGGCGGCCTCACCGCCCCACGGGCGCTCGGTCACCGGCAGCGCAGCGATCCGGCGGCCGAGCGCGCCGCGCGGCGCGACGAGGAGCGCCACCACGGACAGGCCCTCCCCGTAGGTGGCCACGCTCGCCTGTGGATCGTTGCGCCGCGGCAGCCCCGCCAGGCTGGCCGGCAGCGGGACGAAGGTCGTCGACGCGGCCGTCTCGATCGGATCGACGGTGGCCTGGCGGCGCACGGGCACCTCGGCCTCGGAGGGATCGAACGCCACGACCGCCGGATCGGGGGCGCCGAGATCGAGCTCCACGAAGGCCGTCTCGAACGACGCGGCCGCGGCCCCGGTGTTGATCTCCACCGCGAGCACGAGGCCCGTGGTCGCGTCGGCCCAGAGGTCGACGGAGGTGATCGTGCTGGTGCCGCCCGTCGGCGTGATCCGCATGCCGGCGCCGACGTGCCCGGCCACGCGGCGCGCCGGGATCGCCTCCACCTGCTCGCCGTCGCTCTCGGTCACCAGGCGGCGGCCCAGCTCCGGCGGGGACAGATCCATCAGCCTGGGGATGCGCAAGGGCTCGGTGCCGCTGCGCGGGGCCTGCACCACCCGGCGGTGGCCGGAGTCCCAGAGCCAGATCTGATCGGGCTCGCGGTACACACCGCGCTCGCCGCCGACCAGCAGCTCGTCGGCACGCCACCGATCCGGCGCGGCGTGCCAGACCCGCACCCGGCTCGTCTCCCGGAACGGCGCCACCTCGTCGTCCAGGCGACCGAGGTCGGGGATGCGCAACCCGCCGCGCGACTCGAACAACCCTGCATAGGCGACGTCGGCCGAGGCGGTCACGCGGGCGCGCAGGTCGTCGAGCGCCACGTCGGGCTCGTCGACCGGCCAGGCGGCGCGCACCACGGGCAAGGAGCACAGGAGCAGCACGCCGGTCACCACGACCGCCCATCGCCAGTGCCGCATCAGGCGACGATACCGGCGTCGCGCCGAGCGGCCCCGGTAGGGTCTCGCGCCGCGATGGCCACCCTGCGCTTCAGCTTCGGGACCATGGGCTCGGGCAAGAGCACCATGGCCCTCCAGATCCACCACAACCTGTCGTCGCGCGAGCTGTACGGGTTGCTGCTCACCAGCCTCGACCGGGCCGGTGCGCAGGTCACCAGCCGGCTCGGGGTGCATGCGTCGGCCATCGAGGTCCTGCCTCACACGGATCTGTTCCAGCTCGCCGTGCAGCACTGGCCGCTCCACTACCTCGTGTGCGACGAGGCGCAGTTCTACACCACCGAGCAGTGCGACCAGCTCGCCCGGGCGGTCGACGAGCTGGGGGTCGACGTGTTCGCCTTCGGGCTGATCACCGACTTCCGCGGGCTGCTGTTCGACGGCACGAAGCGCCTCCTCGAGGTGGCCGACGAGCGCGTGCCCATGCAGGTGGAGGCGCGGTGCTGGTGTGGATCCCGGGCCACCCACAACGCCCGCGTGGTCAACGGTGACATCACCTACGTCGGCGAGACGATCGTGGTGGGCGACACCGAGGCACAGGTCGACGCGCCGCTGTTCGGCGACGTCGTGCGCTACGAGCTGCTCTGCCGCCGCCACTACGCCACCGGCGAGCTCGGCACCTGACGCCGCTCGCGGCGCCCGCGTCCGTCAGGTCACGCCGCGCAGGCGGCCCAGGTGCACCAGCATCGGGGCCACCAGCTCGGCCACGAACAGCGCGTTCGCCTCGGGTGAGAGGTGCACGCCGTCGGGTCGGCCCTCCGGCCCCTCGAGGCCCTCGACCGCGAGCCACGAGGGCAGATCGAGCCTGGCCACGTCGAGCCCGTCGACGATCTGGCGGAGCGCGGCGGTGCGTCGGCGGTCGGCGAGGGGATCGGGGCCGTACCGGCCCCACTGCGGGTCGACGTCGGGTGGGCGGACCACCAGCACCGACGCGCCGGCCTCCTGCACGGCGCCGATGATCCGCCCGTAGCCCTGTCGCACCAGCTCGATGCCCTGTGGGTCCGCCACCGAGGTGACCGTGCCGTCCGGGAGGTGGATGTCGACGGCGTCCCACGGGCCCACCTCGAGCAGCACCACGTCGATCTGCTCCGCCACCACGCGCTGGGGCAGGTGGTCCCACGCGGCGGTGCACCCGGAGAGGTCGACGAGCCGACGCGAGCCCGAGCTGTCGGTGAACTCGTGGAGGCGACCGTCGGGAGCGGCCGTCAGCCCGCACCCGGGGAAGGCCGAGGTGCCCACCACCACGTCGTCCGGGTGCGTCGTCGCGTGGTCGATGAGCGCCTGCGCCAGCTGGAGGGCGGTGCTGTCGCCGGCGACGAGCACGCGCACCGGCCCGTCGCGCAGGGGTACCACGACCGGGTCGGCAGCGGCGGCTGCGGGAGCGGCCGCGGGCACGGCGCCCCGTTCGGTCTCGTCGGTCGGCACCGCCGGCGCCGCCGCGACCGGCTGGTCGGGCTGCGGGCCGGCCGAGCCGACCTCCGGGGGCAGTGGGCCGACGGCCACCGGCGGGAGCACCGGCGGGAGCGTGACCACGCTCGCCGAGGGTGTGGAGGTGCCGGGAGGTGCCGCTGCGATCGTCAGTGCCGCGAGCGAGGTGAGCGCGAGGCCCCCCGCGAGCGGCGCCCGCCATGCGACGAGGCGCCGGCGGGAGCGCACCGGGGCCTCCACCACGCGCAGCGACACGTCGGCGAGCACCAGCGACAGCGCCACCCGTGCCAGGTCGAGCAGCGGGCCCTCGAACGGGATCCGCGGCGGTCGCAGGAAGAGGATCACCGGCCAGTGCCAGAGGTACAGCGCGTAGCTGCGGTCCCCCAGCCACCGCAGGGGCGCGGTGGCCAGGACACGCCCCCAGCCGTCGGCGGCGGCCACGACCACCACCACCGTGGCGGCGGCGAACAACGGGAACCCCCACCGGAACAACCAGGCGGACGAGCCGCCCGACACGAGCGCGATGCCGAGCGCCAGGCCTGCCGCGCCCGGCGCCAGCCTGCGTGCCAGCCACCCGCCGCGCAGGTGTCCGCTGGGGAGGGTGGTGGTGAGTGCGCCCGCTGCCGCACCGATCAGGAGGCTGTGCGCGCGGGCGAAGGTGTCGAGGTACGCCGCCGACGGGGTCGCCGGGTGGAAGCGCAGGTTCAGGTGGACCACCGAGGCCGCCGCGAGGGCACCGGCCACGGCCGCGACGACCGTGCGCACGCGAGCGGGGTGGCGCCGCCGCACGAGGAGGAGGACGCCGGCCACCACCAGCGGCCAGGCCACGTAGAACTGCTCCTCGACGGCCAGCGACCAGAAGTGCGTGATGGGTGATGGCTCGCCGAAGCGGGCCCAGTAGTCGCCGCCGGCGCCGATGGTGCCCCAGTTGGACAGCCACGCGGCGGCCCAGCGCAGGTCGTGCGCGAGCTGCGGCACGCGGATGCCGGCGAGCGGCCACACGAGGGCCACCGCCAGGAGCACGACGAGGCTCGCCGGCATCAGCCGGCGCAGCCGCGCCGCCCAGAAGGCGCACAGGGGCACGAACCCGATGGCGGCGGCGGCGTCGAGGAGCTTCCACGTGATCAGCCAGCCCGAGAGGACGAAGAACATGTCCACGCCCAGGTTGCCGCCCGGCAGCCGGCCGAGGTGGAACAGGACGACGGCGGCGACCGCCAGCGCGCGCAGCCCGTCGAGGCCTGGCCGGTGTGCGGTCGCGGACGCGCCGAGGCCCGTCGCCGCAGCCCAGCCTCCAGCACCGCCACCGCCACCGCGCTCCACGGCCGGAGGCTAGCGACCGGACGTGACCGGCGTCACGTCCGCTGACGGACGCCCCCTGGCGCCGCACGCGCGCCGTCCGCACGGTCGCTCCGGTGCCTACCCGCCCGTCCACCCGCGCCCGATGGGCCCTGCTCGTCGGCGCCGTCGTCGCGTTGGCCGCGCCGGCCACACCGGCTCGCGCCGACGCCACCACCACCGGGCCGGCCGTCGAGGCCGCCGTCGAACGCGCCCGCGGGTGGCAGCGGCCGCTGCCGGCGATCGAGACGGTGGTGCTCGTGGGCGACTCGCTGGCACAGGAGATCACGCCGTTCGTGGCCCACCTCACCGCGCCCAAGCGGCTCGTCCCGAAGTTCTGGGGAGGCACGGCGGCGTGCGACTGGGTGGGCGTGCACCTCGCGGCCGACCGCTCGAGCGTGGTGGTCATCTCGTTCACGGGCAACTCGCACACGCCGTGCATGCAGGACGAGCACGGTGTCCAGATCCGCCAGGAGCGGCTCGTCGCCCGCTACCGCGCCGACGTCGGGAGGTTGATCGACACGGCCCGCCGTGCGGGGGCGAGGGTGGTGCTCGTGGGGCAGCCGCTGCGGGCGCCGAGCTTCGACGCGGACCTCGAGGTGGAGGGGCTCAACGAGGTGTACCGGGCGTACGCGAGCGCGCTCCCCTTCGTCTCCTACGTGGACGCCGGCGCGGCCGTGGAGGCACCGGACGGGAGCTTCACGGCCCGCCTGCCGTGCATCCGCTGGGACCCCGGGTGCGGGGCCGACGGCACGGTGGTCGTGCGCGGCGACGGCGTGCACTTCTGCCCGCTGCGCGACCACAACCCGTGCCCCGTCTGGTCGAGCGGCGCGTTCCGGTTCGCGTCGCGGGTGGCCGACGCAGCCAACGGGCCGCAGCGCTACGACTGACGGCGGCGCGCCGGCCGGACGCCGCTCACCACGCGCACGGCAGGTGCTTGATGCCGTTGATGAGGTTGCTGCGCAGGAAGTCGGGCTCGCCGGTGGCCCGCAGATCGGGCAACCGGCGGCGGATCTCGTCGAACGCCACGGCGATCTCGCGGCGGGCGAGGTTGGCCCCGAGGCAGAAATGGGGCCCGCCGGCGCCGAAGCCGGCCTGCTGCGGCTGCAGGGGGCGACGGACGTCGAACGCGTAGGGGTCGTCCCAGACGGTCTCGTCGCGGTTGGCCGAGTTGTACCACATGACCACCTTCTGGCCGGCCTGGATCCGGGTGCCGGCGATCTCGGTGTCCTCGGTGGCGGTGCGCCGGAAGTGGATGACCGGCGACGCCCACCTGACGATCTCGTCCACCGCCGTGCGGGTGGTGCCGTCCCAGTCCTCGAACCAGGTGCGCCGCTGGTCGGGGTGGTCGGTGAGGGCGACGAGGCCGTGGCTGATGGCGTTGCGGGTGGTCTCGTTGCCCGCCACGACGAGGAGGATGAAGAACGACCCGAACTCCTGCGCGGTGAGCCGCTCGCCATCGACCTCCGCGTGCATCATCACGCTCGTGAGGTCGCCGGTCGGCGTGCGCAGGCGGTCCTCGCCGAGCGCCTGCGCGTAGCCGAACATCCCGATCGCGGCCTGCATCAGCGCGTCGAGCGTGCCGCCGAACTCGGGGTCACCGGCACCGAGGATGGTGTTCGTCCAGGCGAAGATCTGGGCCTCGTCCTCGCGCGGCACGCCCATCATCTCGCAGATGATCTGCAGGGGGAGCGGCGCCGCGAACTCGGTGACGAAGTCGCATTCGCGCCCCGGGAACCGCTCGAGCAGGTCGTCGACGAGCGAGCGGGCCTTGTCGTGGACGTAGCCCTCGATGCGGCCCACCTCCTTCGGCGTGAAGCCCTTGGACACGATCGACCGGAGCCGGAAGTGGCGTGGGTCGTCCATGTTGATCATCGACCCGAAGAACTCGCCCATCTCGATCGGCAGGTCGGGGATGGTGGTGCCCCGGCCGCTGATGAACAGCTGCGGGTTGCGGCTCACGTGCCACACGTCCTGGTAGCGCACGACCGCGAAGTAGCCGGGGCCGCGGGGGATCGGGCTGTCGAGGAACTCCCACTCCTCGAAGTAGCGCAGCCCGGGCTCGCGCCGCAGCGCCCGGAACGCGCCCTCCCGGTACGGGCGGGGGCGATCCCACCAGAACTCGGGGTCGGAGAGGTCGATGTCGTCGACCCGCACGGAGTCGTCGACGAAGGGGGTGGCGAGCTCGGCCATGAGACGATCCTAGGCAGAACGTCTCAGCTCGCCGGGAGCGCTGGTCGTACACTTCTCGCATGCTGCAGCCGTCCGAGATCGACCGCGCGCTCGTCGTCACCGCCCACCCCGACGACGTGGACTTCGGCGCCGCGGGCACCGTGGCGGTCCTCACCGACGCCGGCGTGGACGTCACGTACTGCCTCGTCACCGACGGCGACGCCGGCGGGTTCGACGAGGGCATCACCCGCACGGAGATGGCCCGCATCCGTCGCGACGAGCAGACCGCCGCTGCGAAGGAGGTGGGCGTCGACCAGCTGTGCTTCCTCGGTCATCCCGACGGGCGTGTGGTGACCGGCCTCGACCTGCGCCGTGACATCTCCCGCGTGATCCGCCAGGTGCGGCCCATCCTCGTGATCACCCAGTCGCCGGAGCGCCATCTCGATCGCATCTACACGAGCCACCCCGACCACCTGGCGGTGGGCGACGCCACGCTGTGCGCCGTCTACCCCGACGCACGCAACCCGTTCGCCCACCCCGAGCTGCTCACCGAGGGCCTCGCGGCGTGGACCGTGCCCGAGGTGTGGGTGATGGGGACGCCGCAGCCGAACGGCCACGTGGACGTGACCGAGCAGCTCGACCGGAAGATGCGGGCGCTGCTCAGCCACCAGAGCCAGCACCCGGACCCTGCCGGGATGGAGCAGCGGGTGCGGGCCTGGATGGCCGCCACGGCCGAGGCCGCCGGGCTGGGCGAGGGCCGGCTGGCCGAGGCGTTCCGCGTGGTCGACACCCGCTGAATCCCGTGTACCGGTTCGGGGCCTGCCAGCTCGACCCCGCCACGCGCGAGCTGCGCCGCGACGGACAGCCGGTGCACCTCGAGCCGCAGGCGTTCGACCTGCTGGTGCTGCTGGTGGAGCAGCGTGACCGGGTGGTGGCCAACCGAGACCTGCTCGACGGGGTGTGGGGCCACCGGTTCCTGTCGGAGTCCAACATCACCACGCGCATCAAGGAGGTTCGCCGAGCGCTCGGGGACGACGGCCGCACGCAGCACACCGTCCGCAACGTCCGCGGTCGCGGCTACCGGTTCACCGCCGAGGTCTCGGTGGCCACGGAGCGGCCCGAGCGGGCCGCTCCGACCGGTGGGCTGATCGGCCGCGATGCGGAGGCGGCGCGGGTGGCCGGGCTGCTCGCGTCGGCGCCCGTGATCACGCTCACGGGCCCGGGCGGCGTGGGCAAGACCGCCCTCGCCCGCCGGGTGGCCGCCGATGCGGGCTCCTCCTTCGCGCTGGGCGCACGAGTGGTCGAGCTCGCCGCGCTGGCAGGTGAGCGGGAGGTGTTGCCCGCCATCGCGCGGGCGCTGGACGTGGTGGTGGCCGACGACCACCCCGACGCGGCGGTCCGCACGCTCGCCACGCTCGACGCGCTGCTCGTGCTCGACAACTGCGAGCACCTCGCCGACGCCGTCGCCTCCACGGTCGACGCCCTGTTCGCGCTCGCCCCGGCGCGCCTGCGGGTGCTGGCCACCGCTCGGGTGAGGCTCGGCCTCGGTGCTGAGGTGGTGGTGCCCGTCGCCCCCCTCGAGTCCGAGGCGGCGCGAGCGCTCTTCCTGGCCCGGGCGCACGCGACGCACCCGGTCCACGACCTCGCACCGCACGAGGAGCTGGTCGGGGACATCGTGGAGGCCCTCGACCGGGTGCCGCTGATGATCGAGATGGCGGCGGCGATGGTGCCGACGATGTCGCTGCCGGAGCTGCACGCGATCCTCCGCGACGGCGGGCCGCTGCTCCAGGTGACGCACCGGGCACCGGCGCGGCGCCACCGCACGCTGGAGTCGGTCACGGCGTGGTCGGCCGACCTGCTCGACGAGCCGTTGCGGCGGACGTTCGTCGACCTCACGGTCTTCTCCGGCCCGGTCCTCGCGGAGGACGCCGCCGCCGTGGTGGCGGCGACCGACGCGACCGCGGCGATCGCGCTGGCGGCGCTGGCCGAGCGGTCGTTGCTCACGCCGGAGCCAGGGCCCGACGGCACGCGGTACCGCATGCTGTCCACGGTGCGCGCGGTGGTCGCGCGGTGGTCCGCCACCTCCGGGCGCGAGGACGAGGTGCGGGCGCGGCACGCCCGCCATCTCGAGGCGGTCCTGCAGGAGATCGACGTGGGATGGCGTACGCCGGACGAGCCGCGGGCCCGTCGCCGGCTCGACGCGCTCGTCGACGACGTGCGCGTCGCCCACGCGTGGGCGCGACGGCACGACCCGGCGCTCGCGGCGCGCATGAGCGGGTCGCTCTGCCTCGCCACCTACTCGTCGCTGTGGCACGAGCCGGTCGCCTGGTCGACGGCGCTGCTCGATGCCCACCCCGGCCGCGACGACCTGCTCGGGGCGGAGCTCGTGCTGGCCGCCGAGGCCGCGCACCGCGGCGAGCTGACGAGGGCCCGAGCGCGGGCGGAGCGGCTGGCGCGCGCCGAGGACGACCGCATCCGCGCCGGCGCACTGGAGGTGCTGAGCGACCTGTGCCTCTACGAGGGCGACCTCGACGGGGTCCGCGAGTGCGCCGGCCCGCTGAGGTCGCTCGCCGCCGCGCTCGACGACCGGCACCTCGAGGCGTTCGCGGTGGTCAACGCCGGCCTGGCCACGGCGTACGGCGGCCACCCGCGCCGCGCGTTGGATGCGCTCGGCGCCCTGCGCGAGCGCGAGCCCGAGCTCTCGCCGTCCGACGCGGCCTGGGTGGCATATGCGCTCGGCGAGGTGCACGGTCTCCTCGGCGAGGCGGATCTCGCGGTCGCCGCCCTCACCCGGGCCATCGCCGCGGCCGACGGCGGGTCCAACCGCTTCGCCGCCTCCGTGGCCCGCACTTCGCTCGCGATGACCCTGCACCGCAGCGGCGACACGCCCGGCGCGCTGGCCGTGTTCGCGGACGCCCTCGAGGGGTGCCTGCGCCACGGCAACGTCGTCCACGGCGTCACCACCCTGCGCAACCTCGCCATCGTCCTCTCCGACATCGGCGATGCCGGCGGTGCCGCCGAGCTGGTCGCGGCAGCGGCGGCCAGCGGACGGCCCACCTACGGCGCCGAGGCCGAGCGCCTGGCGGAGGTGGTGGCACCGCTCGGCCTCCACGCGGGGGCCGGCGCGCTCGGGCCGGTCGAGCCCGACGACGCGCTGCGCCGGGGTGTCGAGTCGATCGCCCGCCACCGCGGCTGACGCGGCGGCCATCCTCAGCCCGTCCTCAGGGAGCCCACGAGCAGGCTGCGCGAGGATGGCGTTGGATCGCTCCCCATGACCGAGCGCACGCGCACCGCCACCCCCACGATCACTGCCATGCAGACCCCCGCCTCCCCCGACCTGGTCGTCACCGACGGCGGCCTCGAGACCTGGCTGCTGTTCCAGCGGGGCATCGATCTCCCCGCCTTCGCGGCCTACCCGCTCGCCTCCACCTCCGACGGGCGGGCCCTGCTGCGGGAGTACTTCGACCACTACCTCGCGATCGCCCGCGCGAGCGGGGCCGCCCTGCAGCTGGAGGCGCCGACCTGGCGCGCGAACCCCGACTGGGCGGCCGTGCTCGGCCACGGCCGGGAGCAGCTGGCGGGGATGATCCGGGCCGCCGTCGCGGTGGTGACGGAGCTGCGCGCCGAGTGGCGGGAGGAGCAGCGGTTCGTGGCCGGCGGAGCGGTCGGCCCCCGTGGCGACGGCTACCGCGCCGCCGCGCGCATGGACGCCCGCGAGGCTCAGAGCTACCACGCCTTCCAGATCGAGCAGATGGCCGCCGCCGGCATCGACGTGGTGACGGCGATGACCATCGGCTACCCGGAGGAGGCGATCGGGATCGTCCGCGCCGCCGCGGCCGCGGACGTGCCCGTGGTGGTGTCGTTCACCGTCGAGACCGACGGACGGCTGCCGTCGTCGATCCCGCTGGGCGAGGCGATCACCGCCACCGACGAGGCCACCGGCGGGTACGCGAGCACGTTCATGATCAACTGCGCGCACCCGACGCACTTCGCCGGAGCGCTCGAGCACTCGGCGCCGTGGACCCGTCGCATCGGAGCGGTCCGCGCCAACGCCTCGCTCCTCAGCCATGCCGAGCTGGACGAGATGGAGCACCTCGACGACGGCGACCCTGGTGAGCTGGCAGCTCGTTACCTCGAGCTGCGCGAGCTGCTCCCGGAGCTGCGCATGGTGGGCGGCTGCTGCGGCACCGACCATCGCCACGTCGGGGCGATCGTGGAGGCCTGGACCCGCGCCGGCGGCGGCTGACCGGGCCTTTCGGTGGCGCGACCCGCGCCGGTTAGCGTTCGGGCACCAGCCTGCGCCAGGCGCCCACGCCCCCGGAGAGGACCCGAGCATGACCGAAGCCGTCATCGTCGCCACCGCCCGCAGCCCCATCGGCCGCGCCAACAAGGGCTCGCTCACGTCGCTGCGGCCCGACGACATGAGCGCCCAGATCGTGCGCGCGCTGATGGACAAGGTCCCCCAGGTGCAGCCGGCCGACGTGCAGGACCTGATGATGGGCATCGGCCAGCCGGCCGGCGAGGGCGGCTTCAACATCGCCCGTGTGGTGGCGGTGCTGGCCGGCCTCGACGACGTCCCCGGCGTCACGGTCAACCGCTACTGCTCGTCGAGCCTGCAGACCATCCGCATGGCGTTCCACGCGATCAAGGCCGGCGAGGGCGACTGCTTCATCGCTGCGGGCGTGGAGACGGTGAGCCGCTACGCGTCGGGCGCCTCCGACACCGCCCCGAACCCCGTCTTCAAGGAGCCGGGCGAGCGGACGAAGACACGGGCGCAGGGCGGCCAGGGCACGTGGACGCCCCCGGCTGGCCTGCCCGACATGTACATCGCCATGGGCCAGACGGCCGAGAACGTGGCCGAGTACGAGAACGTCAGCCGCGAGGCGATGGACCGCTTCGGCGTCCGCTCGCAGAACCTGGCCGTGGAGCACGTGGAGAACGGGTTCTTCGAGCGGGAGATCACCCCGCTGAAGCTCCCGGACGGCACCGTCGTCAGCAAGGACGACGGCCCCCGCCCCGGCACCACCTACGAGGCCGTGAGCCAGTTGAAGCCGGTGTTCCGGCCCGACGGCACCATCACCGCGGGCAACGCCTGCCCGCTGAACGACGGCGCCGCGGCGGTGATGGTGATGAGCGACACCAAGGCCAAGTCGCTCGGGATCACCCCGCTCGCGAGGATCGTCGCCTCCGGCGTGTCGGCCCTCAACCCGGAGATCATGGGCCTCGGCCCGATCGAGGCGTGCCGCAAGGCACTCGCCACCGCAGGGATGTCGATCGACCAGATCGACCTCGTGGAGATCAACGAGGCCTTCGCGGCCCAGGTGATCCCGTCGGCCGAGCACCTGGGCATCCCGATGGAGAAGCTGAACGTGCACGGCGGCGCCATCGCCCTGGGGCACCCCTTCGGCATGACGGGGGCGCGGATCATGACCACGTTGATCAACGGCCTGCAGCACGAGGACAAGGCCTACGGCCTGGAGAGCATGTGCGTCGGCGGCGGTCAGGGCATGGCCATGATCGTCGAACGCCTCAGCTGAGCCGGCTCAGGTGTCCCAGCGGTTGGGGCGATCGGCCCGCACGCGCACGGTCTGCGGGTCGTTGGGGAGGCAGAACGCACGGACCACGTACTGCTCGCCGCCGGCCATCAGCTCGGCCAGCGCCCACGAGTCGCTCGAGTCGCGGAGGCCCTCCTCGCCGAGCGGGTGGAGCGAGTCGACATCGATGCCCGCCGTGTCGGCCTCCGCGTGCCAGAGCGACAGCAGGCCACGGCGCAGCAGCGGGTCGAGCATCAGGTCGTGGCCGCTGAGGCGGAGCTCGATGGTGGTGACGCTGACGGGCTCGACGTGCTCGAGCGCCACCACGTCACCGCCGAGCTCGCCGTCGAGCATCACCATCACCGGGCCCTGGCTGCCGGCCAGGCCCCCGACGAACCCGTACCGCACCACCGGGAACCCGTCGTCGCCGGTGGTGACCACGCGGACGCGGTCGCCGGGGTGCAGCCTCACGGCCGTCCGGCTCCCGCCTCGGCGAGGACGGCGTCGCTGAAGGCCGGCCACAGCGCCAGCGCCTCGGCCGCCCATTCGTCGAACGGCCGGTCGGTGAGCGCGACGCAGGCGACCGCCAGCTCGTGGTGTGCCCCCGGGTCCACCCACAGGAGGGTACCGGCCCCACCGAAGTGTCCGAACGCCCCCGGGGAATTGGTGCTCCCGGTCCAGTGCGGCTCCTTGTCGCCCTTGATCTCCACGCCGAGGCCCCACGTGCACCGGTCGTACCTCCCCACGCCCGGCACCACGCCCGGCAGGTCGGGGAAGACCGGCCCCGTCGCGGCGGCGTGGGTGGCCGCGCTGACGAGGGTGGGCGCCATCAGCTCGCGGGCGAAGGCGACGGTGTCGTCGAGCGTGCTCCAGATGCCGTGGGCGGGCGAGCCGCGCAGCTCCGTGGACGTCATCCCGAGGGGAGCGAGGACGGCCTCGTCGAGGTAGGTGGCGAAGGGCATGCCGGCCTCGGCGGCCACGGCGGCGGCCGCCATCTCGATGCCGGTGTTGGAGTAGATCCGCCGTCGTCCCGGCGCGGCGATCGGCGCGTCGCCGTCGAAGCCGTAGCCGCCGGCGTGGGCGAGCAGGTGGCGCACGGTGCAGCCGGGCTGCCCGAGCGGCGTGTCGAGGTGGAGGAGGCCCTCCTCGACGGCCACGAGCACCGCCCACGCCGTGATCGGCTTGGCGATGGAGGCCAAGCGGTAGGTGTGCCCCGGGTCGCCGGCGAGGTGCACGTCGGGCGGAGCCCCGCGAGAGGTGCCGACGACGACCGCGGCGCTGACGTGGTCGACGGGCCAGGTGGTGGTGAGGCGGAGCGCGTCCATCGCGACGTCCGCCGGCCGGGTCAGGCCAGGCCGCTCGACTGGAGTGACTGGGCGACGTGGAAGGCGAGGTCGAGGCTCTGGCGGGCGTTGAGGCGCGGGTCGCACACCGTCTGGTAGCGGTCGGTCAGCTGCGAGTCGAGGATCTTGTCGGCGCCGCCGATGCACTCGGTGACGTTCTCGCCCGTGAGCTCCACGTGGATGCCGCCGGGCCAGGTGCCCTCGGCGTGGTGGGCACGGACGAAGCCGTCGATCTCGGCGCAGATGTCGGTGAAGTCGCGCGTCTTGTGCCCGCTCGCCGAGGTGTAGGTGTTGCCGTGCATCGGGTCGCACGCCCACACCACCGGGTGGCCGGCCGTGCGCACGGCGCGCAGGATGGGAGGCAGCGCGGTCTCCACCTTCGCCGCCCCCATGCGGCTGATCAGCGTGAGGCGGCCGGGGATGCGGCTCGGGTTGAGGCGCTCGCACAGCTCGAGCACCTCGTCGACGGTGGACGACGAGCTGATCTTGCAGCCGACCGGGTTGCCGACGCCGCGCAGGAACTCCACGTGCGCGCCCTCGACGTGGCGGGTGCGCTCACCGATCCAGAGCATGTGCGCCGAGCAGTCGTACCATTCGCCGGTGAGCGAGTCCTGCCGGGTGAGCGCCTCCTCGTAGCCGAGCAGCAACGCCTCGTGGCTCGTGTACACGTCGACCTGGCTGAGGTTGTGGTTGTGCTCCACCTCCACGCCGCAGGCGCGCATGAACTTGAGGGCCCGGTCGATCTCGTTGGCGAGTTGCTCGTAGCGGCGGCCCTCGGGACTGCTGGCCACGAACTCCTGCGTCCACGCGTGCACGCGGGTGAGGTCGGCGAAGCCGCCCTTGGTGAACGCGCGCACGAGGTTGAGGGTGGACGCCGACTGGTGGTAGGCCTGCACGAGCCGCTCGGGCGCTGGCACGCGGGCCGCCTCGGTGGGCGTGGGATCGTTGACGATGTGGCCGCGGAAGCTGGGCAGCTGCTGGTCGCCGATCGTCTCGAACGCGGACGAGCGGGGCTTCGCGAACTGGCCGGCGATGCGGCCCACCTTCACCACGGGCACGCCGAGGGAGTAGGTGAGCACGACGGCCATCTGCAGGATGACGCGCAGCTTCTCCCGGATGTTGACCGCGGAGAACTCCTCGAAGCTCTCCGCGCAATCGCCGGCCTGCAGCAGGAAGGCGTTGCCGGCGGCCACCTGGGCGAGCGACGACTGCAGTGAGCGTGCCTCGCCGGCGAACACCAGCGGCGGGAACGACGAGATCTGCTTCAGGGCGCGGTCGAGGTCGCCCGGGTCGGGCCACTCCGGTTGCTGCTGCGCCGGGCGCGACTGCCACGACGACGGGGTCCACGCCACTGCCACGGCGGCAATGCTAGCGACGCGCCGCGAGCTGGCGGCAGAGCCTTCCCCCCGGCGGGTCGGCGGCGGGCCCGAGGTCCGCGCCCCGCACGACCGGCCCCGGCGGCACCGCGAAGCTGAACAGCGCCTCCTCGCCGTCGACGGTGACCGAGAGCTCTCCGTTGATCTCGTCGGCGACCACGCGGACCTGGAGCGCGCTGCGCCCGTCGAGCTCCACGGGCCGGCTGCTCGTCGCCTCGGCCGCGTCGCGGTGCAGCGCGAACACGACGCTGCCCCGTGCCGCCTCGGCGCCGACCATCCACCCGTCGCCGCTCGCCACGACGGCCGTGCCGGTGGCCGACGCGCCGCCGACGATCAGGGTCCCCGTCTGCTGGCGGAGCCCGTCGGCGCGCTCGAGCGGCACCCACCGGCCGTCCTCGGCCACGTAGACGCCCTGGCACGCACCGGGGTCCGCGGTGTCCGGGCCGTCGATCACCAGCGCCACGGTGCCGTCGCGGCCGGCGGGCAGGCCCGGCTCGTGGAGGGCGAGGCCGGGCGCCGGGTCGCCGAAGATCCAGCCGTCGACGCGGTAGCGCAGCTCGGTGAAGCCCGGTTCCTTCAGGTTCTGCGTCCAGGTGGCCAGGGCCACGTTGACCCACAGGCCCCACACCACCAGCGCCACCACCGCCGCCCGGGCCACGGCGACCAGGTGGCGGGGCGCCCGTCGCGGGAGCGGCAGGTGGGCGAACGCGTACCCGGCCGGCACCACGAGGGCGGGGAGCATGTCGGCCAGGTAGCGGTTGGCGATGAACCCGATCGTGAAGGTGGGCACCGCGGCGATCACACCCCCGGCGGCGAGCGCCAGCCACGGCCAGGCCCGGTCGCGCACGATCAGCACCAGGCCCACGGCCGCGGCCGCGGCGAGCAGCGTGGCGCTCGCGGGCAGCGACGACGCCGGCGTGATCGTCTCCACCGGGTAGGAGCCGCGATCGACCGCCGGGGCGCCGAAGCGCACGAACGGCAGGAGCCGCTCCACCGCCAGCGTGTCGGGGCGCAGGTACTGCACCAGCGTGGTGGGCAGGAACCGGGTGCTGAAGAAGCTGCCGTCGTTGCCCGCGAACCAGGCGGCCCGCTCCGCGTTCTGCAGCGTCAGCACCTGGCGCTCGGCAGGCAACCCGAGCGCCGTGCCGAACCGCGCGATGTTCACGGCCGCGTGCCCCAGGATCCCGACGGCGCACCCGGCCACCAGCACCCCCGCCCCCCGCCAGCCCGCGTTCTGGTCGCGAAAACGTGGACTCCTTCCAAGTTTTCGCGACCAGAACGTCGAGGCGGCGACGGCGGTGGCCGCGAACCCCATGCCGATGCCGATCGGGGCGCGGGTCAGGGTGCACGCGGCGACGGCCGCGGCGGGCAGGACCGCGGTACGCGCGGACGGGGCGCGAGCGAAGCGCAGCACGCCCACGGCCGCCCATGCCGCGAGCGCCGCCGCCCACAGCTCGGTCTCGTGGTACACGCTCACCCAGCCGGCGAGGTACAGCGCGGGTGACGCGGCGGCGGCAGCGACGAACGCCCCCACGCGCCAGGGCGACACCCGCGCCGGCGGGCCCCAGCAGGCCACCACCTCACCGAGCCTGGCGCGCGCGGCGTCGCTGACGAGGTGCACGCACGCGGTGAGGAACGTGACGTGGGCGGCGACGAGCGACAACCGCGTGAGGCGCCCGGCGAACACCTCGCCGAACAGCGCGAACGGCACCCGCAGGAGGGCGAGCAACGGCCCGAAGTAGAGGTACGTCCGCCCGTCGACGAGGAATCCCTCGTTGCCTGCCACCTCGGGGCGCACCCACAGCCGCCCGCGCAGGAACGCCCGCGCCTGCTCGTCGTAGAAGTCGGCGCTGAAGCCGGCACGGTCGCACAGGTCCCACGGTCGCCAACGCGTGACCACCAGCGCGAACACGACGGTGGCTGCGACGACGACGGCGCGCGCCGCCCGGACGGCGGGATCAGGAGGCCGGCTGGTGCGCCACATCGAGATCCGGCACATCGAGGGCCGGGTCGACGGCGAGCTCGAACACGAACTGGTAGGCGAACATCGTCGGCCACGCCCGCACCAGCGCCCGGTCGACGAGCGCCAGCAGCCGGCCGGGCCCGCCGGTGGTGCGCAACCCGAGCGCGTCGAACGGCAGGCCCGTGTGCCGCCGACCCACCGGGCGCAGACCGGCCTCGCGGGCGAGGCGGAGGAACGAGCGGCGGGTGAAGAAGCGGACGTGGGTGGTGTCGAGGATGCCCCGCTGGTCGTAGTCGAACAGCCCGACCGCGGTGCGCAGGCGCGGGTACCAGTGCCCGATGTTCGGCACGCTGGCGATGAGGGTGCCCCCGTGGCGCAGGCGGACGGCCATGTCGGCGAGGAGCGCCCGCGAGGTGCGCACGTGCTCGATGACGTCGGCGCCGACCACCACGTCGAAGCCCGCCCCCACGTCGTCCGGCAGGCCCTGCTCGAGGTCGGCGCGCACGAAGCGGTGCATCCGCCCGGCCGCCGCGGGGTGGTCGGCGAGGTCGACGCCGGTCACCTGGTGGCCCTGCGCGGTGAGTGCCTCTGCCAGCCACCCCGGTCCGCATCCCACGTCGAGCACCTGCGCCGGCGGCCGGTGCTCCATCAGTTGCAGCACCCGCCCGTGGGAGCTGTGCGGCGAGGGCTTGAACGCGTACGGCTGGTCCACGCGACCGAGACGCCCCCCGCCGAAGCCGGTGCGTCCGAACCGGTGGCGGAGCGTGTCGAGCATGATGTCGCGGGCGTAGGCGAGGCCGTTGACGCGGCAGATCTCGTCGCCGTAGTAGGTGGGGATCGGCACCTCGGCGATCCGCTTGCCGGCGGCGAGGAGCTCGAGGATGATCTCCGTGTCGAAGTCGAAGCCGTCGCTGTTGCCGAGGAACGGCAGCTCCCCGATGGCGCTCACGCGGTAGGCCCGGTAGCCGGAGTGCCATTCGCTGAGGCGCGCGCCGGTGAGCGCGTTCTGCGCCGTGGTGAGGATGCGGTTGCCGACGTACTTGTAGAGCGGCATGCCGCCGCGGCGGGCGCCGCCGGGGGTCATCATCCGCGAGCCGAACACGGCGTCGGCGTCGCCGGACGCGATGGGAGCGACGAGCTCGTGCATGACCTCCGGTGCGTACTGGCCGTCGCCGTGGAGGAGCACCACCACGTCCCAGCCGTGGTTGATGGCGTAGGTGTAGCCGGCCTTCTGGTTGCCG
>VFQR01001383.1_pt1 | contig 18959 bp, 16 predicted proteins | sample 3512321 | NCBI WGS metagenome assembly VFQR01 (sample SAMN10412374, study PRJNA504923) | tailings metagenome | isolation source: Relicate 3 Philex TSF1 revegetated site | place: Philippines: Tuba, Benguet | collected 2017-08-29
CGCGAGATGGAGGAGCGCTACAAGAAGATGTCGAAGCTCGGCGTGCGCAACATCGCGAACTTCAACGAAGCGGTCGTCGATGCCGCCGCGAAAGGCAAGTCGATCAAGCGCACGGTGCAGACCGGCTTCGACCGCGAGACCGGCGAGGCGATCTACGAATCCGAGGAGATGGATCTCGAACCGTTGCCGTTCATCGTCGTCGTGGTCGACGAAATGGCCGACCTCATGATGGTCGCAGGCAAGGACATCGAAGGCGCGATCCAGCGCCTGGCGCAGATGGCGCGTGCCGCCGGCATTCACTTGCTGATGGCGACGCAGCGTCCATCGGTCGACGTCATCACCGGCACCATCAAGGCGAACTTCCCGACGCGCATCTCGTTTCAGGTGTCGTCGAAGATCGACTCGCGTACGATTCTCAACGAGCAGGGCGCCGAACAGCTGCTCGGTCAGGGCGACATGCTCTACATGGCCGGCGGCTCGCGCATCTCGCGCGTCCACGGCCCCTTCGTCTCCGACTCCGAAGTGGAACGCATCGTGCGTCACCTCAAGGAGCAGGGCGTGCCGGAGTATCGCGAGGAAATCACCGCCGAGCCCGAAGAAGGCGAGGACGGCGCGGTCTTCGACAAGAGCGGCATGGGCGAGGAAGGCGGCGACCTCTACGAACGCGCAGTCGCCATCGTGCTCCGCGACAAGAAGGCTTCCACCTCCTATGTGCAGCGGCGCCTGCAGATCGGCTACAACCGGGCTGCCACGCTGATCGAGCGGATGGAGATGGAGGGTATTATTTCCGCCGCCAACCACGCCGGGAAGCGCGAGATTCTGGCCGGCGGCGGCGCGGATTGACCTCCGATTGGTCGCCAAATCGCCATAGCGCCCTCCTAGGAACGTCCTTGATGGCGCTGTTTATGCCGCCCGCATAACCGCTACATTCTTGCCCGGGCCGGTACTATGTATCCCGCGGCAACCAAGCCCCTGATTCGGCAATCCTCAAGGACCAGCCAAGGAAAGCACGATGGATCGGCTGACCAAGACTTCGGCGTTTCTCCTCTTGGGCGTGGCAGCGCTGGCGACCAATGCGCTCGCACAAAACGCTCCCAAGCAGCAGCCGAAAGCGCAGACGCAGCAGCAAACCAAACAGGGCCCTATCGTCGCAGTCACGAAATCGGGCGTGGAGCTCGACCAGCGGCAATTGAGCTCGCTCGAGCGCGTCACGAAATTCTTCAATGCCACCGCGACGCTGGTTGGCAAGTTCCATCAGATCGGCCCCGACGGCTCCAAGACCGAAGGCGTGTTCTACATGCAGCGTCCCGGCCGCGTGCGCTTCGAGTATGAAGAGCCGAGCCCGATCGAACTGATCGCCGATGGCTCATCGGTCGCGGTGCGCAACCGCACGCTCGCGACCCAGGACATCTATCCGCTTTCGCAGACTCCGCTTCGCTTCCTGCTCGCGGAAAAGATCGATCTCCTGAAGGACAGCAACGTCACCGCCGTCTTTCAGGACGACATGTTCGTTACCGTCGTGATCGAGGAAAAGTCGCAGATTGCCGGCACGCATCGCCTGCGTATGCTGTTCGGTTCGAAGGACAATCTTCTGAAGCAGTGGACCATCACCGATCCGCAGGGCTTCGACACCACGGTGTCGGTTTACGACCTCGACTCGAAGACGCGGCCCGATCCGGGCCTCTTCAAGATCGACTTCACGCGCTATCAGCAGTAGCGCATGGTCCCGAAAAGTGGGAACCGGTTTTCGGATAAGACCATGCGCCAAATATCAAAACGCATGGTCCCGATCCGGTTTTCGGACCAAGGCTCGCGTGAAGAAGTAAAATGACCTTCTCCGTCGCGACATGGAATATCAATTCCGTCCGTCTTCGCTTTCCGCAGGTAAAACGCTTTCTCGCGCGCTTTCAGCCGGACGTACTTTGCCTGCAGGAAACGAAGTGTCCCGACGACAAGTTTCCGCTCAACGATTTTGCGAAGCTCGGGTACGAGCACATCGCGCTGCACGGACAGAAGGGCTATCACGGCGTCGCGGTGATCTCACGGCACCCGTTCGAGGACCAGAGTAAGAATTTTTTCTGCGGCAAGAACGATGCACGGCACATTTCGGCGACGTTCGAGCGCAAGGCAAAGCTCGCAAAAGCTATCACCGTCCATAATCTTTATGTACCTGCCGGAGGCGACATTCCGGACGCGATGCTCAACGAGAAATTCGGACACAAGCTTCAGTTTCTGGATGAGCTGTCGTCCTGCTCGGCGACCGAAGATGCGAAGCGCGGAACGCGCTCCATTCTCGTCGGCGACCTGAACGTCGCGCCGCGGGAACACGACGTCTGGAGTCACAAACAGATGTTGAAGGTCGTGAGCCATACGCCGGTCGAAGTCGAAAAGTTCGAATACGCCCGCAACGCCGGCAACTGGATCGACGTGATGCGCGGCTTCGTGCCGGACGACCAGAAGCTCTATACATGGTGGAGCTACCGCGCGGCCGAGAACTGGAAAGCGGCGGACCGCGGCCGCAGGCTGGATCATGTCTGGGCGAGCCCTGCGCTCGAAGGCGCCGCGAAGTCGATGAACGTATTCAAGCCTTCGCGCGGCTGGCAACAGCCCTCGGATCATGTGCCGGTGATCGTGGAGTTCGCGCTCTGACGCGCCATACCGCACGGCATGCGCGAAACGATGGAATAGCGAACGGTTATACTTTCTGCTCGAAGCGCGGTAGCACCGTATCCAGATCGTCGAGTGCGGCGTTCACGCGGCGCGCGATCATTTCCCGCAAGCCCGCCGCAGCCTCGACATCGCTCTCGAGCATGCGCATGAACATGCCGCGCGGAATTTTGTAGAGCGTCGAGGGCTCCATCGCGATCGCCGACGCGGGCCGTTCGGTTTCGATCAGAAGCGCGCTTTCGCCGATGAGCGTACCCGCCCGGATCAGCAAGGGTTCGTCGAGCGCCCGTTCGGTCGCGCGACGCAGCCGAATCACGCCAGCCTCGATCGCATAGCCGCAATCCGCAGGCTCGCCTTCCTCGAACAGAATGTCACCAGCGCGAAGATGAACCTTCTCGACGCCGATCGCGAGCACACGCAACGCATCCGGCCCCAGCACGCGAAAGGTCGCGATCCGGCGCAGGAAGAGAATGTCGTCTTCGAGCGCCATGCAGCTCTCAGGGAACGAGTTTGTAGCCGCCGCCTTCGGTGACGAGCAGCGCGGCGTTGGAGGGATCTTTCTCGATCTTCTGGCGAAGGCGATAGATGTGCGTCTCGAGCGTATGCGTGGTCACACCCGAGTTGTAGCCCCAGACTTCGGTGAGCAACTGGTCGCGCGGCACCGGCGTTTTTCCGGCGCGGTAGAGGTAGCGCAGGATCGCGGTTTCCTTTTCCGTAAGCCGCGTCTTCTTGCCTTTGTCGTCCACCAGGAGCTTCGCGCCGGGCCGGAAAGAATAATGGCCGACCGGAAAGATCGCGTCTTCGCTCGCTTCATGGCTGCGCAGCTGCGCGCGGATGCGCGCGAGCAGCACCGCGAACTTGAAGGGCTTGGTGACGTAATCGTTCGCACCGGCTTCGAGACCGAGCACCGTGTCGGAGTCGGTATCGTGTCCGGTCAGCATGATGACCGGCGCCTTGAAGCCGTTTTTGCGCATCACGCGCACGGCTTCGCGCCCGTCCATGTCCGGCAGACCGACGTCCATGATCAGGAGATCGATGTGGCCCTGCTTCGCGCGCTCGATCGCGGCCTGCGCGTTGTCGGCGGACTCCGTCGCGAATTCCTGATGCAGCGCGAGCTGCTCGATCAGCGTGTCGCGCAGTTCCGCATCGTCATCGACGACTACAATCGTGCGAGCATTGGCCATGAAGCGTTCCGAACCCGTTTCCCGACTTATCGTGGCGGGGGAGTAGCCAAACCGGTCTTGGCAAGCAAGAGTTTGAGGTTACACGCTTTTGTGTGCGGGCGGAACGAGACGGGAAAACCGGGTGAAAGGCAAAGGCTTACGCTTAATTCGTGTCGCGGCAGCCGCCGGCTGCCCAACGCGCGGGCACCTGATCGCCGGAGACCGCGTTTTCCCGGTCGCCCTGGGCCGCGGCGGTATCCGGCTGAACAAGCGCGAAGGCGATGGCGGCACGCCGCGCGGGCGCTTCAAGCTCCTGCGGATCTGGTGGCGTCCCGACCGGCTGCCCCGCCCGCACGCAAAACTGCCGCTTCGCAGAATCGGCAAACAGGACGGCTGGTGCGAAGACCCGCGCGACCGCAACTACAATCGTCCGGTGAAGCTTTCGCCGTCGAGCAACGCCGACCGCCTCTGGCGTGAGGATCATCTCTACGATCTGATCGTGGAACTCGACCACAACACGCGGCCCCGCGTGCCGTATCGCGGCAGCGCAGTGTTCATCCACTTCGCACGAAACGATTTCACGCCGACCGCGGGCTGCGTCGCGCTGAAGCGCGGCGATCTGCAGAAGTTGCTCTCGCTGCTCGCGCGAGAATGCTGGGTTGAGATTTGTTGAAATCCTCATCCTGAGGAGCGCCGAAGACGCGTCTCGAAGGATGAGGACCTAGCTCATGGTTCGAGACGCGCTCGCTATTGCTCGCGCTCCTCACCATGAGAATCGTTTTTCGCCCTCGTTCCGAAAATCGCGCTGCCCACGCGCACATGCGTCGCGCCGAGATTGATCGCGGTTTCGAAATCCGCACTCATACCCATCGACAAGAGCTTCAACCCGTTGCGCTCCGCGATTTTCCTGGTCAGCGCGAAATGCGGTGCAGGCGCTTCGTCCGCCGGCGGAATGCACATCAGTCCTGCAAGCAGGAGTGAATACGTCTCGCGGCATTCCTTGATGAACGCGTCCGCGTCTTCGGGCAGCACGCCCGCCTTCTGTGGTTCCGCACCGGTGTTCACCTGCACGAACAAGAGCGGCGACTTTCCTGCTTTCTGGATTTCTTTCGCGAGTTCGGCCGCGAGTTTCGCACGATCCAGCGAATGGATCGCATCGAACAGCGCCAGCGCTTCTTTCACTTTGTTCGTCTGCAGTGGCCCGACGAGATGCAGTTCGATGCCTTCGTAGCGATCGCGCAATCCCGGCCATTTGGCTTTCGCCTCCTGCACACGGTTCTCGCCGAAAATCCGCTGCCCCGCGTCCAGCACGGGCGTAATTTCGTCCGCGCCGAAGGTCTTGGAAATCGCGATCAGGCGCACCGAAGACGGCTCGCGGCCCGCCGCCCTGGCGGCTTTTTCGATCTGGCGGTTAATTTCGCGCAGGTTTTCGGCGGCTGGGCTCGTCATTTCGCCTGTCTCGCGCGTCCGCCCGCACCTGACAAGCCTGAAACCATTGCCTGCCATAGCGATTCGTGGTCCAAACCGCCCGTTTCGAAAAGCCCGAAAGACCCATGAAAAACGAGCGTTACAACGCCCGCGAGGCCGAGCCCCGCTGGCAGAAAATCTGGGACCAGCGCGAAATCTTCAAGACGAAGAACGACGACCCGCGCCCCAAATATTATGTGCTCGAGATGTTTCCCTATCCGTCGGGACGCATCCACATGGGCCACGTGCGCAACTACACCATGGGCGACGTGGTCGCGCGCTACATGCGCGCGAAGGGAAAGAACGTGCTGCATCCGATGGGCTGGGACGCCTTCGGCATGCCCGCCGAAAACGCGGCGATGCAGAACAAGGTCCATCCGAAGAAGTGGACCTACGAAAACATCGCGACCATGAAGAAGCAGCTCAAGTCGATGGGCCTGTCGCTCGACTGGAGCCGCGAAGTCGCGACCTGCGACCCGAGCTACTACCGCCACCAGCAGAAGATGTTTCTCGACTTCTGGAAGGCCGGACTCGTCGAACGCAAGATTTCAAAAGTGAACTGGGATCCGGTCGACATGACCGTGCTCGCCAACGAGCAGGTCATTGATGGCAAGGGCTGGCGTTCCGGCGCGGAAGTCGAACAGCGCGAGCTGACTCAGTGGTTCTTCAAGATCACGGATTATTCGCAGGAGCTGCTCGACGCGCTCGATACGCTCGACCGCTGGCCGGAAAAAGTCCGGCTCATGCAGAAGAACTGGATCGGCCGTTCCGAAGGTTTGCTGTGCCGCTTCATGCTCGCGAAACCCGAGGGCGAGTTTGGCGAAGTAGAAGTTTTCACGACGCGTCCCGACACGCTGTTCGGCGCGAGCTTCATTGCCATCTCGCCGGATCATCCGCTTGCGAAGGTCGTGGCCGCCCGCGATCCGAACGCGGTCAGCTTCATCGAAGAGTGCAAGAAGATCGGCACCGCGCAGGAAGCGATCGACAAGGCGGATAAGCTCGGTTTCGACACAGGTCTGCGCGCCAAGCATCCGTTCGATGATTCGTGGGAGTTGCCGGTCTACATCGCGAACTTCGTGCTGATGGAATACGGCACCGGCGCGATCTTCGGCTGTCCCGCGCACGACCAGCGCGATCTGGACTTCGCACGTAAATACGGTCTTCCGGTTCGTCCGGTCGTCGTGCCCGAAGGCGCGGACCCGAAGACCTTCGACGTCGGCAACGAGGCCTATGTCGAAGATGGCAGATTAGCGAACTCGCGCTTTCTCGACGGCATGACCGTGGAGCAGGCGAAGGAAGAAGTCGCAAAAAGGCTTGAAAAACAAAGCATTGGCAACCGCCCCGTCGCGCAGCGCCGGGTGCAGTTTCGCCTGCGCGACTGGGGCATCTCGCGCCAGCGCTACTGGGGCTGCCCGATCCCGGTGATCCACTGCGAGAAGTGCGGTGTGGTCGCGGAGAAAGACGACAACCTTCCGGTGGAATTGCCGGAGGACATCGAATTTGATCGTCCCGGCAATCCGCTCGACCGTCATCCAAGCTGGACGAAAGTGTCGTGCCCGCAATGCGGCGCGCCCGCGCGGCGCGAAACCGACACCATGGATACGTTCGTCGATTCGTCCTGGTACTTCCTGCGCTTCACGGCACCGGACGCAAAGACGCCGACCGACCTTAAGGCCGCGCAGTACTGGATGCCGGTCGATCAATACATCGGCGGCGTCGAGCACGCGATCCTGCATCTGCTCTATTCGCGCTTCTTCACGCGCGCGATGAAGAAGACCGGTCACGCCAACATCGACGAACCGTTCAAGGGCCTCTTCACGCAGGGCATGGTCGTCCACGAGACGTACCAGAAGAAGGACGGCACCTTCGTCTCGCCTGCGGAAGTGAAAATCGAAATCGACGGCGAGAAGCGCACGGCAACGCTGCTTTCGAACGGCGAGCCGGTCTCGATCGGCGCCATCGAGAAGATGTCGAAGTCGAAGCGCAACACCGTCGATCCCGACGACATCATGGAAACCTACGGCGCGGATGTCGCGCGCTGGTTCATGCTCTCCGACAGCCCGCCGGAGCGCGATGTCGAGTGGACCGAAGACCGCGTACAGGGCGCTTCGCGTTTCGTGCAGCGTCTCTATCGTATCGCAAATGAACTTGCCGAACTCGGTGCCAAGCCCGGCACCGCGAAGCCTGCGCAGTTTTCGGAGACCGCGACCGCCGTGCGCAAGGCCGCGCATACCGCGCTTGCGCGTGTCGGCGAAGACATCGAGAAGCTCCGCTTCAACCGCTGCGTCGCGCACATCTATGAAGCGGCGAATGCGATCGGTGCTGCGGCCGAAGCCAACAAATCGCCTGCACCCGATCTCGCCTTTGCCTTCCGCGAGGCCGCGGAAATTCTGGTTCGGATCGCAGCCCCGATGATGCCGCATCTCGCCGAAGAATGCTGGTCCACGCTCGGCCATCAAAAGCTAATCGCCGAGGAGCCCTGGCCTACGGTCGAAGCCGCCCTCCTTGTGGAAGACACAATTACCCTGCCTGTTCAGATCAACGGGAAGAAGCGGGCAGACGTCACGGTTTCGCGGGAAGCCCCTCCTTCGGAGGTTGAAAAGGCCGTGTTAGCTTTGGATGCGGTACAACAGGCCCTGGGCGGAAAACCGCCCAAGCGGATCGTCGTCGTACCCCAGAGAATCGTGAATGTCGTTGCGTAACTCAACCATTTCAAAGGCTTGCAAGACCCTCGCGGTGCTCGCGCTCGCGGGCGCGCTGGGCGGCTGCTTCCAGCCGATGTACGGCCAGTCGACCCTCTTCGGCGCCGGCGCGAAATTGCGCGACGAGATGCGCCAGGTCGAAGTCCTCGAAATCCAGGGCCGGGTCGGCCAGGAAATCCGCAACGACCTGATCTTCGAACTGACCGGCGGACAGGGCAATCCGGTCGGCGCGCCGTACAAGCTGGCGATGACCATCACCTCCGGCTCGCAGACGCCGCTCGTCGACGTCACCTCCGGCCGCGCGACGTCGGAAACCGTCGTGCTCGATGTCACCTATCGCGTGCTCGATGTCGCGAACGATCGCGTCGTACTCACGGAAAAAGCGCTCGCGCGCATCTCGCTCGACCGCTCGCAACAGCGCTTCGCTGCGATCCGCGCCGTACGCGACGCGCAGAACCGCGCCGCGAAGCTTGTCGCGCAACAGATCCGTTCGCGCCTTGCGTCCTACTTCCTGACCCGCACCTAAGCACGAGACGATGGTCGCGATCCCGCGCAGCGACTACGACAACTTCTGCGAAGACCCGGATCCGCGTTATCCGATCGTCCTGCTCTACGGTCCGAACCGCGGCCTTGTCAGCGAGCGCACCGAGAAGCTTCTGAAGAACGTGCGCGGAAAATCCGCGGACGATTTCACGGTCGTCACGCTCGACGGCGACGCGCTCGCCTCCGATCCCGGCAAACTCTCCGACGAAGCGAACACCATCGGACTGTTCGGCGACAAGCGCATCCTGCACATCCGCGCCGGCAACCGTTCGTTCGTCGAAGGCCTGAAGCCGCTGTTGGCCGACGCGGATCTCCAAACCTTCATCGCCATCGAAGCCGGCGACCTCGCGAAGAACGCGCCGTTGCGAACCGCCTGCGAGGCGGCAAAGAACGCGGGCGCGATTCCCTGTTACGACGACGACGCCCGCACCATCGGCGCACTCATCGACAGCACCCTGCTGCGCGCCGGCATGACCATGGACCGGGACGCGAAGGAAACGCTCGTTTCGCTCGTGGGTTCCGACCGGCTCTCCACCCGCGCCGAAATCGAAAAGCTCATTTTTTATGTCGGCGACACCAAGCGGGTCGCGCTCGCCGACGTGCGCGCGGTCGTTGCCGATGCGTCGGGTCTCGCGATCGACGATGTTCTCGATGCAGCTTCGGCAGGCGACTCGAAAGCCGCACTCCGCGCGCTCTCCGCCGCACGCGCCGAAGGCACCTCGCCCGCCAGCATTCTCAATGCCGCGATCCGGCATCTCTCCGCACTCCACCGCATGAGTCTGCAGATGGAAGCCGGCGAAGACACGGAGACCGTGCTGAAGCGCAATCGCGTCTTCTGGCGGAGAATGGACGACCACAAGCGGGCGTTGCGCCGTCTCGGATCGCGTTCGCTCGAGAGCGCACTGATCGCACTCGGAGAAGCCGAACTGGAATCGCGGCGCTCGTCCGCGCTTGCGGACGTCATTGCCGAACGCGCGATCCTTTCGCTCGCCGAACGCGGCAAGCGAAAAGGCGCTTGAAATAAGGACTTTTAGTAGCGGACGCCGAGTTTGCGGCAGAGCGCGTCGAGCTGCTCGAGCGACTTGTACTTGATCTTCAGTTCGCCCTTCGAGCCACGGTTGTTGATGGCAACCGCCATGCCGAGCTGATCGACGAGCTTCTTTTCCAGCGAACGAACGTCCGCCGACTTCGCGGGCTTTGCCTTGGCACCGGCTTTAGCCTTCGAAGGCTTGCGCTCGTTCGGCGTCAGCGCCTCGACTTCGCGGACATTCATGCCGCCGCCGTCGACGATTGCCTTCGCCAGTTTTTCCGGATCGTCGTGCGCAAGCAGCGCACGCGCGTGACCGGCGGTGAGTTTGCCTTCGGAGAGATACTTCTTCACCGAGCCCGGCAGCTTCAGAAGGCGCAGCGTGTTCGCGATGTGGCTGCGGCTCTTGCCGACGACCTTCGCGAGATCATTCTGGCTATAGCTGAACTGCTCGATCAGGTTCTCGTAACCGGCCGCTTCTTCCAGCGGATTGAGATCGGCGCGCTGCACGTTCTCGATGATCGCGATCTCAAGCGCTTCCTTGTCGTTGATCTCAAGGAGCGTGATCGGAACGTCATGCACGCCCGCGCGCTGGGCCGCCCGCCAGCGCCGTTCGCCGGCGATGATCTCGTACTGATCCTTCTTGCCACTGACCGGACGAACCAGAATCGGCTGGAGAATTCCTTTTTCGCGGATCGAAGCCGAAAGGTTATCGAGCTCTTCCGAATCGAAAACCTTGCGCGGGTTTTTCGGATTGGCCTTGAGGAATTCGATCGGTACGCGCTTCTGCCCGCGGGCGCGTTCGACCGCGGCGGACTCGTCACCGACATCGCCGATCAGCGCCGCCAGTCCACGTCCGAGTCGTGAGCGTTCTTCCGCCATAGCCATTCCCGCTCTCTCCGCGCTGCTCGCGATTACGCGGCCGCGAGCGCGCGTTCGCGCTGCACGATTTCAGATGCGAGCTTCAGGTACGCCTGGCTGCCGACGCACTTGAGGTCGTAGAGCAGCACGGGCTTGCCGTAGGACGGCGCTTCGGAAACGCGCACGTTGCGCGGGATGATCGTGTCGAAAACTTTCTTGCCCATGAACTGGCGCACGTCGGCGACGACCTGATCGGAGAGATTGTTGCGCGCGTCGTACATCGTGAGCACCACGCCGTGGATCGTGAGCGCGGGATTCAGGTTGACCTTCACCTGCTCGACCGTCTTCAGAAGCTGCGAGAGACCTTCGAGCGCGAAGAACTCGCATTGCAGCGGAACAAGCACCGCGTCCGAAGCAGCCATCGCGTTCACGGTCAGAAGATTGAGTGACGGCGGGCAGTCCACCAATACATACGTGTAGCCCTCGCCAGCGAACTGTCCGTCCGCCTGGCGCGCCGGACGGGAAAGTTTTCCTATGGCGTCGCGGAGCCGGTAGGCGCGGTCCTTCTCGTGCGCGAGCGAAAGCTCGAGCCCGGAGAGGTCGAGCGTCGAGGGAGCGATGTGCAGGTTCGGAACCGCGGTGTGGCGAATCGTCGCCTGCAGGTCCGAGTCGCCGACAAGCACGTCGAAGGTCGAGCGGTCACGATCCTTGCGGTCGATGCCAAGGCCCGTCGAGGCGTTGCCCTGCGGATCGAGATCGACGATCAGCACCCGCTCGCCGATGGCAGCCAGTGCCGTGCCGAGATTGATCGCCGTCGTCGTCTTGCCGACCCCGCCTTTTTGGTTGGCGAGGGAAAGCACCCGGGGACGAAGTGTGTTTGTCATGGTCCGCATCCAGATCGCGATTAACGCCGCTCAGCTTTCTCGATCAGCAGAATTCTACCACGCGGATCGGTCAGGCTGTTTCTTACTTGGAAGTTAACGTTCCAAGATTTAGCGGCTGTAGTCAATTCGTCATCTATATCTTGAGACTTCAGAAATACGCCCTTCACACCGCATGCGAAGAATGGCTCGGCGAGTTCTAGCAGTTTCGGCAGCGGCGCGAAGGCTCTCGCGGTGACCCTGTGAATCGATGTGGCGATCCGTTTCGCTACCGACTCGACCCTTTCTGCATAAACTTCGGAACGTGCATCCGACACCCGCGCAGCTTCGCGAAGGAACGATGCCTTGCGCGTGTCACTCTCGACGAGATGAAATTTTTTCTCCGGCGAAGCGATCGCAAGCACCAGTCCGGGGAAGCCGCCGCCGCTTCCGACATCCACAACTTCTTTCGCGCCTTCCAGGTCCGGAAGCAGCTGCAGACTGTCGGCGATGTGGCGCGTCCAGAGCGTCGGCAGTGTCGATGGCGCGACCAGTTGCACCACGCGCTGCCATTTCAAAAACTGTTCGACGAAGCGATCGAGCCGCTCCGCTGTTTCACGTGAAACGGGCGTGATTCGAAGCGCGGCTTCGCGATCCTCTGCGAGACGATCTGCGTCGATCATCCGGCTTTACGGCGCGCGTGGAGCGCAAGCAGGCCGAGCGCCGCCGGCGTCATGCCCTCGATGCGGTTGGCGTGACCGAGCGTCTTCGGCCGCACGCTCGCGAGCTTCGCACGAAGTTCGTTCGAGAGACCGGGAATGGCATCGAAATCCATCGCGTCCGGAAGTGCCATCGCCTCGTCGCGGCGGAAGCGCTCGGCGTCCTCGCGCTGACGGTCGAGATAGACCGAATACTTCGCGTCGATCTCAAGCTGCCCCGCGATTGCAGGACTGAGATCCGCGAGCCCCGGCCAGACCTTCGCGACCTGCTCGGCCGAGACATGCGAGTAGGACAACAGGTCGAAGGCCGTTCGCCGTTGTCCGTCGCGGTTCAAAACGATTCCGAATCGATCGGCCTCGTTCGGTGTGATCGAAATCGATCGCGCCGCGGCGCGGGCTGCATCGAGCGCTCCGAGCTTTTGTTCGAAAGCGGCCGCGCGAACCGCACCGACACAACCGATCGCAATGCCCCTCGCCGTCAGACGCTGGTCCGCGTTGTCTGCGCGCAGCGCCAAACGGTACTCCGCACGCGACGTGAACATTCGATACGGCTCCGTGACTCCCCTCGTAATCAGGTCGTCGATCATCACGCCGAGATAGGCTTCGGTGCGGTCGAGAAGGATCGCGTCGCCGCCACCCGCGCGACACGCGGCGTTGAGACCAGCGAGCAGCCCCTGCGCCGCTGCTTCCTCATAGCCGGTCGTGCCGTTGATCTGCCCGGCCAGGAAAAGCCCCGGGATCTTCTTGGTCTCGAGCGAGGCCAGAAGCTCACGCGGATCGACATGGTCGTATTCGATCGCATAGCCGCAGCGCTTCATCGCCACGTTCTCAAGACCCGGAATGGTTTTCAGCAAAGCGAGCTGAACGTCTTCCGGCAGCGATGTCGAAATCCCGTTCGGATAAACCGTGTCGTCCTCGAGGCCTTCGGGCTCGAGGAAAATCTGGTGCCCGTCGCGCTCGCCGAAGCGCACGATCTTGTCTTCGATCGAAGGGCAGTAGCGCGGGCCGCGGCTTTCGATGCGGCCCGAATACATTGCCGAGCGATGGATGTTGTCGCGAATGACCTGGTGCGTGGCCTCGGTGGTGCGGGTGATTCCGCACTCGACCTGCCGGTTCTCGATCTTCGACGTCAGCATCGAGAACGGCTCCGGCGGATTATCGCCGGGCTGCATCGCGAGCGACTTCCAGTCGATGGTCTTGCCGTCGAGACGAGGCGGCGTGCCGGTCTTGAGGCGTGCGAGCGAAATCTCGAACGCCGCAAGCGTCCTCGAAAGTCCCATCGCCGGCGCTTCGCCAGCACGCCCGGCAGGGATCTGCTGTTCTCCGATATGGATCAGACCGCGCAGGAAGGTGCCAGTCGTGAGCACGACGGCACCGCAGGCGAACTCCCGGCCATCGCCGAGGCGCACACCGGCAATCTTTCCATCCGCGAGAACGAGGTCGTCGACTTCGCCTTCGACGATCGTGAGATTCTCCTGCGCGGAAAGCGCACGCTGCATCGCCGCCGCGTAGAGCTTGCGGTCCGCCTGCGCACGCGGTCCGCGCACGGCGGGGCCTTTGCGTTTGTTCAGAACGCGAAACTGAATGCCGGCAGCATCCGCAACGCGGCCCATCAGACCGTCGAGCGCATCCACCTCGCGCACGAGATGACCTTTGCCGAGACCGCCGATCGCCGGATTGCAGGACATCGCGCCGATGGTCGCGAACTTGTGCGTGACGAGTGCGGTCTTCGCGCCCATGCGCGCAGCCGCAGCCGCGGCTTCCGAGCCGGCGTGCCCTCCACCCACAACGATGACGTCGAATGTCTGCATGGCGCGAGTCCTCTAGCGCGGTTCAGGGACTCGTCAAAGGCGTGTTTCACGTGAAACACCCGCGATCCGGGCGTTAACCTTTCATTTACCAATACAGAAAGAACTGAAAATCTTGTCGAGGACGTCTTCGACATCGACCCGGCCGGTGATCCGGCCGAGCGCGCGGGCCGCAAGCCGCAGTTCTTCCGCAAACAATTCTTCCTGGCCACGGCGCGTCAACGAAAGCGCCGACGAAATCCGCGCAGCCGCTTCACGCAAAGCCACCCGCTGGCGCTCGCGCGTGACCAGAGCGGGCTCGCCGGCGAAACGCTCCGCCTCTTTGGTGAGCCGCTTCAGCAGATCATCGATGCCGGCACCGGTCCTTGCCGAGATCGAAAGCGCATCGTTCTGACTCAAGGATTGTTTCGAGTCTGAATCGATCAGGTCCGCTTTCGTGAGGATCGGCCACACGGTCTGCTCGGGCTGCGCGGAAAACTGAATTGCAGGACTTCCAGCCGCCTGCAGCAGCAAAACCAGATCGGCGGATTCCGCACGTGCCTTCGCGCGGCGGACGCCTTCCCGCTCAATGAGATCAGCCGTCTCGCGAATGCCCGCGGTATCGATCAGCACGACCGGCACACCGCTCAGATCGAGTGCGACTTCGATCACGTCGCGGGTCGTCCCGGGGATGTCGGAAACGATCGCGGCCTCGCGCTGGGCCAGCACATTCAGCAGCGTGGATTTCCCTGCGTTCGGCGCACCCGCAATCGCCACAGAAAATCCCTCGCGAAGCCGCTCGCCACGGCGCGCGTCCGCAAGTGCGACTTCGATCTCCCGGAGCATTTCGCTTGCGGCACGAGCCGCAGGCTCCATGAGATCTTCCGGAACATCGGCCTCATCGGAGAAATCGAGATTGGCTTCGATCAGCGCCATGGCCTCGATCAGTTTCTCGCGCCAGGCTTCCACCTGCTTTGAAAGCGCGCCCTGATACTGATGCATCGCCTGACGGCGCTGCGCCTCGGTCTCGGCGTAAACCAGATCGCCAAGACCTTCGGCGTGCGAAAGGTCCATCTTTCCATTGAGGACGGCGCGCTTCGAGAATTCCCCGGCCTCGGCAGGACGAAATCCCGGCAATCCGCCAAGCACGGAGAAGACCTTCGCGACGATTGCGCGGCCACCGTGGACATGGAGCTCCACCATGTCCTCGCCGGTCTCGCTTCTTGGTCCCTGAAACCAGAGCGCCAGAGCGTCGTCGATTGTTTCACGTGAATCAGGGTCGCGAAGTTGCGCCCGCGCAGCCCTGCGCGGCTCGGGCAACTTCACGCCAAACGTTTCGAGTCCGAGTCGAGCGTTGAGTCCGCTGATTCTTACGACCGCGATCGCAGCCGGAAGCCGCCCGCTCGACAGTGCGAAGATCGTATCCTCGCTCACGCCAACACCTCGCCGTGCATCGTGTTAGACAACCGCATGTCCGAAAATCGCCTCGCCTTTGAAACGAGCCCGTATCTTATCCAGCACAAGGACAATCCGGTGCACTGGTGGCCGTGGTCGCCGGAAGCATTCGCCGAGGCCCGGCGGACAAACAAGCCCGTTCTGCTCTCCATCGGCTACGCCGCCTGCCACTGGTGCCATGTGATGGCGCACGAGAGCTTCGAGGACGAAGCCACGGCCGGCGTGATGAACGAGCTTTTCGTGAACATCAAAGTCGATCGCGAAGAGCGGCCCGAGGTCGACGAAATCTACATGACCGCGCTCCAGCATCTCGGCGAGCAGGGCGGCTGGCCGCTCACGATGTTTCTGGACGGCGACGGAAAGCCGTTCTGGGGCGGGACCTATTTTCCAAAGACCGCGCAATACGGACGGCCGTCCTTTCAGGACGTGCTCCGCCAGATCGCGCGGATCTACCGCGAGGAGCCCCAGAAGGTCGGGAAGAACCGCGACGCGCTCGTCAAAGCACTCCGTGAAAAGGCGCGGCCCGCCGGAAAGGTTACGCTCGGCGTCGAGGAGCTGAACCAGCTCGCCCATCAATTCCTGAGCCTGTTCGATCTCGAAAAGGGCGGCATCCGCGGCGCGCCGAAATTTCCGCAAAGCGCAATCCTCGAAATGTTGTGGCGTGCCGGGGAAAGAACAAGCGAACGGAACGCTGCCGAATCTTTTTTCGACGCCGTGCTCATCGCGCTTCGCAACATGTGCGAAGGCGGCATCTACGATCACCTCGGCGGCGGGTTCGCGCGCTACTCCGTCGACGACCGCTGGCTGGTCCCGCATTTCGAAAAGATGCTCTACGACAACGCGCAACTGCTCGAGCTCTTGGCGCTCGCCTGGAAGAAGACCGGCGACGACCTCTTTCGCCGGCGTGCGCGTGAGACGGTCGAATGGCTCACACGCGAAATGATCGTCGAAGGTGGCGGCTTCGCCTCCAGCCTCGATGCCGACTCCGAAGGCGAGGAGGGCAAGTTCTACGTCTGGTCGCTCGCTGAAATCGAAACCGTGCTCGGTGCCGAGGACGCCGCTTTCTTCGCCCGCGCTTACGACATCACCCGCGACGGAAACTTCGAAGGCCACAACATTCCGAACCGCCTTCTGTCCGGCAGCGCATCGGAAGAGGAGGAGACGCGGCTCGTCCCGCTCCGCGCGAAACTTCTCGATGCTCGCGCAAAACGAGTCCGGCCCGGCCTCGATGACAAGGTCCTCGCCGACTGGAACGGACTGATGATTGCCGCGCTCGCGAATGCCGGCGCGATGTTCGGCGAGCCTTCCTGGGTCGCGCTTGGGGAGCGCGCTTTTTATTTCGTGTCGAGCGAGATGACGCGCGAAGGTCGCCTTGGGCATTCATGGCGCGCGGGCGGTCTTCTGTTTCCCGGACTGTCTTCTGACTACGGCTCGATGATCCGCGCTGCGCTCGCGTTGCATCGTGCGACCGGCGAGCGCGCCTATCTCGATCGCGCGGTCGCGTGGGAGACGCTCCTCGAGAAGCACCACGCCTCGCCCGAGACCGGCGGATACTTTCTGACCGCCGACGATGGCGGCGAACTGATCCTGCGGCCGAACTCGACCCGCGACGACGCGATCCCGAACCCGCACGCCTGGATGGCGCAGAACCTCGTCCGGCTCGCCGCGCTTACAGGACAATATTCCCATCGCGAAAAGGCCGACCGGCTGTTCGAAGGGGTGCTCCCGCTCGCAGCGGCGAACCTCTTCGGCCATGCCGCGTTGCTCGCCGCGCTCGATACGCGGCTCAGGCTCACTGAGATCGTCGTGACTGGAAACCGTACGGAGGAATTCGCCAAGGCGGCACTCGCGCAATCCTTCCTCGCGTCGGCACTGCTTCGCGCGCCGGACGGATCCTCGCTCCCGGCCGACCATCCCGCACGCGAGAAAGTCGCCGCCACGGAAGGCGAGGGCGCAGCTTTCGTCTGCCGCGGCGAGGTCTGCTCGCTTCCGGTCCTCGATCCTGTGCAGCTTGCCGAGGCGCTTTCCGCATAACACCATGCCGCAGCGCGAATTGCGCGCGGCTCGCGCTTTCCATAGCTTGCAGCCGACAAACATTCGCGGGGGCGAACCATGCAAGCATCTATTCTCACGGACCTGCTGCTGCCGTTGTCCATCGGCATCATCATGTTCGGGCTCGGCCTGAGCCTGACCTGGGACGACTTCAAGCGTGTCGCACGCTATCCGTTCGCGGTCGGCTTCGGCCTGTTCCTGCAGGTGCTCCTGCTGCCCTTCGCGGCACTCCTGATTGCCGTCGCACTCAAGCTCTCGCCCAACCATGCGCTCGGCCTGATGCTGGTCGCGGCCGCTCCGGGCGGTGCCACAGCAAACATCTACAGCCACCTCGCCAAGGGCGACGTCGCCCTCAACATCACCCTGACCGCGGTGAACAGCATTCTCGCGCTGCTTACACTCCCCATCGTGATCAACCTCTCGCTCGAATACTTCTTCGGCGCCGGCCAGTACGTGCCGCCACCGCACCGCAAGGTGATCGAGGTCGCCGCGATCATCCTCGTTCCGGTCGTGATCGGCATGCTCGTTCGTGCCCGTGCGCCGGAGTTTGCGAAGCGCATGGAAAAGCCGATCAAGCTGTTCTCGATCCTGGTGCTGTCGATCCTGATCTTCGCCGCGATCTACATCGAGCGCTCGAAGCTCTTGGACAGCATCGTGGCCGTCGGCCTCGCCTGCCTGCTGTTCAACCTCGTCAGCATGCTCACTGGCTACCTCGCACCGCTCGCGCTGAAGCTGCCCGAGCGGCAGGCCATCGCGATCACCATGGAGATCGGGATTCACAACACGGCGCTCGCGATCTACGTCGCGCTGAACGTCCTGAACAATCCGGCCGCCTCGCTGGTGCCCGGCATCTACACGCTCTGCATGTACCTGACGGCGACCTTGTTCGCGATCTACGTTTCCAAACGCAACGTCGCCCCGGCATAGGCGAGGCGCTCCAGACAACAAAAAGCCCGGGATCGCTCCCGGGCTTTTTCTTTGAAGCTTGATGCCTCAGGTATTCATGCTCTCGAAGAACTCGCCGTTGTTCTTGGTCTGCTTGAGTTTGTCGATGAGGAATTCGATCGCATCGACCGTGCCCATCGGGTTGAGGATGCGGCGGAGCACGTACATCTTCTTGAGCTGATCCGGCGGCACCAGGAGTTCTTCCTTGCGGGTGCCGGAGCGGGTGATGTCCATCGCCGGGAACACGCGCTTGTCCGAGACCTTGCGGTCGAGAATGATTTCCGAGTTACCGGTGCCCTTGAATTCTTCGAAGATGACTTCGTCCATGCGCGAGCCGGTATCGATAAGCGCGGTCGCGATGATCGTGAGCGAACCGCCTTCCTCGATGTTACGCGCCGCACCGAAGAAGCGCTTCGGACGCTGGAGTGCGTTCGCATCGACGCCGCCCGTCAGCACCTTGCCCGACGAAGGGACGACGGTGTTGTAGGCGCGGCCGAGGCGCGTGATCGAGTCGAGCAGGATCACGACGTCGCGGCCGTGTTCGACCAGGCGCTTTGCCTTTTCGATCACCATTTCCGCGACCGCCACGTGACGCGACGCCGGTTCGTCGAAGGTCGAAGACACGACCTCGCCCTTCACCGAACGCTGCATGTCGGTGACTTCTTCCGGACGTTCGTCGATCAGCAGAACGATCAGATAGCATTCCGGGTG
>VFQR01001385.1_pt1 | contig 18878 bp, 19 predicted proteins | sample 3512321 | NCBI WGS metagenome assembly VFQR01 (sample SAMN10412374, study PRJNA504923) | tailings metagenome | isolation source: Relicate 3 Philex TSF1 revegetated site | place: Philippines: Tuba, Benguet | collected 2017-08-29
CCTCATAATGATTATCATTTCTATCTTGTGGTGATTTTATTTTTTGGAAGTCCCTAACTCGCACACCAGCGAAATGACCAGCAGGTTCTACTTTTAAACCAAAAATATCGGCAAAAAACTGTGCAGAGGCTTGTTTGTCATGAGCAGGAACTATAGTGTGATTCAAAGAGATTGTCATAATCTTTTGCATCCAAAATTATTGTTTTTATGTTTAGCTCTATAATGCCTTGTACAATTTTATTTCGCCCTCCTCATTTCGATAGTATTTGTCTAGTCTAGTTGCCGATGGGAAATTCAAAAGAAACTCCAGTTATCAAAATGGGCGAACGCACCACTGATTCGTCCATCATCAACACAAAACGGTTCCAGCTAATATACAGCCTATTTCAGATAAATGAAGTACACTCTTTGGGGCACAATTGTGCCCCTACGATTATCTGTACCTCACCAACTTGCAATCTGCTGTAACTATTCAGTTCTTTTCTTTTGATGTTTGCGTTTTAGCAATGCTGCACCCCAAAGAGTAATTAACCTCCTGTGCTTAATTTTTACAATTTTAATCAATGAAAAGTTCAAATATTACATTTAGCTAAAGGATGATTTTTTAATCTAACCAAAGGTTGATTTTTTACTAATATCTTTTTGTGATAACTGTTAATTAAATGATTGCATGAGGGTTTTATGTTAGAAACAACTTGCCCCAAAAATACGATTTATTTTTTAAATGATTCCGTTGAAGATTTATTCGAGGAACTAAGCTGTAATGAAACATCTGTATTAGTTGGCGGATTTAGAATTACGAACAATACAGATCGTACACAAAGTTTTTATCCTTTCAGCAGTACAGTACCTCTTGAGCGAAATGTTTTGCAGCCTGGTAGTAGCAAAGATACTTCAGGAAATTATATTTTGTTTAATTCATCAAGAAATAGCTATGTTCCAAAACTACAAGAAGTAGATCCTACTGGACAATACCAGTTCGGGACACAAGGCAATCAAACATTTGTCGGTGGTATAAACCAATTTTTTTAGCTTGCAAAACCAAAGCTAAAAGATGAAAAAAGTTGGCATCTACAAAATATGTGTGTAATTTCGGTTTTCAGGCTGGATGAATAATTAACTCCAGCCTGAACTCTTCTGAGGAAAATTTTGATAATTACTGACATACGCGAAATAGCAGATTTTATAAATAAATGTTACTTTGAAATTAATAAAATTTCAGCTGCCTGAAGAAAAATATTTATGTTTCAGCCAATAGGATTTGAACAACGCTCCGTAATTACCTCATTAGGTAAGATGGTGTATTATACTGCTGCTGGGTCACCTTGGCACAACAATGTAACTACCAAAGAAGACCAAGAAACTTTGGTGTTTCTGCACGGCTTTGGTGGTGGTTCTTCTGCTTATGAATGGTCAAAAGTTTATCCGGCTTTTGCTGCTGAATATCGGGTTATTGCCCCAGATTTAATCGGTTGGGGTAGATCTGAACATCCAGCACGTAGTTATAAAATTGAGGATTATTTGACAACAATTCGGGAGTTTTTCCAGCAGACTTGTACTGGGCCAGTAACAGCGATCGCTTCTTCTTTAACCGCAGCATTTACAATTAGAGTAGCGATCGCTCATCCCGATTTATTTAAGTCTTTAATTCTCACTACTCCCGCTGGACTTTCCGATTTTGGCGAAGACTATTCCCGCAGCTTTTTTGCTCAGTTAGTCAGTGTTCCTATTCTTGATCGTGTGCTATACAGTACTGGAATTGCTACCAGTGGGGGTATTCGAGGCTTCTTAGAGCAACGACAATTTGCTCAACCTAACCGAGTTTATCAGGAAATTGTAGATGCTTATCTAGAATCCGCCCAACAGCCGAATGCTGAGTATACAGCACTGTCTTTTGTACGTGGGGATTTATGTTTTGATTTATCCCTTTACATTCAACAATTAACCACTCCCACCGCAATTATTTGGGGACAACAATCGCAATTTACAGGCCCTTCCATTGGTCGCCGCCTCGCCGAAATCAATCCCCAAGCGATCCGATTTTTTCAACAATTGGAAGAAGTGGGTTTAACACCGCAGTTGGAATTGCCAGCAGTCACAATTGGCTTAATTCGCCGATTTTTGCCGTTGCTGAATTAATCTAAGAATTCAGAATTCAGAAGTCAGAATTCAGGAGTCAGAATTCAGGAGTCAGAATCAAGACGCTCTCTACGAGACGCTAAAAGCGAACGCGGACTCGCTATAAGCAAAGCCATGCCGCAGGCTTTACGCTGCGCTATCCGCCAGTCGTACAAAATACCCAACTGAACTCTGAATTCTAAATTCTGAATTCTGAATTCTCTCAAATACTATTTGTCTTTTATTCTGACATCAATGACAGTAGCATTAAAATTGTAGTTAAAACCTTCCAACTCAAATGGCATTCCAATTTTGACTTTACTGTTGCCAAGAACTGGCCCGCTTGTAGTGACTTGAGCTTTGCCATCTAGAGTCAAAAGCATATCTGTACTAAAATTATTGCTTTTTGGATCTGGTAATTCTTTAACAGTCCCATCAGGTTGGAAAACATTGACTGTTCTTGGTAGTTGTTGAATTGTTTTAATCTCAATCTGCCCGTAGGGTTGGTTGCGGATAATCACATTAGTTTTACCGCCTTTTTTTAAGCCGTTATTGAATAATTGTTCCGGGTCACGTACATTCAAACCACGCACTACTAAATCTACCTCTATGGGTACTGTTTTAGCACCGACTTGGGCAACAGAACCAGAAGTGCCAGGAAAGATAAAGATGCCAAATATAACTAGCAGAATTACCAGCGCGGCTCCTAAATCTAGGAGGTTAATTTTGCCAAATAAACGACCTTTTGAATCTAAAATAGCCATAAAAAGTTTTCCAAGATAACAGCGAAGTAATTGATTGTAGCAAGAATGTTTTCAAGGGAAACAGTAATTTTCCCTATTTGGTAATAACTCAAATCCATTGGTGGTTGCGGTTATGCGACAGTTTATCACGAGTTTGTATGTTCCGAGCAGCGGTAGCTAACCTTAAAATTTTTGCGTATTGGAACTGATGTACCCAAAAGATAAAATTTGGTGTTTAAGCCTATCTCTAGAGGGAATCGTTAGCAGTCTAAACTTCGGTATATTTGCGTAAGTATTGACTGTATAACAATCCCTTGAGTTTTGAGCGAATAATGCAACTTAGAATACTCTAAATCCGTCTCATGGTTTGTCTTATCATTTTACGTTCTTTAAAAATTATCTTCAGTGCAGATTATGTTGAATTGGAAAGGTTTTTTGGTCAATTACCGCATGTGGCGGCGTCGCTGGTTTTATCCACTAATTTCGCTGGTAGTCGCTTTGAGTCTGTGCTTGAGTACAGCCTTGCCGGGAAGAACTTTAGAATTCTTGCCTCTGATATTGCAGGGAGTCCAAGTACTTCAGCTTTCTAATATATCCGATCGCCAGGAAACTGATATTGGTAAGCAGATTAATCAGCAAATACTGGGGAGTCAAGTCCGACTTTACAAGAATGCTGGAGTTAATAGCTATGTAGAACAAATTGGCCGGCGCTTAGCGGCTAGCAGCGATCGCCCCAATCTCCCCTATACTTTCCAAGTAGTTGAAGATGATGCGATTAATGCCTTTGCAACGTTGGGAGGCTATGTATATGTCCACACAGGTTTGCTCAAAGCCGCAGATAATGAAGCAGAACTAGCAAGTGTCATCGCCCATGAAATTGGTCACATTGGCGGAAAACACTTGGTTAAACAGATGCGGCAAAAAGCGATCGCTAGTGGTGTAGCAAGTGCAACTGGTTTAGACCGCAACACAGCCATAAATATTGGTGTAGAACTTGCCTTGAATCGTCCCCGCAGCCGTCAAGATGAATATGACGCTGACAAAAGAGGATTAAAAACTTTGACACGGGCTGGTTATGCCCAGTCTGCGATGGTTTCTTTTATGCAAAAGCTCTTGAAAAAGGGCGGTTCTGTGCCAACATTTTTGAGTACACACCCCGGAACCAGCGATCGCATTGCTGGTCTCAGACGTGCAATTGAATCCCAACCTAGTAGTGGAAATTACGGTTTAGATAGTGCTAGTTATAGAGCTAATATTCGACCATTAGCGTAGTCTTGAAATTGGGCATTGGGCATTGGGCATTGGGCATTGGTTATTATCCCTCATCTCCCCACCTCCCCATCTCCCACTCCCCTCATCTCTAATCCCGCCGACCGACTTTAATCTTAGCTGGGTCAATTGCGATCGCTGCATCTTGTAAAGGCAGGGCACGAAGATAATTTCTAAAAATGTTAACTTGATAAACTAAATTATTTGTAATATCTAGTCCAGTCAGCCAGCCACTCCGGGGATGATAAGCGCCAGTATCTATGCCTAGCCATCCCTGTCCTTGTGCCAGTTGACCGGGAGAAACCCCTGGTAAGGTAAAGGTAATGGTGTGACCAATGATAATTTGCTTATCAGGAAAGTAAGGCTTGGGAATGCTGTGAAATTCTTCTCGTATCCAGCACAGTTGATCGGCTGTTTGTTCTATCACTGGCTTAGAAGGGTCAACACCAGCATGAGTTAACCAAATATCGCCTAAGTCAATATATGTAGGTAAAGCTTTGAACCAATCTAAATGGTCATCTGGAATTGTAGCCTCGTGGTAACTGGCTACGGTGGCTTCCCCCCCACTGTACAGCCATGCTTGCATCCTTGGGGAGGAAGTCCTTTCATCAGTGAGAATGCTTAATAACATCTGCTCATGATTTCCCAGCAAACACGGGTAGTTATTTCGCTTGACAAAATTAACTACTTGTGCGCTATGAGGTCCGCGATCGATTAAGTCTCCCAGAAAATACACTCTATCGTCTGATGTGGGGGCGATCGCCTCCAACAATATCATCAAACCTTCATAGTGACCATGTACATCCCCAATTACAATTCGTCTGGGGTTAGTTTCGCTCATTGTCTCTTGGCTGCAATAATTTGGAACTTTGGCTAATACTTCTGCTACAGTTTAAGCTGTCTGGTTTCCGCAATGACAGGTGAAAACACTGGATAACCTTTATTTTAATTTAAAGTTTAATTTTAATTTAATTATTATCCCAGCCAGGAGTAAGTTTGATTGACGATGGCGATATAGTATAGTCTATGATTTTTGTGACAATTTAAAAATCAGTAAATTTAATCTAAGTTGTTAGCCTAGAATTTAAGGTGTTACTGTATACCTAAATTTTTATCTCGCAATGTCTAACGATTTTTCTGCTGAAATTAGTTCACGCATCTGCAACCACATGAATGAGGATCATGCTGATGCTGTAGTTCTTTATGTTAAAGCTTTTGGTGGTGTCGCAGATGCAAATGAAGCCCAAATGCTGTCAATTGATGCACAAGGCATGGATTTAACAGCGCAAGTCAATGGGGAAGATGTGCCAGTTCGTATTCAATTCGATCATGTTTTAGCAGACTCAGAAGATGCTCATCAAACTCTCATTGCAATGGTGAAGCAGGCGCGGGTGAAAGCAAAGTAGAAAATGACAAAGTAATTTACACATGTAAAGGCACAATAATTGTGTCTTTATATGTGATTTGTGTTCTATGCACATGCAGAAGATTCGGTTTGTTGATTTATTTTCAGGAATAGGAGGAATTAGATTAGCCTTTGAACAGGCGGCTAATTCTTTAAATATAAAAAATGAATGCGTTTTTAGTAGCGAAATTAATCCAGATGCTCGATTAGTTTATGAAAAAAACTTCGGTCAAACACCTTTAGGTGATATTCGATTAATTGATAAACTACCAGAGCATGAATTTTTATTAGCTGGATTTCCTTGTCAGTCTTTTTCTCATGCTGGCAAAAAAGAAGGCTTTGGTGATACGCGAGGCACACTATTTTTTGAAATCACCAGATTACTTGATACCCATAAACCACAAGCTTTTATTTTTGAAAATGTCCGGGGGCTTTATAGTCACGACGGAGGGCGAACTCTAGCAACGATTAAGCATGAAATCCAAAAACGAGGTTATAGCTTTGATGCCTTTTTACTCAACAGTGCAAACTTTGGCCTACCACAAAATCGTGTCCGTATTTATTTAGTAGGCATTTTAAATGCTTCTCCCACTTTTGAATTAATTTCTGATGTAGGGCCAAAAGATTCTCATTCATATAACCCTCAGCAGTTATCTTTGTTTTACCCATCCAAAAAATCTGTGACTGTTGGCGATATTTTGGAAGATAATCCAGATGAAAAGTATGATTGTTCGCCAGAATTTGTCAATGCATTGAAACGAATATTTAATGACGATTTAAATCGCTTACACGGAGTCAGGTTGATTGATTATCGGGGCGGAAACTCTATTCACTCGTGGGATTTAGGATTGCGTGGCGAGTGTAGTGCCGAAGAAATTGAACTGATGAACCGTTTCATTTTAAAGAGACGTAATAAAGAATTTGGACAAGAGCAAGATGGGAAATTATTAACTCAGGAACAAATAGCTACTTTTTTTGCACATCCCAATCTGGGAGAAATTTTGAATTCACTCGTTAACAAAAAATATTTAAAACTGATTAATGATAAATATAAACCGCTGTCGGGTAACTTTTCATTTGAAGTTTATAAGTTTATAGATCCAAAGAAAATTTCGGTAACGTTGGTTGCTAGTGATGCCAATAAATTGGGAGTTTACTATAATCACAGAGTACGCAGATTAACTCCGCGAGAAGCAGCAAGAGTGCAAGGTTTTCCTGATGATTTTATACTTGATGCTAATGATGATAAGGCTTATTATCAGATGGGAAATTCTGTGAGTATTAATGTAGTTAAAGCTGTGGTTCAGGAAGCAATATTAATAGGATTAAAAGTTTCAGGAAAGGTTACATCTTCATAAATATCTGTTAAGAAACAGGCGAAGTTGAGTTTGAACTAGCGATCGCCCAACTCATAACAATATAGCTGGATTTCAAAAGAATTAATCTTCAAACACCCTTCCTCGCAAGGGTGTTTTTCAGTATTTTACTCTTTAGTAAAGCGTCGCAATGGTAGAGCTACAACAACGATTGACAAACCTACAGCAAGGCAAAATAGCCACATTGTTAGGTTCAAAGGTGCCGTATCGAATAACTCATTCATTACTGACCATTGGCTAAACAGGATTTGTAAAACGGTCAAACAAACAATCCCAATTATCGGTGCGTAACCAATGGGTTCTCGTGATCCTTGCAGTGGTGCATTTGCCGTTTGCTTAACGTTTCGTTGGTGTAGCATCCTGAAGACAACAGAAGGAATAAACTGGCTAATACACAAAAGATAAAAAATTTCCGTTGCCACCAGTACGTTGACTGCAACAGTACGAGCTAAATCCAAGTCACTTGTGGTTTTTAATACCCACTCAAATGCACTAAAAGTAATGATCGCATTCCAGAGGGAAATTATCAAAATCCGCCAAGACAAACTACCCGATAGTAATGATTCAAAGGGGTTGCGTGGGGGTTGCTGCATCACTTGGGCGGACTTTGGCTCAAAAGCGAGGGGAACGGTTAGAGCGATCGCACTTACCATGTTTACCCAGAGAATTTGCACAGGTACAATCGGCGCAGTAAGCTGTCGCGTATTTAATTTGCACAATCAGGGCGGGCAAGATGCCCACCCCACAAGAGATTCATTTTTTTGAGGATGCAAATTAAAATACTTTTACTTGCTGATGGAAACCCACCTTTGCTGCCGCCACAATTAAAGCGCCCTCCGTTGGGTCGCCAATTATCGTCCAATCTTCTTCAGTTTGTTGCAAGTGTGAGTCATTAGACAAAATGCCCGCCTGCAAACATTCCTGCAATGCTGAATGATGATTTAGGTCAATGGGCTGTCCGTCTTGTAAAATCTCACCATCAGGATTGTACCCTGTACCGCTAACCGAGTAAGAGCGATCGCAGACGTAGATTTCCTGCACAGTCATTTGGTTTTCAGTCAAAGTGCCTGTTTTATCAGAACAAATCACAGTTGCACTTCCCAATGTTTCCACAGCTGGCAACTTGCGAATAATTGCATGACGGTCAGCCATTCGGGAAACACCAATTGCCAGCGTAATTGTCATTACCGTAGGTAATCCCTCTGGCACTGCACTCACCGCCAACGCCACTGCTGCTTTGAAAACTTCAACCCAATCATCTCCCTGTCCCACACCTACAGCAAAGGTCATGGTAGCAAATACCAACACTCCATACAGTAAAGTCCGGCTGAACTTTTGGATTTTACGGGTGAGGGAAGTAACTATATGGGAGGTATGCTGCATTAGCTGGGAGATTTTTCCGGTTTCAGTATGGTCAGCAATTGCCACAACTAAACCACTACCCTGACCAGCTGTTACCAAACTCCCGGCATAGGCCATGTTTTGCCTCTCTGCCAATTGCGTTTCTAACTCCAGTGGGTCAATATCTTTCTCCACCGGCGCTGATTCTCCAGTTAAACCAGCTTCTGCCACCTGAAAATCAAAGACCAAATATGCAGACACAAAACTATGGGTTTGGATTACAGTAAAGTTTGATGAATTATTTGATCAATACCCATTACCTGAAGCGTTATGACCCTAAGATTTTCTCAAGATATAAAGTCATTATTGCAACATTTAGCTGAAAAACCTCTGACTCTGGGTGACGTGATTTCAGAAACCTCAGAACGAGGTTTTAGCTTAGTGATTGCATTGTTGGTGTTACCATTTTTGATACCCACGCCACCGGGATTAAGCACTCCTCTTGGTGTAGCTTGCTTGTTGATGTCAGGACAGATGGCTTTGGGGAGGCGTACACCGTGGCTGCCGAAAAAAATTGCCAGCCTTAAATTCCCTAATTGGTTTGCTCAAACACTGTTGAAAAATTTACAACGTGTGACCAAAGTCTTAGAAAAAATCTCCCGTCCGCGTTTTCAGAAGGTTGCCGAAAATCCCTTAACTTGGCGGTTCAATGGGATATGTCTCACTTGGTTGGCAATATTACTAATGTCGCCATATCCTCCTGCTACCAATCCTATTCCTGCTGTGGGAATGTTACTCTTGGCGGTTGCAACTATCGAATCTGACGGTATATTGATGTGTTTAGGTTATCTAGCTACTGTTTTGAATACCTTGTTTTTCGGTTTTGCCTTTTACCTTTTATATACTGGGGCTACCTATTTGTTACCTAATATTTTTCGGTAAACTAATCACTTTTAGCTATTCAGGACTTACGCGAAGACTACTTTTAGGTGGTGAGTGCCTCTATTTTATGAGGTTTTTGTTTTGTAAATTTTCAGTAAAAATACTCGCATTAATCTTTAGTTAACCTTTGTTTAGTAATTAATTAACATAAAACTCATAACTTTACGGATGTACTTATGAATGATGGTTCGTCTAACTCAGCATCGTAACTTCCGGCTAATTTAGTCTACTCGACACAGAGATTAGAAAAATCCACACAGCTAGTTACAAGCCTAGGGCGTGTTTTCATGCGCTGACTATAAATGGTAACACTAATCCAGCCGTGGGTGACTTGGGTGTAGAAGGACTATTATCTATCTCAGCCGCCAATAGCCCAATGGTAAACCTTTATTGGTGACAGCAAATGAGGTCAGTGGAACTACAACAATTTTCTCAATTGATGATGTAGAATCTGTACCTGAGCCTGGAACTATCTTGGGCTTTTTGGCTACTGCCATAGCAGGTATCCTGAAATTTAAGCACAAGAATTAGAACGCTCAACAATAGGTATAGAAAGTTGAAAGGGAAAAGAATTTATCTTTTCCCTTTTCAGCTAATCTTTGAGCCTATTCTAATTCTGAATTCTGACTCCTGAATTCTGAATTCTGTTGTATCAATCTTCTGTTCGCAATAACCAAAAGCCGCTGTAAGTCATTCCAGAATCATCTGGTTGAACTAACAAAAAATGTAATCCTTGGCTTGGTTGTTTGCGTTGTTCATATGTTTGGGCTGCTGTGGTAACTTCTGGATCTTCAAAAGTGGCAACAATCCATCTATCCACTAAGCCTGCTTCTAATATTAAGCCATCTGGTGCGCCAGAAATGTAGTTCAATGCTACAGGACGGGCTTGCTGTAACCACCGTGCTAACTGCATCGATCGCCTGCCACCATAAATTACCACACCAGGAACAGCGATCGTTGATGCTAAACCTAAATCAATCGGTTTGAGATATTCTGGTATGTGTAAAATCGGAATCGGGCGTTGTGCAAACGCATGCACAAGTTCACCAGCCTGGAGTGTCGCAAAACGCCATTGTTCTCCCCAGAGGTTTTCTGGTAATGGTGCAGGGGGTGGTTTATCTAGCACTGAAGGATATTGTTTTTCCTGTAACCATTGTTTGAGTGCCAAAGTGCGGCGAGTCGGTTCAACATTAATACCTAAATTGCGTCCAGCCGCCTCTATTAAATTGAGAGATTGAGGACGAAACACCTGAATTACATCCGGCAATTCTTCACCAGCTGCTAGCTGAAGTTGAGTCGCAACCCAATTAGAATTTGCTGCTGACTGAAGACAAGTAGCTTCATATTCAAAACTGCGAGTTGCATCACAAATCAACAACTCCCATAACACTTTTCCAGATGCATCTGGTGATGGACGACGATAAAAATCAGCTTGCCAAGTTTTCATAATGTGGGAGTGGGGAGTAGGGAGTGGGGAGATGAGGGAGATGAGGGGGAGTTAAAACTTACAGCAATTTTCAGGTAAATAGACTACGTTGTAGGGGCGCACAGCTAGCTGTGCGCCCCTACCGGGGATTGTGGTTCAAATAGATGAAAAACGCTGTAAAACTGAAAGTTTCAAGCTCAAAGGTTCAACGTTCAAGCTCAAAGGTTCAAAGTTGAGCTTCATCTCTCTCATCCCCCATGCCCAATGCCCAATTTAAAAAGCCTGAATCCATTCTTTGACAGAATATTCTGTCCAAATGCCATTTTTCCAGTAAGGATCGTTTTCAATTAATTCGCGGACGATAGCTTCGTCTTCGGCTTCGTAAATTCCAAAAACTTTTGTGACATCTTTGGTAGGGCCAATGGTAATCAGCACACCGGATTCTTTCTGTTTTGCTAATCCGTCTAAATGAGCTTGGCGGTGAGGGACGCGTTTTTCAAGAACGTCTTCGCAGTAAGTTCCCCAGAGAACATATTTAGGCATAATTGCTTGTTACTCCTGTTGGTTAATAAGATATTGCTCTGCCAAGAGTTTGAGTCGATCGCCTTCTAAAATGAGATTGTCAATTGCTTCTTTGATTTCAAGGTATGGCTGACGAGAGAATTTCTTTTCTCGTTCAATTGCACATCGAGTTTCTGCTCTCAACCTTCCAGCCCACTTGTGTTTCCCAAAAATGTCCAAGCCAACTGACACAACACTATCTCTACCAGATTGACTTGCTTCCTGATTAATATTACGTATATTTGCATTAACCTCCTTTTTAATCGCTCTGAGTTGCTTTTGTAATAAAGAAATTTGCTTAACTTGTAATTTGACTGATTTAGGACTATCAAGTGTCAGAGACATCTGTGATTGCATCTGCTGAATTTGTTGAGTTATTTCCAGCGTGTTCATAAATATGCCCCGATCTAGAGTTAAAAATTTTTGGCTAGTCTTTACACAAGAATATGAGGCACAGCCTCAAGTAGAGTATTCCCAGGTTCAACCTGGGAACTAGACCAAAAAAATCCTAACTCCTAACTTCTCAAATTGACGCCGAATTTTTCCACTAAGGCTTCGCGGACTTTATTGTGTACTGGTTCGACTTCTGCCTCAGTAAGAGTGCGATCGCTTGCCCGATAAACTAAACGAAATGCTAGACTCCGCTGGCCTTGGGGGACGTTTTCACCCCGATATTCATCAAACAATTCCACTGATTCGAGTAAGTCTTTGCCAGCTTTGTTGATTGCTTTTTCAAGTTCGGCAACTGAGACTTTGACGGGTGCAAAAAAGGCGATGTCACGATCGCTGGCTGGATAGGTGGAATAGGATTTAAATGTGGGGTTGAGAACTTCATCTTCTCCTAGAGAACTTAAAAGTGCATCTAAATCTAGCTGGAAAACATAAGCTGAATCTGGTAAGCCTTTTTCTCGCCGTAGTTGGGGGTGAATTTGCCCAAAAATTCCCAGTCTAATACCTCTAATCCATAATGAGGCGGTGCGTCCTGGATGTAAGCGTTCATCTCGACAGTCGGGTTGATATTCTACTTGCAAGCCTAGTTGGCGAAATACGCTCTCTAAAATGCCTTTGGCTTCAAACCAAGTCAAGGGCTGCTCTCGTCCGCCTTTTGACCATTTACCAATAAAGCGATCGCCTCCCATAATCCCAGCCAGGGCTTCTGTTTCTTGCAAACCGTCTTCTTCTTGCCAGAAAATTTGCCCGATTTCAAAGCCGTTGAGGGCGCCGTTACCCTGCTCTATATTATATTGAAAAGCATCAATTAACCCAGATATTAAATCGGTTCGCAGCGCTGAATATTCCACAAATAAGGGATTTGTTAATACTATCTGTCTGTCTTCTCCTGGTTTAACTAAAGAGTAATGAATTAATTCTGTTAATCCTTCTGCCCGCAGAAAAGTTCGTAATTTGCGAATCAATTCCTGGTCTAAAGGCAGATAACCTGCTTCGGCTTTTTCTGGTAAGGTATCGCAAAATTTGTTGTATCCATACAAACGGGCGATTTCTTCTATTAAGTCAATTTCCCGTTCTAAGTCGCGGTAACGATAGGGTGGTACAGAAACAGACCATGTGGGTTGGAGTGTATTGTCTTGTCCTAAGACATTACCTGAAGAAGTTAATTGACACCCCAATGCAGTCAGAATCCTTTCAACGTCTTGTTCTTGGAGTTCTGCTGTGTCTTCTCCCAAATCGATTGGCCCTAGTATCTGATTGACTCTCTCTAAACGCAGGGCAATGGAACGACTCCAGGTAGATGGGTCAGGGCGGGTGTCGGCGATTTCTTGGTGAGTTATAATTCCACTAGCTAATTCGCTAATTAACGACAAGGCGCGGCGATTTGCGACTTCCAATTCGGCGCGGTTAACTCCTCTTTCGTATCTACCAGAGGCTTCACTTCTTAAGCCAACACTGCGAGAAGAACGGCGAATGGCTACAGAATCAAATAAAGCGGCTTCTAAAACTAGGCTTTGGGTACCTTCATGGACTTCGGTTTCTTCTCCACCCATGACTCCCGCCAGGGCAACGGGTTTTTCGTTGGCGGTGATTAATAAATTTTGCGATGCTAAGGTGCGAGTTTGCCCATCGAGGGTTTTGAGGGATTCTCCAGCAGTGGCGAAGCGGACACCGATGGTTAAATTTTCGCTACTTGCAACTGATTTTAGGCGATCGCCATCAAATGCGTGTAGTGGTTGTCCCCATTCTAACAATATATAGTTAGTAATATCCACGACATTATTTATGGGACGTATTCCCGCAGCGCGTAAACGCTGTTGTAACCATTCAGGAGATGCAGCAATTTTAACTTCTCCAATCACCGTACCAATGTATGCCGGACAAGCTTGGGTATCGGCAATTTTTAAAGCTAAATTTCCTGTATTTTTGGTAATTGGTACTTCACTCGGTACAGGAATGCTCAGTTTTCCCCCAGTTAAGGCTGCTACTTCTCTAGCTACGCCTACCATACTTAGAGCATCAGCGCGATTAGCAGTTGCGGTGAGGTCTAAAATGACATCATCCAAACCCAACAACGGACGCACATCACTACCCAAGGGTAAATTTTCTTGGGGAAAAATATGAATTCCGTCTACATCAGTGGGCAAACCGAGTTCTTTTAAAGAACAAATCATGCCCTGGGAGGGGACACCGCGTAGTTTTGCAGGTTTAATTTTTAAATCGATGCTGGGTAAGTAAGTTCCCGTAGTTGCCACTGGCACATAGATATCTGCTTTGACATTAGCAGCACCACAGACAATATTTAAAGTCTCATCTGCGCCAATATCTACTTGACAAACACTTAATTTATCAGCATTGGGGTGGGGTTGACGCTCAAGCACTCTTCCCACAACTACGCCATTTGCCCAAGTGCGGCGGTCTTCAATATCTTCTACTTCAAACCCCGCCATAGTCAGGGTTTCGGCTAATTCTTCTGGACTAAGTTTTATCTCTACTAGTTCGCGCAGCCAATTTAGAGAAATACGCATGGAGTGTGCTGGTTTTAGGAATCGTCTGTTGCTTTCATTTTAGAGTGTCTGTTAGCGAGCGATCGCTATTCACTTGAACAATCCTACTATGTTAGACTGGCAGAACAATCTCCGATGCCAATCTTTTCTTGGTGTCTTGGCTTCTCTCAATGTGGGTAATATGTTTGAAATTGGCTCTAGATACAACACGCGATCGTAAAGAGCGATTACAACTCCAAGAATCTAAAGTAAGTCATAATCACTAACACACCCTACGTATATTTCAAAAATCAAATACTAGTCCTATATATTCATGAATTTAAGTTAAATGCATGAAAATTATTTTCAGTAACTCTGCACGAGTAAACGGTTTCGTGAGATATCCAGATGCCCCTACTAATCTCGCTTTTACTTTATCTACAATTCCTTTGCTACCAGTGACAAAGATAATCGGAGTCTGTTTAAACATTGAATTATTGCGTATAATCCTACACAATTCATAACCATCAATTCCTGCCATATTTAGATCCAACAAAATTAAGTCTGGTTTATGCCTGATAATTGACAAAACGGCTTTTAACGGATCGTTTATAGTCACTACAGAAAAATTTTCGTTTTCTAGGAAATGGCTAATTTCCTTAAGAATTGTGGGACTATCATCTACAGAAACGATTTTGTGGACTTTTTGTGCAGTTACGGTAGCAGCAGTTACTCTTTGGGAAGCAGAATTTATGTTATTTGATATTGTTGGTTCTTGAAAGTTTGTTTTTGGAGGAGTGGCAACTTGTGGTAATTGCTCAACAGCAACTATATTTTCTTGGGCAATATCTGGGTGATTATTGACTTCATCTTTGGTATCAAATAATTTTGTGGTCAATTTTGGTAAAAGCGACTTTTCCGGAAATATTTTTGGTAATTTATCAAATGGCGGATCTGGTTCATGCAAGATAATTCCCCCTTTAACGATGTAAGGATATAATTGCCGAGCCAGTTGAATTTCATCTTGATTTAAAATTGCAGCCAAATGACAAAGACTAAAACCTTTCATCCAGTTAGTCAAATTTGGCTGGAGGTTTGGTAAATCTTTTTCCTCAAATTGGTTATTAGCCAACAGATATGGACGTTGATATGGAGAAGAAATTTGCGGCACAAAGGACTGCCAACTCTCTAATCTTACTTGGCAACGTTCTAATATTTTTTCGATATCGAACCTGCAAATTTTTGCCATTCTACTCAGCGGTTCTGTTAATTCATAACTACCTTCTTGGATGAGCAAAAATGATTCAATCACTTCTTTGACTAATTCTTGAATCAACGCTGCTGCTTGCGTAAAATGTAGATGTTGTTGACTAACGAGCCAGTATATAGCTTGATATTCAGGAGGCTGGCTTGTCGATTGACTGTGATGTTCAGTTAACTGACTGTGTGAGTCAGGTTCAAACATCAAACGAACTTGAACGCGAACCTCGTTGGTAAGTAGTGGAATTTGATGGCTTAAGCGACGCAAATGACGTTCTAATCGGTCGAAGGGTTCCACTGAATGTGTTGCGTAAGTTATTTTGCCCTGTTCTAAGTAAATTGACCACGAAACTGAATTACTTAATGCCTGTAAACAAGTACTGTCGGAGCAATTAGATAACTGTCTTAACAAACTTAAAGGACGTAGCTTGGCGAACACACCTGAATTATTCATATTTTTCTACTTTTTTGCGGAATCAGCAACCTAACATTTGTAAATTACAAATATCAACTATGAAGTATTTCTTCTTTGTAATATTTCTCTATGCACAAATTATTGATTTAAAACATGTATATATATTAAAATTTATAAATTTTTAAATAGTTAGTTGTATTTTATACGTTTTATGGGGGTCTCAAAAATCAATAGTTGTTTTTAATTATGTACAGTCCACATGCAACAACTTCTCTTTGCTTCTGTTCGCGGCTTTTTTACCTGAGGTAGGCACAAATAAACAAATGTAAAGACCAATTAAAAATAGAATATCAGTAGATGATGACTATTTTTAACTCGATCGCTCGCTGATAAATCTTGATTCAAGACTGTAATCATCTACGTCTTAGTTATGGTAGTTCACTTACGAGGTAAACTTGATTCTCAGTTCGCACAATCACACAGGTACACTTGTAAAGTAACCTAACTTAATTATGCTTAATTGCTTTTCTATAAAGGAACGATTATCCTACATAAAATCTTTAAAAACCGATGTAGGAAATTCTACGTATTTATTGTACTCTAGGTTTGATAGATATAAATTTTGGGTAGATAGACTACAACAGGTAATGCTGAGTTTTGGGAAACTCTTTTTTGCAAAACTAAACGCCGTTCAACCTCTGGTGAAATATGTAGAAAACTTGGTGAAAATAATTTGTTTTATGACAATTACAGCATCTACCACTAGATACTATATCTGTAGTCACCTCAGTGAGTAGCAACCATATACTTTGAAAACAGGGAAATAAAACTTTGAATTTTAACATAACACAAAAAGTTATGCATGATACATTAAGACTTGATGAAGTTGTAGAATTTGCAGAGAACCCAGAACCGCGTTGTCCGTGCGTCCTCTTACTAGATACATCTGGGTCGATGCAAGGAGATCCGATTGAGGCTTTAAATCAGGGTTTACTATCTTTAAAAGATGAACTAGTCAAAAATTCCTTGGCGGCTAGACGCGTGGAAGTGGCGATCGTCACTTTTGACAGCAATATTAATGTAGTACAAGATTTTGTAACCGCCGATCAATTCAATCCGCCGATTTTGACAGCTCAAGGATTGACGACGATGGGTGCAGGAATTCATAAAGCTTTAGACATTATTCAAGAGAGAAAGTCTCAGTATCGTACCAATGGAATTGCTTATTATCGTCCTTGGGTATTTATGATTACCGACGGAGAACCGCAAGGTGAGTTAGATCACGTAGTGGAGCAAGCAGCTCAGCGCTTGCAAGGAGATGAAGCGAATAAGCGAGTGGCATTTTTTACTGTAGGTGTAGAAAATGCGAATATGACACGCTTAAATCAAATAGCTGTGCGTACTCCGCTGAAGCTCAAAGGGCTAAACTTCATCGAAATGTTTGTTTGGCTCTCAGCTAGTATGTCAGCGGTTTCGCATTCCCAGGTGGACGAACAGGTAGCACTACCGCCAATTGGTTGGGGGACTGTTTAATTGCAGAAGAATTCAGAATTCAGCAATCTTTGAATTTGGAATAGCACCCGCGACCAATGTTTCACCGTTTATTCAGACGCTTGGGGACCCGAAGAGGCTGGGCTATTTGCCAGTCACACTCCTATTAAATTCTGTTAGCGGTAGCGGGGCGTTTAGCCCATTCTGGCGACTGACTCCTGAATTCTGTTTTGTTAAAAGATGGCAGCTAGCTGTTGGAAGAAAATCTTATGAACATATCAAAACAGATTGCTCAATGGCGGATTGTGGCTGCGTCAGTATGTGGTACAAGTCACTTAAGAAACAAGCAATTATGTCAGGATGCTCATCACTGGCAGATATTATCAGATAACATCTTAGTGGCAGCGGCGGCAGATGGCGCGGGTTCTGCGAGTCTGGGGAAAGTGGGAGCGATGCTGGCTGTGGAGACAGCCATCGAAAACCTTTCTCATCAAGGACTGACCCGGAGCAGTTTGACTCATGATGCTCATGTGCGATCGCTCTTAAATGATGCCATACTAGCTGCCAAAAAAGCTGTAGAAGATGAAGCTGTTGCTTGTGAAAAACAACTTTCAGACCTAGCAACTACTTTAATTATGATGGTTGCCACACCAGACGTTGTGGCAGTAGCCCAAATAGGTGATGGTTTGGCTGTGGCCAAAGACCGACTGGGCAACCTTTTAGCACTGACTATGCCTGATAGCGGCGAATACATCAACGAAACCACTTTTTTAACTTCGCCCACTGCCTTAGATACAGCACAGATGAGATTATGGCGTACAGACATAGTAAATGTTGGTATAATTACTGACGGGTTACAAATGCTGGCTTTAAATATGGTTGTTGGGGAACCTCATAAACCGTTCTTTTTTCCGCTGTTTGAATTTGTAGCCAATGCCGAGGACAAGACAGCAGCAAAAGAGCAGTTAGTAAAATTTTTACGTTCAGAGCGGATTGCCCAACGCACTGATGATGATTTGACACTGATAATAGCTGCATTCAACAACTCATAAGCATTAACTTTAAAGGTTTGAGATTTTAAATACTCCCGTTAGCGGTAATTTGACTATGCAGGTACTACGTTGTTCTCCTAAAAAAGAAATCCTCAATTTGAATATGAGTTTGGGGCGTGGCGGTGAAGCTTGTGTTTATGCAGTGCCATCCGATGCCAACTTGGTGGCCAAGATATACCACAAGCCAACCAGTGCCCATGCTGAAAAACTCCAAGCGATGTTGGCTAACCCGCCGGAAAACCCCACAGCTAGTTTGGGGCATATTTCCATCGCTTGGCCAGAGGAATTATTACACGCGGCAGATGGTAGCAATGGCATTCTGGGGTTTTTAATGCCACGCATTCAGGGAATGCGTCCAATCATTGACTTTTATAACCCCAGAACCCGTCGGCAACACTGCCCGTTATTCAACTATCAGTACCTGCTCCGCACGGCTCGTAACCTGGCGGCGGCTTTTGCGGCTTTGCACGCCAGCGGATATTGCATTGGTGATGTGAATGAGTCAAACATCCTCGTCAGTGACACAGCACTGGTGACCTTAAT
>VFQR01001386.1_pt1 | contig 18877 bp, 19 predicted proteins | sample 3512321 | NCBI WGS metagenome assembly VFQR01 (sample SAMN10412374, study PRJNA504923) | tailings metagenome | isolation source: Relicate 3 Philex TSF1 revegetated site | place: Philippines: Tuba, Benguet | collected 2017-08-29
GAGCAGCTCGCGCACCTTCAGTAAGGCGGGGAGATGCTCGATCGGCGGGGCGAACCCGATTGCTCGGGCGCGGGCACTGCGGTCGTGCGCTTGCTCCTCGCCGAAGATCGCACAGCTGCCCGCCCCAATCGGCAGCCTTCCGGCCATAGCGCGCAGCAGCGTAGTCTTGCCCGAGCCATTGGCACCGATCACACCGAACCAGCTGGCGGGTGCGATAGTGGCGCTGACATCATGGACAACCGGTCGCCCGCTTCGGTTGACCGTCAATCCGCTGAAGGCAATGGCGGCGGTCATGCAAGCAGCCATCGTTTTCCTGATCCGAGGCGTGCCAGCCAGACAATCGCAGCCATCATGACAACCGGGCCGAGCGGTGGAACTGTCATCGCCGCGTAGCCACTCGCTGCGACGACGGCGGCAACAGCGCAGTCCGCGATGACGCGGCTCAATGCACGATAGGCGAAAATGCGCGCTGTGGTCAGGACGAGCAAACCAAGGGCAACAGCAGCGGTCAACCCTGCCGCAAGCCAGTTCTGTGCAAGTGCCAGCACTGCCCCAAACGGCAGCAGGAGCATAATCTGGGCGGGAAGCAAGTGCCGTAATAGCGAGGCTGGTGAATGGCCCATCAGTGTCATGTAGCGCACCGTGGCGGCATCCACCCTTCCCGTCAGCACGATGACCATCAAGCCGTAAGCGCCTGCCCATAGGACATCGAGATATTCGCCCTGCGGCAGGATTGCACCAATAGTTCCAAGGACGGCCGCCACAATTGCGCCGATTATCGGCGCACGCCTATGCCGGATCAGATTGAGCCTTCTTTGGGAGGTAATGTCTCGCCACCAGCGCAGCACGCGTTCACGCACGAAGGGAAACGCCAGCCCGCCAATAATCCCGGCGCAAGTCCCCAAAGCTGCGCCTCCCGGACTGAGGATACCCACTGCGGCCAAGCCAAAGAACCCCAGCAGGATCCCGGCTGACAGTAACGGCACAATATAGGACAACCAATCTCCGGGCCGCTGAGCAAACCGCGCGAGCGGACCATCGCTCTGATGGAACCACACTCGCTCGAGCAGAGCCTTTGCAATCACCGTCGCGATCAATGCGCTGGCACCGTAATCAATGAGATCGCGGTGGTCGCTCGGCATTCCTTTGAGCGAGGCGCGGGCGACCAAAACGAGCAACGGCAATCCGATCAAAACCGTCAGCAGGTCGGCTGTCCTCGCGATTATCTGTTGCGCGGCTGCTTTCCCTATCGCGGCATCGTGTTTGAGGAGGGCAAAGCGCAAAGAGAGTTCCACACCGACAAGCTGCCAATTTTTCTATCGAATTCCTTCATTAGCGCCGCCAATCACGACCGCAACGCTATTTGGGACTTCAGCCTAGCCGACATTCCGCTTCCCACCCATCCCCGGTCATAGTTGCGGTCGATGTGTGATCCCGGGACCTGCCCGGCAGCTTCAACCGGGTTTTTGCCAGGAGCCGCCATTCTGAGAACGACCCCGGAGTGGACATTAGCAAAGCCGCTGAGATTGTTGCAGCTTATGGCAGGTCAACGCGGCTTAACCGAAGGAACAACCACGGTGGGACGGTAGGCTGGATCAATGAAGCTGAGGCACCAATTCACAGTTCGAAACAAGCCCGCTTCGCTTCCGGGATCGATCCTGATCCGGCAGATGTAGCCATCCCCTTCGGCATTGGAGACATCGTGATAGAGGTATGCAATTGCTGCCTCTCCTGCCGCATACTGGAGGGTTGTCATGGCAATTTGACCACCCTGTGAATGCTGGCGGGCTGAGGTCGTGCGCTTCAACGGCTCGGATTCCTCATCAATCAGCTGCTCAAGAATCGCCTTGGTCTCTTCGGCCGAGGAGACAGTGAAGATGTCAGCCTCATGGCCTCCTCGGTCTTCGTGCGAGAACGTGAAAGCCGGGGCCAAGGATGCACCGGCGAGCAGTAAGAGATTGAACACACTGGATCTCCTTACCAATCCGTCATCCCGCCGGCTACATGAAGTCCTGGCAGCAATCCATCTGTGGACACCCCGAAAGACGCAAGAGTAAAATCGGGTATTGGCGGTAGTCGGATGCTGCCATCTGTCCGGCCTTTGTGCGCGGGCGTGATGCCGCTGGCCCGTATGGGAGTTCGCGAACCGGGTCCACATCACCCAGGCGTGCTCTGAGGCACTGTGGATTGCACTGGTTGTCCGGCTCCGTCTCGCCGACTGTGGTGCCATACCCTCCTTCGGTCTCTTGCCTCTACCGACGACCTCTGGTCCGCCTCAGCTTACGCTGCTGCCGTGACCGGAGCCCTGTAACCTTCGCGGTAATCCTCACCCTTCGTCAGCACCGCCCAGATGATCCGGGCGGTCTTGTTCGCCAGCGCGACCGTGACCAGCATGCGCGGCTTTCTGGCCAGCATCTGCTCGAGCCATGAGCCGCGCGGGGCGCCGCGCCTGCTGGCCTGTCGAACGACGGCACTGCTGCCGATGATCAACAGCCGTCGCAGCGTGCGCTCGCCCATCCGCGAGATCGCCCCGAGCCGCTCCTTGCCTCCGGTCGAGTGCTGCCTTGGTGTAAGCCCGAGCCAGGCTGCAAAGTCGCGGCCCCTCGCAAAGCCTTCGACCGGCGGTGCCAGCGCCAGCAACGCGGTTGCCGCGATCGGCCCGATGCCGGGGATGGTCATCAGCCGCCGGGCTGCTTCGTCCTCGCGGGCACGCCTGGCGATCTCCTTGTCGAGCAGCTTGATCTGCTCGTTCAGCTGCTCGAGCTGCCCTGTCATCACCAGGAACATCGTGCGTGCCGCCTCGGGCAGCGATGCACCGATCTCCTCGCCCTCTTCGAGCAGGCTGGCGAGCACGTTGATGTGAGATGGCCCTTTGGGCGCGACCCATCCGAACTCGGTCAGATGACCGCGGATCGCGTTAATCAGCTGCGTTCGCTGGCGCACCAGCAGATCGCGGGTGCGGAACACCATCCCGGCCGCCTGCTGCGCTTCGGTCTTGATCGCCGTATAGCGCATGCTCGGGCGCTGGGCTGCCTCGCAGATCGCTTCGGCATCAACCGCATCGTTCTTGTTCCGCTTCACGAACGGCTTCACGTAAGCTGGCGGGATCAACTTCACCTCATGCCCAAGCGAGGCGATCTCGCGCGCCCAGTGATGCGCCCCGCCGCAGGCCTCAAGCGCCACCACACAGCGCGGTTGCGCGGCAAAGAACTCCAGCAGCTTCGCACGGGTCAGCCGCCGGCTGAACACCATCTGACCGCGCGGATCCGCGCCGTGCGCATGAAAAACAGCCTTCGCAATATCCAACCCGATCGTGCTAACCTCTGCCATGGACGCCTCCTTCTAGTGGTGTGACAACACCTCCACTATGGCACATCGATGCCGCCGGGGGGTGTCCACCCCATCACCCACTTGCGGTCATCAGCGGGGTCGGGGCTCGATCCCAAAAGCTGCCTGGCGGCTTCTTGTGAAAGCAGACGTTATCGTAGATGATCGGGAATGACTGAGTCTGGGTCGGCAGCTGACCCTGCACAGCTCGCGTCGCGCATGGCGGCTTTGCCTCGCTTCTGAAAAATCTTTGCCGTTCGGCTAGCGACCCCTTAGCTGCCAATCCGTCGACGTGATTACCCGCCGCGCTTCCATTCACCAGACGAAAAGCGATGATATCGGAACCTGCAGGATCTGGGCCCTGTCCCGCCTCCCCGAAATTCAAACTGACATCAGCGAGGATACGCTATGTTGGCTTCAGCAACGAAATCATTCGTGCCGCAATCTCACGCTCGCCCATGATCACATGGTCGGCGCCGACCTTTTCAAGATATGCGACTTCTTCGTCTGAATGCGCGCGGGCGATAATTTGCGACGAGGGATTGAGTGCCAAGGCGTTTTGGGCGATCGCGCCAGCCTCGAACCCTCCTGGGATCGCCAGCAGCAATCGGGACGCATGCTCGATGTCAGCTTTCTCCAACACAGCCGGATCGGCGGCGTTGCCCTCGATGAGGGTGAGGCCTTGCGACCCAACACCACGCATTTGCTCAGTGCGCGCCTCGATTACCACAAACTTGTCTGGTCCGCTGTGCGCTGCTGCGATGAGCCTTCCCACGCGTCCGAACCCGACGAGAATCGCGTGTCCAGTTGATGGCGGGGTCGTTGAAAGAGGCGGCGGCGCCGCCTCTCGCACGGCGGATCCACGAACCGGCGCTCGACCCACTGCCAACGAAAAGATAAAGGGATTTGCCAAGATCGACAGGATTGCCCCTGCCAAGATCAGGTCACGCGCCTCGGGCGGCAAGATGCCGAGCCCCGTCCCAAGTCCTGCCAGGATAAACGAAAACTCGCCGATCTGGGCAAGGCTGGCCGAGACGGTCAACGCGGTTTCATTGGGGTGTCCGAAAGATTTGACGATCAGGTAGGCGATCATCGATTTGCCGAATATGATGATTGCGACCGTCGCGACCAGCGGCCACGGCTGCTCTACGACGACGCCTGGATCGAACAGCATGCCGACGGAAACGAAGAAAAGCACGGCAAAGGCGTCGCGCAGCGGCAGGGTTTCTTCCGCGGCACGGCGGCTGAGCTGAGATTCGCCCAGAATCATACCAGCGAAAAAGGCCCCTAGCGCGAAGGACACGTCGAACAGGAACGCCGCACCGAATGCCACACCAAGCGCGATAGAGAGCACGGCAAGGCGGAACAGCTCGCGCGAACCTGTATGGGCCACCCAATGCAGGCCAGCAGGGATCAGGCGCTTTCCGACGATCAACATCAGGGCGATGAAACCCGCCACCTTCAGTAGGGTCGCAAGGAGCAAGCGGGCCACAGCGCTGCCATCGGACACGGTGCCGTTCACTAGATTGGCAATCACTGGCAGCATGACCAACGCAAGGACCATCGCCAGATCTTCAACGATAAGCCACCCAACGGCGATTTTACCGCGTTCCGTCTTGACAGCATCTCGCGCTTGCAATGCCCTGAGTAGCACCACCGTGCTGGCAACAGATAGGGCCAACCCGAAGACAAGACCTGCCACCACCGACCAGCCCAGAAACAGCGCCAGCCCGAGGCCCAGCGCCGTCGCTCCGGCGATCTGCGCCAGTGCGCCCGGGACAGCAATACGCCGCACCGAAAGCAACTCTTTCAGTGAGAAGTGCAGGCCAACGCCAAACATCAGAAGGATCACGCCGATCTCGGCAAGTTCAACTGCCAGCTCGGCGTTAGCCACGAAGCCGGGTGTGAAGGGACCAATGATGACGCCCGCGAAGAGGTATCCCGCAACCGGCGATACCCGCAGCCGATGAGCCAGCGCGTCCATGAGGAAGGCCACTACAAGGCCCGCGACGATTGTGGCAATCAGTGGTGTATGATGGGGCATTGCCGGATTAGATGGGAGGGGGGCAGACGCGTCAAGCTCGCTGCACCGGCTCCGGCGCTCCCCGTGAAGCTGCCCTTACCTCATGTTCGCCGATCCTCAGCTTGCGCGCCGCCAAATTGATGGTCGGACCCTGGATCACGCTCGAGAGTAGCACCACAAAAAACACGATGTTGAAGATGGCGAAGGCGCCATCAACCCCCGCAACGATCGGGAATGTGGCAAGGACGATCGGAACAGCTCCGCGTAAACCTGCCCATGACACGAACAGCTTGGCACGCCACCCGAAGGACCGGAACGGGGCGAGGCACAGAAATACGCTGATGGGCCGCGCGACAAGCATCAGGACAGCCGTGATGACAATCCCGGGCGCAATCGCCGGCCCCAGCTCCGAAGGCGTCACGAGTAGGCCAAGCGTAAGAAACATGGCCACTTGCGCAAGCCAGGCCATTCCATCCTGGAAGGTCGAGACAACCCGCTTGGCCGCATAATTTCGGTTCCCCGCAACAAGCCCGGCAATGTAGGCTGCGAGAAAGCCGTTCCCTGAAAGTGCATGGGCCGTTCCAAAGGCGATCAGCGCGGTCGCGATCGAGATCACAAAGGCGAGGCCGCCTTGCCTGTATCCGCCGCGCTTCAACAACCAGGGCATGGAAAAGCCGATCGCTAGGCCGACAATCGTGCCCATCACCATCTGAACAAGAAACTCCGGCACCAGCGTGAACGGGCTTGCATCCGGTGTACCGATGAAGAGCAGCACGGCGCCCACCAAAAAAATCGCCATCGGATCGTTGGACCCTGACTCCACTTCGATCAGCGCCGGAACGTCGCCATGCAGGTCAAGCCCAGTTGAACGAAGGATAGCGAACACCGCGGCCGCATCCGTCGAGGCGATGATCGCTCCGAGCAGCGCGGCCTCGAACGGGGAGCTGCCGATCAGCAGCATCGCAGCGCTTGCGACGATACCCGCGCTGGCGAACACGCCGACGGTGGCAAGCAGTAGGGCCGGTGCTGCCACCCGCCGCACGTCGGCCCAGGCCGTGTCCATGCCCCCGGAAAACAGGATATAAATAAGGGATACCGTCCCTACCGACTGGGCGAAGCTGAAGTTGCTAAAGGCAATGCCCCCGGGCCCCTCCACGCCTGCCAGCATGCCGAGGCCAAGGAACCCGATGAGGGCCGGCAATCCAAACCGGCTCGAGAGGCTACCTGCTAGCACCGTTGTAAGCAGCAGAACGCCCGCAATGAGCAGGGCGTATTCGGTATCAAGATTTGCCATGCCTGTGACCTACCAGCTTTTTCTGACCTGTCATCGCATCGACCCTAGGCCCTGATGATGCTCTGGCAGGTCGCATTCCTGGGTTGTGGGTGGTAGGGCAGTCTCATGCACCGCGGATTGACCCTGCTAGCAGCGGCTTTGGCGCTCCTATGTGGCTGCAGCCATGATGGTGACGCATGCTCCGGCTTTACCGTCACCGGCACTGCCGAGCAGAGCACCTTCACGATACCGCAGCTGATGGCGCACGCTGCTGCGATGGGGCTGACCCAAGAGGAAGCAGAAGCCCTGATTTACCTCGAAGGCATTTCACCTGCCACAAGGATCGCGCCCGGCGAGACAGTGTGCATCGATGGAACGCCTGACCTCTAGTCAGCACGCTTGCCGCCCTTTCGCTACGCAAGCCTCTCCCACTAAGGTGGCAACGCCCCGGGGCATGCCTAGGCGCGCCCCGAGGTGAGAGGTCGCTAGGCAGCCCAGATGATGAGTGCCACTGTGAGAATTGCTCCTCCCCCAAGCATCACCAGCCAGAAAAGATCTGCCCCGTTCAGGCGATCCAGATGATCCTTCTTGAGGCTCTGGTAGGCCGCTGACAATTTCTCATCGCTTGCAATGAGTCCTTCATCTAATGCCGATGCTTCTTTCCTGAACCAGTGCAAAAGCTCAGCAAGCTCGTCGCTATCAAGGCTTGGATACTTCGCAAGCATGTGCGCCATCTGTTCGCGGCGCGCCTCTCGCGACACCCCGTCATGATTTTTGTTCATGAAAATTCTTCTCGTCTGATTGAAACTTGCGCTTCCATGACGGAAGCGACGCGATGAAGCTCAATCGCGAGGAGGGGCTCTTGGTTGCGCTGGACGAGAGTGGATGGGGTAAAGCGGCGGCGCTTGGCCCCAAGGCTTCGGCCGAAATGAAGGACAAACAGTAGAGTTCGGAGATGATCCACCAAGGATGGTGCAGGAGCACTGTGGCCCCGATGGCTCCGGTTGCGGGATCGTCACCTTTTCGACCGCTCGCGATGGGGCCAAAACGGCCACATCGACGGTCATCGCGCTGAACGCGGACCCCCTGCTATGCTCCATGCCCTTCGCTGGCGCGGCGGCATGGAAGCTGATCGTGACCAGCAGCACGGACGCGAGCATGCGAAGGAAGACAAGGCGCATTGGAGGAAACATCACGCAGACTTTCGGGGATCAAGCCTCGTGACGCAAGTCTAGTGATTTTCTCGACTGGCTTCAGCACCAGGCTGGAGGCCACGCACCCTACTGAGAAGCTGACTTTCAGGAATCCACTCACCAGCTGCCATGCGCCGGACCTGTGAGCGATCCCGAAAGCGGCTTGGCAGCTTCGCGGCCCTGCTGGAAAACTTCTGCCAATCTGAAACTGATCCATTGTGGACAGTGAATGTGCAACGCAATTTGCACCAGTGATCATTCGAGCAACCCTGCTGTCCCTCGCCTATGCTGCCTCGCCGCACCAACCGGCGGGATTGCCGACGTCGAGCGATGCTGCGTCCGCAGCTTACGCCTATGAGGAGAACATATGTCGGGCGTTGATCGATGTCTGTAACGTCGAACCGCACGTGGATCCCAACAGCGTGACCAAGCTACGGTGTCGCTTGGATGATAGGTCGACCGCTCGGTGTAGGTTCGAAATAGAGAGCCGTACGTGCTTCGCGCGGTTCATCCGATCCAAGGTCGCCACGAACAGCTGGACAATTGCATTTCGGGACCGCGTGCCCAAAGGTCCAGATGTACGATGCCGCTGACGGCATCGCTTCTCGGCGTACCTCAAGCTTCCGGATCGTCTTGGCCGAGGCTCGGCTGCTCAATCATCACCGGCCGTGCGTTGCTTGATCAGCAGGCTGCGTGCACGGTGGATCGACAGCGCCGCCTGTTGCTCGCGCGACTTGATGGGCACGAACCGCATCGTCTGGCGCGTCACTGCTTCGCAGATCGCCTCGGCATCGGCAGCATCGTTCTTGCCGCGCTTCACGTAGGGCTTCACGTAAGACGCGGCACCAGCCGAACTTCGTGCCCGAGCTTCGTCAGCTCGCGAGCCCAGTGATGCGACGTTCCGCAGGCCTCGGCGCCCACCAGGCACGGCGGTAACTTTGCGAAGAACGGCAGCATCTGCAATCGCCGGAGCGCCTTGCGAATGACGACCTCGCCGGTCGCGCTGATACCGTGCACCTGAAAAACGTTCTTGGCCAAATCGAGGCCGATTGTGCTAATCCCCATATCGGGTGGCTCCTTTGCTCGGGTTTGCATGACAGCGATCCATTTTGGCACCGAGATGCCGTGAGCGGGAGCCATCCACCTCATCGGCTTTCGGCTGAAGCAGACGTTGCCATTGATGATCGTTAACGGTGACCTCTGGGGCAATAGCCGACGAGCATTGGCCGGATGCCGATATGGTGCTAGTCAGTCAGAGCAGGGGCCAATGCACATCTGACCCAAAGGGCCGCCAAGGTGATGCGTGAGCTGCCATCAGCCTGCTGGCTCGATAACTGCATTTGCCGGACGTTCTGCAGACCGCTCGATTTCAAGGCTTCCCCCCGGAAACGAAGAACCGAACGGCGGTTAGATTTTCGATTATGTGGGGGAGAGTGTGGGGGCGGTTTTTTGCAGACACCAATAAGGGGATAGAAATCAAACCGTTATTTTGATGGTTCGATTTTAGCCCTGCCACCACTTCCCGAATGTTCCACGTGAAACACCGCCGCAAACCCGTGCTGGTGCGTATCTGGCGGGGGTCTAGGCCGGGTCTGGAGCCCTCGGCGGGGGGTCTGGAGCGGCGCAGGGCGGGGACTAGGACCACGTGCCGCCCGCGCCCGCCTTGCGCCGGAGGCGGTCGGCTGTCACCTTGCGGCGCCGGACAGAAGCCGGCGACAAGGGGGAGGGACGCTCATGACCGATGCGAAGGACGGTCTCAGGACGGCGCTGCTCACGGCGTTCGTCGCGCTCTATTTCTACCGCTTCGGGGTCACCGTGCTGGAGGGGTTCTTCAACTACCCATTCTGGCGCGACATGGGCACGATGATGAGCAACGCGGACTTCATCCGGCTGCGCGCGGATCATGTCTGGAAGGTGTTCCTCATCCTGCTCGCCCCGGCGCTGGTGCTGGTGGCGGTGACCCTCGCGCTGACCATCCTCGGCGCGCGGCCCGTGCCGCGCTGGGTGTTCGGCGGGGCGCTGGCATGCCAGCTCGCCGCGCTCGGCGCGACCTTCGCGGTGCAGCTGCCGATCCAGCGCCAGCTCGACACCACCGGCTTCGACGCGGCGGCGATCGAGCGGCTGATCGCGACCGATCTCCTGATGCGCAAGCTGCCGAGCGCGATCGAGGGCCTGTTCGTCCTCGCCGCGCTGTGGACGCTCATTGCCGCCGCGCGGCGGGCGGAGCGGGCCGCCTCGTTGCAGCCCGGCGGCTGATCGCCCCGGAGCGAGGGCGCGCTCCCGCAGCATGGCCGCCGCCCGCCCGCTTATCCCCGCCCGTGTGCGGCAGGTTGCGACCCTTGAGCGGGCGGCGGCCCCGACGTTGCGACCCGTCAGGCAGCGAGCGTGGCAGGTGCGCCGGTGTCGGCCCAGGAAAGGCCGGGGAGGTAGCGCGCGTCGACCCTCCCGTCCTTCATCGCGAAAAGGTGCAGCCAGCCGTTGTCGAACAGCGCGCGCACCGAGGGGTGCTTCTCGAGGATCGCGAGCATTGCCTCGCGCGGGGCCTCGATCATCACGCTGAGGCGCAGCGGCTCGTGCTGGAGCGCCACGCCGTCGTGGACCGCCTGCCAGGGAAGCCCGGCGCGCAGGCGCCCGCCATTGCCCTCGATCACCCCGATCCCGCCGACGACGTTGTGGATGAGCTTGTTGCCGCCGCCGAACATCTCGGGCGCGACGGACGAGCCGTAGTATTGGAGGCTGATCCAGCTCGCCACCACCACGGGCGCGGTGATGATGAGCTCGAGCGTGCCGAAGCCCTCGTCGGCCTGCCAGTCGTAGGAGTGGAGGAAGGCGCGGCCCCCGAGGTCGCGGCCCGCGGTCGCCTCGCGCGGGGCGGCGATGAAGGCCGCGCAGCCCGCAAGGCCCCACTCGGGGCGGATCTCGGCCCAGTTCTGCGCGCGCGCCGGGATGCTGTCGCCGCTCGCGCCGGGGATGCGCAGGGCGCGCTCGGCGCGGGCGACCTTCGCGGCCTGGGTGAGCCAGCCGCGCACCTTCGCGAGGTCGGCGGCGCGGGCGGCGGGAAGCCCGTCCTCGTAGATGGTGATCGCATCGGTGGTGGTGTCGTGGAGCCCGGCGACGAACAGCGTGTCGGCGGGTACCTCGACACCCCGCGCGGGCAGGCCCGCACGCGTTTCGGGATCGTTGAGCAGGATCGCCAGCAGGCGGGCCGAGACCTCGCCGGTGTAGCCCCCGCAGGCGCCGCAGTGGTAGGCGCTCTCGTGCGGGTTGTTGGTGACGTTGCCGCCGTGGCCGAGCAGCAGGACGATCTCGCCGTGGCCCTTGGTGAGGCTCATCGCCTTGAGGACGGCGGCGCCGGTGTCGGCCTTGGCCTCGGCGCTCATGCCGCCGACCACCTCGGGCGCGGGTTCGGCCTTGGCCCCGGGGGTGAACCCGAGCGCCGACTTCACCAGCTTCACCGCATAGACCGGCCCCATCGCCTCGACGAAGGCGAAGGAGGAGACCGCGGCCTGGCGGAAGCGGCCCCAGGCGCGGGCGCCCCGGGCGGCGATGCGGTCGGCCTGGTCCTTGGCCGGGTCGCCCGCGCTGGTGGTCTTGACCGCCGGGTTGAGCAGCACCGGCAGGCGCGCCTCGAGGATATCCGAGCCGTGGGCGTGGTGCGCGAGCGGCAGGCCGAAGAAGCCCGCGAAGCCGATCGTGGCGATGCCCGGGTCGATCCCCTCGAGCGCGCGGCGGAACACCTCCGAGCGCACGTCGATGCAGAAGGCGGCCTGGAGGAAGGGGCGGGTGGCGGTGGGCGCGGCGTTGCCCTCCAGCGCGGCGGCGAGGCGGCGCTGGTGCCCGCGGTCGGCGGCGTCCTGGAGGATGGCGAGCGCGACCGTCTCGGGCGTGGCGGTGACCGGCGCGGCGTGGGCGGCGACGGTCGCGGCCCAGGTCTCGGCGATCGAGGGATACTGCATCAGCAGCGCCTCGTCCCAGATCAGGCGGATCGCGAGGAGGTCCATCAGCGTGCGGTCGCTCTCGCCGACCAGCTCGGCCTGCCAGAGCAGCCAGCGCGCGTGCTGCGCCCAGCCGCCGAGGCTCATCGCGAGGCGGTGGAAGGCGGTCGGCGCGGCGGCCTCGGAAAGGCCCAGCGTCTCGGCGGCGGAGAGGATCGCGCGCTCGGTGGTGTCGGGGGCGCTGGCGACATGGGCGCAGAAGCCCTCGAGCCCGGCGATCTCCGGGGTGAGGTCGTGCATCGCCCAGCCGCGCCAGGCGGCGAAGGTGTCGGCGCCGGGGGCGGGGGACCACAGAGCCTGCCCGCGGTCGAAGTGGCCCGCGGCCCACAGCCCGATGCACTTGTCGATCAGCGCCGGCCAGTCGATGCCGCTCCGCTCCGCCGCGAGGTCGGCGACGGTGGGGAGCGCCTGCGGGGCGGGGCCGTCACCGATGCGCGCGGCAAGCGCGCGCAGGGCGGCGGTGTCGGCGGGCTTGAGGGGCGAGGGGCTGGCGGCGAGCGCCTCGGCGAGGTCGTCCTCCCCGATCCGGCCTTCCGCGATGGCGGCGGCATATTCGGTGCCGGTGCGGGTCGCGCGCACCCCGGCGACCCGGGCGAGCCGGGCGGCGGCGGTGGCGAGGTCCTCGCCGGTCTGGCCGAGGAAGGGGTTGACCGCCACGGTCGCATCAAGCGGGAAGGCGGGCGGGATGGCGCGGCCGGCGGCCTCGGCCGCCTCGAGCACCGCCGAGAAGCGGACCGGGGCGATGTTGGCGTGGTTCATCAGCATGGCAGGTCTCCGTGTCTCTGGCGGGGGTCAGCGGGCGGGCGTGCGGGTGGTGCGGAAGCCGCCGATGGCGCGGTCGAGGAGGGCGTTGAGGTAAAGGCCGTTGGCGAGGTGGACCCTCAGGCCCGCGGTCGCCGGGTGGTGCGCCCACAGCGGGAAGAGCGCCTGGGCGAAGGCGACGAGGCCGAAGCTCGCCACCGCGACCACGATCAGCGCCCATTCGAGCGAACCGGGGACGGGGGCGGCGGGCAGCATCGGTCCCCACACCTTTTGGGCGATCGCCTGGAAGGAGAAGTAGCCCACCGCAGCGGCCAGCGCCGCGCCAACGGTGCGCTTGGTGAGCTGCGCCGGGGCGCGGTCGGCGAGACCCTGGGCGACGAGGTAGGCGACGCCGAAGATCAGGATCGCGCCTAGCGCCAGCGCCTGCGGGGTCTTGGGGCCGAGGACCGCGGTGAAGGCGGCGGCGATAGCGGCGAAGATCGCGAGGGCGAGGGCGAAGCTCTTGAGCACCGCGGCGACGCTCGGGACGGCGACGGGGCCGGGGCGGCGGATGTTCGAGACCTCGGTGACGGCCGTGCCGGAGGACAGGAAGGCGTGGGCCTTGTAGAGCGAGTGGGCGATAATGTGGAGGAGCGCGAGGGTCCACAGGCCCAGGCCGCACTGGAGCAGCATGAAACCCATCTGCGAGACCGTCGACCAGGCAAGCGCGGTCTTGATCGCGCTCTGGGTGAGCATCACGGCGGCGCCGAACAGCGCGGTGAAGCCGCCGATCATGACCAGCGCGGCCATCGCCCCGGCGCTCTGCTGGACGAGGCCCGCGGCGGTGATGAGCAGCACGCCGCCCGAGTTGATGATCCCGGCGTGGAGCAGGGCGGAGACGGGGGTGGGGGCCTCCATCACCTCGGTCAGCCAGCCGTGCAGGGGGAAGGCGGCGGTCTTGAGGGCGGCGGCAGCGACGATCGCGGCAATGGCGAGCGTGCCGGCGAGGCCGAGGCCCATGGCGGCCGCGGCGGCGGGGAGCGCGGTCAGGTCGAGCGTGCCGAAGCGGGCGAGGAGCAGCCCCGCGGCCACCGCCAGCATGGCATCGCCGGTGTGCCACACGAGCGCGAACTTGGTCGCCGCCCGCTGCGCCTCGGCGCGCTGGGGGTAGAAGAGCAGCAGGCGCTTGAGGGTCAGGCCGACCGCGAAGCTCGCGATCAGGAGGGTCGGGAGCGTTCCCGCCTGGACGAAGACCAGCACCGCGGCGAGCGTCGTCAGCATCAGCCCGTGGAAGGCGCCCTCGCGCGCCTCGCCGTCGAGATAGGTGCGGCTGTAGCGCATCACGATCCAGCCGATGAAGCCGACCAGCGCGCCCATGCTCGCGGCGACGAGATCGCTGCGCAAGCCGAGCGCCAGCGGACCCTCGATCAGAACGGGACCCGGGGAGGAGACGAGCGCGGCCTGCACCAGCCCGGCGAGGGTCACGGCGAAGGCGGCGAGGGCCGAGCCTTCCGACAGCACCGGCAGGGCGCCGGGCCGCTGGCCCGGGCGGGCGAGGGTGAGCAGGATGACCGGCACCAGCGCGAGCGGCGCGAGCATGGTGAGGGCGATGGTCTCGGGCATGATCGATACTCCGTCGGCAGGCGGGATGGCGCGGAGACGCCACTCGGCAGCGGATAGGGGCTGGACGAAATTTAAGAAAATACATATTTTGCGGCCAATCGTTCATCTCAGCCGAACGATCATCGGGACATTCCACGCATGGCCAGCCTCAACCTGCACCACCTGCGCCTCTTCCGCGCCGTCGCGCGCGAAGGCACGCTGACCGCGGCGGCCAAGGCGCTCCACATCTCGCAGAGCGCGGTCTCGACCCAGATCAAGGCGCTCGAGGCCGATCTCGGCCACGACCTTTTCGAGCGGCGCGGGCGCAATCTCGTGCTGACCGAGGCGGGTCGCATCGCGCTCGACTATGCCGAGCAGATCTTCCGCGCCTCCGAACAGCTCGCCGCGACCTTCCGGGCGGTCGGCGGGCAGAGGAAGGTGCTGCGGATCGGCGCGCTCGCGACCCTTTCGCGCAACTTCCAGATGGGCTTTCTCGCCCCGCTGCTGGGCCGCGACGATGTCGAGGTGGTGCTGCGCTCGGGCACGCTGGGCGAGCTGCTGCGCGCGCTCGATGCCCTCAGGATCGACGTGCTGCTCACCAACCAGGTGCCCGCGCGCGATGCGGCCAGCCCCTATCTGGTGCGCCGCCTCGCCGAGCAGCCGGTGAGCCTCGTCGGCGCGCGTTCGCGCCTGGCGCTGGCGGCCCAGGGCCTGCCGGTGCTGCTCACGCAGGCCCCTCTGATCCTGCCCACCCCCGAGACGCAGCTGCGCGCCGGCTTCGACGCGCTGGTCGAGAGCCTCGGGATCGTGCCGCGCATCGCCGCCGAGGCCGACGACATGGCGATGCTGCGCCTCCTCGCCCGCTCGGATGCAGGGGTCGCGGCGATCCCGCCGATCGTGGTGCGCGACGAGCTTGCCAACGGCACGCTCTATGAGCTCGCCCGGCTGCCCGGCATCACCGAGGAGTTCCACGCCGTCACCATCGCGCGCACCTTCCCCAACCCGCTGCTGCGCGAGGTGCTGGAGGTGAACGAGGGCGCAGCGGGCGAGCCTGTGGGGCTCGCCGCAGCGGGGCTTGCGGCGGGGCAGGGCGGACAGTAAGGCGCGGCTCCCAGCTCACGCGACGCAGGACCAGCACCCTCCCATGACCGCCCCGCTCACCGGCCGCCCCGTCATTGCCGCCACCGGCCTGTTCACGCCGCCCGAGAGCATCACCAACGCCGAGCTGGTCGAAAGCTTCAACGCCTTCGTCGACCGCCACAACGCCGCGCACCCCGACGCCGAGCCGCTCGCCTATTCCTCGGTCGAGTTCATCGAGAAGGCGAGCGGGATCAAGGCGCGCCACGTGATGAGCAAGGCGGCGATCCTCGATCCCGACACGATGTGCCCGCGCCTGCCGGAACGCGCCAACGAGGAGCTGTCGGTGATGGCCGAGATCGGCGTCGCCGCGGCGCGCGAGGCGCTGGAGCGCGCGGGGCGCTCGCCCGCGGACGTCGATGCGGTGCTGTGCGCGGCCTCCAACATGCAGCGCGCCTATCCGGCGATGGCGATCGAGATCCAGCAGGCGCTCGGCATCGAGGGCTTCGGCTTCGACATGAACGTCGCCTGCTCCTCGGCGACCTTCGGCATCCAGACTGCGGCCGACTACATCCGCGCCGGCAACGCCAAGTCGGTGCTGGTGGTGAGCCCCGAGATCACCTCGGGCCACCTCAACTGGCGCGACCGCGACAGCCACTTCATCTTCGGCGACGTGGCGACCGCGGTGCTGGTGGAGGATGCCGCGATCGCGCCGGCCGCGCATTGGGAGATCCTCGGCACGAAGCTGAAGACCGTTTTCTCGAACAACATCCGCAACAATTTCGGCTTCCTCAACCGCGCCGCGCCGGAAGGGCAGGGCACCCCCGACAAGCTCTTCGTCCAGGAGGGGCGGAAGGTCTTCAAGGAGGTCGTGCCGATGGTCGCGCAGATGATCTGCGACGAGGCGACGCGCCTCGGCATCGCCCCCGAGAGCCTGCGGCGACTGTGGCTCCACCAGGCCAATGCCGGCATGAACCGCCTGATCGCCCACAAGGTGCTCGGCCACGAGGCGTCCGAGGACGAGAGCCCGACCGTGCTCGACACCTACGGCAACACCTCGAGCGCGGGCTCGATCATCGCCTTCCACAAGCATTCCGCCGATCTGGCCGCGGGCGACACGGGGCTCATCTGCTCCTTCGGGGCGGGCTATTCGGCCGGGACGGTGTTCGTCCGCAAGGTCGCCTGACGGGGTAACCCGCCTTGCGGCCACGCGCCGCACTCCCTAGAAGCGGACCGATGGCAGGCGAAATCCTCGACAACAAGGGCCGCGGCGAGGCCGGCTGGGACTGGCCGGCGATCCATCCGGAGGGCCGCCGCTTCGGCCTGATCGCGGCGGCGGCGAGCCTCTTCGTCCTGCTCGTGCTCGACTGGGAGATCATCGGCTGGCCGATGCTGCTGCTCTCGGTCGGGGTCTTCGCCTTCTTCCGCGATCCCGAGCGCGTGGTGCCGCAGGGCGACGAGGCAATCATCTCGCCCGCCGACGGAATCGTGACGCTGATCGCCGAGGTCGAGCCGCCGCTCGAGCTGCAGATCGACGACGGATCGGGCCACCCGGGCCTGCCCGCCGGGCCGGTCACCCGCGTTTCCATCTTCATGAGCGTCTTCGACGTCCACATCAACCGAACTCCCGTGGGCGGGACGGTGCGGCGGGTGGTCTACATCCCCGGCCGCTTCATCAATGCCGAGCTCGACAAGGCGAGCGAGGAGAACGAGCGCCAGCACATCCTCGTCGAGCGTTCGGACGGGGTGCGGGTCGGCTTCACCCAGATAGCCGGGCTGCTCGCGCGGCGCATCGTGCCCTTCGTCAAGCCGGGCGACATCCTCGCCAAGGGGCAGCGCGTCGGGCTGATCCGCTTCGGCAGCCGGGTCGATGTCTACCTGCCCGCGGGCACCGACCCCGCGGTGATGATCGGCCAGACAGTGATCGCAGGGGAGACGGTGATCGCGGTGCTCGGCCAGCGCGGGCTCATCGAAGGCATTGCGCAATGAGCCGGCCGCCGCGGCGCACGGCCCAGGGAGTGCGCGGCCCGCGCCGCCTGCCCGGCGCGCGCTTCCTGCCCGCGCGGCTCGGGCCCAAGGCGGCCGAGGATGAGGACGAACGCCCGCCGCGCGCCGCGCATGGCGGGGGGCTGACGCTGCGCGCGATGCTTCCCAACGCGGTGACCGCCGCGGCGCTGTGCTCGGGCCTGACCGGCATCCGCTTCGCGATCGAGGGGCAGTGGACCTTCGCGGTCGGCCTCGTGGTGCTGGCGGGGGTGCTCGACGGGATCGACGGGCGGGTCGCGCGGCTGCTCAACGCCCAGTCGCGCTTCGGCGCCGAGCTCGACAGTCTCGCCGATTCGCTGTCCTTCGGCGTCGCGCCCGCGCTGATCCTGTTCCTGTGGTCGCTCACCGACCTCGCCAACCTCGGCTGGCTCGCGGCGCTCGCCTTCGCGATCTGCTGCGCGCTGCGCCTCGCGCGCTTCAACGCGCGCATCGACGTCGACGACCAGCCGCACAAGTCCGCGGGCTTCCTCACCGGCGTGCCGGCCCCGGTCGGGGCGGGGCTCGCCTTCCTGCCCTTCTACCTGTGGCACCAGACGGGCATCGCCTGGCTGCGCGATCCGGTGCTGATGACCGCCTGGCTGACGCTCATTGCCGGGCTGATGATCTCCAACCTGCCGACGCTCAGCTGGGCCTCGCTGCGCCCGCGCCGAGCGATCCGGCTGCCGCTGATCGGCTTCACCGGCCTCGCCTTCGCCGCGCTGCTGCTCGAGCCGTGGTGGACCCTTGCGGCGATCTGCACGGGCTATCTCGCGCTGATGCCCTACGGCCTCGTCAAATATGCCGGGATCAAGCGGCGGCGCAGGCAGGAAGCGGCAGCGGCCGCAGCATCCCCGGACGCCGCGTAGCCACCGCGCGCGGGCGCGCCGCGGCCAGCGCCGCCGAACGCAGCCGCATCTCCCCCGCCGCGCGGGCCTGCAGGGCGAGGCCGGCCTGCATCACCTCACCCTCGCGCATCAGCCGCGCCCAGGCGGCGCGCGCCGCGAGCAGGCTGTGGGCGATGCTGGCGAGGGCGAGCATTCCCGCAAGGGCGAACAAGATGGTGATGGCGGCGCTGAGCATGGCAGGTCCCCTGAATCGGCTGCGTTCGTTCTTTGTTCCAACGCTCTTGTTCCCTACATGTTCCCGGCTGTCAAGCGCCCTCGCCTCCGATCCCGCGCAACTTTCCGATCGGCCCCTTGCAATCGGGGCTGGATTTCCGGCGCGGGCGCGGGTAAGGGCGCGCTCGCTCCGGCCCGGGCACGAGGTCCGCCAGCAGGGGCAAATTCGCATGGAAGGCGCACATACCGGTGCCGTTGGCGGGAGCTCCGCCTCAGGTTCCAGCCTTCCAGAGGAACAACCGGAAAGGAAAGACCTATGGCGGCTCCCGTCGTCACCATGCAAGCTTTGATCGAGGCCGGCGCGCACTTCGGCCACCAGACCCACCGCTGGAACCCGCGGATGAAGCCGTACATCTTCGGCGCGCGCAACGGTGTCCACATCATCGACCTGTCGCAGACCGTGCCGCTCTTCGCGCGCGCGCTCGACTTCGTGGAGCAGACCGTCCGCTCGGGCGGCAAGGTGCTGTTCGTCGGCACCAAGCGCCAGGCGCAGGAGCCGATCG
>VFQR01001389.1_pt1 | contig 18841 bp, 15 predicted proteins | sample 3512321 | NCBI WGS metagenome assembly VFQR01 (sample SAMN10412374, study PRJNA504923) | tailings metagenome | isolation source: Relicate 3 Philex TSF1 revegetated site | place: Philippines: Tuba, Benguet | collected 2017-08-29
GAGGAGATCCTCGGAGCTCTGCTCGACATTTCGCGGCTCGATGCCGGCGCGATGAAGCCGGAGATCGCGAGCTTCCGCATCGACGAGCTGTTCCGTCAGCTCGCGGTTGAATTCGCGCCGCTGGCCCAGCAGAAGGGCCTGAAGCTCTGCTTTGTGCCGACCAGCCTCGCCGTCCACTCCGACCGCAGGCTGCTGCGACGCCTGCTGCAGAACCTCGTGTCCAACGCGATCAAGTACACGAGTTCCGGCGGCGTTCTTGTCGGCTGTCGGCGCCGCGGCAAGAAGCTGTCGCTGGAGGTGCACGATACCGGCCCCGGCATTCCCCAGACCAAGCAGAGGATCATCTTCCAAGAGTTCCAGCGGCTCGAGCAGGGCGCCAAGATCGCCCGCGGCCTCGGGCTCGGCCTGTCGATCGTCGAGCGTATCGCCCGCGTGCTGGAGCACCGGCTCACCGTGAAGTCGAAGGTCGGCCGGGGATCGTCCTTCGCCGTCGTCGTGCCGATCGCCCCGGCGCTGCCGGCGGCCGCGCCAGGACCTCAACAGGCACCGATCGCCGCGGCGCCGCTCGACGGCCTGACCGTCCTTGCCATCGACAACGAACCGAAGATCCTGGAGGGCATGCAGGTGCTGCTGACCGGCTGGGGCTGCCATACCTTGGTGGCTGCCGGCTGGCATGAGGCGCACGACATCCTCAACGAGCGCCAGGTCGCCCCCGATGTGGTGATCGTCGACTACCACCTCGACGAGGGCAACGGCTTCGACGTCGTGACGCAGCTTCGCTGGCGCTTCGGCCTCGGCCTGCCGGCGGTCCTCATCACGGCGGATCGCAGCCAGGAGGTCCGCGAGATGGCCGTGGCGCGGAACGTCCACCTCCTGAACAAGCCAGTGAAGCCGGCAGCGCTCCGCGCCCTCCTCGCCCAGTGGCGGGTGCGCAAGCAGGCCGCCGAATAGGTCCGGTCAGCCGGCGCAGGCCTCCGCCATGAAGCCCCCGATCCGGTCGAGGCAGCGGTCGCTGTTGGAGCCGGGGAAGCCGATGAAGACGTGGCAGCCGGCCGGATAGACTTCCAGCTCGGCGCGGGAGCCGGCCGCAGCCCAGCGGGGCGCCATGAACAGCGTGTCGTCGAGCAGCGGATCGCGCGATCCGACGGTGAAGAGGGCCGGTGGCATGCCGGCGAGATCGGCATGGAGCGGCGAGATGTCCGGGCTGCGGACATCGCCGCCGCGCACCAGGAAGTGGCGCACGAACATCTCGATGTCGCGGGTGTTGAGCACGAGCTTCTCGGCTCCCCAGCGGCGGACCGAGGGCGTCAGGGCGAGATCGTAGCAGCCGGCGTGCAGGTTGGCGCCTTGGAAGGGCATGATGCCATGACGGTCGCGCAGCCTGAGGAGGGTCACGACCGAGAGGTGCGCGCCGGCGCTCTCTCCGCCGATCACCATGCGGTCGGTGCCGAACAGGCTCCTGGCCTCGCGGGCGATCCAGAGCGCGGCGGTCTCGCAGTCGTCCGGCCCCATGGGATAGGGATGCTCCGGCGCGAGGCGGTAGTCGACGGACACGCAGGCCATGTCGTTGCGGTCGGCGAAACGTTCCAGCCAGGGGTCCTGCTGGTCGACGCTGCCAAGCACCCAGCCGCCGCCGTGGATGTGAAAATAGACGCCCTTCGGCCTCTCGGGAGCGATGATGCGCAGGCCGATCGGGCCATGGCGGCCGTCAATCGTCATGGTCCTGGCGCGCGGCGACAGCACCGGCGCGGGGAAAGCGCCGCGACCCTCGCGCCGCATCTGGCGGATCGTGGCGGGCGGATGGGCCCAGCTGTCCCAGTCCTCGAGGCGCTTGAGGATGGCGGCGTTGACCGCCAGCGCGTCGGCGGGTGCATTCGCCGGGTCGAAGGCAGGAGAGAGGGCGCTCAGGTCGATCATGGTTCATCCGCCGCATTGGGGTGGCGATGAAAGCCCGCCAGCGGGCGCACCGCAAGCCTGACCTCGGCATCGATGGCTCCCGCTCCGCCAAGGGCTCGGCTAGGATCGCGCCATGACCGACGACCCCACGCCAAAGCGTGACCTGACCGTTCCCTCCCTCGGACTTGTCCTTGGCGGCGGTGGCGCCAAGGGGCTTGCCCACATCCTCGTCATCGAGGCGCTGGACGAGCTCGGCCTCAGGCCGGCGGAGGTTGCCGGCACCTCCATCGGCGCGATCATCGGCGCCTGCTATTGCTCCGGCATGAGCGGGCGCGACATGCGCGCCTATGCTCTCGACGCGCTCAGGATGAAGCCGGAGGTCCTGCGCCGTCTCTTCGCCGCGCGCGTCGGGCGCTTCTCCGACCTGTTGCGCTCAGGCCTGACCAACCCGGTGCTGGTCGATCCCGAGCGGCTGCTCGCGGCCTTCCTCCCGCCCTCCCTGCCCGAGAGCTTCGCGGATCTGGTCATTCCGCTGACCGTCGTCGCGACCGACTATTACGAGCGGATCGATGTCGGTTTCTCGGAGGGACCCCTCCTGCCGGCGGTGGCGGCCTCGATGGCGATCCCCGGCGCGTTGCGCCCCGTGCTGCACCGGGGCCGCGTGCTCATCGACGGCGGCACGATCAATCCCGTGCCGGTGGACCGCGTCCGCACCCAGGTGACGCTCGCCGTGGACGTGCTGAACGGCACGGGAACGGCGCAGGAAATCAACGACGTCATTCCCGACCCGTGGGATGCGCTGTTCGGATCGGTGACCCTGATGATGCAGGTGCTGAGCGCCGCGCGTCTGGAGGCACACCGGCCGACCATCCATCTGCGGCCACCGGTCGATGATTTCCGCGTTCTCGACTTCTTTCGCGTGAAGGAGATCTTCGCCGCCTGCGAACCGATCAAGGACCAAGTGAAACGGCGTCTCGACATGGTGCTCGGCTCCAGCCCCGCGGTGCTGCTCGATGCACCGGGAAGCCGGGACTAGCGCCGGCCGAAGAGCCTCTCGACATCGCCGAGCGACAAGGCCACGGAGGTCGGCCTGCCGTGATTGCACTGGGCTGAACCCGGGGTCGCCTCCATCTCGCGCAGCAGGGCGTTCATCTCGGCGGGGCGGAGCAGGCGTCCTGCCCGCACCGAGCCATGGCAGGCCATGGTGGAGGCGACGTGCAGCAGCCGCTGCTCCAGAGGAGCGGCGGTGTCCCATTCGGTGAGGTGATCGGCGATGTCGCGCACCAGCGCCTCGGCGTCCACCTCGCCGAGCAGGGCGGGTGTCTCGCGCACCACCACCGCGCCGGCGCCGAAGCCCTCGATGATGAGGCCAAAGCTGGCGAGATCGGCGGATCGCTCGACGAGCCGGGCTGCATCGTCGGGGTCGAGTTCGACGACGACGGGAATGAGCAGCGCCTGGCGGGCGATGCCCGTCTCCGCCATCTGCCGCTTCAGCCGCTCGTAGACCAGGCGTTCATGCGCCGCGTGCTGGTCGACGATCACCAGACCGTCCCGGGTCTGCGACAGGATGTAGGTGCCGTGAATCTGGGCCCGCGCCGCGCCGAGGGGCCGGTCGAGGTCATCGGCCTCCGGGGGTGCCTGCGAGGCGCGCGCATCGGCAGAGGGTGCAAGGTCCATGGCGAAGGCCGCTTGTGCCGCCTCCGAGAACCCAGCCGCCGGAGCGGCTGCCTGCCGCCAGTTCCAGCGTGGCAGGCCGCCACCGGCATGCGCCGCAGGGCGGAACGCCTCGATGGTGGCGACGCCGAGCGTGGTCGCCGTGGTCGGCGCGGCGGCTGCGATGGCCTCGCGGATGGCCGCGACGATCAGGCCCCGGACCAGCGCCGAGTCGCGGAAGCGAACCTCGGTCTTGGCCGGGTGGACGTTGACGTCCACCTCGTGGGGGTCGAGTTCGAGGAAGAGCGCCACGGCGGGCTGGCGGTCGCGCGGCATCACATCGGCATAGGCGCCGCGGACGGCGCCGAACACCAGGCGGTCGCGGATCGGCCGGCCGTTGACGAAGAGGAACTGGCTCGCCGCGGTCGCCTTGCCGAAGGTCGGCAGCCCGGCGAAACCGAACAGCCGGACCCCATTGCGGCTGACGTCGAGCCCCATGGCGTTCTGCGCGAAGTCGCGGCCGGCGACCTCTCCGATCCGGGCGAGCAGGCCGGCCTCACCGAAGGCCTGCGCATTGAAATGACGGGTCGTACCGCCCTCCTCCGCCAGCGAAAAGGCAACGGTCGGATGCGACAGGGCGAGCCGCTTCACGACCTCGGCGACGGCAGCCGCCTCGGCGCGGTCGCTCTTCAGGAACTTCAGCCGGGCCGGCGTTGCGGCGAAAAGGTCCTCGATCTCGACGCGGGTTCCGGCCGCGAGTGGCGCCGGACGGCAGTCACCCTTGATGCCAGCATCGACGGTCAGCGCCCATCCGTGCGGCTCCGAAGCGTGGCGGGTGGTGATGGTCAGCCGGGCGACGGCGCCGATCGACGGCAGGGCTTCGCCGCGGAAGCCAAGGGTGCGGATATCGAGAAGGTCCTCGTCATGCAGCTTAGACGTCGCATGTCGCTCGACGCAGAGGGCGAGGTCGTCGCGGGTCATGCCGCTGCCGTCGTCGGCGACACGGATCAGCCGCCGTCCACCCGCTGCGATGAGGATGTCGATGCGTCCGGCACCGGCGTCGAGGGCATTCTCGACCAGTTCCTTCACGGCCGCAGCCGGCCGCTCGATCACCTCGCCGGCGGCGATGCGGTTGACGACCCCTTCAGGTAGCTGGCGGACGGCCATGGCCCGATCCTATCGCGCGTCGGCGCTGCCTGTCAGGACCGGTCGCGGATGAGCGCGCGCAGGCCCTGGGAGACGCCAGGCTTGCGCGACGGTTCGCGCCCGACGGCACCCGCGGCGAGGGCGGCGGCGCCAAGCGTCTGCGGCGCGGCCGGCTGGCGCGGCTCGCGCTGCTCGGTGCGGACGCGCGGTGCGGCCGGGGCGGAAACCGCCACGGGCGTTCCAGCGGGGTCGGCGGCCGACATCACCTCGGCGCGAACTGGACGCGGCGGCGAGAACAGCGCGCCCTGCGCCAGCTTCACGTCGTAGTCGAGCAGGTCGACCACCACCGATTCCGTCTCGACCCCCTCGACCACCAGATCGATGCCATAGCGGGCGAAGAGACCCGACAGATCGGCCACGTGAATAGCGGCGCCGGTATCCGCCGCGCGGGCGATCATCAGCGGCGCGGGCACCTTGATGAGACGAACACCCTTGTCGGCGAGGTCGCGCGGCTCGATGCGGAGGTCGCGGACGCCGTCCATGGCAAAGCGGAAGCCCTTGTCGGAGAGGAGACGGAGGGTTTCGAGGTCGAGCGCCGACATGGCCCTGACGCTGGCCTGGTCAAAGGCGAGCACGAGCGAGCCGGCAATGGCCCGCGAGGCCTCGAGGTCGGCGATGAGTTCGCTCGCGAAGGTCGCGTCGGCAAGCGCCGCGCCGGACACGTCGCAGACAAGGCTCACATCCCGATTGCGCGCGGTGAGCCGGCGGACGATCTGGATGCAGCGGCCGATCACCTCGCTGTCGAGGGCGGGCATCAGGCCGGCATCGTCGGCAAGGGAGCGGTAGTCGTCGGCCAACAGCACCTGGCCCTCGGCCGTGCGCAGTCGCACCGAGGCCTGGTAGGAGCGCACCTTGCGCTGCGGCAGCGTCACGATGGGCTGGAGGAAGATCTCGTAGCGCTTGGCGGAGATCGATTCGTCGATGATGGCGATGGCGTCGGTGCGTGCGAGACCGGCGAATATCTCGGGAAGGTCGGGATCGGACATTTGCGGCGGAGGCGACCGCCGGAGCGCCGCGGCCTGCCGCTGCAGGACCTGGACCGGGGGCGGCGGAGGAGCGACCTCGGGCTGTGCAAGCGGGGCGGCGGCCTGTACGACCTGGGTGGCGGGCGGCTGCACGGCCTCCGGCACATGCTGCCGGGCCGTCGCCTGGACGATCGCCGCCTCATGGACCTGCAAGGTCTCGGCGAACTGCTTCACCAGGGCGCCGAGTTCGCCGATTTCCTCGGCAATCGGCTCGGTCGCCGTTCTTGCCTGGTCGAGGGCAACGGTCTCGAAGCGCTCGACGCGCTGGGCCAGGGCGGCCAGATCCCGGGTGACATCGGCCGAGGCACGGGTCAGCTCGGCGAAGCGCAGGTCCGCCGCTGTCTTGTCGGCGGCGAGCTGGGCGCCGAAATGGCCGATGACCATGGCGAGAAGCAGCGCAAAACCGATCGCCGCGGCAGCGCCGGCCTCCACCGCGCCGAGCGTGAAGGCAAGGACGGATGCCGAGACGGCGATCGCCACCATGCAGAGCGCGACGAAGAAGGAACCCGAGCGGGGCATGTTGGGCCGAATGTGATCCGCTGACACCTGTGGAGCCGGCAGAATGCAACGGGCGCCGCTGATTCGTCTCGCTTTCCGCAAGCAATCGCCGGAGGCGCGCGGCTTCCCCACAGATGGATGAGGAGGAGCGACGCGCAGCCGCCGCCCCGCGTCGACATCTCCGCCAATGGTCCTATTGCATCGCAACATGAGGCACCGGATTGTCATCGCCCCCCAAGGAGGCTGCCATGGCGATCCGTTCCCTTCGTTCCCTGGCCTATGAGGACCTGTCCGTCGGCCTGTCGGAGCTGGTCATGAAGACCGTCACCGACCAGGACGTGGTCGGCTTCGCCGATATCTCCGGCGACCAGAACCCCATTCACCTGTGCGACCTCTATGCCTCGAAGACGCGCTTCGGACAGCGCATCGCCCATGGCCTGTACACCGCCAGCCTGATCTCGGCGGTCATCGGCACGCGCCTGCCGGGTCCAGGTGCCGTCTATCTGTCGCAGACGCTGAACTTCAAGGCGCCGGTCCGGATCGGCGACGTGGTGCGCGTGCATGTCGAGGTGGCCGAACTGATCGAGGCCCGCCAGCGTGCCCGGCTCGTCTGCGAATGCGCGGTGGACGCCACCGTGGTGCTCGAGGGCGAGGCGTGGGTGCGGGTGCCGTCCCGCGCAGAGCTCGAGGCGGCGGCCTGAACCGAACGGCGCTTGACGGCTCCGGCGGCGGTCGGCAGGGTCCGCGCCCACGCCATCGACCCTGACAAGCCCCTATCCGCCATGCCTCTCATCATGCCGCCGCCAAGGCCGCCGGCTTTCTTTCCGGTGATCGGACGATCCGGTGACCTTCCGGTGCGCCTGCGCGATGGCGTGGTTGCCATCGGCAACTTCGACGGCGTCCACCGTGGCCACAAGCACGTGGTCGGCGCGGCACGGGCCACTGCGGCGGCGACGGGACGCCCGAGCCTGGTGCTGACGTTCGAGCCGCATCCAAGGAGCTTCTTCCAGCCCGACGCACCGCTCTTCCGGCTCGGAGACGCGGCCTCCAAGGTTCGCCTGCTGGCGGCGGAGGGGATCGACGGCGTCGCGCTCCTGCCTTTCGACGCGGAGCTCGCGGCCATGCCCGCCGGCGATTTCGTCGATCGTATCCTCGTCGACTGGCTGGGCGTGACCCATGTCGTCGTCGGGCGCGACTTCAATTACGGATCGAAGCGCAGCGGCAATGCCACGACCCTCGCCGAAGCGGGGCGCAGGCAAGGCTTCGGGGTGACCCAGATCGAGGCCCTGTCCGGCCCGCACGGCGCCATCTCGTCCTCGGCGGTCCGCGAGGCTCTGGCGGACGGGAGGGTCGAGGTGGCCAACGACCTTCTCGGCCATGCATGGTTCGTCACCGCGCCGGTGATCCACGGCGAGAAGCGCGGCCGCGAGCTCGGCTATCCCACCGCCAACCTGCGGCTCGACCCGGCCTGTGGCCTGCGTCATGGAATCTATGCGGTCCGCGCCGGGATCGGCGGCCGCTGGCACGACGCGGTGGCGAGCTTCGGCCGGCGCCCGACCTTCGACAACGGCGCGCCGCTGCTGGAGGTGCATGTGTTCGACATCAGGCAGGATCTCTACGGCCAGGAGATGGATGTCGCCTTCGCAGCCTTCCTGCGACCGGAAGAGAAATTCTCGTCACTCGAAGCCCTCATCGTGCAGATGGACGAGGACAGCCGGCGGGCACGGGAACTGCTTGCAGAGGCCTGATTCAGGGCTTCTGCTGTGGTTTTCGGCCGAAAACCACAGTGCAGCGGCGCGCGATTGGCACAATATTAACCGTTTTCGGGATGTAGTTCTGTCAGCAAACCGCTCACAGGACAGCCTCCCCCATGCTCTCCCGTCTTCCCCGCTTCAAGATCGGCGGCAAGTCCGTCGCCTTCGTCATCCTGCTGCTCGCCGCGACCGCGGCGATCACGGTCGCCGCCGGATGGTCCCTGATCCAGTCCCGCAACAACGAGACCGCCCTGCGCGACGCGCAGACGAACCTGCGGACCCTCGCCGTGCTCTTCGCCATGACCCATCCGGAGGCCCGCATCAGCCAGGCCGGCGAGCGGCTTGCGGACGCGCGCACGACCGCGATGCCGGCCTTCTCGGACCACAGCATCGTCGACCGGACCGTCCAGGCCGTCGGCGGCGTGGCGACGATCTTCGTCACCGACGACAAGGGCATCTTCGTCCGGCGGACGACGAACCTGAAGAAGGAGAATGGCGACCGCGCCGTCGGCACCGCGCTGGCGCCCGAGCATCCCGCCCAGACGCCCCTGAAGGCGGCCCACCCCTACTACGGGCCGGCCATGCTGTTCGGGCGGTCCTTCTACACCGCCTATCACCCGGTCCTCGATTCCGCCGGCAAGGTGATCGGCGTCCTGTTCATCGGCATTCCGACGGAGCAGCTCTACGCCCAGGCCCGCCAGACCGTCATCGCCATGATCGGCGCACTGGCGCTCATCGTCCTGCTGCTCGGATTGGTCGCGGCCTTCGTCGTCCGCCGGGCGGTCCGTCCCCTGGTCGCGGCGACCGCCTCGCTCGAGCGGGTTGCGGCCGGCGACCTCGATACCCCCATCACAGCCAATGGCCGCCACGACGAGATCGGCGACCTGACGCGCGCTCTCGTGGTGCTTCGCGACAATGCCCGCACGGCCAAGGCTGCCGAGGCCGAACGGCTGGGCGAGGCCGAAGAGCGCGCGGCGCGCGGCCGCCGGCTCGAGGCCGCCGTCGTCGGCTATGAGAAGACCATGGCCGAGCGCATGGGCGAGGCCAATGACGCTGTGCGCCACCTCGACGCCAGCGCCGGCGCCCTCACCTCCACGGCCCAGGCCGTGATGGCCAAGGTGGGCAATGCGTCGGGTGCGACCGACGAAGCGACATCCAACATGAACGCGGTCGCCAGCGCCGCCCACCAGCTCGCCGCCTCGATTTCCGAGATCGGCCGCCAGGTCACGGCCTCCTCGGAGGTCGCCGGTCGCGCCGTTCGCGAGGCCGGGGATACCGGATCGCGCGTCGCCGAGCTGGATGACGCCGCCCGCAAGATCGGCGAGGTGATCAGCCTGATCACCGCGGTCGCCGAGCAGACCAACCTGCTGGCGCTCAACGCGACGATTGAGGCGGCGCGCGCGGGTGAGGCCGGCAAGGGCTTCGCCGTCGTCGCCGCCGAGGTGAAGCAGCTGGCCGGCCAGACCGCCAAGGCGACCGACGAGATCGCCACCCAGGTCAACCGCATGCAGTCGGCGACCAGCGCGACGGTGCAGGCCATCGGCGCCATCACCGAGACCATCGGTTCGATGGACCATATCACCACCGCCATTGCGGCCGCGGTGGACGAGCAACAGGCCTCGACCGCCGAGATTTCGCGCGCCATCGCCGAGGCGAACGGCCAGGTCGACCTCGCCCGCCACGCCATCCGCGATGTCACCGGCGCTGCCGGACGGTCCGACCAGTCGGCGCGGGAGGTGGGCGAGGCGAGCCAGCGCCTCGCGGGTTGCTCCAACCGCATCGACGAGGCACTGAAGGCCTTCGTCGCCGAGGTGCGCGCCGCCTGATCAGGCAGGCGAATGAGCGCGACAATCAACGATCATTGGACCGGCCGGGACGATCGCCTATCGTTCCGGCCGATCCATTCGGGAGATGCCGCATGTATGTTCCGCCACTCTTCGCCATGGGCGAGGACGATGAGGTTCTCGCCTTCTGCGCCGCTCACCCCTTCGCGGCACTGGTGACCCAGGGATCGAGCGGGCTCTACGCCACGCACCTGCCGGTCATCCTCAAGCGAGCCCCCTCCGGCGAGGCATCGTTCTTCGGACACCTCGCCCGGGCCAATCCGCACTGGCAGAACACTGCGGCCGGCTCCGAGGCCCTGCTGATCTTCACAGGGCCACAGGCCTATGTGACCCCGTCCTGGTATGCGACCAAGAAGGAGACCGCGAAGGTCGTGCCGACCTGGAACTATGCGGCAGTCCATGTCCGCGGCCATGTCAGCTGGCCGACAGATGCCGATTTCCTGCGCCAGAACCTCGCCGATCTCACCGACCGCCACGAGGCAGGCCGCGACCATCCCTGGGCGCTGACCGACGCTCCCGACAGTTTCGTCGCGATGCAGATGCGCGCGATCGTCGGCATGCAATTCGTGGTCGCCTCGTTCGATGCGAAGCTGAAGATGAGCCAGAATCGCCCGGCGGTGGATGTGGATGGCGTCGTCGCCGGACTTTCGGCGTCTGAAGATCCGATGGATCAGGCCGTCGCGCGCTGCGTCGCGGACATCCGCGACAGCCGCTCCTAGAACAGCGCCCGGACGGCTGCGGCAGCCATGAGGCCGGCAAGAAAGATCAGGCCGGCGTCGCGATTGGACTTGAACAGCCTGAGGCAGAGGTCCGGATCGGCAATGTCGAGGGTCCGGACCTGCCAGGCGAGATGCGCCGCGAAGGCCGCAAGCCCGAGATAGGCGAGGGCCGGCGCCCCAAGCGTCCACAGTGCGGCCGCGAGGACAGCGGCGGCCGCGCCATAGAACAGCGACAGGAAGAGCGGCGTGCGCTCGCCGAAGAGGAGCGCCGTGGAGCGGACGCCGACGATGGCGTCATCTTCGCGGTCCTGATGGGCATAGATGGTGTCGTAGCCGATGACCCAGAGGATCGATCCGGCATAGAGCAGCAGGGCCGGGGCAGCGAGGTTGCCGAAGGCCGCGGCCCAGCCCATCAGCGCGCCCCAGGAGAAGGCGAGGCCCAGCACGGACTGGGGCCAGGAGGTGATGCGCTTCATGAAGGGGTAGATGGCAACGACGCCGAGAGAGGCGAGGCCGACGAGCCAGGCAAAGGGTTTCGCCAGCGCGAGCAGCACGAGCGCACCAACCACCACCTGCGCAAGGAGAAAGAGCTTGGCCTGACGGCCGGTGACCTGCCCCGATGGCAGGGGGCGCGAACGGGTCCGCTCCACCAGAGCGTCGATGTCGCGGTCGACGAGATCGTTGTAGGTGCAGCCGGCACCGCGCATGGCGACGGCGCCGATGGCGAAGAGCAGCATGTGCCAGAGGTTGGGGAGCGGCTGACCAGCAGCGATGGCGGCGAAGGCGGCCGACCACCAGCAGGGAAGCAGCAGGAGCCATGAGCCAATGGGTCGGTCGGCCCGTGCGAGCCGGAGATAGGGCCGCCACGCCGGCGGGGCGTGCTCGTCCACCCAGGAGCCGCGAACGGCATCGGCGACCCGTCCGTCAGCGGCGGTCATCGCGGCTCAGAGCGCGCCGGGAGTACGGAGATCGAGCTGCGGCCGGCGGCCGGCGCCGGGCGCGAAGGGGTTGGCGCCCGCGGCTTCGGCCTGGCGACGCTGGCGCTCCAGGTTGGCCACGCCATTGCACGCCTGCGTGCGGTTGCGGGTGATGTTGGCGACGCCGGTATTGACGTCGTTGACGATCTGCTCGGGCAGCCGGCAGAAATCGGCATTGTTCTGCACCCACTGCTGCAGCCGGAGAAACGAGGTCCGCGCGTTCGTCAGCAGCTGGCAGGCGCGCTGGGCATTGGCCTTGGCCTGCTCGAAGGTGGTCGGCCGACCGCGGGGCATGCTGGCCTGCGTCTGCTTCATGACCTCCTGATGGGCGGCGATCAAGGGCTGGAATTCGGACTGGCAGATCTCGTTGGCACGCGCGGCCCCAGCGGAGGCGAGAACGCCGGCCACGGCCAGTGCCAGGAATGCAGTCTTCTTCGCGTTTCGACGGTACATCGTTCGGCCCCTGAACACGTCCGCAGAGCGAGCGAGGTTGAGTGAATGCGGCAGGTTACATATCAATCCGCCTTCATCGTGGCAATGTGACGGCCATGGGCGACGCACCGTCGGCCATGTCGCACGCCACAGGATCGCCAGCCGGCGATCCGGCAGGAATACGGGACCGGACCATGGCGGCCTACGACTTCAAGGCGATCAGGCTCTTCGTGCCGGGACCCCTTCTGGCAGGAGCGACGCTGCCGCTTGACCGCGACCAGGCCAACTATCTCCTGAACGTGATGCGCCTCGACGACGGCGCACGCATCGCGGTCTTCGACGGCGTGAATGGCGAGTGGGCCGCCCGGATCGTCCGGACGGGCAAGAAGGCGGTGGGTCTCATCGTCGAGGAGCTGTTGCGGCCCCAGCCCGGCACGGGCGATCTCTGGCTGTTCTTCGCGCCGCTCAAGCACGCAAGGCTCGACTATATGGTGCAGAAGGCCGTCGAGATGGGCGTGACGCGGCTCGTGCCGGTCGTGACGCGGCATACCCAGGCGACGCGGATCAATGTCGAGCGCATGCGGGCCAATGCCATCGAAGCCGCGGAACAATGCGGGGTTCTGACGGTTGCCGAGTGCGATGACTCACAGCCGTTTGCCAAGGCACTGGCCGCACTGCCGGCCGACCGACTGCTCGTCTTCTGCGACGAGGATGCCGCCCTCGCCAATCCGGTGCAGGCGCTCCTCGCTCATGCCCCGGCCACGCATGGCGTCGCCGTCGTCATCGGTCCCGAGGGCGGATTTGCGGAAGAGGAGCGCAGCCAGTTGTCGCGGCGGCCCAATACCGTCGCGATCTCCCTTGGACCGCGGATCCTGCGCGCCGACACGGCGGCCGTCGCCGCCCTCGCCGTGGTGCAGGCCAGCCTCGGCGACTGGCACTGACCCCGCTGGCGGGACGCGACGCGACGAACACCCGGACGGGCCGCGATCACGCCGCAAGTCAACCAATTTAAGTTCACGCAATCTTTCAATACGTTACGAAATCGTGGCGGTCCGTGTCCGGATCGGGCCACATTTCTGCCCTGCGCAATGACAGCCTCTGGCGCACCGGATGCCGCCTCGTTTGGGGGAGAGGGGATCCGGGACCGAACACCCCGCGGTGCTCGGAAATAACAGATTTTGACGATTATTCATGGAGATAATCATGTCCGACACCCGCCGCTTCGGCATCGAGGAAGAGTTCTTCGTGGTCGATTCAGAAACCAAGGCCGTGATGCGCCGCATGCCGCAGGGCTTCTTCGAAGCCGCCAAGGCGCGCCTCGGCAACCGCGTGACCAGCGAGATGCTGCAGTCGCAGGTCGAGATCACCAGCTCGGTGCACACCACCACCGCCGCTGCCCGCAACGAGCTCCAGGCCATGCGCGGCATGCTCGGCGAGGTGGCTGCCGGCCATGGCCTCGCCATCCTCGCCTCAGGCACGCATCCCACGGCCATGTGGGCGACCCAGCGGGCGAGCGACGCCCCACGCTACGACAGCGTGATGCACGACCTGCAGATGCTGGGGCAACGCAACATCGTCTGCGGCCTGCACATCCACGCCGAGTTCGACGACCTGTCGCGCCGCATCGACGTGATGGGCCGGCTGATGCCGACCATTCCGCTGATCATCGCCCTATCGACCTCCTCGCCATTCTGGCAGTCGCGTTCGACCGGACTGATGGGCTACCGGCTCGCCGCCTATGACGAACTGCCGCGGACGGGCCTGCCCGAGATGTTCAAGACGCAGGCCGAGTACGACGACTACGTGTCCCTGCTGGTGGAAGCGCGGATCATCGAGGATTCGAGCTATGTGTGGTGGGCCGTCCGCCCCTCCCGCAAATTCCCGACGCTCGAGCTCAGGGCCCCGGATTCCTGCACCCATCTCGACGACTCGCTCGCCATCGCGGCGCTCTACCGGTCGATGGTGCGCTATCTGCTTCGCCATCCCGACTACCGCTCCGACCTGTCGCCGCTGTCGCGTGCGGTTGCCCAGGAGAACAAGTGGCGTGCGCAGCGCTACGGCATCCACGGCTCGTTCGTCGACGAGGAGCGGCGCGCCACAGTGTCCATCGCAGACCTGGTGCGTGAGACCGTTGCCATGCTGGAGGAGGACGCCGAGGCGCTCGGATGCTCTGAAGACCTCGCCCGGTGCCTCGACATCTGCGCCCGCGGCACCAGTGCCGACGGCCAGTTGATGGTGTGGAAGTCGGCTCTCGGTCTCGCCGAAACGCCGCATGACGCGCTGAGGGCGGTAAAGACCTGGATCGCCCACCAGACCCTGCAGTGAGGCCAGGGGCAGGGCGTCAGAACAGGCTGCCCTGCCCTTCCCCGGTCTTGCGAGCCTTAGGTTCCGCGGGACGCGGTGATGTCTTCGGGGCAGCAGGCGCAGGCTCTCCTTCGGCTGTCGCGGCGATGCTGCCGTCAGCGAACTGGATCGCGAGCGCCATGCCCGGAGAGACCGCTCCAGCGGAACGCAGGGGATGCCCGGCGCCGTCCCGCACCAGCGCGAAGCCGCGTGCGAGCACGCCCTGGTAGGAAAGCGCCGCGAGAAGTTTCGCGGCGCCGTCGAGCCTGTCACGCCGGCGACGAAGGATGAGATCGATGGCGCGCGGCGCCCGCGAGAACACTGTCTCAAGTCGATCGCGGGCCCGGGCCATGCGGTCGCCCTGCGTCCTCGCATAGACGCCGAGGGAGCGGCCCAGCCGATCACCGAGGGCGGCGAAACCCTGTCGCCGCGTCTCGATCCGGCGGGCAAGTGACACCGCCGCCCGGCCGCCGAGGTTTTCCACACGATCCTTCGCCCGATCGAGGCGGCCCGTGAGAAGCGCCGGCGACAGACGCGTGGCGGCGCGCACCAGCTGGGTGCGATGGGCGGCGGCGTTGGCCGCAAGTGCATTCGGCAGGCGCTCGGCCGCCGTGTCCAGACGCTGGCGGGCGGCATCGAGCAGCCGTTCCGCGTCGGGCAGGGCGCGGGCGGCGCTGCGCAATTCGGTGCGACGGCCCTCCATGCCCCGCGCTACCGCCAGGCCGAGGCGGCGGCCGAGGCCCTGCGTCTCGGCGATGAGGTCGGCGCGCACGGGGACGGCCATCTCGGCCGCGGCCGTCGGCGTCGGTGCGCGGCGGTCGGCGGCGAAATCGATGAGGGTGGTGTCCGTCTCGTGGCCGACCGCAGAAATGAGCGGGATGGCGCTCTCGAAGGCGGCGCGGACGACGATCTCCTCGTTGAAGCCCCAGAGATCCTCAAGCGAGCCGCCGCCGCGCGCCACGATGATGACGTCCGGCCGCGGCAGCTCGTCGTCGGGGCCGATGGCGTTGAAGCCGCGAATGGCGTTCGCCACCTCGGCGGCGCTCCCCTCCCCCTGCACCCGCACAGGCCAGACGAGGACGGTGCGAGGGAAGCGGTCTTCCAGCCGGTGCAGGATGTCGCGGATCACCGCGCCGGTCGGCGATGTCACGACGCCGATGACGGTGGGGAGATAGGGCAAGGGCCGCTTGCGGGCCGGATCGAAGAGGCCCTCTGCCGCGAGCTTCTTCCGCCGTTCCTCCAGCAGCGCCATGAGCGCGCCGACACCGGCAGGCTCCAGGCTCTCGATGACCACCTGGTATTTCGACGAGCCGGGGAAGGTGGTGACGCGGCCGGTGGCGATGACCTCGAGGCCCTCCTGCGGCTTGAACTTCAGCCGTCCGTAGACGCCCTTCCAGATCACCGCCTCGATGGTGGCGCCTTCGTCCTTGAGGCGGAAATAGACGTGCCCCGAGCCGCTGGGGCCCTTGAAGCCTGAGACCTCGCCGCGCAGGCGCACATAGCCGAAGGCATCCTCCACCGTCCGCTTGATGGCGGCGGAGAGGTCCGAGACCGAGATCTCGGGCATGTTGGACGGGGCGACATCGGTCATGCGAAGCGAATCCGTTGCCGGACGGGGCACTCTTGTCTAGACGCTGCGGGACGAAGGATGAAGCGCCATCCGGCGCGATTTCCGGAGAGAGCCATGAACGTGCTTCTGATCGGCGGCGGCGGCCGGGAACATGCCCTTGCCTGGGCCCTTTCGGCGAGCCCGCTGCTGACCAAGCTTCACTGCGCGCCGGGCAATCCCGGCATCGCCGAGCTGGCAACGCTCGCCGCGCTGGACGTCACCGACCACGCGGCTGTCATCGCCTATTGCCGCCAGCACGCGATCACCTTTGTCGTCGTCGGGCCGGAAGCGCCGCTGGTGGCCGGCCTCGCCGATGATCTCGCGAGCGCCGGCATCAAGGTCTTCGGCCCCTCCAGGGAGGCGGCGCAGCTCGAGGGCTCGAAGGGCTTCACCAAGGATCTCTGCCGCGAGTTCGGCATTCCCACCGCCGCCTACGAGCGCTTCACCGCCGCCGCGCCGGCCAGAGACTATGTGCGCCGCATGGGCGCGCCCATCGTGATCAAGGCGGATGGGCTCGCTGCCGGCAAGGGCGTGGTCGTCGCCATGACGCTGGACGAGGCACTGGCCGCCGTCGACATGATGTTCGAGGGCGGCATGGGCGCGGCCGGCGCCTCGGTCGTCGTCGAGGAGTTCATGACCGGCGAGGAGGCCTCGTTCTTCGCGCTCTGCGACGGCGACAATGCGCTGGCGCTCGCCACCGCCCAGGACCACAAGCGCGTCGGCGACGGCGACACCGGGCCGAACACCGGCGGCATGGGCGCCTATTCGCCGGCCCCGGTGATGACGCCGGCCATGGTCGAGCGCACCATGGCCGAGATCATCCGGCCGACGCTGGCGGCGATGAAGGCCAAGGGCCATCCGTTCAAGGGCGTGCTCTTCGCCGGACTGATGATCACCGACGCCGGGCCGAAGCTCATCGAATACAACTGCCGCTTCGGCGACCCGGAATGCCAGGTGCTGATGATGCGGCTGAAGGACGACCTCCTGACGCTGCTTCTCGCGTCCGCCGACGGCCAGCTGAGGACGATGACCGCGCGCTGGTACGACGACGTGGCCCTCACCGTCGTCATGGCCGCCAGGGGCTATCCGGGCACGCCCGAGAAGGGCTCGGTCATCCGCGGCATCGCGCGGGCGCGGGCGCTCGACGGTGTCGAAGTCTTCCATGCGGGCACGGCGCTGAGGGACGGCGAGATCGTCGCAAGCGGCGGACGGGTGCTCGCGGTCCCCGCGACAGGACGGACAGTGACGGAGGCGCAGGAAAGGGCCTATCGTGCGGTCGACCTGATCGACTGGCCCGGCGGCTTCTGCCGACGGGACATCGGCTGGCAGGCGGTGGCCCGGGAGCGGGCGGGCGGCTGACGACCGACAAGGGGGGAACGGCCGTCGTGCCGTTTCGCAAGGTCGGACGAGGACGGCATGGTGCGGACGGGGAGCCAATGATCAGGAAGGCGATGCGATCGCTGTGGGACGCCGTCCGTCCGGCAGGACTGACGGGACGGGAGATCGCCAGCGCGCGCGGGATCGACGCGGCGATCAGCCCCGATCTCGACCTTCATCTGCGACAGGACGATGGAGCGACCTATTTCCTCAATTGCCGCGGCCAGAAGGTGGGGCGCGAGCGCCTCGCGGCCCTGGCCGACGGTCTCGACGGCCTGATCGCCCACATCGTCGAGAAGGCCGACGACATTCCCGATTCTCCGACGCCGTTCCGCAACCCCTGGAGCGGCAAGCCCTACTCGATCGACGACCTGCAGCTGACCGGCGCGACGATCGACGTCAACCTCAGCCGCCGCGGCGGCAGGATCGAGATCGACGTGCCGGTGGCCACGGCCGAGCATCCGCTCGCCCTGTCGCCCGAGGACCTCGAGCGGTTTGCGGGGACGATCCGGCGCCTTCTCGCGATGGAGAATGCGGCAGCGGCTCAACCTCCCACCTGAAGGCGGGTGTTGCGGTCGGACAATCGCCCACGGGCTTCGGCTGGCCTCATCGACAAGACCTGGCCGCATCGGCAGCGCCGGCCGGCGCATACGAGGTCGCATGGCACCTTTGGCTGCGATCTCGGTTATGCTTCGCGGCAACGCGAGGAGTTTCCATGTCCACCTTCGATCTGTTCCCCGGCTTCGAATCCCACTGGGTCGATACCTCGATCGGCCAGATCTTCGCGCGCTCCGGCGGTTCCGGGCCGCCACTGCTTCTCGTTCATGGCTTTCCGCAGACCCATGTCGAATGGCACAGGATCGCGCCGGAACTGGCGAAGCGCTTCACCCTGGTGATGCCGGACCTTCCCGGCTACGGCTGGTCGGTCGCGCCGCGCGGCGACACAAGCCACTTCCCCTATGCCAAGCGGGACATGGCGAAGGTTCTGATCGAGGTGATGGAGAGCCTCGGCCATGTGCGCTTCATGGCCTGCGGACACGACCGGGGCGCGCGGGTCACCTACCGCATGGCCCTCGACCATCCCGGCAGGCTGGAGCGTATCGCTCTCCTCGATATCGTTCCGACCCTCGTGATGTGGGAGCGCATCCGCGCCGCCCCGTCGCCCAAGACCGAGCACTGGATCTTCCTGTCGGGCCCGGAGGGCGTGCCGGAGGCCGAGATCGGCCGCAACCCCACAGCCTATCTCGAGGAGAAGCTCGCCCTCTGGACGAAGACGGGCACGCTCGACGCCTATGACAATCGCGCCCTCCAGCACTATCGCGACTTCTTCAACGATCCATCGCGCATCCACGCCTGCTGCGAGGACTACCGGGCGGGAGCCACCGTCGATCTTGCGGCGGATGAGGCGGACAAGGCGGCGGGCAAGACGATTGCCGTCCCGACCCACGTCGTCTGGGGCGATGCCGGCATTCCCTCCGCCGGTGCGAGCCCGCTCGATGCCTGGAAGG
>VFQR01001390.1_pt1 | contig 18839 bp, 19 predicted proteins | sample 3512321 | NCBI WGS metagenome assembly VFQR01 (sample SAMN10412374, study PRJNA504923) | tailings metagenome | isolation source: Relicate 3 Philex TSF1 revegetated site | place: Philippines: Tuba, Benguet | collected 2017-08-29
GATAGAGCTGAATGCTCGTGCGCGTGAACACCGCGACCTGATTATTGTACGGCGCCGCCCCGATGATGCGAGACGTCCCTTCCGACTCGCTCGATACGTTCAGCGTCACTGCGCCGATATTCGCATCGGAATCCGTCCAGTCGGTCGGAGTGTTCAGCTTGCACCCACGCCAAAGGGACCCCGCAGGGCTCCACACGCGCTTCTTGCTGACAAGAAGCGATTGGCCGGTCGCGGACGCGAGCCCGGTGGCAGAATATGCGTCGCCGTCGAGCGTAAGCGTGAAAAGGTCCTCGGGCTCGAACGTGCCGACGAAAGTCGCGGTAACGATCTTCGCTTCAGCCTCTACTTCCGTAACGCCGCCCGAAAACGACGTCGTCGTAGCGGCCACGTTCCCGCCGGTGTCGGCGAAAACCGCGAAGCCGTTCGGCGTGGCCCCCGTGCCCGGACCTGCGGAAATCGTGATCGTGGCGCCGACTGCCACCGCGGAATAGCCGTGCGTTGCGGTCGAAGAGTTGATGCGCGCGGAAAGTGCTGCGGCCGTAGCGGCGTTCGATGACGCCCAATCGACTGCCGACGAAATAAGCGAAACCGAGCCGTTGACGACGATCTGGTTGATTTTGTTGACGCCCGGAGATGACGTTCCGGATGCGACTGTCACAGTAGCCGTGGCGCGCGTTTCTGCCACCGCCGCCACATTCGCTTGCGCCGTGGCCAGCGTAATATCCTGGTCACTCGCGCTGCCGTTGTTCGTGGTGCTTTTCGAGATAGAGAAATCTACGCCGGGGATGTTCGCCGTGATAGTGATGACGTTGCCGGAGGACACCGCCGTCACGTCGGGCGAAGAATTCAGCAGGTCCGCCATGTAGTCGGCCAGCGTGTCTACCGTGGCGGCTGCGTCTGCTATGCCATCCCACGCCGTCACGCGCGAGCCGTTGTAGTAGTGGTGAATTTGCCCGTTCGAGAAGCGCGCGATGGCGTAAATCTTACCGTCGAACGTCTTTGCGTCGACGAGTTCGACCATATTCGACGAGTCCGTCGGCTGCAGACGCTGGTAGCGCACACCGACCGGCAGCCCGGAGGGCGTACTTACGGAGCCGAATGTGCAAAGCTGCCCGTTCACACTGATAAGCCCGAACGTGCTCTTCCCCGACAGGTCGTATTCTTCGACGAATTTCTTGACGCTTTGCACGTCGCCGCCACGTGTCAGGTGGCAGTTTTTCCCAAGCCACAGGGTTCCGGGCACGCCGGAGATGCGCTTCCGGCGGCGGTCCATCCCGAATTTGAAATCGGTGATGGCGAGATACGCCATATCACTTCACCCGAACGACGGTGCGCGGACGCTCTCGAACGGCGCCGTGCACCATGTTTTGGGCAGGCGCGCCGCGGGCGTTTAATCCTTTGAGAAGCTGAAAGCGCGCTTCGCCAGCTTGCAGCTTGGCCTGCGCGTCAGGCGCCTTCTGCCGCGCGAGGATCTCCGCTGCAGCGAACAACACGATCATGTGGTCGTCGAGATCACAGACGTCGCCGTTCTTGACGAGAGGGCGGAGTTTACGAATACCGCGGAATTGAAGCTGCTGGTCGTTCGTGCTCGGCACCGGCCAGATTTCGATCTGTTCTTTGGTGCCGGTCCAACGGACGTCCCAGCGCAGCGCGGGCTCTGCACGGCTTCCGGACTCGGAGTCGTACTCTGCGTACTCCCGCGCTCCGATGTCTTTTTCGATCGGGGAGGGAAGGCCGTTATACCAGATGAGCACTTCTTCGATGCGCTCAAGGTTCAACGCGGGGGGCACGTCGTAGAAACGCGCCCCCGCCTGAAGAGTAATGCGATCGAAGTGCTGCCGAAGGAAAGGCCAGTCGTGACGCAGATACAGCGTGTCCTGCGTGCGGCGCAGAATCTGCTGCAAGCCGGGCGTAGCATCTACGCCGACCGCCACGCTGTTCGCGTGGCCGACTTCGTCACGAAGCATCGTGACAAGCTGAAGAAGCTGCGTTCCGCGAGCCACGGGCTTACGTCAGAAGCGATTCTGTGGAGTCGGCGGGCTTCGGCGCAGAGATCGGCGTGCGCTCGATCTTTTCTTCGACGATCTCGTCCTTGTCCTCGTCGAATTCCTCGACTTCCTTGAACGAGACGTTCGGAACGGTGGTTGGCAACGCGCCGGCCACGCCGAAGATCGACGCAATCAGCTTCTCGCCGGCCTTCTCCGGGCCGTTGCGGTAGAACTTGGCGAGACGGGAGCGTTCCTGGTCTTCGGAGCGCTTCACCTTCTTGCCGCTGTCGGTGATTTCGAGCACGGCATCGGCGCCGTGAATGTGCCGCAGCACGTGGATTTCCGGAGCCGTCAGGTCGTGCTTCCAGACTTCGTTCTCGAGCTTGCCAGCGAGACGAATTTTGGCCGAGTAAAGGTCGTACATTCTGCTCCTCGCGAAATGGTGAAAGAGAGAAAGAGCGGCGCCGAAGCGCCGCTCTTCAGGTCGTGTCTTAGCCGTTGTACTGCGTCAGACCCTTGTAGTTCGGGTCTTCGACCAGCAGCACGAGGCGGAAGTTCTTCGAACCGTCCGCGGCCGAGTTCGGGTCGTAGGTGCCGCGCACGTCGCCGGTCGTCGCCGAAGGTGCCGTGGTGACGCCGGCAACAAGCGTGCCTGCGGTCGCCGTAGCGCCGTCTTCGAGTTCCTTGATGACGTAGCCGGTCTTCGGCAGAAACACCGGAAGGCCGAGCACGTCGCCCGTACCGACGAAAGCGCCGTTCGCGATCGTTGCGCTCGCAGCGATGCGCGTGATCGTTTTGAACGCCTTCTTGCCGGCCACAGCGGTCGTGCCGTTGAGCGTGATGCTCTCGCGCATCGAAACGCCGTACTCGTCGGTGCCGTAGACGGTGAGAACCGCCGTGTCGGCGCCGCCGGAGTCGACGATGACGTTGCGCGGAACGTCGAGCGTGACCGTGCCGCCGGAGGCAAGCGCGCCGTCCAGCGTGAGGTCGCCCGCGCCCGTGCGGTTCTGCGAAGCGCAGATACCGTCGGCGTCAAGCTGCGCCGGGCTGCCAAGATCGACAACGATCGGCTCCAGGAACGCCGCGCGCTTGGACGTGCCAAGCGACGCGTTTGCGTCCCGCGAGCCATAGATGTCGAGTTCGAGCACGATGTCGGTGCCGGCGGGCAGGGTGGTCGCGCCCTTGTACGTCACCGTGATTTCCGAGGCGCCGAAAGCGACGGTGAGCCCGGAAGGCGCTTCGAAGACGGTCTGCAGCGCAGCCATCTTGTGCTTGTGGCCGCCGGAGTAAGAGCCTGCGCCCTTCCCCGTCGGATAGCCGACCGTGAACGTGCCGTTCTGCGCGACCGCTACGGACAGGGTGTGATTGACGATGTCAAACATTTCTCTTTTCCCTTTCCCGCGTTACGCGATCGAGAATACTTGATGGACGTTGCGGCGATTGCAGACGAGGCCGCCAACCCACGTGACCGCCTTGTAGAAGACGTACTTGTCTTCCGGACGGGCCGGGTTGTGCTTCTGCATGTTCTCGCCCTCGATCACCATCGGATAGATGTGACGCGTGTCGAGCGCGTAGCAGTATTTCGCGCGGCCGAGGTCGTCGAGCGTCGGGTCGTACTGAAGGTCGACGCCCTTGAACGTCACGTCGGCAACCGACGCGTCGATCTTGCCTTTGTTCGCCCAGCCCTCGAGGGTGTAGTTGCCCTTCGCGCGCAGTTCCTTCTCGAACCAGTCGAGGAAGTCGGAGCCTGCGAGCACGAGGTTCGGCCGGCCGCCGTAACGACGAAGCTGACGCCAGTCCTTCTGCATAAGCTGCACGACGTTCTGGTCGGACGCGGTCGTCGCCGTCATGCCGAGACGGGCGCGATTACGCCACCAGGTGTTCGCGCTCTGATCGATGCCGCCGACCACCTGCGCGGCCGTCGGGTCGTCCACGACGAAGGACATCACGCCCGGAACCACCTTCGGATCCTGCGTGCCGTCGCGCCAGAACATGTCGTTCATGCCGCGGTCGGTGCCTTCCTGCATGTCCTCGAGCTTGTCTTCGAGGATGTTCGCAAGCGCGATCTTTTCGGCGTCGGAGGCGACAGCGGTGCTCGACCCGTCAGACGAGTCGGTCACGCGGATGCCGTCCTGCAGAAGTTCGTGCTTCGTGAACTTGATGCCGGCGTGAATGAGCTTCCACGGATAAGCGGCCTTCTTGATGTTGGCCGGGTTGCCGTAGGTGACGGTGTCGTCGTTCTCGAAGCCCTGAATGGTCGTCTCGTACTCGCCCTTGACGCGGACCGTGATGTTGTCCTTGCCGCCGGGGAAGTTCTTCGACTTCTTCATCATCGCATCCAGCAGGGGTTTGTCCTGCAGGGTCTGCGAAGTCACGGTGCCGCGCTGGAAGTGGTACTCGATCGCGGCGTTCGAGATATTTTCGATCTGTTCGACGGTAAACGGCATTTATTTCTCCCTGTGCCGTTCACCCGATCTAGCTGGCCCCCATGTTGACTACGTCCAACATGTTCTTGGGGGCTACTTTCGATCGGGTCGAAGCGTCGCCTTGAATCTGCTTTTGCTCTGCCGGCTTCGGCTTGAACCGCGAATACCGCTGCTCGACCTTCTTGAGTGCTTCCTTGGACATCTCGACCGCTTCTTTCGCGTTCGGGAACCAGGGCTCGTTCAGTTCGCGCTGCTTCTTCGTGATCGCCAGGTCGACGAGCTCAGAAACCTCTTGACGCTTCTGGTGCCAATCAGGGTCTGCTTTGGCTTGCGCCGCTTCCCACGCCTCGACGGCCGAAACGGTTTCCTTCACGAATTCCTGACGCTGCGCGTTTTCGTTAGCGGTCTTCTTGTCCGTTTCGGACTTTTCCAGCCGCTGCTTTGCGTTCTGTGCGTCGGCCGCAGCACGCGACAATGCTCGCGCATCGTCTTCCGTGATGTGGCCAAGCCGGACCTTTTCTTGCAGTTCCGGCGAGAGTTCTTCGCCGATCACCTTCTGAAGCGCTTCGTAGATCGGTTTGATGCGATCCAGCGCCTGCTTGTAGTCGCCGCCCTTCATGGCCGCGCCGACCGTCAGCAATTCGCCGACTTCAGCGTGAGACATTCCGGAATTGCGAATGAAGGTGTCGATCTTGTCGTACTCTTTGGCCTTCGGTTCGAGAGCCGCGAGATGCTCGTCCTTGGCCTTGAGTTTCGACGTGAACCCTCGAATTCGTTTCTGAACCTTTTCGCCTAAGGCTTTCAGTTCTTCTTCGGAGAACTCGTCGTTCTCTTCCGTTTCGCCGTCAGCCGGTTTCGAGCCGGGGGCGTCGGCTTTCGCTTCCGCTTCGCCCTTGGGTTCTGATGCCGGCGACGCATCTTTCGGCTTGAGCGCGGCTTCCACCGCGTCAAGCATCGTTCCCGCCTTCTGCTCCTCGTTGGACGACGACGAGGTATTACCGTCCGAATTCTGTGCTGCGTTCTCAGTATTCGCCGGAGCAGCAGCGGCGTTGTCGACTACCGACTTGTCGTCAGTACCTTCCGGGGACGAGTCCGGCATTCAGTCTTCTCCTCGGCGGCCACCGTGGCCGCGGTAAGTGTTGAAGGAATATCTCAGTTTCCTACGAAGAAATCAACAGTCTGCCGCTGTAGATCATGCTGCGGCCGGATAGGCGGGCTGCCCCTGCGGCTCGTTGCCCTGCGGCGCGGGAGCGTTCTGCCCCCCGGCGCTGCCTTGGTCGGCCGGATTGTTCTGCGGGTTTCCGGTCGCAGGCTGCCGCGCCGACGCCGACATCATGGCGTTGAGCGCGGTGATGGACGGCAGGCCGTCGACAACCGCGTCCTCGATGTCGATGCCGAGGAGGTCGAGATACTTCTGCGTGATCGGCACCGGGTTGACGCCGGGGAGTTGCAGGATGAAGGGCATCCCGCGTTCGAGCTTGGCCAACTCGGCAGCCGTATTCGGCCGCCCGGTAGACCCTGCCTTGATCTCCAGCACGAGGTCTTTCGCAATTTCCTCGCGGGTCTGTTGCATGTCCGGCCACACGGCGCCGGGGCCGACGATCTCGACGACGCTGTCCTTCGACATCTCGTAGAGCATCAACTGGCCGGTCGACTTCGCCAATTCGCTCATAAACTCGTCGATGTCGTCGATGTTGTCGTCAAGCGCCGAGGCGCGGCTGTTCTCCGCGATCGAGCTTTCCGTGGCCGTGGCGCCCGCCGTGCGCCCGAAGTTCGCATCCTGGCTGCCAACCGTGCGCTGCACGTCCGCCATCATCGGCTCGATGTCGTATAGCGCCGGATCGATCGGAATCGACGGAATGGGCGCCAGCTTGTCGGTGAGCTTTTCGCCCTGTTGCAACGTGTTCACGTTCACGACGTCGAACGCGGCGCGCGAGACAAGGCTCTTCGCGTCCCCGTCACTCAGCGCACCGGTTGGCGAAACATAGCCCGGACGGTTGGCGATACGGTGCTCGCGAAGGCCGTTCCGCGAGCGGTTGATTTCCTGCTGCGGGTGCTTGGCCAGCCACACGTCGGACGGCGGATACAGCCGGTCTTCGTGCTCGATCTCGTTGAACACCAGCGGGAAGAGCGTGAAAAAGCGCTCGATCTTCGTGTCGGGAGCCGCAGGAGCCTTCAGATAGTCGTCATAGCCCTCGCAAATGACGAACTCGAGTCCCGAGACGCGATGCTGCACGCGGTAGACGCATGCGTCGTCTTTCTTCGATTCCTGCCGCTTTTCGTCGGACCACCACGAGGGCTTTTTCGCGCCGTCGCCCTCGCGCTTGTAGCCGGTGTACTGGTCCTTGATGTTGACCTTCCAGAGTTGTTCGATCTCCTCGGGGCATTTCATGTACTTCCGGGCCACCCACTGCGCGCCGGCGAGCGTCTTCAGGTGCGTGGTGGCCGGATCCGGAATGACGGAGGTCGACGATGGGAAATCCCACACCGGGCCTTCGCGAAGCAGCAGCGTGGCCTGCTGTTGAAGCACTTCGAGGGACTTTTTCAGTTCCTCCATTTTCGCTTCGTCTTCCTGGATTTCGCCGCGGGCGGCCTCGCGAAGCCGTGCCTCGACAAGCGCGACCTGTGCGCTGACGTCTTCAATGCGGGCCTGCGCCGAGTGCGCTTCCTGCGTGAGGATGCGCTGATACTGCAAGTCGCACCAGCCAACGCCGGTTACTTTCGTGCGGCGAACCAGCGCCTTCAGCCGCTGCTTGTAGTTCGCGGCCTGCTCGTTGCAGAAGTATTCGTAGAGAATTTCGATAGTGTCGGCGAGGCCGTCCATCATGGCGTTGTACTGCTGCACGCCGGCGACATCTGCGAGCAACTCGACAGCGGTCGGGTCGCCCATCTGCGCCATTTGCGCAGCTTCCTGCAGCGACTTCAGCTTGCCGTCCCACAGCTTCGACATGCGCCGGCGCTTGCGCTTGGCATAAGGCTTGGGGTTCTTGGCGTACAACTGCCCGACCGCGAGATTGATGTGGCGGTTCGTCACCGGCACGACGTAGTTGTCCTTGTTCTTCACCCACTCCTCGTCGGCGCCGTCCGCCGCGAGGTCCATGCACTCGCGCATGCGCTTGAAGTCGTCGCTGAAGTGCTTCTCTGCGGCCTTGATGCGCTCGATCCAGAACTTGATGAACGCCTTCGTTTCCGGGGCGCTTTCGGGCTTTTTCTCAGTTTTCAACGCGGCAGGCGCAGCGGCGCCGACAGGCTGTTGCGCGTCCATTTGTTCCGTTTCCATTACCATCCGGCCACCGCCTTCTTTCGTTGGTCCTGTTGCCCGCGGAGCTTCGATTGCCGGAGCGTCCACTCCAGACTACCAGATTTCGGGCGATTTTTCTCAGTTTCCGACATCGTGGGTGCCCGCAGCAATTTGTTGAGCCCGCCGCCAATGTGGGAGAGCCAGTCGACAAAGTCGTCGTTCGTTCCGTGCGGGAAGGTGAGCAACTGGCTGCGGGCGCGCGGCCACCACGGCGCGAACGCCGGGAAGTGCACCTTTTTCATCGACATGCGGCCTTGGATCGAACGCCCGCGGGTTTCCTTGTCCTTCACCGGCCGCACCGGATCCAGCGTGGTCGTGAAGATTTTCTCTTCCTGCATGCGCTTGAGCAGGAACGGACCGAAAGACTTCGAAATCAGTTCGTCTTCCATCCACCAGAGTTGCGGGCGGTTGTTTTTGAACTGCATCAGCAATTCTTCGACGATCTGGTCGGTTTTCGCGCGCTGCCAGAACATATCCGGAAGCACCCATACGTCTTCGTCCTCGTCGACGCCGACGCAGCCAAGCACGTTGAAGTCGCGGCGCTGTTTTTTCGAAACCGCGTGGTCCGACGCGCCGTAGACGCGCAGATTCCGCGGTAAATCCTTGGGTTGGTACTCCCCCAGCATCTCGGCGGTGAAATAGTCGCCGTCGTCCGGGGCGGGGGCTCCCATGTAGAGCGAGTTGAAAACAAACGGATCCGCCGCCTTGGCTTCGGCCAGCAGCGGCAGCGATTTGCGCCCGGGCCACAGGGCGGACATAGGCTTCGTTCCGAATTGCGCGACGACGTCGGGGTCCGTCGGCACTTCGAGCGTGAGCCCGAGCGCCGACGCAAGCTCTGGTTCCTGTACGATCGCCGGAAGGTTGAAGTACTTCCACCGCTTCTCAAGCCCGCGGTATTTACCTTCGCGCTCCGGATGGTCAGGGTCGCACAGGCGGCCTATCAAATCGTCCTGATGCCACCGCGTATGCACAATGATGATAGCCGTGCCGTCGTGGCAGCGCGAGAACACGACGCTATTGAACCAGTTCCACACCTTGTCGCGGAAACTCTCGCTGTCCGCGTCTTCCTTGTTGCGGTAGGGGTCGTCCACCGTCAGGCGATCGGCAGGCTTACCCGTACCGGAGCCGCCGACGCCGACAAAGGCGTTCTTGCCGCCCTGAACAGTCATCAGAAGGTCTTTGGCTTCGCCACCCTTCATCAGCTCGACGCCGGGAAACACCTGGCGGTAGACCGGAGAGTTGATTATGTTGCGGACTTCGAAGCCGAATTCGTTGGCGAAGTCCTGATTGTAGGAGCCGAGAATCTGGTTGATGTATGGATTGCGGCCGATCGACCATGCGGGCGCGGCGCGCGAGATAATCTGCGACTTACCGAACTGCGGGCCGATGGATACGGCCACGCGCTTCTCTTCGCCGCGCTCTACCTTCTCCATGATCTCGCAAAGCAGCTTGGCTTGCGGTGTGACGATGTAGCGAGACTTGTCCGCGTCGTCCGGGTCCGTGGAATCCGGCATCGTCAGCTGCAGAAAACGCATAAGGCTGTCGCGCGCCTCGCGTGTCGCAATGAGGCGGCGAACAGCCTTTAGCTGAAACTCTTTTCCGGTTAGTTCTTGCTGCGTTTCCACGTCAGGAATTCCGCAGCCTCGCCGACGTCGGGGAAGCATCGAATGGTGCGCGGCCCGGCGCCGCTCGGGTCGATTACGGCGGTGATGGACGCGCCGAACTTCTGGTGGCCGAACATGCCGTGATCGGCATAGCTGTCGATGTACTTGTACCCGCGCGAGCGAATGAGATGGTAGATGAACCCTCGCTGCGCGTTTTCTTCTTCGTGCATCGCCCAGCAGTGGCGGTGCGCGCACGCGTAGATGTCCGCCTGTTCATCCAGCAGAGCGGCCTTCTGCGCGCCGTGCAGATGGTTCCACTGCGAATGCCCTTTGAAATCGTGAGCCATGTTCACGCGCACGCGCTTGCCGTTCGGGAATACAAGCTGAAAGCGCGCCTGCCAGTCTTCGACCGGAACCTTCGCGGGCGCCGCGGCCTTGAACAGATACTCGCCGTCGCCCCATACGTCATGATTTCCCATGACCATCGCCAGCCAGCGGATGCCGCTGTCCTGAAACAGCCATTTGACGATCTTCCACGCCTGCTTCTTCGACATCTTCGAGTCGGCGTAGAGGCGCATCAACCGGCCGATCCAGTTGTCGGTCACGTCGTTTCCGCCGATGGCGTACATGCCCGGCGTGTCTTTCAGAATACGGATGTGCTCGCGCAACAGCGGCCAGTTGCACCCCGTGCTGTCGACATGGGGGTCGCCCATGAAACAGACGCCGATGGGCTGGTTGCTGCGAACCTTGATCTCCATCCAGCGCCGCGCATCGCGTGCCGCCAGCTTCGCGGCGAAGTTCTTCTCGGCGTAGTCGATGATCTGCTCGACCGGTAGTTCGCTTTCCGGAAGCTCCGGATACTCGATGTCGTTTTTCACAGTTTCCAACACGCCGGGCGCACGAAGGCCGCGCGCGTTGCGCGAACGCAGTGTCTCGAATGGAATGCCACTTTCGGCCGCCGCTTTCCGAATACTGCCGTGCTCGCGCACAAGCGCTACTGCTTCAGCGTCAAGTTGAGCCGTCATCACCCCTCCGGTTTTAGACGTTGCTTATGTAGCGTTTACGCTGTCCGTCCATCCGAGAACGTGCAGCGCGCCGTTCGTGTTGTCGCTCGCCCAGTACAGGTTCGTGCTTTCGAGTTCGAATTCGAACCGCATTGCGATCGACGAACTGGCCGAGAAGCAAATCGCCGGCGGCGGGTTCGTCGTGCTCAACACTCCGTCGTATTGGTCGTTCGGAGCCACGATCGCGTATCCGCTGACGGCGTTGATACGCGCGATCGCGCCTTGAATGTGCGTCGCGGTAGGGGCGATATAGTTGCCGAGCGCCACCGCGTCGCGCGGGCCGGTGTTCACCGTTCCAACGATGCCGCTCGCCATTTTCGGCAAGCCCGTGACCGTCGTTCCGGACGCCACCACATATTGCGCGCGAGCGCCTTTCTGCAGCGTGCGCAGCAGATTGCCGCTGCCGCTGGCGTTCGTTCGGACGTAGCCGAAGAAGCCGGAGTATGTGTAGCCCGACGGAGCGGACAGCGCCTCGCCGTGTGGCACCAGATACGCGCCCGCCGCGGTGCCGTTCGAAAGAACGTAGACCTTGAACCACGTGCTCACCGCCCGACCGGTCTGCACGCCGTTGATGACGCCGGTAGCCGTGATATCGGCCGTAAGATCGACCGCGCTGTGCGCCACGCTGCGCCCGGTGCTGTCGTTCAGGATGACGTAGGCGGCGTCGATGTCGACCGTCGAGTCGGATGCAGGCTTGATGATAAGTTGCGCGGCGAACGGAGCGCCCCGCATGGTGCGAACCGACGTTCCATCGGCGCGCTGGTAGCTGATGCAGCGCCAGTTTCCGGAACCCTCGTGACGGAAGGACGCCGTGTCGCCAGCTGCGGTCGTAATATTGCCAGCGGCCGGGAGTATCAACGAAGTGCCGTTGTGCGTCAGCAGCAACGCGTCTTCGAAACGGACGTCTTTTCGGGCTCCGGTCGGCGCCGTGGAGCCGAACGCCGTGATCGTGGTCGTTCCGGAAATCGAAATCTGCTCGGCGTGCTTCGACCCGAGTTCGGTCGTCGAGGCCGACGCGATGGTGTCATAGGCCACCCGGAGAGAGTGTCCGTTCGCGCGCACGTAGGCGTACACGCGCCAGTTTCCGGAGGCGTCCGACGCCGCGATAAAGCAATCGCCGGCGGTCGTCGTAATGTTCTTCCCGCCGGGGAGGATCAACGTCGTGCCGTCGTGGGTAAGAGTCAGCGCGCCCTCGAAGCGCCCGAAGACGATACGATTGGCCGCGGTTCCGAACGACGTAATCGTAGTCGTTCCCGTGATCGTTACGCGGCGCCCGCGAGCCGCGCCGAGATCGGCGGTCGATGCGGAAGCCACCGTCTGCTCGACGAGCGAAAGCGGCACGTCGTTCGCACGCCAATACTGGAAGCAGCGCCACGCGCCGAGTGCGTCCGACACAAACAGCGCCATGTCGCCGGCTTCGGTAACGATATTCGTGTTGGCCGGAAGGGCCAGCGACGAGCCGTGCGTGAGCGTCAGCGCCGCGGCAAAGCGCACGTAGCGCACGCGGTTGGCGACGGTGTCGAAGGCCGTGATCGCGGTCGTGCCGGTGATCTGCACGCGCGACGTTTTCGCGCCGCCGATAGGCGTCACTGTACCGGACGCCACATCGGTTTCCTGATCGATTGCCAGTTCGGCTATCGCGTCCTGTACGTTGAGGCCGGTGACGTCACCCGTCGGCGAAAACTCGATCTGGCCCGCGGTGGCCAACGGGACGGACGTCAGGTCGGCGATCTCTTCCCATTTACCGGCTGCGAGGTCGGTCGCGAAGACGCCGGACGTGTGGTCTTCCGTGCACCGATAGAAGATGCCGGAGAAGAACACGGAATCTACGAGATTGGCGTAGAGCGTGCCGGTGGCCCACGCCGTCGGCTGGTTGAAGCCGATGCTGATGTCGGCCTTGAGCTGCTCCCGTCCTACCGTTTCGTTGCCGAGATCGCCGTCGTCGCGCTGGATCAGCGCGATATTGCTCAACAGCGCGTCGAGCGTGCTCTTGATGTTGTTGAGTTCGGCGTCGATCGCGGCGCCGGGGAGGGGGGCTGAGGGATTGGCCGCCTGATAGTTGGCAAACGACGTCGAGCGTTCGTAAGCGGTGGGTTGCGCCATTCAGGGGTCCTCGGCCGGGGCTTGTAGGATATTACGCACAGTTTTCGACAAAAACAACATGCGCGTATTGCGCGGGGGTCGACGCGCGGCTAGAAGGGCGCGTTGCCGACCGATTTGCAGCGGAAGGCAGCCATGCGCAACCAGGCGCGTGTGCCGGGGTGTTCGCCTATGTCGGGCGGCTCCTTGCCATAAAACACCTTCGGGGAAAGCTCGGAGGCGTGGGACCTCGGTCACGCGCTGCAAACCGTCCCGGCACCCGCCGGGCGACCGAGGGTCTTATGGCTTCAGAATTTCACGTCTACGTAATGATCGGCGTTGTGCTGATCGCGCTGGTAGTCGTTCCGGTGATGCTCGTTCGCCTCCGTTAACGAAGCGCGACGGCAGCCATTGCGCCAGATGATGGGCCGGTGCTCGGCGTCGCCGTGATGGTGCGCCCGGTTTGTGCGTCCGCAAACGCCTCGTGCGCGCCGGAATGAGAAAGAAAACTCGTCTCGACGGTTTCGTCTACCGCCTCATTCGCAAGCCCGGTCCACGTAGTCGTCGTCGGCGCATACGTGCAGGTTGCGCCGAAGGAAACGCCGCCCTTGAGAATGTTGAGGGTGTCCGTATAGGGCGACGAACCGCCTGCCTTGGCTGTGTCGTTCGGTGTAGAGCTTCCGAGACCGTGAATCTCCCACACGATCAGACCGCAGGCCAGCACGCCTCCGCTGGTCGTTACTTCAAATGTTGCGGTCGTGCCGCTGTCGACCTGCAGGATAAAAAGGCTGATGCGAACATAGCCGCCGCAGCCGAACGGCCCTTGCTGTGTTTCGATCTGTGTCGCCGAATTACCGTTGATCGCGAGCGCCGAGGTCCGGCCGTCTACTGTGTATACGGTAGCGACAGCGGCACCGACGCGGCGGCCTGACGCCGCGGTGCCGATCGAAGCTGAACCGTGATTGTAGTAGCTGGCATCGCTGCCGCTGATCTTCTTGTCGGTGTAGGCGATGGTCGCGGGCGTATTCGCCGCCGGCACAAACGTCGGCATCGGAAACGACGCGATGTCCGGCTTGTGCGCGATCTTCTTCGCTTCGGCGTAAGAGCGCGGCAAATCGCTCGCACGAATGATCGCCGGCCGAGACGGCGTCCACAGTTTCGGCGGTGGCGCGAGATCGAGCGGCATTACTGCAGCTTCTGCACGTGCAGATGCGAGGAATTCTGCGTCTTCACGACGAAGAACATGAACTTGTGACCGTTCGTCGTCGCGATCGTGTCGCCAGTGACGTAGGTGAAGCTCGACGTCGTGACCGCTCCGGCCGAACCGTTGTTCACGTACTCAATAATCATCGTGCAAACGGAAGACGGAGGCGCGAGCGTGTGCGCGCCGCCATTCGTTGCATGCTGGAAATTGCCGAGCGTCGGATCTGGCGTGAACGTGCCTGTCGACTTCGTTCCGGCAGAATACGACGTGGCGGTGTAGCCCACCGCAGGAAGCGCCGTGCCGGTGACTTCCGACATCGCCGGTGCGATGACCGCTTTGCCGGACGCCTTCACGTACAGCACGCAGCGCACGACGCTCGACGCGTAGCCGGCGAAGAGCGCGAAGTCGCCCGCCGCCGTTACGATGTTCGCGCCGCCGGGAAGAATGAGCGATGCGCCGTTCGTCAGCGTCAACGCGCCGGTGAAGCGCACGATACGCCGACGACCTGCGGCCAGCGTGATCGCCGTAATCGCCGTCGTGCCGGTGACGTCGAGCAGCGAGCCCGTGGCTGCGTCGAGATCGATCGTAGACGCCGAAGCCACGTCCGAGCCCTTGACGGACAAATTGTCGTGGCCGGTGTGCGGGGAGGAGAGGTCGGAAAGGTTCGATGCCTTGGCGGCTTTCGCTGCCAGCGCATTCGTGACCGTCGTCGCAAAATCCGGATCGTCGCCGAGCGCCGCGGCCAGTTCGTTCAGTGTGTCGAGTGCGCCGGGCGCGGAATCCAGCAGCGCGTCGACCGCGGCCTTGACGAACGCGGTCGTTGCGATTTGCGTCGTGTTCGTGCCGAGCGATGCGGTCGGAGCCGCAGGCGCGCCGGTAAACGTCGGTGAGGCTTTCGGCGCCAGTGAAGACGCGGCGATGCCGGAGTCGGACAGTTCCGTGCCGTCGGTGTTCGCGAACGTCGGCAGATTACCGACCGCGGCCGCACCTGGGCCGGACAAGTCGCCGGAGCCCGCAGCGCCGCGCACGTTCACGGCGTCGCCGATGGACGCTACGAGCCCGGATGCGCCGACATACGCGCCGATCGCAGGCTTGTCGCCTTCGCCGCCGCTCCAGTCGGCAACCTGAAACACGCGCCGTTCGCCGTCCGACGCCACCGCGAGCACCGGCGCCCAGCCTTTGTCGCCTTGATCGCCCTTCGGGCCGGGCGTCGTCGAAAGCGGAAGATCGCCGAGCAGCATCCATTTCGCGTTCGACAAATCGGTCGCAAACGTGCTCGCCGTGTGCGCTACAAGGCAGCGATAAAAGCTGTCGTCCTCGACGACGATCGCGCCGGCCGCGTAAGTGACTTCGCTCGCCCACTGCGAGAAGTTCACCAGCGCGCCGGTGCGCAGCTCGTCGGTCAACTGATCGCTGCCGACGATGCGATTGGCGAGTTCTCCGTCGTCACGCTGGATCAGCGCGAGATTCGTGCGAATCTCGTCGGTCGTGTCCTTGATCGCATTAAGTTCGATGTCGATTTCCGAACCGGGAAAGTTCGGGTTCGCGCCTTCGTCCGTCAGAAATTCGTGCGCAGGCGCGTAAGCGGTCGGTTGAGCCATCGGCGGCGTCTCGCAAGCCGGGGTACCGCGGGCGAAACGGTCTTACCGCCACTCAGGCAGGTAATTTACAGCAGAATTCTGCAAAATGGAATGCCGAGCGCGTCAGGCGCGCGGCTCGAGCACTGCGGCGAGGTTGAACCCGCGCCGAACCGGAGCTTTTTGCGCGGGTTGCGCTGCCTGCGCGAATACGGAAGCCAGCGGGGCGGCTTCAGGGGCGGCCAGAAGCGGCATTTCGGCCATCTGCGGCTGTTGCGTCGCCGGAGCGGCCACGGGTGCGCTCTGCGGGGTTTGCGGCGCTGTTCCGCCAGCCTTGTTCAGCCAGATTTGCGCGAAATCGCGCGCCGTCATCGCGTCGTTTCCTCCGTTCAGGCGCACCGCCTGCGGCCCGACGAGGGAAACGGCCGGTGTATCCGGATTTTGGAGCAGTTTCAGCGCCCCCGCGGCGCCCTGCTGGTGCATCAGGTAGCTTTCCCCGACGCTGGGATCTCGGCCGAAGGCTTTTCGGAACGTCAGCGCGTTGTCGCGCGTCAGCCGCGCCGCCGCATCGGCGTTGGATGTCGGGTCGAAGCGGTCGCCACCGTTGCCGTACTGCTGCCACGTGGGGTCGACGAACTGGAAGAGGCCCGCAGCGGAGGATTTCGGATTTTTTGCCGCCGGGTTCAGGCTCGACTCGATCTGCGCGATGCGCATCATCGTTTCCGGCGACTGCGCGTAGCGCGTCGCGGCCTGGCGAATGATTTCCGTCACGTCCGACATGCGGCGAATTATGCAGGAAATCGCTGTGGAATGCTAGAGACGCATTCCGCAAGAATAATTGGGCGAGGGTCAACAGATTACTAGGCCATGACTAGCAAGAACGCGCCGGTCCCGATCTGTCTTCGCTTTCGTCGATGCTGCGCGATGCAACGCGCTATCATCTACTTTTCACACGACCCCCTCGCCACGAGCCGCCGGATACCCCGGCGCGTTCTAGCCGGAGAAAACTTTGTCGGTGATGCGGTCAAAAACCCCGCTGAGACGTTCGTAAACCCACGCTACGAAACGACGCGGAATTGTCGTGGACCACCAGAGCACAGATAGCGGCCACAACAGCATCCAATTCGTTATGCGCGCTTTATTGTCGGCGGCTGCGGGTTTGTGCCTACGCGCGTATTCTTCGCGCGAACCTGTTCTTGCGGGCGAGAAATTGTCGGAAGGCGCGGCGCGGTCGTAAACATCATAAAGTCGGTCACGCTCGTCGACGGAGAAATCATACCATTTCTTCGTTGCCCAGCACACACCCAAAAACAGGTGTACGAAGAAGAGTGTGACAAGCCACGATACGCGCTGGCCATCGAACGCATCAGTGAAGAACGTCACGCCCAACAACGCGACAACAACCACAACAACCGCTTCGCTGTGCGCTTCCTCAGCAGACATAAACGCCGCGAGCAACGCTATCAGCGTAACCGCCACCCAAAAAATCCAGCCGCTAACTGTTAAGAATTCAACAAACATTTTTCACTCCCGTTGTTGCGGCGTTCGCCGCGAAAAAGTGTCCCGATATTCGCTTCGCCTTCAATCGGCCTGCTGCGGAGGAGGTCAGCCAGGATTCGCGAGAGGCTTCGGCTTGCGTCGGGACCGCGCCGAACCGGTTTCAGAGTAAGAACGCGCTGAGAGCGCACAGCGCCGCGGCAGCGGCGAGCCACACACAAGTGACGCGAACCCACGAAAGTTCATCCGTGCGCGTTTCGCGATCGATCTCGCGTTGCCGCTCCCGGTTCTCCGCAGCCCACGCTGCCGCGGCGCGATCGTCGTATGCTTCGGTGCCGCGCATCAGCGACCTCCAACCGGAACGATGACGAGAACCCATCCGGCGGCGACTGCGGCCACCATGAAAAACGAGAACGTAGTCAGCAGCCAGAAGGCGAGGGTGCGCGCGAACGCGCGTCGGCCGTAAGCGCGGTTCATAGATAGCCCCCCGCGGTTGCTGCGAGGATTGCGATGGCGACGAACGCTCCGCCGATTGCGGCGGCCAGCGTATCGCCGAAGTGCATCGACTTCGCCGCGAGCGCGATCAGCGCCGTGCCGATAAGTCCGACGAGCGCGCTCACGTGAGCGCCCCTTCCATGCGGCGCGGGAGCCAAGCGCGATCCGTGGCGTTCGGAAAACGCCCGCGGCGTTCGCGCTTCTCTGCCGCGCGCTTCATGCGCGACGTGTGTTCGTCGAGCATCTGCTGCTTCGTCTGCGCCGGGCGCGCGATGCGAAACACCGGTCCTTCGTAGAACGACTGCAAAAGCTTCTGAGCCGCGTTCAGCGGCTTTGCGTTTTTCTTCTTCGGGAGAACGCGCATCGCCGGAGTGCGCAGCGCTTCGAGCGTTTTGCTGGCGACGTTCTTGAGAAATTTTCCGAGCAACATGTTTTCCCCTCCGCAGTGGCTGCCGGCGAACTTTCTCGATCGCATTGAGGGTTCGCCGGCCTCGCCCTGTTCGTTCCTCACTGTCGGAACGCTTTCACAGTTTCCACCATTCAGGGCCGAAGTCAAGCGAGCCCCAAGTTTTCAAATTTTTGAAAATTAGCGGAGGCGGGTTGCGCGCTGCGCGACACACCAAACCGCCCCCCGCCGGAGGGGTGGGGCCGAGATCCGCGTTCGTTCTGGCGGTCGCTGCCTATTGAGGGCAGTGATTACCCAAGCAAATCATCTACTTGCTCTGCAGGCTCCGGCTTATCTGGCGCGCCAACAGGCTTTGCACGGCCGGCGAGCTCTTTCTCCAGGTGCTCCGCTACGCCGCGCAGCTCTTCGGTCGTCATTTCGTGCAAGGATATTTTCTTGGCGTCGCGCGGCGCTTCTGCGGCCTTCGGAACGCCAAATCCGGCGCGGTCTAGCAGCTTAAACGCAATATCGGCGCGGGTTTTTGGCGTTACGGATTCGTCATCCATGATCTTTCGTGCAACGCGCCGCGCTTGTACCGCGTCATCGCTGAGGCGCGCCAGCGTTTCGATGTGCAACGCGCGTGCGATTTCAGGCGTGCGCAATAGCTCTTTAGCCAGCGTTTTTGCGTTCGATTTTGCATACCCCGCCGCGACGACCGCGGCCGCCGCATCGCCGGAGTCCACGAAGGATTGCACAAACAAAGCGTGCTGTTCGTTAAGCCCGTGCTTCCGCGCGACTATGCTTGCCATGCCTGAAAGATGCCACGGGGTAGCGAATTCCACTAGCCGCGAGTGTTGAATTATTTTCACTTATTACGACATTTTGTTGTTGACAGGCTTGTAAGACGAACTATGGTGCCTGTAGGAAACTGAGAAAGATATTCACCGATGCGAACCCTCACCCTCAAGCCCGGCGCCGCGCCAAGCGGCAAAGGTTTCCGCCCGATCGTCGGCTACGAATTCGGCGACACGCGCGGATCCCGCATGCTGGCTCGCGAATGTGCTTGCCCTGCTATCGCAAAAAGCTACGCGGCCATCGCTTGCGCCGCGTTGATCGTGCGCCTTCCTGTACGGCGTGAATTTGTCATCACTGTTGAAAACTGAGGAAACGAACATGCGCGAAAAGATAAAGGAAATTTACTTGCAATACTCCGCCGGTC
>VFQR01001391.1_pt1 | contig 18835 bp, 18 predicted proteins | sample 3512321 | NCBI WGS metagenome assembly VFQR01 (sample SAMN10412374, study PRJNA504923) | tailings metagenome | isolation source: Relicate 3 Philex TSF1 revegetated site | place: Philippines: Tuba, Benguet | collected 2017-08-29
CCTCCGCCTGCCGGCGGCGAAGGTGGGGCGGACCGTGGTCGGGCTGTTCAACGAGGAGCGGATCGCGGTGCGCTCCTGGCCTGCCGCCGATAATCGCATCGCGATCGCCGAACTGACTTGGTGAGGTGGCTCAGGCTAGCGCCTCGATCTCCTCGTCGGAGAGCTGGCCGGGCACGATGGCGACGGGAATCGGGTAGGAGCCGGCGGTGCGGGCGAGGCTCGAGACCAGCGGTCCGGGGCCGTCTTTGCCGGCGCCGGCGGCGAGGATGAGGATCGACACGTCGGGATCCTCCTCGATCTGGGTGAGGATGGCCTCTGCCAGCGTGCCCTCGCGCACGACCAGCTCGGGCTCGACCCCGACGAGCTTCATGGCCCGGTCGGCGGCGGCATCCAGCTTGGCCCGGGCATCGGCATGGGCTTCGGCGCGCATCACGTCGGCGACGCCAAAAAGGGCCTGCCCGTCGCCGATCTTCGGCTCGATCACAGCCAGCATCTGCAGCCGGTGGCCGGTCCGCGATGCGCGGCGCGCCGCGAAGACGATGGCGCGGTCGCATTCCGGTGTGTCGTCGACCACGACCATGAATTTCGGCGTGTGGCCGGACTGATAGGCTTCGCGCTTGCGGGTCATCGGGGCCTCTCTATGCACCGCAACAAGGCGCTATGTCGCACCCCGCCGCCGCGCTTGGCAAGCGCGGCTCAGCCGGCGGCGATCAGGCCCGCGAACAGGGCGAGAGCGGCCGCCGCAACGCGCGAGACGCTCCTGCGGGCTGTTCCCGAGCGGCCAATGCTGGCGCCCAGCAGGATCCACGCGCTCGCGGCAGCGATGATGAGCAGCACGAAGCTGGCAAGGTGCAGCCAAGGGGCCGGTTGCGACAGCGGCAGCACGACGAAGGCGAAGACCGCCGCCTTCGGGTTGAGCAACGTGGTCACGAAGACCTTGCCGATGCCGATGGTTCCGGCGGCGCCCGCAAGGTCGTCCCGCCGCTGCCACAGCCGCAGGGCGGCGACGAGCAGATAGGCGCCGACCGCAAGCCGGAGGGCGGTGTTCAGCAGGGGCGTCGCGATGAGAACCTGCCCAAGCACGAGGTGCAGCATGCCGATGGCCAGGAGATAGCCGGTTATCTCGGCGCCGATGAGCGGCAGTGAACGGCGGAACCCGGCGAGTGCCCCGGACGTCGCGAGCAGCGTGTTGGTCGGGCCCGGCGTCGCCAGCAGGGCGACCACGGCCAGGGTGAAGAAGACGGGGTCCTGCATCAGGGGCTCCAGTTGCGATCAGTGGTGCAGGGCCATGCCCACCCTGACGGCTCAATCGCCCGGAAGCCCGTTGCCGGCATTGATGTCGATCAGCCGCCGGCCTGCGGCGTCGCAATCCTTCCAAACCCGGCCCTTCGCTGCTATGTGCCAGCGCATGACCGACACGCCGCTCGACCTCATCCGCAACTTCTCGATCGTGGCCCATATCGACCACGGCAAATCGACGCTCGCCGACCGCCTCATCCAGGTGACCGGCGGCCTGACCGCGCGCGAGATGACCGAACAGGTCCTCGACAACATGGACATCGAGAAGGAACGCGGCATCACCATCAAGGCGCAGACCGTGCGCCTCGAATATCCGGCGAAGGACGGCAAGACCTACGTCCTCAACCTGATGGACACGCCCGGCCACGTCGACTTCGCCTATGAGGTGTCCCGCTCGCTCGCCGCCTGCGAGGGCTCGATCCTCGTCGTCGACGCCTCGCAGGGCGTCGAGGCCCAGACCCTCGCCAACGTCTACCAGGCGCTCGATGCCGGCCACGAGATCGTGCCGGTGCTGAACAAGATCGACCTGCCGGCCGCAGAACCCGACCGCGTCAAGCAGCAGATCGAGGACGTCATCGGCCTCGACGCTTCCGACGCCATCGAGGTCTCGGCCAAGACCGGCATCAACATCGAGGGCGTGCTGGAGGCCATCGTCACCCGCCTGCCGCCGCCGAAGGGCGACCGCTCCGCTCCCCTCAAGGCCATGCTGGTCGACAGCTGGTACGACCCCTATCTCGGCGTCGTCGTGCTCGTCCGCATCATCGACGGCACGATGAAGAAGGGGCAGCGCATCAAGATGATGGGCACCGACGCCGTCTACGACATCGACAAGATCGGCGTCTTTACCCCGAAGATGAAGGACGTCACCGATCTCGGCCCCGGCGAGGTCGGCTTCATCACCGCGTCCATCAAGGAGGTCGCGGATACGCGGGTGGGCGACACCATCACCGACGAGAGGAAGCCCACCGCCAAGGCCCTGCCGGGCTTCAAGCCGGCGCAGCCGGTCGTCTTCTGCGGCCTCTTCCCGCAGGACGCCGCCGATTTCGAGGACCTGCGCGCCGCCATGGGCAAGCTGCGCCTCAACGACGCCAGCTTCTCCTTCGAGATGGAGAGTTCGGCAGCCCTCGGCTTCGGCTTCCGCTGCGGCTTCCTCGGCCTCCTGCACCTCGAGATCATCCAGGAGCGGCTGGAGCGCGAGTTCAACCTCGACCTGATCGCGACGGCTCCGTCGGTCGTCTACCAGATCCTCCAGCGCGACGGCACGCTGATCGAGCTGCACAACCCCGCCGACATGCCCGATCCGATGAAGATCGAGATCATCTCGGAGCCCTGGATCCGCGCCAAGATCATGACGCCGGACGACTATCTCGGCTCGGTGCTGAAGCTCTGCCAGGACCGCCGCGGCGTGCAGATAGACCTGACCTATGTCGGCTCGCGCGCCATGGTGACCTACGACCTGCCGCTCAACGAGGTGGTCTTCGACTTCTACGACCGGCTGAAGTCGATCTCCAAGGGCTACGCTTCCTTCGACTACCAGATCACCGACTATCGCGAGGGCGACCTCGTGAAGATGTCCATCCTCGTCAACGGCGAACCGGTCGACGCCCTCTCCATGCTGGTCCACAGGAACCGCGCCGAGAGCCGCGGCCGCGCCATGTGCGAGAAGCTGAAGGACCTGATCCCGCAGCACCTCTTCAAGATCCCGATCCAGGCCTCCATCGGCGCCAAGGTCATCGCCCGCGAGACCATCTCGGCCCTGCGCAAGGACGTCACCGCCAAGTGCTACGGCGGCGACATCTCGAGAAAGCGCAAGCTTCTCGACAAGCAGAAGGAGGGCAAGAAGAAGATGCGCCAGTTCGGCAAGGTCGACATCCCGCAGGAAGCCTTCATTGCCGCCCTGAAGATGGACACCTGAGGCGGGCCGCGCGGCGGTTTCCGAGGGGTTGAGGGACCGGGCGATCTTCGCCCGCCCGGCTTCACCCATTCTTCGCCCGTCCGTGGTTCAGTCGCGGCGATGACCCTGCCGCCCGATCTGCCCGAAGACCTCCGCCGCGCCGTCACCCGCGAATTCGCCGGCGAACCCGTCCGCTGGTCGGGCCAGCCCTCCGCGCGCTCCGCCTTCTGGCGCTCCGCCGGCATCTGGCTGTTCGCGGTGCCCTGGACGGTCTTCGCCCTGTTCTGGGAGGTTCTGTCGCTTGGCGGCTTCTTCGGCTTCGGCGGTCCGAAGGGACAGCAGTGGTCTTGGTTCGGCGCCTTCTTCGTGCTGTTCGGGCTTCCCTTCGTCGCCGTGGGCCTCGGCATGATGGCCGCGCCCCTCTGGCTTGCCCGCCGGGCGCGGCGCAGCGTCTGGGTGATCACCTCCCGCCGCATCGCCTGCCTGACGCTCGGCCGTCGCGGCCTCACCGTGCGCAGCATCTCGCCTCGTGATCTTTTCGCCGTCGAGCGCCAAGAGAAGCCGGACGGCTCCGGCACCCTGAAGCTGATCTTCGGCGAGGGACGCGACCCCGACGGCGACAAGGTCGAGAGGTCGGAGACGCTCCAGGGCATTGCCGACGTCCGGCGCGTGGAGGATCTGGTCCGGAGGATGATGGAGGAGAGAGCGGCCGCCGTCAGTCCTTCATCAGCACCAGGCGGTGCAGCGTCCCCAGATTGAGGTCGAAGAACCGCCAGGACGCGGCGAAATAGACGAAGTACTTGTTGACGACGTGGTGCCCGACCAGGGCTTCGGCCTTGTCGCGGTTCTCGACCAGCCGGTCGAACCAGGCGCGCAGCGTCGGCCGGTAGTCATGCTCGGAATCATGGGTGATGCGGAAACCGGCGCGCTCCGCCTTGGCGCGGATGTCGCCGTGCAGCGACAGGATCGATCCGGGAAAATAGGCCTGCGCCCCGATCATCGAGGTCGGGACCGGGTCTGTCCCGTTCAGCGAGAAGAAGTGCTGGACCATGCGACCGCCTGGCTTCAGCGCGGCGTGGAGGCGCTGGAACAGCGGCAGGATGCTGTCGGGCCGCACATGTTCGAGGGCGCCGATCGCATAGATCTTGTCGTAGGTCTCGGTCCCGTAGTCATGGGTGATGAGATCGGCGAGTTCGACGGAGAAGCCGAGGCGGGAGCGGATGTAGTCCACCTGGTCGCGCGACAGCGTCAGGCCGGACAGCTTGCTGCCGTCGCCGATCGCCGCGCTGATGTGCTTGAGCATGGCACCCCAGCCGCAGCCGAGCTCGATGATCCTCTCGCCCGGCTTCGGGTCGAGCAGGCCCATGATGTGGTTGGCCTTGTTCCGCTGGGCGTCCTCGATCGTGTCGGTCGGGGAATTGAAGTCGGCGCAGGTGTAGAACATGTAGTCGCGATCGAGGAACAGTTCGTAGAACTCGTTCGAGACGTCGTAGTGGTACTCGATGCCCTCGGCATGGGTCTGGTCGAGGAAACGCTGGATGATCCGCCGGCGGATCGGCGCGGGCGGCCAGTGGTCGATGAAGCCCTGCACGAGCGCCGTGCGGTCGCAGGTGCAGAAGTTCCAGACCCATTCGGGATCGAGCCGCCTCGGGCTCGTCGCCAGAAAGGTCGGCAGCGCGTAGGTGGCGCCGTAGAAGAGGCCCTCATGGATCGCCCGGGCCCAGCGCGTCGCCAGCGGAGCGGACTTCAGCCCCAGCTGTGGACGTGACGGTTCATGCGTCGACGATGTCATGGGGCCCCCCGGCCGGTTGGGTTCATGCGCGGCCGCGCGCGCTCCTCGTGGGCTTCACCATGGCGTTCAGCCAGTTGGCGATTTCGGTTCTGCGGCGGCCGGTGTCGAGCATTTCGACATCCAGCCCATGGCGCCAGGCGACGGGGGTGTTCGCCGGGTCGGCATCGAGAGCGTCGAGGTCGGACCGCCAGCGGGAAAGGGCGTCCATATCCTCGAAGAAACCTTCGTCCACCAGCCGCGGGCCGATGGCGCCGCCGATCGCCGCGACCTCGGCCAGGGAGAACTCGGGGTGGTACTGCACGGCCCAGGCCACGGCCTCGCCGACGCGGATCTCGACCGCCTGCACCTCGCTCATGGCGTTGGAGGCGAGCAGCGTCGTGCCGGGCGCCATGGTCTCGACCTCGTCCTGATGGACGGCGGGCGCATCGAACACGATTGGCCGGCCAGACAGCATGGGATGGGCGCGTCCGGCGTCGTTGGGAACGATCTTGCGGGCAAATCCCATCTCGCGGCCCTTCGGGTTGCGCCGGACGACGCCCCCGGCTGCGGTGGTCAGCACCTGCAGGCCCCAGCAGGAGCCGAAGACCGGCGTTCCCGAGGCGAAGACCTGTCGGGCGAGGTCGATCTGCGAGCGGATCTCGGGGGTCATGTCGTAGATGTTCAGCGAAGAGCCGGTCAGCGCCACGCCGTCATAGCCCTCGAGGCCACCGGCATCCGGGAGGTTGGCGCCGGGATCTGCCGGGAAGCAGATGTCCACCACCGCCTCCGGAGTCAGCTCCTTCAGCACGTCCGCATAGGCCTGCGAGGGCGTCGCGCCGCGGCTCGCGGCGTGGCGGGAACGATCGGTGGCCGTGTTGCCTTCGACCACGAGAATGCGCAGGGACATGGAAAGCCTGGGTGTTGAGGCACCTGTGGGCCACAGATCGCACACAGAGAATTGCGAGAAAAGCCCGAAAATCATTGCCCTGGTCACGGAAACGCGGCATGAGGTGCGATCATCGCACACAAGCGGGGACTTCCTTGACCGATCCGGGCGGACCCTTCCGGCAGATCGACCGCGACCACATGCTGGGCCTGGAAAAGGGGCTGGCGGTCATCGCCTGTTTCGACGCCGCTCATGCGCGGCTGACCATCGCCGATGTCGCCCGCATGACCGGCCTGACGCGGGCGACGGCCCGGCGCTGCCTCATCACGCTCGTCCGCATCGGTTATGCCGAGACCGACGGACGCTTCTTCACGCTCACCCCGCGCGTCCTCAGGCTCGGCTATGCCTATCTGGCCTCGACGCCGCTGACGGCCATCCTGCAGAACGCGCTGGAGCGGCTCAGCGAGGAGATCGGCGAGAGCTCATCCGCCTCCATCCTCGACGGTCGCGAGATCGTCTATGTGGCGCGGGCGGCCACCAAGCGCATCATGTCCGTGGGCCTCGCCATCGGCGCCCGCCTGCCGGCCTATTGCACCTCGATGGGGCGCATCCTCCTCGCCGCCCTGCCGGAGGACGAGGCGCGCCGGCGCGTCGAGGCCTCCGACCGCAAGGCGCTGACCGCGCACACCGCGACAGGCGTCGAGGCGATCATGCAGCGGCTCGCCGCGGCCCGCGCCGAGGGCCATGCGGTCATCGACCAGGAGCTGGAGATCGGCCTCACCTCCATCGCCGTTCCGGTGATGGACCGCACCGGCCGCGTCCTCGCCGCGATCAACATCGGCACGCAGGCGGCCCGCTTCGCACCGGACCCCATTGCCAGGGAGTTTCTCCCAAGGTTGAAGGCGGTCCAGGCCGATCTCGCGCGCATCCTGTGAGGCCGCGCCTCGGCGGTTCCGCTCCACGCGGCCGGTTCCGGGCGCCAAAGCTTGTGGGCGGGCACCTTCCCGCGGTTGAAATCACCGGCCCCACCTGCGAGCGTCGCCGCCGATGCTCGATGCCCAGAAGCCACAGCCTGCCGTGACACCGCCCACCGACGCGGACAGCCGCGTCACGCCGCTGATGGAGCAGTACATCGAGATCAAGACCGCCAATCCGGACTCGCTCCTGTTCTACCGGATGGGCGATTTCTACGAGCTGTTCTTCGACGACGCGGTGCAGGCGTCGCGCGCCCTCGGCATCGCCCTCACCAAGCGGGGAAAGCATCTCGGCGAGGATATCCCCATGGCCGGCGTGCCGGTCCACGCCGCGGACGACTACCTCCAGCGGCTGATCCAGCTCGGTTTCAAGGTCGCCGTCTGCGAACAGGTGGAGGACCCGGCGGAAGCGAAGAAGCGCGGATCGAAGTCGGTCGTGAAGCGCGACGTCGTCCGGCTCGTGACGCCGGGCACTCTCACCGAGGATTCGCTGCTCGAGGCCCGCCGCAGCAACTTCCTCCTGGCGGTCGCGCGGGCGAAGACCTCCTCCGTCGGCCCCGGCGACGCCTTCGGGCTGGCCTGGGTCGATATCTCGACGGGAGAGTTCCGCGTCGCCGAGACCGATGCCGTTCGCCTTGCGGCCGATATCGCCCGCGTCGACCCGCGCGAGATCGTCGTTTCCGACGCCCTCTATGCGGACGGGCAGCTGGCCGAGCTCTGGCGGACCTTCAAGGCGGTGTCGCCGACACCGCGCGACGTCTTCGACGGCGGCAGCGCCGAACGCCGCCTCACCGGCTATTTCGGCGTCGGGACGCTGGACGGCTTCGGCGCCTTCTCGCGCATCGAACTCACCGCGGCCGCTGCGGTCACGACCTATGTCGAGCGCACTCAGATCGCCACCCGGGCGCCCCTGTCGCCACCCATCCATGAGCCGGCCGGCGCGTCGATGCTGATCGACGCCGCCACCCGCGCCAATCTCGAACTGGTGCGGACCCTCGGTGGCGAACGGCAGGGCTCGCTTCTCGCCGCCATCGACCGCACGGTGACGGCGGCCGGTGCGCGCCTGCTGGCGGCCCGCCTTGCCAGCCCCCTGACCGATCCGGCGGCGGTGGCGGTCAGGCTCGACGCCGTGCAGGCCCTCGTCGAGGCGCCGATGCTCCGCACCGAGATTCGCGCGCGGCTCCAGGATGCGCCCGACATGGCGCGGGCGCTGACCCGCCTCGCCATGGATCGCGGCGGCCCGCGCGACCTGGCGGCGATCGGGCAGGGACTGGTCGCCGCGGCCAGCCTTGCCGCCATGATCGCCGACCTCGGTGCCGGAGAACTGGCCGATGCCGTCGCCGGCCTGTCCCGCCTCGATGGAGCCCTGCCTTCCCATCTTGCTGCCGCGCTTGCCGACGACCTGCCCCTGATGAAGCGCGACGGTGGCTTCGTCCGCCCGGGCTTCCTCGACAGCCTCGACGAGACGCGGGCGCTGCGCGACGAGAGCCGGCGCGTCATCGCCTCGCTGCAGACCCGCTACGCGGAGGACACCGGCATCCGCTCCCTGAAGGTCAAGCACAACAACGTGCTGGGCTATTTCGTCGAGGTGGCCCAGCAGCACGGCGAGACCTTCCTGAAGGCGCCGCTGAACGAGACCTTCATCCACCGCCAGACCATGGCCGGCGCCATGCGCTTCTCCACCACCGAGCTCGGCCAGCTCGAGGCGAAGATTGCCGGCGCCGCCGACCGGGCGCTCGGCCTCGAGCTCGAGGTCTTTGCCGATCTCACGCGTCGGGTGCTGGGGCGGGCGGAGGACATCCGGGCCGCCGCCCATGCGCTCGCCGTGCTGGATGTCGCCGCCTCCAACGCGACCCTCGCGGCGGAGGAGGCCTATTGCCGCCCGCTGGTCGACACCTCGCTGGCCTTCGCCATCCGCCAGGCGCGGCACCCGGTCGTGGAACAGGCGATCCGTGGCCGCGCGCCCTTCGTCGCCAACGATTGCGACCTCTCGGGCTCGGATACCAGGGGCGACGATCCCCGCGGCCGCATCTGGCTCGTCACCGGTCCCAACATGGCGGGCAAGTCGACCTTCCTGCGACAGAATGCGCTCGTCGCCGTCCTCGCCCAGATGGGGAGTTTCGTCCCGGCCGCAGCCGCCCATATCGGCATCGTCGACAGGCTCTTCTCGCGGGTCGGCGCAGCGGACGACCTCGCCCGCGGCCGCTCGACCTTCATGGTCGAGATGGTCGAGACCGCGGCGATCCTCAACCAGTCGGGACCGCGGGCCCTGGTGATCCTCGACGAGATCGGCCGCGGCACCGCGACCTTCGACGGCCTGTCCATCGCCTGGGCGGCGGTGGAGCACCTGCATGAGACCAACCGCTGCCGGGCCCTCTTCGCCACGCATTTCCACGAGCTGACCGTCCTGTCGCGGCGGCTGGACCGGCTCCACAACGCCACGATGCGGGTGAAGGAGTGGCGCGGCGACGTCATCTTCCTGCACGAGGTGACGGAAGGGGCCGCCGATCGCTCCTATGGCATCCAGGTCGCGAAGCTCGCCGGCCTCCCCGCAACGGTCGTCGAGCGGGCGAAGCAGGTGCTGGCCGAGCTGGAGGCGACCGACCGCTCGGCGCCGACCCGCCGGATGGTCGATGATCTGCCGCTCTTCGCCGTGGCGCCCCGCCCGGTCGCGGCGCCTGCCCCGGATCCGGTGCTGGATCTCCTCGACGGCATGGACCCCGACGACATGACGCCGCGCGAGGCGCATGAGGCGCTCTATGCGCTGAAGGCGAGCCGTATCAGGAAGCCCTGACGCGGTTCAGCATCAGGAGCAGCGCCGACCAGCAGAGCGGAATGGCAAGGCCCAGCGCCATGCCGGTCCACACCCGTCCCTCGAGCGCGAAGAGGTGCATCACCAGGAGATAGCCGGTGAAGCCGAAGATCATCGTCATGCCGTTAATGAAGGCGGCAGCCACCGCCGGCCCGCCGAGGCGGCGGTGCATCAGCAGGATGAAGCTCGAAAAGCTCGCCGGGAACAGCGCCGCGATGCCGGTCGCGGCGGGTCCCACCCGCTCGGACACCAGGATCACGCCGACAACGACGGAGACGACGATCAGGGCCCTGAGCGGCACGTCATACCACTGCCGGCGCATGGGCGGCGGTCTGTCGCCGCGCCGCCAGTTCCATGTCAGCGCCCCGGCGGCGAGGAAGACGGCGAGGTTCAGGACGAGGGCCGGACCGATGGTCCAGTCGAAGGCTTTCACCGCGAGAACGGCGGCAAGCCAGGCCGCGAGCATGCCGGCATAGGCTGGCACGAGGCTCGCTCCGCGGCGGGCGAGGAAGGCATAGGCGAGAGCTGCCGGCACGATGGCGACGTTGCCGGCGAGGCTCGACAGTGCCGCCTGCGCGATGAAGGCCGCATCATGGTCGAGGGCGAGGAGCACATAGGCCGGCCCGGTCGAGACGGGCAGCGCCAGCACCAGCGCGGCGATGAACGGCCGCGTGCGCTCCGCCACGAGCGAGGCGACGACGACGATGATCGCCGTGGTCAGGGCCTTGAGGATGAGGGAGAGGATGAACACGGGTGCGGGTGCCGGCCAGAAGGGATCCGAGGCTCTACCCGTTTCGCGGCCTCGCAGGCAGCCGGTTCAGTGCAGGACGCGCCCGCCATTGGCGTGCATCTCGGCGACGAGTGCGGCAACGCCCTCCAGATGCGGGTTGACAGCGAGCGCCGCCTCGAAGGCGATGAGGGCCTCGGTCTCACGGCCGTGCTTGAGGCAGATCTGCGCGAAGCCCGACAGCGCGCCGAAATGCCGCGGCTCGCGGGTGAGCGTTTCCATGACATCGCGCACCGCCCGGGCATCGTCGCCGCGAATGAAATGCAACGTCGCACGCTTGTTCCAGGCCTCTGACCATTCGGGGCGGGCGTCGACAAGGGCATCGAGCACCAGCTGGGCGACGTCATGGTCCTTCAGCGCGATGGCGTTGATCGCCTGCTCCATCGCCTCGTCGGCGTAGTCATCCTCGTGGTTCGTCCAGACCGCCCAGATCAGGTCCTGCAGCTCATAGGCAGGCTGGTGCGGCCGGAACCGGGCGAGATCGCGAAAGAGCGCGTCGAGCCGCTTCGGCTGGCCGGCGGCCGGCTTCATGGCATCGAGCCTCAGCACCAGCTGGAGGCATTCGTCGAAGGCGATCCTCTCGGACACGGAAACTCCATGGACCCAGACCGGACAGGGTGGCCGACAGCTTACCCCTGCCGCGGAGATCAGCAAGCTGTGAGAGCGTCGCCGCCAATTGCGGCGGATCAGTGCCCGTCGGTTCAGGCGGCGTGGGTCGTCGGCGACTGCGCCAGCAGCACCCGCAGCGTCGCTTCGTCGCGTGCCGCTCTCAGCTTCTGCGCATTGGCAGGATCGCGGGTGAGACGCGCGATGCGCGACAGGGCCTTGAGGTGGTCGGCCCCGGCGCCCTCGGGCGCCAGCAGGGCGAAGACCAGGTCGACGGGCTGCCCGTCGATCGAATCGAAATCCACCGGTCGCTCAAGCCGGGCGAAGAGCCCGACGACGCGCTGCAGCTTCGGCAGCTTGCCGTGGGGGATGGCGATGCCGCTGCCGGCGCCGGTCGAGCCGAGATTCTCGCGCTCGACGAGGGTGTTGAAGATCTCTTCGGCGGGCCGGCCGGTGAGAACGCTGGCGCGGGCCGCGATCTCCTGGAGCAGATGCTTCTTCGATTCGGCCCGCAGGGCGGGGATGATCGCGCCTTCGGCAATGATGTCTGGAAGCGGCATGGGGCTTGGCTTCTCGAAATAGTGCGGGCCGATTCGTCAGGTCCGCCATTAATCGCCATGCAATGACGGTGCCATGACGGGCTCAGGCGGAACCGTTCGGCACCGAGGGCGGGTCGATCCAGCCCACATGGCCGTCGGCGCGCCTGTAGACCACATTCACCCGGCCGTGAACAGCATGGAGGAAGACCAGCGCGGAAGCGCCCGTTACATCCAGGTCCAGCACGGCATCGGCGACCGTCATCCGCTTCAGCGAGGTGGTCTGCTCGGCGATGATGACCGGCTCGAAGCCGCCCTCCGCTTCCTCGCCGGCCGTTTCCCTCGGCGCCTCGATGACCACGTAGGGCGTTTCGATGCCGACCGGCTGGGAAGGGTGGCCCGCCTTGTCCTTCAGCCGCCGCGCATAGCGGCGCAGGCGCTTCTCGATCCGTTCCACGCCGAGGTCGCAGGCGACATAGGCGTCGGCAGCGAAGGCCTCCGCCTGAAGCGTCGTTCCTGTGGGAAGGTGCAGGGCGGCGACGGTGCGGAAGCCATGAGCCTCCTTCTCGACGGTCACATGACCGGAAACACGGCCGTCCAGATATCGCTGCGATGCCTCTCCGACTCGTCCTGCGATCCGTTCACGCAACGCCTCGCCAATGTCGAGGTTCTTGCCGGAAATCCGCAGAGCCATGGGGCTCCTCCGATGTTCTGTTCGTGCTCAGCGCCGCCGGACGGCGGCGCCCCGAAGCCTTCTTCTTATGCTTCTGGGGTAAGGACTGCATCGGGACAAGTCAATGCGACCGCCTGCCCGTCCCATGCTGCACTTGCGTCGGAAACTGATGTCGGGCACCGCTTTGGGACAGGGATACCGCTTCTGGCCCGTTCCGACGAAAGTGCCGCCCGATGACACGCGACAGGGAGCTTTTCGACAGGTCGCCCGGAAACAGGTTCGCGCTGCCGTCATGGCTGGATCGCGCGCTGTCGTGGGGCGTCGTCACGACCGATGAGGAGGTGGCCCGCCGCCAGAGGCTGACCAACGTCGCCAACTTCTCCGCCATGGCCAATGCCGGGTCGCACCTGGTGTCGAACGCCCTCCATGATCTCGAAGGCATGATGCTGATCCATGCCTACAACGCGTTGATGGTGCTGGCCGAGCTGTTCATTCCGCGCCTGCATCGTCGCGGTGCCAATGCCGGCGCCATCGCGCTCCTGACCCTCATCACCCTCGGCAACTTCTTCGTCGCGGTCATGCTCGGGCGCGACAGCAGCCTGCAGGTCTATTTCACCCTCATGCCCGCCGGCATCATGCTGCTGGTCGGCGTCGAGAACCGGCGGGTCTGGCTCCCCTTCGTCGTCGCCGCCGCCGCAGCGCTTCTCGCCACGCTCTACCTCTTCCCGCCGGAGGGCTTCGTGGTGCGGGGCGACATGGTCATCCGCCAGAACCTCGCCAACCACGCGATGATCAACGCCATGCTCGTCAACGGCGTGCTGATCTTCTACGCCCTGACCCTGCTGCGCCGCGCTCAGGCCGACCTGCAGACGGCGCTCGGCCGATCCGACTCGCTCCTCTCCATCCTCATGCCGGCGCCGATCGCGGCTCGCCTGAAGCAGGAGCCGGAGCGGCCGATCGCCGACCGCCTCGAGGATGTCACCATCCTCTTCGCCGATCTCGTCGGCTTCAGCGAGGCCGCCCACGACCAGCCGCCCGAGGAGGTCGTCGCCTGGCTGGACGCGCTGGTGCGCGCCTGGGACGAGGCCTGCGAGGCGGAGGGGATCGAAAAGATCAAGACGATCGGCGACAGCTACATGGCGGCGTCCGGCATTGGCGAGCGGCGCGGCGATGATCCGGCCCGCATGGGGCGCTTCGCCCTCGCCATGATCGACCGGCTGGGCCGGCACGCGCCGCTCGGCGGCCGCCGCCTGTCGCTCCGCATCGGCATCCATCGCGGCTCGGCGACGGCAGGCGTCATCGGCCGCTCGCGGATGGGCTACGACCTCTGGGGCGACGCGGTGAACACGGCCTCGCGCATGGAATCGACCGGCAGTCCCGGCCGCATCCACGTCAGCGATGCCTTCCGCCAGGCTGCGGGCGCGGCCTTTGCCTTCGAGGAGCGCGGCATCATCGAGATCAAGGGCATCGGCCCGATGCGGACCTGGTACCTGCTGCCGCCGGCGGCGTGAAGCGCTATCCGGCGGCCTGTTCGATGGCGGCCGGGCGCTCGATGCAGTAGTAGCCCGCCAGCCGGCTGACATCGCCCTTGCGCAGCCAGTCATTGAGGACGCGGCTCGCGGTCTCGCGCGAGACGCCGGCCATGGCGGCGATGTCGCTCTGGCTGAGCCGCACCTTGATGAGGGTCCGTCCGGGTCCGACGGGCTGGCCGAAGCCCTCGGCCAGCGCCACGAGCGCCACGGCCACCCGGCCCTTCACAGGCATGAAGTTGGAGCTGGCGAGCGCGAGATTGGTGTCTCGCAGGCGTCCGGCGAGGAGCGTCGCCACCATCCGCATGCTCGCGATGTCGCCCGCCACGAGTTCGTCGAAGGCGGCCCGCGATATGAAGCGGAGCCGCGACGCCTTCAGCGCGGTCACGGTCGCCGAACGCGGCCGGCTGTCGATGAGAGACAGTTCGCCGACCACGGTGCCCGGACGCAGGATCGCGAGGATGCGATTGATGCCGGAATCGGAGGCCATCTCCACCTTCAGGATGCCCTCGTCGATCATGTAGCAACCGTCGCCGGGATCGCCTGCCAGGAACAGCGTCTGGTCCGCAGAAAGCTTCATCGGCGTGGCGCGGGCGACGAGCCGCGCCGTGACGTCGGCTGGCAGGTCCGAGAAGAACTCCGGTCGTCGCGGCATCGTGGAGGACATGGCCGGAAGGCTACAGCGCCCGTCGCCCTTGGCAAGCACGGACGCGCGAAAGGGGCGGTCGGATGACCGCCCCCTCGCTGCATGGCCCATCGTCAGTCGCAGACCTGGACGCGGCGATAGATGCCGTAGACGGGATCGAACTGGCGGACCCAGCCGCAGGCGGCGATCGGTGCTCCGACGGCGACGCCGTAGCCAATGTAGCGGTGGCCCCAGTGACGATGGCCATGGTGCCAGGGGCGGTGGAACCCGCCGTGGCGATGGAACCCGCCGTGACGGAAGCCGCCATGGAATCCGCCGCGGAACCCGCCCATGCCGCCGCGGAACCCGCCGCCGCCTCCGCCGTGGAAGCCGCCGCCGCCCCGGCCGCCGCGGGCCTCGGCCTCGGTCATGGTGAAGCCGACCGTGCCGACGATGGCGAGGGCTGCGGCGGCGAGGATCGTGGTGCGCATGCTGGTCATGAAACTCTCCTGTTGGGTTAGGCCGAAGCCCGATCGCTTTCGGTGATCGGACAGTCGCAGGAGAGAGGGGCGGGGGATGTGATGGCCGTCACGCTTCGGACGATTGCCGCCGGGCTCAGCGGTCCGGCACGAAGGGGGTGCCGAGGGCGGCCGGGGCCTGGGCGTTGCCGCGCTGTCTCCAGCTGATGACGACGAGGACGAGGATGGTGGCGATGTAGGGCAGGGCCGACATGGCCTGGCTCGGGATGCCCCAGCCGCGCGCCTGAGCATGCAGCTGAAGGACAGTCACCCCGCCGAAGAGATAGGCGCCGATGACCGCCCGCAGCGGCAGCCACGAGGCGAAGACGACGATGGCGAGTGCGATCCATCCGCGCCCTGCCGTCATGCCCGGCGACCAGAAGGGCGTATAGGCGAGCGACAGATAGGCGCCCGCAAGGCCGGCGCAGCCGCCGCCGAACAGCACGGCGAGAAAGCGGATCCTGAGGACCGGGTAGCCAAGGGCATGGGCCGAGGTGTGGCTTTCGCCGACGGCCCGCAGCACGAGGCCGGCGCGGCTTCTCCACAGGAACCACCAGACCCCGACCGTCAGCAGTACCGAGGCATAGACGATGGGGTCCTGGGCAAAGAGGATCTTGCCGACCACCGGCAGGTCCGAAAGCCAGGGCACCACGATCTTCGCCAAAGGGTCGCGCCGGGCGCCGACGAAGTCGCGGCCGATGAGGCCTGAGACGCCGATGCCGAGGATGGTGAGGGCGAGCCCTGTCGCCACCTGGTTGGCGGCGAGGCCGAGCGCCAGCGCGGCGAAGACCGCCGCGAGGATCATGCCCGCGGCAATGCCGGCGAGGACCCCGACGAGCGTCGAGCCGGAGAGGACCGCGGCGGCGAAGCCGGTGGCGGCACCGACGATCATCATGCCCTCGACGCCGAGGTTGAGGACACCGGAGCGCTCGACGACGAGCTCGCCGAGCGCGGCGATGAGCAGCGGCGTCGCGGCGGTGATGATGGTGAGGAGGATCGCCTCGGTCATGCCCATCAGGCGGCCCTCGCGGACGGGATGAGGCGCAGGCGATAGAGCAGGAAGGTATCGCAGCCGAGCACGAAGAACAGCAGCAGGCCCTGGAACACGCGGGTGACGTCGAGGGGGATGCGCATGGCGATCTGGGCATTCTCGCCGCCGATGAAGGTGAGCGCGAGGAACAGCGCGGCGATCAGCGCGCCGATGGGGTTCAGCCGGCCGAGGAAGGCGACGATGATGGCGGTGAAACCGTAGCCCGGCGAGATCGACGGCTGCAGCTGGCCGACCGGCCCCGCCACCTCGATCACCCCGGCAAGTCCGGCAAGGCCTCCCGAGACGGCAAAGACGAAGAGCGTGGTCCTCGCCGGATCGAAGCCGGCGAAGCGCGCGGCGCGCGGCGCCTCGCCCACGAGGCGGATTTCGAAGCCCTTGAGGGTCCGCCCCATCATCACGGCGGCCACGAGGGCGATGATCACCGCCAGGGCGAAGCCGAGATGCATCCGGCCGGCCTCGAAAAGAAGAGGCATGGTGGCTTCCGGCTCGAAATTCACCGACTGCGGGAAGTTGAAGCCCTTGGGATCGCGCCAGCGGCCGCGCACCAGGTAGTCGAGGGCGAGTTCCGCCACATAGACCAGCATCAGGCTCGTCAGGATCTCGTTGACGCCGAGCCGCGCCTTGAGCAGCGCCGGGATCATCGCCCAGAGCATGCCGCCGACGATGCCGAGGACGAGCATCAGGGCGATGACCCAGGGGCCGTCCGGCTGGCCGTGGGTGGCGAGCGCCAGCCAGGAGCCGAAGATGGCGCCCATGACGAGTTGTCCCTCGGCGCCGATGTTCCAGTTGTTCGAGCGGTAGCAGAGCGTCAGGCCGACCGAGATGAGGATCAGCGGGGTCGCCTTCACGGCGAGTTCCTGCAGCGCCCAGCCGTCGCTCAAGGGGTCGATGAAGAACACCTTCAGCGCGGCGAGCGGATTCTTGCCGAGCAGGGCGAAGAGGATGGCGCCGGCGACGAGTGTGAGAGCGACCGCCGCCAGCGGCGAGGCGAAGGTCAGCCAGGCGGGGCGGTCATCGCGGCGTTCGAGGATGAGCCTCATGCGGCGACCCCGTGGATGCCGCCCATCATCAGGCCGACGGTTTCGCGGTCGAGCTCGCGGGTCGGCCTTGCCTCGCTGAGCCGGCCCCCGGAGATGACTGCCAGCCGGTCGGTCAGCGCGAAGAGCTCGTCGAGATCCTGGCTGATGACGAGCACCGCTGCTCCCCGGGCGGCAAGATCGACCAGCGCCTGGCGGATGGTCGATGCCGCAGCCGCATCGACGCCCCAGGTCGGCTGGGCCACCACCAGGAGCGCGGGCTCGCGCAGGATCTCGCGGCCGACGACGAATTTCTGCAGGTTGCCGCCGGAGAGTGCCCGTGCCTCGGGATTGGCGCCGCTCATGCGGACGTCGAAGGCCTTCACGACGCGGTCGACCCAGGCCGTCACCGCAGGTCGGTCGATCAGCCCGCGGGCGAGGAAGCCGGAGGTCGCATGGCCGGACAGCAGCGCGTTCTCCGTCAGGGTGAAGCGCGGCGCGCAGGCGTGGCCGAGCCGCTCCTCCGGCACGAAGGCGGCGCCCAGGCGACGGCGGGCGGTGATGCCGAGCGCGCCGACCGGCCGGCCGTCCAGAGTCATGGTTCCGGGAGGGCTCGATGTCTCGCCGGACAGGGCGGCGAAGAACTCGTCCTGGCCGTTGCCGGCGATCCCCGCGATGCCGACGATCTCGCCGGTGCGGACGGTCAGCGCGATATCCGTCAGGCTTGTGCCGTGGGTATCGGGCGAGGCGAGCGACAGGCCGGTCACCACCAGCCGGTCGGCGCCGGCCGTGTGGGCGGCGGCACGGACCTCCGTCACCTCGGTGCCGACCATCAGGCGGGCAAGGCTCGCCGCCGTCTCGTCACGCGGCACAGCGGTCGCCACCACCTTGCCCATGCGCAGGATGGTGGCGCGGTCGCAGAGCCGGCGCACCTCGTCCAGCTTGTGCGAGATGTAGAGGATGCTGCGGCCCTCCGCCTTCAGCGTCTGGAGCGTCACGAAGAGCTGGTCCGCCTCCTGCGGGGTCAGCACCGAGGTCGGCTCGTCGAGGATCAGCAGCTTCGGGTTCTGCAGCAGGGCCCGGACGATCTCGACGCGCTGCCGCTCGCCCACCGACAGGCGCCAGACCTCGCGGCGCGGATCGAGCGGCAGTCCGTAGGCGCGAGACAGCCGCGCCACCTCCGCCTCGATGGTCGCCATGGGCGTGCCCGGTGGCAGCGACAGCGCGACGTTCTCGGCGACGGTCAGCGCCTCGAACAGCGAGAAGTGCTGGAACACCATGCCGATGCCCAGTTTTCGGGCCTCCGCCGGGCTGGCGATGGTGACGGCAGCGCCCTGCCAGGCGATGCGGCCTTCCGAGGGCTGCATCAAGCCGTAGAGGATCTTGACGAGGGTGGACTTGCCGGCCCCGTTCTCGCCCAGCAGGGCGTGGATCTCGGCGGTCGCCACCGTGAGGTCGACATGGTCGTTGGCGACGAGCGCCCCGAAACGCCTGACGACACCGGTGGCCTCCAGCAGCGGCGGCATCAATAGGCGACCTTGTCGGGCATCGCCGTCCATTCGAGGAAGACGCCGCGCGCCTCGGCCGAAGGCCGGTGCTCCATCCGGGCCATGGTGATGGCCGGCGCCCGCTTCATCTCCTCGTAGAAGGGCGCGTCGTCGAAGCCGATGGCCGCCGCGTCCTCGCGGGTATTGGCATAGACGATGCGGTCGACGCGCGCCCAGAGCGCGGAGGCAAGGCACATGGGGCAGGGCTCGCAACTGGAATAGAGCGTCGCGCCTCTGAGGTCGAAGCGGTTCAGCGCCGTGCAGGCGCGGCGGATGGCGACCACCTCGGCATGGGCGGTCGGATCGTTGGT
>VFQR01001392.1_pt1 | contig 18827 bp, 15 predicted proteins | sample 3512321 | NCBI WGS metagenome assembly VFQR01 (sample SAMN10412374, study PRJNA504923) | tailings metagenome | isolation source: Relicate 3 Philex TSF1 revegetated site | place: Philippines: Tuba, Benguet | collected 2017-08-29
GGTGCAGCCGATCGGTGTCGGCTCGAACCTCTTGGTGCGCGACGGCGGCATCGAAGGTGTCGTTATCCGCCTCGGCCGTGGCTTCAACGAAACTTCGGTCGATGGAAACCGGCTCACCACCGGCACAGCCGTTCCCGACATTCGCGTCGCGGAAGCCGCGGCGAGGGAAGGACTTGCGGGACTGGCTTTCTATCGCGGCGTGCCGGGTGCGATCGGCGGAGCACTCCGCATGAATGCGGGCGCCTACCAGCGCGAGACCAAGGATACGCTGGTGCAAGCACGCGCGCTCGATCGCAAAGGCAATCTGCGCGTGATGAAAAACGCCGATTTCGGGTTTTCCTATCGTCATTCTTCCGCGCCGAAGGATTTGATCTACACGCAGGCGGTGTTCGAAGGCACGCCGGGCGATCCGGCGGCGATCAAGGCCGAGATGGAACAGATCACCGAGAAGCGGGAAGCCTCGCAGCCGGTGAAAAGCCGTACCGGCGGCTCCACGTTCAAGAATCCGGACGGCCACAAGGCATGGCAACTGATCGATGCCGCCGGTTGCCGCGGTCTTGTGATCGGCGACGCGCAGGTTTCGGAACTGCACTGCAATTTTCTGATCAACCGCGGCAACGCCACCGCCGCCGACATCGAGAATCTCGGCGAGGAAGTGCGCCGCCGCGTGCAGGAAAATTCCGGCGTGCAGCTTGAATGGGAAATCGTGCGGCTTGGAGCGAAGGCATGACCAAACACGTCGCGGTGCTGATGGGCGGCTGGTCGGCGGAGCGGGATGTATCGCTGCGGTCCGGCAAGGCGTGCAGCGATGCGCTCGAACAGCAGGGCTACAAGGTCACGCGCGTGGACGTGCAGCGCGACGTCGCCGAAGTGCTCGCCAGGCTGAAGCCGGATGTCGCCTTCAACGTGCTGCACGGACGGCCGGGCGAGGACGGCACCATTCAGGGCATCCTCGAAATTCTCCGCATCCCTTACACCCACTCCGGCGTGATGGCGTCGGCGGTCGCGATGGACAAGGCGGTGGCGAAAACCGTCATGGCCGCCGTCGGTGTGCCGGTCGCCGAGGGTCGCGTCGTCACCCGCGCCGAAGCCGCGAAGGGTCACGTTTTGAAGCCGCCCTATGTCCTGAAGCCGGTGGCGGAGGGTTCGTCGGTCGGGGTGTTCATCGTGACCGAGCAGCACCAGCACCCTCCGCAGGAACTGAACCGGCCCGACTGGCCCCACGGAGAGCAACTGCTGGCGGAGCGTTATATCCCCGGTATGGAGCTTACCTGCGCGGTGATGGGGGCCGAGGCGCTGGGGGTTATCGAGATCGAGGCGGCCACGAAATTCTACGATTACGAGGCAAAATACGCCCCCGGAGGCTCCCGCCACATTCTCCCGGCGAGAATTAAACCAAATATTTACCAACAGGTGCGGAATCTGGCCCTGACGGCGCATCAGGCGCTTGGTTGCCGGGGAGTTACCCGGGCGGATTTCCGATTTGATAACCGCCCGGACGGTTCGGGAGACCTCATCTGCCTCGAGGTCAACACCCAACCCGGCATGACCGAGACCTCACTGGTGCCCGAGCTCGCGGAATACGCGGGTCGTTCGTTTGGGGACCTGGTGAAATGGATCGTGGAGGACGCTTCACTCGACCGATAGACCCGCGGCATACGCCGCAGGGCACGGATGAGTTCGCGCGTCCCTCTCGTTTCTCCCTCAACTTTCGCCGCGCGATGGCGCGGTACTCCGACGCCAGAATTCGCACGCTGCAATTCGCGCTCGCGGCCGTTGTCATTCTCGGTGCGGGGGCGTTCGGTGCGATCCGCGGCAATCATGTGCCGCAAGTCGCCGCATCCATCCACGAAGCGGGCAACGCGCTCGCGCGCACCGCGGGCTTCAATGTCGTCCGCGTCGAGGCGCGCGGCCTCAAGACGCTCACTTACGACGAAATTCTGTTCCAGTCGGGCCTGACGCCCGGCTCGACGCTGCTGCTCGTGGACGCGGTCTATACGCGCGAACTCCTGAAGCGTCATCCGCGCATCGCCGAAGCGAATGTCCGCAAGTTCTATCCGGACCGGCTCGAAATCGAGATCGAGGAGCGCGATGCCTTCGCGCGCTGGCAGCGCGACGGAAAAATCCAGTTGATCGCGAAAGACGGCACCGTGCTCGGCCCGTCGGTCGATCCCAACATGATGACCCTGCCGCTCGTGGTCGGGAAGGGCGCCGAGAAGCGCGCCACCGCATTCTTCGAACTGCTCGAACATTTCCCGTCGATCAAGGCGGAGACGCGCGCCGGTGTCCTGATCGCCGAGCGCCGCTGGAACATCCGCCTGAAGAACGGCATCGACGTGCGCCTGCCGGAAGAGGACGCAGCACAGGCGCTCGTCCGGCTCGTGGCGCTCGACAAGGAAAAGAAGATCCTCACGCGCGATGTGGGTGTCATCGACCTGCGCGCGCCGGATCGTGTTTCCGTCACTCTCTCCGACGAAGCCGCCGAAGCCCGCGTGAAGGCACGGCCCGCGCCGAAGAAGAAGGGGGCCGACACATGAGCCTTCTTTCCTTCGGCCTCGCGCCGCGCATGAAGCCCGCCGACCGGAAACGCACCACGGTCGTTGCGGCACTTGATATCGGCACCAGCAAGATCGCCTGCCTGATCGGCCGCCTGAAGCCGCTCGGCGCGGGTTCGGTCCTGCGCGGCCGCTCGCATACGGTCGAACTGATCGGCTTTGGCCAGACCCGCGCGCGCGGCATCAAGGCCGGTGCCATCGTGGACATGAACAAGGCCGAGGAAGCGATCCGTCTCGCGGTGGATGCAGCCGAACGTTCCGCGAAGGTTGAGATCGGCTCGGTGGTGCTGGCCATTTCCGGCGGGCGTCTGGGGAGCGAATCCTTTGCGGCGTCTGCGCGCCTGCTCGGTCCTTCGGTCGAGGAAAACGATGTCAGCCGCGTGCTCGACGCCGCTTCGCTGCATTCCGTTCGCGATGGCCGCGGTGTGCTGCATTCGCTGCCGACCACTTTCGCGCTCGATCAGGTGAACGGCATCCGCGAACCACGCGGCATGCTGGGCGATGTGCTCTCCGCCGATCTTCATGTGATTACCGCCGATCTTCCCGCACTCAAGAATCTCGTGCTCTGCGTCGAACGCTGCCACCTCGCGGTCGACGGCCTGATCGCGGCACCCTATGCGGCGGGCCTTGCGGTGCTTGCTGCCGACGAAATGGAAATCGGCTCGACCCTGATCGACTTCGGCATGGGTACGACGACCACTGCCGTGTTCGCGCAGGGCGAATGCATGCATGTGGACGGCATCGCGCTTGGCGGCGCGCAGGTGACGATGGACCTCGCGCGCGGCCTTTCCACGCGAGTGCAGGAAGCCGAGCGCGTGAAAACGCTGCACGCCAGTGCGCTGGTCGGCGCTTCCGACGAAACCGAACTGGTGACTGTGCCTGCCATTGATGGCGGCGAGAGCGATGCGCCGAACGCCGTGAGCCGCGCGCAGATCGTCCGCATGGTGAAGCCGCGCGTCGAGGAAATCCTCGAAATGATCCGCGACCGCCTCAAGGCCGCAAACATGCTCTCTGCCGCCTCGCGCCGCATGGTGCTGACGGGCGGGGCCTCGCAACTCAACGGCCTCGCGGAAGTCGTGGCGCGCATCTTCAACACCGAAGTGCGCGTCGGCCGTCCGCTCGGCATGACGAATTTTTCCGAAACCGCGAAAAGCCCGGCCTTCGCTGTCGCCGCCGGGCTGCTCGCATACCCGCAATACGCCGGACGCGAACATTTCGAGCCGCGCCGGCGGCACAAAGGATCCGAAGCCAATTACCTCACGCGCGTGGGGGAGTGGATTCGGCAGAGCTTCTGAACCGACGAGAACAAGGAACCGCGCCTAGGCGCTGAAGGGCAACGACCATGACCATCAATCTGAAGACGCCGGACATTCGCGAACTGAAACCGCACATCGTTGTGTTCGGCGTGGGCGGTGCGGGTGGCAATGCCGTGAACAACATGATCACGGATGGACTGCAGGGCTGCGAATTCGTCGTCGCCAATACCGACGCGCAGGCGCTGACATCCTCCAAGTCCAAGCGCGTGATCCAGATGGGCATCGAAGCGACGCAGGGCCTGGGCGCCGGCGCGCATCCCGATGTCGGCCGCGCGGGTGCGGAGGAAGTGATCGACGAAATCCGCGATCACCTCGCGGGCGCGCATATGGCCTTCATCACCGCCGGTATGGGCGGCGGCACGGGTACGGGTGCGGCTCCGGTGATCGCGCGCGTGACGCGCGAACTCGGCATCCTCACCGTCGGTGTCGTCACCAAGCCCTTCCACTTCGAGGGTGCCCGCCGCATGCGGACCGCCGAAGAGGGCATCCGTGAGCTGACCCCGTTCCTCGACACGCTCATCGTGATCCCGAACCAGAATCTGTTCCGGGTTGCGAACGAGAAAACCAGCTTCGCCGACGCCTTCGCGATGGCGGACAAGGTGCTCTATTCGGGTGTCGCCTGCATCACCGACCTGATGGTGAAAGAGGGCCTCATCAACCTCGACTTCGCCGACGTGAACACCGTCATGCGCGGCATGGGCAAGGCGATGATGGGCACGGGCGAAGCGACCGGCGAAAAGCGCGCGCTCAATGCCGCCGAAGCCGCGATCGCCAATCCGTTGCTCGACGAATCCAACATGCGGGGCGCCAAGGGCCTCCTCATCTCGATCACCGGCGGCAAGAACCTCGGCCTCTACTAAGTCGACGAAGCCGCGACGCGCATCCGCGAAGAAGTCGATCCGGATGCGAACATCATTCTGGGCGCCACCTTCGATCCGGCGCTCGACGGCATCGTGCGCGTGTCGGTGGTTGCCACCGGCATCGAAAGCACCGCGAAGCCGGAAGTCATCCAGACCGCCAAGCGCTTCAGTGCGGCCGCAGTTGCCGGACGCATGGCGGTTGCCCGCGCGTTCGAACCGTCGCTGACCAAGCAGGCGCCGGTTGCCCACGCCGAGCCGGATCATTACGACGCGCCGCTCGCACCGGTTGCCGATGAAGTCACGATCCGTCCGCTCCCGCCGCGTCCGTCGTTCTTCGAGCCGATCGCCGATGAAGCACCGGCCGCGCACCACGAGGAGCCGATCCAGCCGTTCCTGCCGCCCCGGCCGGAACGCGCCGAAAAGCGCCTCCCGCGCATGCCGCGTATCGACGAATTGCCGATGCCGGGCCAGCGCCAGGTGCAGGCCGCCCGCGGCGAGATCGAGATGAACGACGAATCGATGGAGCAGAAGCGGATGACCCTGCTGGAGCGGCTCTCCAAGGTGGGTATCGGACGCCGCAGCGAGACCCCGCAGCCGCAGGCTCATGCCGAGCCGGAAGCCGAGCAGACCCATGAACCGGTCCGCCGCGCACCGGAACGCCCGCAGGATCAGGGCTCCGAATATGCCCGCCGTCCGGCCGGCCGTGGACCGGGAATGGATACCCACGGACGTTCCGCGGCACCCCAGCCGGACAGCGATGAATTGGAAATCCCGGCGTTCTTGCGCCGCCAGGCCTAAAAACGAGGCGGATATCCACAGGAACCAAAAAACAGGCGCCCGGCGGTCCCGCCGGGCGCTTTTCGTTTGTTACAGCGGTATCGGAAAATGGCGAGAAACCGGCATAAACAGGCCGGATTCCGGTAACAAACGGTAAGAAACCGTGACTTGCGATGATCCCCCCCGCCAGTATCGTTTCGCTAACCAAAAGCCACCGGGCGAATCCGAGTGGCGGCGCTTGGACGGAGCGCAGGGGCGTAACGAAGGCAGGGGTCCAGAGGCGAAGGCAGTAGGCTCTGGATGGTGGGGATGAAGGCAGTTTTCCAAACAACTCTCGCACAGCGGGTCGACCTCATGGGCCGTGGCGTCCATGGCGGCGCTCCGGCGAGGGTGTCGCTGCTCCCCGCCGAGATCAACACCGGCATCGTCTTCGCGCTCGCCGGCACCAATGGCGCTCCGCGCCGCACCGTTTCCGCTTCCTCCAAGGCCGTCCGCAATACCGACTTCGCGACCGTTATCGGCGACAGCAAGGGCGCCATCTGCTCGACGGTTGAACATCTTCTTGCAGCCATCGTCGGCCTCGGCGTCGATAACGTCATCATCGAAGTCGAAGGCGGCGAGGTACCGATTTTCGACGGCTCCGCCGCTCCGTTCGTGGAAGCGATCAACAAAGCGGGCCTCGACACGCAGGCGGCTCCGCGCCGCTTCCTCAAGGTTCTGAAGCCGATCCGCGTCGAGAACGGCAGCTCGATGGGTGAGTTGCTCCCCTACGATGCCGGTTTCCGCATCGAAATCGAAATCGACTTTCCCCATGCTCTCATTGGCCGCCAGCGTTACGCGGCGACGCTCACCCGCAACGTGTTCGAGCGCGAACTGTCCCGCGCCCGCACCTTCGGCTTCATGAGCGATGTGGCGAAGCTCTGGAGTGCCGGCTACGCGCTCGGTGCCTCGCTCGACAACACGATCTGCATCGCCGACGACCGAATCCTGAACCCGGCCGGCCTGCGCTACGCCGACGAGTTCGTTCGGCACAAGGCGCTCGATGCGGTCGGCGACCTCGCCCTCGCGGGCCTGCCGATTCTTGGCCGTTACCACTCCGTCTGTGGCGGCCATAAGCTGAATGCCCAGGTTGTGGCGGCCCTGCAGGCCGACCGTTCCGCCTGGACCATCGTCGAGCCGAAGCGCCGCAAGGTGCGGGGCCATGCCGATCTGCCGGCCCCCGTTGCGGTTCCCGCCTACAGCGCGGACCGCTCTTAACCACCGGTCACAATCGCGTCCTATTCAAAAGTTACGCCGCTGGCGCGGGTAACGCCTTATTGGTACGAGTTTCAGTAGTCTGACGGCCTGCCGCGCTGTCCGGCACATCGGGGTGAAGAGGGTACATGCGTCGGCTGTTCGACCGTTCTGGCGGCGCCCCATCCGGCATCGGAAAGATGCTGGCCGTGGCGGCTTTGACGCTGACGCTCGCGGGCTGCGCCAACAACGACAAGAACTTCATCCTGCCCGACGAGCCTGCGGACAAGCTCTACAACGAAGGCCTGACGCTCCTGAACCGGCGTGACTTTTCCGACGCCGCCAAGAAGTTCGAGGAAGTCGATCGCCAGCACCCCTATTCGGAATGGGCGCGCAAGTCGCTGCTGATGTCCGCCTTCGCCTATTACGAAGAGGGCAAGCACGAGGAAACGATCACTGCCGCGCGCCGCTACGTGGCGCTGCATCCGGGAAGTTCGGATGCCGCCTACGCGCAGTATCTGATCGCATCGGCGCATTTCGATCGCATCACCGACATCACCCGCGACCAGGCCAACACGGAACGCGCGATGCGCGCGCTCGAGGAAGTGGTCCGCAAATATCCCGATACGGAATATGCCGACGGCTCGCGCCGCAAGCTTGAGGTCGCCCGCGACCAGCTCGCCGGCAAGGAAATGCTGATCGGCCGCTACTACATGGACAAGCGCAACTTCACCGGTGCCATCAACCGCTTCAAGGCGGTCGTCACGCAGTACCAGACCACGCGCCATGTCGAAGAGGCGCTGATGCGGCTTACCGAAGCCTATATGGCGCTCGGCATCGTGAACGAAGCGCAGACCGCGGCGGCCGTGCTCGGCCATAACTTCCCGTCGAGCTCCTGGTATCGCGACGCCTACAAGCTCGTCGAAAGCGGCGGCAATGCCCCGCAGGAAAACAAGGATAGCTGGATCAGCCGCGCCTTCGGGCAGCGTCCGGGTGCCACCGTCCGCACGACACCGCCGCCTGCGCGGCAGACACCTGTTGCCGCGGCCCGCACGCCGTCACCGGCACCGGCAGCACCTGCTCCGGCTCCGCAACCGGCTGCCGCTCCCGCGCCGGCACCGGAGCCGCAAGGACCGACCGTGATTGAAGCTCCGCGGGGACCCATTCCCGGTCATCCGCGGCCGGTGGACGAGGGCGCGCCGTCGTCCTGACCTGACCCGACCTAATTATTTCGCGCTGGCCACTCGCTGTGCTCGTCAGCGCGAAAGACTTGCGTTCCTGTTTTGTTCCTGTATTAGATTCGGGATGTCCGCAACCGACTCGGGCTCCCGATGCTGGCTCATCTCTCGATCCGCGACATCGTTCTGATCGACAGGCTCGATATCGATCTCGCGTCCGGCCTCACCGCACTCACCGGCGAGACGGGGGCTGGAAAATCCATCGTGCTCGACGCCTTCGCGCTGGCGCTTGGTTCGCGCGGTACCGGTTCGCTGGTGCGGGCGGGGGCCGAACAGGGACAGGTGATCGCGAGTTTCGACGTGAAGCCCGGTCATCCGGTGCGGGCCGTGCTTCGCAAGAACGGCCTCGACAGCGACGGCGAGCTTATCCTGCGCCGCGTGCAGCTTTCCGACGGCAAGACCAAATCCTTCGTCAACGACCAGCCGGTGACCGTGCAGGCGCTGCGCGAGATCGGCCGTGAACTCGTGGAGATCCACGGCCAGCACGACGAGCGCGCGCTGATCGATACGGCCACACACCGGACGCTGCTCGATGCTTTCGCCGGGCTTTCCGATCAGGCGCTGAGCGTGAACCGGCTCTGGAATTTGTGGCGCGTTGCGGAGCAGACCGTCGCCACCGAAAAACAAAGACTTCAGCGGGCGATGGCCGAAGCCGATTTCATCCGCCATGCGGTGAACGAACTCGCAGCACTTGCCCCGCAGCCCGGCGAGGAGCAATCGCTCGCCGACCGCCGCGCGCAATTGATGCGCGCTGAAAAAGCCGCCGACGATCTGCGCGACGCCCATGAGACGGTGGCGGGCACTGGCTCGCCGGTTCCTTCGCTGTCGGCGGCGTTGCGCAAGCTGGAGCGCCGCGTCGCGGACGCCGCCGATCTTGTCGGCGTGCCGGTGAAGGCGCTCGATCAGGCGCTGCAATCGCTTGAGGAAGCGCGCGCGGGGCTTGAGAGCGCACTGCTGATCGCCGATTTCGATCCGAAGGAACTGGAACGAAACGAGGAGCGGCTGTTTGGCTTGCGCGCCGCCGCGCGGAAATATGCATCGACCGTGGATGAGCTTCCGTCGGTCGCCGCGCGCTTCCGCGCCGATCTCGATTCGCTCGATCGCGGTGCCGAGAAGCTCGAAGCCTTGCAAAAGGCCGCTGCCGAAGCGGAAAAAAATTACCGCATGGAGGCAGAGCGGCTTTCGGCCGGACGCCGCAAGGCCGGCACATTGCTCGATGCCTCGGTGAACGCCGAACTGCCGCCGCTGAAGCTGGAGCGGGCGGAATTCCTCACCCAGATCGAAACGGAAATGTCGCAGCCGGGGCCGGACGGTTTTGATCGTGTCGAGTTTTGGGTGCGGACCAATCCGGGTGCGCGGCCGGGTCCGCTGATGAAAGTGGCTTCGGGCGGCGAACTTGCGCGCTTCCTGCTTGCTCTCAAGGTTGTGCTCGCGGACCGGGGTTCCGCGCCGACGCTGGTGTTCGATGAAATCGATACGGCGGTGGGCGGTGCCGTCTCCGACGCGATCGGTGCCCGGCTCGCGCGGCTTGGCGAAAAAGTGCAGGTGTTCTCCGTGACGCACGCGCCGCAAGTGGCCGCGCGCGCGGGCAACCATTTTGTTGTGGAGAAGGAACTGGTCGATAGCGGCCGCCGCGTCACGACCCGCGTCACGGGCCTTATGGGCCGCACCAAGCGCGAGGAAATCGCGCGGATGCTCGCTGGTGCCGAAGTGACCGAAGAGGCGCGCAAGGCGGCGGAGCGCCTGATCGCCGCGGCGGCATAGCGGAGTTGTCCACGCCGCTTGCTTCGCAAGCCTCGCGGGATATCGCAGAATACGGCTCATGGCGCCGAAGAAATCCGATCCTGTTCCAATCAAAGACCTCACCGCGAAGCAGGCGAAGGCCGAGCATGCGCGGCTTGAGGCGGAAATTTCCGCGCACGACAAGCGTTACTATCAGCACGACAAGCCTTCCGTTTCCGATGCCGAGTACGATGCGCTGCGCCGCCGCTACGAGGCGCTGGAGGAGCAGTTTCCGGAACTCCATTCGCTGACGTCGCTCACGAGAAAAGTGGGTGCCGCGCCTTCAGGAAAATTCAAGAAGGTCCGCCATGCGGTGCCGATGTTGTCGCTCGGCAATGCTTTCAGCGAGGAAAATGTTGAGGATTTCGCCGGTCGCATCCGGCGTTTTCTCAATCTCAAGGAAGACGCCGAACTTGCCTTCGTCGCGGAACCGAAGATCGACGGACTTTCCTGCACGCTGCGCTATGAAAAGGGAAAGCTGGTGCAGGCCGCGACGCGCGGTGACGGCGCGGAGGGCGAGGACGTCACCGCCAACGTCCGAACCATCAGGGAAGTGCCTGAGACGCTGAAGGGCAAGGACGTGCCGGACGTCTTCGAGGTGCGCGGCGAGGTCTATATGAGCCGCGCGGACTTTCTGGCGCTGAACGAGCGTCAGAAGAAAGAAGGCGGCCAGCTATATGTGAACCCGCGCAACACCGCCTCGGGCACGCTGCGCCAGATCGATCCGAAGGTGACTGCGAGCAGGCCGCTGCGCTTCTTCGGATATGCGTGGGGCGAGGCGAGCGGGCTTCCAGCAGACACGCAGTTCGAGATGGTCGCGGCACTGAAACGCTGGGGGGTACCGACCAATCCGCTGATCAGGCGCTGCGATAGCGTCGCGGACATGATCCGGCATTATCGCAGTATCGAGGAGAAACGCGCGAAGCTCGACTACGACATCGACGGTGTCGTTTACAAACTCGACCGTCTCGACTGGCAGCAACGCCTCGGCTTCGTCTCACGTACACCGCGCTGGGCGATCGCGCACAAGTTTCCGGCGGAGCAGGCAACGACCGTCGTGAAAGACATCCAGATCACCGTCGGCCGCACCGGCGCGCTCACTCCGACGGCGGTGCTGGAGCCGGTAACGGTCGGTGGCGTCGTCGTCGGCATGGCGACGCTGCACAACGAGGATTACATCAAGGGTATCGGCGGCGATGGTGCCCCCATTCGCAATGGCGTGGACATCCGCATCGGGGACACCGTCAAGGTCGAGCGCGCGGGGGATGTGATCCCCAAGGTGCTCGATGTCATCGTCGGGAAGCGCCCGAAGAGTGCGAAGCCCTACAAGTTTCCGACCGTCTGCCCCGCCTGCGGCAGCCATGCGGTGCGCGAGGAAGACCCCGACACCGGCAAGGCCGATGCCGTGCGCCGTTGCACGGGCGGGTTGATCTGCCCGGCCCAGGCAGTCGAGCGGCTCCGGCATTTTGTCTCGCGTAACGCCTTCGACATTGAGGGCTTCGGCGAAAAACAGGCGGAGTTCTTCTTCGAAAAAGGCTGGGTGATGCAGCCGGTCGATATTTTCACGCTGGAGAAGCGCAACAACAAACTGAAGATCGAGGAGGAGGAAGGCTTCGGCGAAACCTCGGTGCGCAACCTCTTCGCCGCGATTAACGAGCGGCGCAGGATTGCGATGAACCGCTTCATCTTCGCGCTTGGCATCCGCCACATCGGAGAGACGAACGCGATCCGGCTCGCGCGGCATTATCTCAATGCGGAAGCGATGATGAAATCCGTCACCGCCGCCGCGGACCGCGAGAGCGAGGACTATCAGGAGCTTCTGAATATCGCCGGCATCGGCGAAATCGTGGCCGATGCGGTGGTGGAATTCTTCAAGGAAAAGAAAAACCGGCAGGCGATCGCATCTCTCCTTGAGGAGATCGAAGTCGAGCCCATGGAGGCCGTGAAAAGCGACAGTCCTGTGTCGGGCAAGACGGTGGTGTTCACCGGCGCCCTCGAACAGATGACGCGCGATGAGGCCAAGGCCAAGGCCGAACGGCTCGGTGCCAAGGTCGCAGGTTCGGTGTCGAAAAAAACGGATTACGTGGTGGCGGGGCCGGGTGCCGGCTCAAAGCTCGCTGACGCCAAGAAGCATGGCGTCAGCGTGCTCAGTGAAGACGACTGGTTCAGGTTGATCGGCGGGAAGCGTTAGAGATTTCCCGTCAGCGCCAGCACGATCACGATGATCAGCAGCACGCCGACAATGCCGCCGGGAGCGGGGCCCCAGGCGCGGCTATAGCCCCAGCGCGGCAGTGCGCCGATCAGAAGCAGGATGAGAAGAACGATCAGAACGGTGGAAAGCATGGCAGCCCTCTTTGCTTGTAAAGCTGCGGAATAACCCGGCTGCCTTATTTGGGTTCCATCAATTCGAAAGGGCCGCGGTGGCCGAGGCGAGCCAGCTTTTGGTAGCGGTTGATACCAGCGGAGAAAGTCCGGCGGCCACCCGGCGGTGATAGTCGTTGAGCCAGTTCAGTTCGGCGGCGCTCAGCATCGCCGGTACCACCAGCCGCCGGTCGATGGGGGCAAGCGTCAGCGTCTCGAAGCCGACGAGTTTCTTCTCCGCGTCCTTCGGCGCTTCGTGCGAAGTCACGAGCACGAGGTTTTCGATGCGGATGCCGTAGGCGCCGGTCTTGTAGTAGCCCGGCTCGTTGGAAAGCATCATGCCAGGCTCGAGTGCCGCGCTGCCCAGTTTCGAGATGCGCGCCGGGCCTTCGTGTACGGAAAGATAGCTGCCGACCCCGTGGCCGGTGCCGTGATCGTAATCGAGTCCGGCCGCCCACAAGGGCGCTCGGGCAAACGCATCGATCTGGGCGCCGCTGGTGCCTTCCGGAAACACCGCGCGGGCGATGGCGATGTGGCCCTTCAGGACGAGCGTGAACCGTTCGCGCATTTCATCGGAAGGTTTTCCGATAGCGACGGTGCGCGTGATGTCCGTGGTGCCGTCCTCGTACTGCCCGCCGGAATCGATCAGGAACAGTTCCCCGGTGCCGAGCTTGCGGCTCGTTTTTTCGGTGACGCGATAATGCACGATGGCGCCGTTCGGCCCGCTGCCGGAAATCGACGGGAAGGAAATATCCTTGAGCTTGCCGGTTTCGCGGCGGAATGTTTCGAGTGCCGCGACCGCCTCGATTTCGGATTTCCCCAATCCTTCGCGATCGAGCCAGCAGAGAAAATTCGCCATCGCCGCACCGTCGCGGAGATGCGCGGCCCTGGTGCCCGCAATTTCGGCGGCGTTCTTCACCGCCTTCATCCGCATCACGGGATCGGCGCCCTTCGAAACACTGCCGCCCGCGGCCTCGATGATGTCGGCGAGTTTTCTCGGAGCGCTGCCCTGATCGAGCCTTATCGCACGGCCGCCGCTTGCGGCTTCGTGCAGTTCCACCTCGAAGTCGCGCGGCTCACGTACATCGGCGAGCTTCGCGAGCGCAGCGCGCACTTCGTTCGAGAGTTTACGGCCGTCGACGAAAAGTGCCGGCATGCCTTCGCGCGGCAGGATCGACCACGAAATCGGCAGCGGCGTATGCGCGACATCGCCGCCGCGGATGTTGAAGGTCCACGCGACCGACGCCGGATCGGAAAGGACGAGCGCGTCGAGCTTCGCCTTCGCAAGTTCCTCGCGGATGCGCGCGATCTTGGCCGCCGTCGTTTCTCCCGCGAATTTCAGGTCGTGCAGCACGAGTTTCGCGAGCGGTTCGGCGGGGCGGTCCTGCCAAATGATGTCCACGAGATTTTCGTCCACCGGCACGGCCTTGCCGCCCGCCCGCGCGCAGGCCTTTTGCAGCCGTTCGACACCATCGAGCGTCGTCCGCCACGGGTCGTAGGCGAGCGACGCGCCGGTCGGAAGATTGTCGGCGATCCAGTCTGCAGGAGGGCGGGTGACCAGATGTTCGATGGCGAACACTTTGCCGTCGACCTGTTCCTTCGCTTGCAGCGTGTAGCGCCCGTCGGTGAAGAGCACGGCCTTGTCGGCGAGCACGACGATGGCAGCCGCCGAACCGGTGAACCCCGAAAGCCAGGCGACGCGCTCCTCGCAGGCCGGCACATATTCATTCTGGTGGCGGTCGGCGCGCGTCACGATGATGCCATCGAGATCGCGCTTCTTCAGTTCCGCGCGCAGCTTCGCGATGCGCCCGGCACCCATGGAAGGGTCGGCGGTTTCCTCGAAGGTCTGGAATTTCGCCTCGAACATAAGCCTTTGTAGGACCGCGTTTTGGTTGCGTCCAATGCGCCCGCCGCCCTCGCCAAACGGGCATCGCGATGCCATTTTGTTCTTTCAGAGATTCGAAATCATGTCCGATCCCCTGAAGCACGTCCTCGACGATCTGCCGGTCCCGGTGCCCGGCGGCATTGCCGCGCGCGCGCGGGCGGCGGCCGCTCCCGACTATCTCACCGGGCTCAACCCGGAGCAGGTGGAGGCGGTCGAGACACTCGACGGGCCGGTGCTGGTGCTGGCCGGTGCGGGCACGGGCAAGACGCGGGTGCTGACGACCCGCATCGCGCATATTCTCGCGACCGGCAGGGCGCGGCCTTCGGAAATTCTCGCCGTCACCTTCACCAACAAGGCGGCGCGCGAGATGAAGGAGCGCGTCGGGCGCATGGTCGGCGAGGCGGTGGAGGGCATGCCATGGCTCGGCACGTTCCACTCGATCGGCGTGAAAATTCTGCGGCGGCACGCGGAGCTTGCCGATCTCAAGAGCGATTTCACGATCCTCGATACCGACGACCAGATCCGCCTGATGAAGCAGGTGATCCAGGCCGCCGACATCGACGAGAAGCGCTGGCCGGCGCGGCTGTTCGCTTCCATCGTCGACAACTGGAAGAACCGCGGGCTGACGCCGTCCGATGTGGCGCCGGGTGACGGCGCTTTCGGCGACGGACGCGGTCGCGAGCTTTATGCGGCCTACCAGCAACGCCTGAAAACGCTGAACGCCGTCGATTTCGGCGATCTGCTGCTGGAAAATCTCCGGCTGTTCCGCAGCCAGCCCGATGTGCTCGCACTCTATCAGGACCGTTTCCGCTACATGCTGGTGGACGAATATCAGGATACGAACGTCGCGCAGTATCTCTGGCTGCGGCTGCTCGCGCAGCGCCCGAAGGACGGCAGGCCGGCGAATATCGCCTGCGTCGGCGACGACGACCAGTCGATCTACGGTTGGCGTGGCGCTGAGGTCGACAACATCCTGCGCTTCGAGAAGGATTTTCCCGGCGCGAAGGTGATCCGGCTGGAGCGCAACTATCGCTCGACCGGCCATATCCTTGCCGCTGCCTCGCATCTGATTTCATACAATCAGGGGCGCCTTGGGAAAACGCTGCACACCGAAGGCGAGCCGGGCGAGAAGGTCGCCGTCACGGGGGCGTGGGATTCCGAAGAGGAAGCCCGCGCCGTCGGCGGCGAAATCGAAACCATGGGCCGTGCCGGACACAAGCTTGCGGAAATCGCCATCCTTGTGCGCGCGTCTTTCCAGATGCGCGAGTTCGAAGACCGTTTCGTCACGCTGGGACTGCCGTATCGTGTCGTCGGCGGTCCTCGCTTCTATGAGCGTGCGGAAATCCGCGATGCGCTCGCCTATTTCCGCTCGGTCTGCTCGCAGACCGACGACCTTGCGTTCGAGCGCATCGTCAACACGCCGAAGCGCGGGATCGGCGATGCGACGGTGCAGGTGCTGCACGATTATGGGCGGGCGCATCGCGTCTCGCTGATGGAATCGGCGCGGCAGCTTTCGGATACGGAAGAACTGAAGCCGAAGGTGCGCCAGCCGCTGCGCGACCTCGTCGCTTCCTTCGACCGCTGGCGGACACAGCTTGAGCAAATCCCGCACACCGAACTTGCGGAAATCATTCTCGATGAATCCGGCTACACTGGCATGTGGCAGGCGGAGCGTTCCGCCGATGCGTCGGGGCGGCTTGAAAACCTGAAAGAACTCGTGCGCTCGATGGAGCAGTTCGAGAACATGCGCGGCTTTCTCGAGCATATTTCGCTCGTGATGGATACCGACAGCGGCGACGCGCAGGACAAGGTCAACCTGATGACGCTACACGCGGCGAAGGGACTGGAGTTCGACACCGTGTTTTTGCCCGGCTGGGAAGAGGGCGTGTTTCCGAACCAGCGCGCGCTGGACGATCAGGGGCGCGCGGGCCTCGAGGAAGAACGCCGCCTCGCGCATGTCGGCCTCACGCGTGCCAAGAAACGTCTGCGGATTTATTTCGCGATCAACCGCCGCATCCACGGTCTGTGGAACAATACGCTGCCGAGCCGCTTTCTCGATGAATTGCCGGAAGAGCATGTGAACGTGCGGGAGGCCGCCGGCGGATTCTCCGAACCGCGATCCCGCTTCGACCGCGTCGAGCCGTTTTCCTCCGGCTACGGCACGCCGGGCTGGCAACGCGCGCAGGCGCGCAAGGAAAACAACGGCGAGCGCGGGCGTTTTGTGAAGACGCCGGTCACGATCGAAGGCACGGTGATCGACACGTCGAGTGCCACGGCCTCGCAATTCTCACGCGGCGAGCGGGTGTTTCACCAAAAGTTCGGCTACGGCCGCATCAAGGAAGTCGACGGCACCAAACTCACGGTCGATTTCGACAAGGCCGGCGAGAAACGGGTGGTCGGCAGTTTCGTGGAGCGGGTCTAGACGCCCGAATGAACACATCTTCTGACCCGGTCTATTCGATGCGGCTAGAGACCGAAGAAGCCTCCGCGCGGCGCATCGCCGGCATCCTGCATGAGCAGCTCGATCCCGACGACAGCACGGTCAGCGCCTTCGAGGAAGGCAAGACTTGGGTGGTCGAGGTACTGTTTCGCACGGCGCCCGATGAAAACTTTTTGCGCGAACTCGTCCGGCTCGCATCCGACCGCCAGCAGGTGCTGCAAACCTCGTTCGGGCAGGTCGTTCAGAAAGACTGGCTCGCGAGCAGCCTCGAAGGACTGAAGCCGGTCCGCGCGGGGCGCTTTATCGTCCATGGATCGCACGACCGCGGCAAGGTCGCGGCCAATCAAACCGGCATCGAGATCGAAGCGGCACTCGCGTTTGGCACCGGCCATCACGGCACGACGCTCGGCTGCCTGCGGGCAATTGCGCGGCTCGCCGCCTCGGGCGTACGGCCACGGCGTGTGCTTGATGTCGGTACCGGAACAGGCGTGCTTGCAATTGCGGCCGCCCGGGCGTTTCGCACGCGGGTAGTTGCCGGAGAAATCGACCAGATCGGCGTCGTGACCGCGCGCAACAATGCCCGCGCGAATCTTGCCGCGAGCCAGGTGCAGGTCGTGCATGCGAACGGACTGGAGCATCCCGCCGTGCGGACAGCGGCGCCTTACGATCTGATCGTCGCCAATATCCTGCTGCCGCCGTTAAAGCGTCTGTCGCGGGCCGTCAGCGAAAGCGTGGGGCGGGGCGGGACGGTTGTCCTGTCCGGCCTGTTGCATGAACATGCGGCGTCGGCGCTTGCGAGCTATGCGGGGCAGGGGCTTGTGTTGAGGCGGCGGGAACGCATCGACGAGTGGACGACGCTCACATTACAAAAGCCCTGAAACGAATTCGCCCCGGCGGGCAAAGCCCGGCCGGGGCGAGAAATTCGTCGAGCGCGAAGTTGTTTCGGCGCTTACTTTACGAAGGGAAGATCCTTCGAGCCTTCCAGCGTGCGGCGGAAACCGGCAGCGCGGAGCTGTTCGTCTGAAATGTGGTTCAGGTGAAGATTGATTTCACGCTGCGCCTTACGGAGCTGAGCCTCTTCCATCGCGTTCCAGAAGCGCGTCCAGAAGCCTTCCGTCTTCGCTTTCGCGGGTGCTGCCTTCGCGGCACCGAATGAAGCGGTCTTGAGTGTTGCAGTTGCCATGGGTGTAACCCTTTCTGCGAAACCGACCCGGGACACCCTCCCGGTGCAATCGGCGTTCGAGAGGCAACATACTCATTTCACGCGTGGGCAGTGATAGGTCAGCACGCATGACTCATCTGCAAAACGCGCATGTAGCAGCAATAATTTCGTAACACTCTTGTCCGCCGCGCGCTGGAATCAAGTCAGCAATGCGGCGCGTGCAGGTCAGCTGCGCAAACACATCGCAATCTTGCGCCCGATTGCCTCCGGCGCGGGCAACAGCGCGTGCGCGGCCTTCATGGCGGCAAGGCTTGTGAGGATGTCGTCGGGAAACGGCGCGACGCGGCGCGTGTCCATGTCCATGTGCAGGGCGAGTTGCTCGGAAGTGGCCGACACCCAGGAATCATGGGCGTGGCAAAGCTCGGCGAAGAAATGGATGCGCTTCTCGTCGTAATCGATCAGCCGGATCGTGGTGCGGACCGGCGTGTTGACCGGAAGTTCGCGCAGGTAGCGGACATGGACTTCGGCGGTGAAGAAGGAACCGTTCCGTTCCTTCACATAGTCCGGACCCAGACCGACCAGCGCGAATGCCTCGTCAACGGCGCGGTCGATCAGCAGATTATAATAAGCCATGTTGAGATGGCCGTTGTAGTCGATCCAGCCCGGCTCCACCGTCATCACCGAGGATACGAACGGGGAGAAAAAGATCGGCTGTGGCTGAATCGCCTTGCTCATGGTGCAATGATGCCTTCTGCGCGGGGAACGGGCAATCGGCAGGCACTGGCAGGGCGAGACGCGTTTGCTATGGTCTGCCCCGCGAATTTACGGTGAGAGCATGACGGCCGGAGCGGCGAAAAAGACCGGGAAGAAAGCGATCGACGGCGCGATCGCGGCGCTACAGGCGCGGCTCGGCAACAAGGTCGTCACATCCGATGCCGTGCGCCAGCAGCACGGACATACGACCACCTGGATTCCGAACCAGCCGCCGGATGCGGTCGTCTATGCGGCCAACACCGAAGACGTGCAGGCGACGGTGAAAATCTGCGCCGGGGCCGGCGTGCCGGTCATTCCGTTCGGTACCGGCACCTCGCTGGAAGGACATGTGAACGCGCCGCTCGGCGGCATGTGCATCGATTTCAAGGACATGAACCGCATCCTTGCGGTGCATCCGGAAGATCTCGACTGTGTGATCGAGCCGGGAATAACGCGCAAACTCCT
>VFQR01001394.1_pt1 | contig 18811 bp, 17 predicted proteins | sample 3512321 | NCBI WGS metagenome assembly VFQR01 (sample SAMN10412374, study PRJNA504923) | tailings metagenome | isolation source: Relicate 3 Philex TSF1 revegetated site | place: Philippines: Tuba, Benguet | collected 2017-08-29
TGCACCAGCAGCCAGCCGCGCTCCATCAGCGCGAGCGGGCGCTGGCGCAGCCAGTCGAGCAGGGCGTCGCGGTCGGGCGCGGTGAGGATGTCGCCCAGCGTGTCGTTGCGGTGCGGTTTGCGCACGCCTTGCGCCGTGGCCAGCAGGTGCAGGTCGTGGTTGCCGAGCAGCGTCTGCGCGCTGTGCCCGAGCGCCATGATGCGGCGCATGGCGGCCAGCGAAGCGGGGCCGCGGTTGACGAGATCGCCCATCACCACGAGCCGGTCGCGGCTGGGCGAAAAGCCGACGGTGTCGAGCAGACGGCCCAGGGCCTCGTCGCAGCCCTGCACATCGCCTATCAGATACAGTGACATGCAGCCATTATGGATATCGTCCTGATCGTTTTCCTCACCCTGCTGAACGGCGCGTTCGCGATGTCGGAACTGGCGCTGGCGTCCAGCCGCAAGGCGCGCCTCAATGCCATGGCCGAGGAAGGGGACAAGGGCGCCAGCACCGCGCTGGTGCTGCTCGAGAACCCCACGCAGTTCCTGTCGTCGGTGCAGGTGGGCATCACCTCCATCGGCATGCTCAACGGCATCGTGGGCGAGGCCGCCTTCAGCGACGACCTCGGCCTGTGGTTTCTCGGCATGGGGCTGGACGACACCACCTCCAGCGTGCTGGCCACGGCCATCGTGGTGACGGTGATCACCTTCATCACCATCGTGTTCGGCGAGCTGGTGCCCAAGCGCATCGGCCAGCTCTATCCCGAGGCGGTGGCGCGCTGGGTGTCGCGCCCCATGGCGGCGGTGGCAACGGGCGCCAAACCTTTTGTCTGGCTGCTCACGCACACCACGCAATGGATGCTCAAGCTGCTGAGGGTGGACAACGCCGCATCGCAGGTGGTCACCGAGGAGGAGATCCGCGCCAGCCTGGCCGAGGGCCTGGACGCCGGCATCATCGAAGCGCAGGAGCACCGCATGGTGCGCAACGTGTTCGGGCTGGACGAACGCCCGCTCAACTCCATCATGCTGCCGGCCTCGGAGATCGAATGGCTGGACGCGCGCGATGGCGTGGACGAGGCCTTGCGCAAGGCCTGGGCCAGCGGCCATTCGTGGTACCCGGTGTGCCGCGGTGGCCTGGAGGACGTGGTGGGCGTGATCCACGTGCCGCAGCTGCTGGCGCTGCAGGCACGGGGCGAGCCGGGGCCGATCGGCGAACACGTGGAGCCGGCGGTGTTCGTGCCCGAGACACTCACCGGCATGGAACTGCTCGAGCAGTACCGCGCCCGCGCCACGCGCATGGTCTTCGTGGTCGACGAGTACGGCGTGGTGCAGGGCCTGCTCACACCGCGCGACATGCTCGAAGCCATCACGGGGGAACTCTCGCCCCAGCAGCCGGTGGACGCCTGGGCGCGCCAGCGCGAGGACGGTGCCTGGGAGGTGGACGGTGCGATGCCGGTGGCCGAGCTCAAGGCGCGGTTGGGCATTGAAGAACTGCCCGATGAGGACCGCGGCCGCTACGCCACCGTGGGTGGGCTGCTGCAGAGCCTGGCCGGCACCTTGCTGCACCAGGGCGAACAGGTTCAAGCGGCCGGTTGGCGCTTCGAGGTGCTCGCGCTCGACGGTCGGCGCATCGACCACGTGCTGGCCACGCCGCTGGTGGCAGCGGCGCCCGACAGCGAGATGCCGCCGGACGGTTGATGTCGGGGCTCAGAGTTCGATCACGAGGCGTGGCGTTCTGGCGCGCGAGCAGCAGGGCAGGAACTGGTCGTTGGCGGCCTTTTCCGCGTCCGTGAGGTAGTGGTCGCGGTGGTCGGGCGTGCCGGCGCACACGCGTGTGAGGCAGGTGCCGCACACACCCTGCTCACAGGCCATCGGGATGTCCAGGCCCGCGGCCTGCAGCGCAGCCAGTGCCGTCTGGTCCTTCGCCACCGCGATCACCTGGCCGCTGCCAGCCACCTCGATCTCGAAGCCGCCGTCGTCGGCCGACACCACGGGGGCGGCGCCGAAGAACTCGAAGTGCAGGCGGTCCTCGCTCCAGCCCTGCTCGCGCGCTGTGCGCAGCACCGCGTCGATGAAGCCCTGCGGCCCGCACACGTAGAGGTGGGTGCCAGCGGCCTGGGCCGCCAGCGTGGCGGCGATGTCGAGCTTCTGTGCTGGCGCGCCATCGTCGAAGTGGTGCCGCACACGGGCGGCCCAGGGCGCGGCGGCCACACGCGCCAGGAAGGCCGTGCGCTCGCGCGAGCGCGTGCCGTGGTGCAGCGTGAACGGTGCGCCCTGTTGCGACAGGCGCTCGGCCATCGCCAGCAGCGGCGTGATGCCGATGCCGCCCGCGAGCAGCAGGTGGTGGGGTGCGCCCTCGGCGAGCGGAAAGTGGTTGCGCGGCGCACTGATCTCGATCTGCATGCCTTCGTGCACGAGGTCGTGCACCGCGGTCGAGCCGCCGCGGCTGTTGGCGTCGCGCAGCACCGCGATCTGGTAGCGGTCGACCTCACCCGGTGCGTTGCACAGCGAGTACTGGCGTACCAGGCCGTTGGGCAGGTGCACGTCGAGGTGGGCGCCGGCGGTGAACGGGGGCAGGTGCCCGTTCAGGGGCACCAGCTCGAGGCTGCAGATGTCCAGGGCTTCGGCGCGCTTGCGCTGCACCCGCACCGTGATGGGCGTGGCCGGGGCGCTCACTGCCGGACCCCCGCGTGGGGCATGGCGGCGCTCATGCCGCCTGCGCTTCGCTGCCCGCCTGCTCGGCCGCGATCACGCGTTCGAGCACACGGCGCGACTGCACGCCGCCGGCGTCGATGTTGAGCTTGAGCAGCTTGCGTTCCGGGAAGCGGCTCAGGTTGGCCTGCTGGCGTTCGAGCATCTCCAGGTCTTCGGCGAAGATCTTGCCCTGGCCCTCGCGGATCTGCGCCGTCAGCGCCTTGTCGCCCGGGTTGAACTTGCGCGCCATGCCCCAGAAGTACCACATGCTGGTGTCGGTCTCGGGGGTGATGAAGTCCACCACCACGCTGTAGACCTTGTGCTCCGGCGGGGCCTCGTAGCCGCCCTTGCCGGCGTGCGCCACACCGACCTCGATCATGATGTGGCTCGGCGGGGTGAAGCGACAGATCTGCCAGCGGTCCACCGGCACGTCGTCGGCCAGGTGGTTCGCGCGCAGGGCGGCCTTCCAGAACGGAGGCGCGGGGATGTCGTGCATGAAGCGGCTGGTGACGACCTGGTCACCCTCGACCACGGTCTTGCACGGCGTCTCGTCGATCTCCTTCTGGCCGATGCTGGTGGAGTGCACGTAGGTTTCGTGCGTCAGGTCCATCAGGTTGTCGATCATCAGGCGGTAATCGGCCTTCACGTGGTACAGGCCACCGCCATACGCCCACTCGGGGTTGTTGTGCCACTCCATCACCGGAATCAGCGCCGGATCGGCCTTGTCCTTCTCGCCCGGCCAGACCCAGACGAAGCCGTAGCGCTCGACCACCGGGTAGGCCTTGATGGCGGGGAAGGCATTCACGCGCTGGCCCGGCATGGCCACCGTCTTGCCGTCGCAGCCCATTTCCAGGCCGTGGTAGCCGCAGACCAGCTTGCCCTCGCACACGTAGCCCAGCGACAGCGGCGCCCCGCGGTGCGGGCAGAAGTTCTCCACCGCCGCCACCTGCCCGTCACCCGGACGGTAGAAGACGATGTTCTCGTTGCAGACCATGCGGCCCAGCGGCTTCTCGTCGATCTCGTCGGCCGTGCAGGCCACGTACCAGGTGTTTTTCGGGAACATGGGCGTCTCCGTGGGGAATGGGTGATTCATATTCAGCATGCTGAATGACATTCATTGTACGGAATGACTACGCCTGCGCAAGCGGCATTGGTCGACTGGAACCTGGGGTTTACCCGGGGGTGCCGGGTGTGTCGGCGCTGCCGCCCTCGGCACCGGCATTGAGGTGCACGAACTTGCGCAGCAGGCGCAGGAATTCGGCGCGTTCGGCCGGTTCCAGCGGCTCGAGCAACTGCCGGTACATGGGCACCACGCGCGGCAGCATCTCGGCCAGCATGGCCTCGCCCGCGGGCGTGAGCCGCAGCGCGCGCTGCCGCCGTGCCATCAGCTCGCGCACGATCCAGCCCTTGCCTTCCAGGCGCGCGGCGATGTCCGCCGTGGTGGAGGTGTCGAGCGCGATGCGTTGTGCCAGCGTGACCTGGTCGATGCCGGGCTCGGCCTGCAGCGCGCGCAGGATGGCGTACTGCACCGGCGTGATCTGGCGACCGTGCGTGTCGTGAAAGGTCGAGACCGCGAGCTGGTGGGCGCGGCGTATCAGGTGCCCGGGTTCCGCGTGCAGCTCGACGCCCTGCTCGGGAATCGGGCTGGCGGCGGGGGAAAGGTCACGTCGGTGGGGCATGCGCAGGCGGTGGTGCCGCAGGGGGCGGGCGATCAATCGGGCACTATAAGCGAGCGCCCTGCAGCCCCCGGCAGCGCCATGGAGCGCCTGCGCGGCGCGCGTTACGCTTGGCGCCATGCCCCGACTGCCTTCCTGGCCCGCGCTCGCCGACGAACTCAAGTCACTGCGTGCCTTGTGCGCGGTCACGGCCAGTGGCAGCACGGCGCGCGCTGCCCAATGCCTGCACCTCACGCAACCCTCGGTGGCACGTGCCATCCAGTCGCTGGAGCGGCGCCTGGGCGAGCCCTTGTTCGATCGCACCGCCCGCGGCATGGTGCCGCTGCCGGTGGCCCAGGGCCTCACGTTGCGCGCCCAGCGGGCGCTGCAGTGCCTGGCCGCTGCGGCGCCGCCCGCGCGCCGCGCGACGGCCGACGATGCGCTCGGCTGGAGCGGCAGCCGCGTCGCCGCGGGTGCCGGTGCGCGCCACCTTGCGGTTATGTTCGCGCTGTGCGACAGCCTCTCTCAGACGCAGGCGGGCCGGGCGCTGGGCATCAGCCAGTCGGCGGTTCAGCAGACGCTGGCCCAGCTCGAACACATGGCCGGCTCGCCCTTGTTCGTGCGCACGCGCCACGGCCTGCGGCCCACCGACGAGGGCGATGCGCTGCTCAAGGCCTTCATGCTGGCGCGTGCCGAACTGGCGCAGGCCGGCGAGGAGCTGGCCCACCAGCGCGGCCTGCGCCAGGGGCGCATCGTCATCGGCACGCTGCCGTTCTCCACCGGGCGGCTGCTGTCGCAGGCCGTGGACGACGTGCTGGCGCAGCACCCGGGGCTGGGCGTGACCATCATCGACGGCACCTTCGAGGCGCTGGTGCACAAGCTGCGGCACGCCGAGATCGACCTGATTGCCGGGGCATTGCGCGCCGAGCCGCCGGGCCCCGACCTCGTGCAGCACACCTTGTTCGAGGACCGGATGGCCGTGGTGGCGCGCGCGCAGCACCCCCTGGCCGGACGCGGCCGGCTGCGCTGGAGCGCGTTGCGCGGTGCCACCTGGATCATGCCGATGCCCAACACGCCGGCACAAGCCGCCTTCGAGCAGGCGCTGGCCCACGCGGGCCTCGCCCTGCCGGCCGACCCGCTGCGGGTGAACAGCGCGCTCATGATGGTTTCGCTGCTGCTCCAGGGCGACCGCCTCGCGCTCATGTCGCCGCGCCATGTGGAGCGCGAGCTGCGCGACGGACTGCTGTGCGAGCTGCCGGTGGCGGTGCATCACGCACCGCGGCGCATCGGCTACCTGCGCCGCGCCGACTACCTGCCCACACCGGCCGCGCAATCGCTGTTCGAGGCGCTCGAGCGCGTGGGCCGGGCGATTGGCGCCGGCGCCGTGGAGCGGCGCGCACCGAACCGCCGGGTATAAGCAGAACGCATCGCCGCGTCCCGAATGGCATTGGACGCCGGCGGGCGTGCTGCCAATCATTGGCTCCCCATCATTCGATCGGTCCTGCCCGCATGGACCGGCACTGGAGACACACATGCGCAAACGCCATTTCCTCACCACCGTGGCCGCCCTCGCGATGGCCGGCGCCATGGGCAACGCGGCGGCCCAGGAGGCCTTCAAGATCGGGCTGATCCTGCCCATGACGGGGCCTTTCGCGTCCACCGGCAAGCAACTCGAGGCGGCGGCCAAGCTGTACATGGCGCAGAACGGTGCCACGGTGGCGGGCAAGAAGGTGGAGCTGATCGTCAAGGACGACACCGGCCAGCCCGACGTCACCAAGCGCATCGCGCAGGAGCTGGTGATCAACGACAAGGTCAACGTGCTGGCCGGCTTCGGCCTCACGCCGCTGGCCTTCGCCACCGCGCCCATCGCCACGCAGGCGAAGACGCCGCTGGTGGTGATGGCCGCGGCCACCTCCAGCATCACCGAGGCGTCGCCGTACATCGTGCGCACCAGCTTCACCGTGCCGCAGGTGGTCGTGACGCTGGCCGACTGGGCGACCAAGAACAACATCAAACGCGTGGTGAGCCTGGTCACGGATTACGCGCCCGGCGTCGATTCCGAGAAGTTCTTCAACGAGCGTTTCCGCAACAACGGCGGCACCGTGATCGAGGCGCTGCGCGTGCCGCTGCGCAGCCCCGATTTCGCACCCTTCCTGCAGAAGGTGCGCGATGCCAAGCCCGACGCGCTGTTTGCCTTCGTGCCCTCGGGCCAGGGTTCGGCGCTCATGAAGCAGTTTGCCGAGCGCGGGCTGGACAAGGCCGGCATCCGCCTGATCGCCGAGGGCAGCGTCACCGACGACGACATCCTCAACGGCATGGGCGACGTGGCGCTGGGCGTGGTCACCACGCACCATTACTCGGCAGCGCACAACTCGGCCCTGAACAAGCAGTTCGTCGAGGCCTTCGGCAAGGCCAACAACGGCATGCGCCCGAACTTCATGGCCGTCGGCGCCTACGACGGCATGCGCGTCATCTATGAAGCGGCCAAGAAGACCAAGGGCGGCAGCGGCGAGGCCCTGCTCAACGCCATGAAGGGCCAGGTCTTCGAGAGCCCGCGCGGCCCGGTGCTGATCGACGCACAGACCCGCGACGTGGTGCACAACATCTACGTGCGCAAGGTCGAGCGCGTGGGCGGCCAGCTCGTCAACACCGAGGTGGAAACCGTCACCGACGTGAAGGACCCGGGCAAGACCCGCTGAGCGCACGCGTCTCCCGGCCCGCGGCGCGCGCCGCGGGCCCCCCGGCAGGCGCCATTCCCTTTCGACCTGCCCATTCTCTTCGCCCGCCATGTTGACCATCGTCTTCGACGGCATCGCCTACGGCATGCTGTTGTTCATCCTCGCGCTGGGGCTGTCGGTGACCATGGGCCTGATGAACTTCATCAACCTGGCCCATGGCGCCTTCGCCATGCTCGGCGGCTACCTCACGGTGGTGCTGATGCAGCGCTTCGGTGTGCCCTTCCTCGTGTGCCTGCCGCTGGCCTTCCTGGGCGCGGCCGTCGCCGGCGCGGTGCTCGAGCGCACGCTGTACCGGCCGATGTACCGCAAGCCGCACCTCGACCAGGTGCTCTTCAGCATCGGCCTGACCTTCATGTCGGTGGCCGCGTGCGACTACTTCATGGGTTCGCAGCAGCAGATCATCCAGTTGCCCGCATGGCTGCAGGGGCGCACCGAGCTGTTTGATGGCGAGCTCGGCATGGGCCACTACCGCCTGTTCATCATCGCCATCTGCGGCCTGCTCACCGTGGCGCTGCAACTGGTGCTGTCGCGCACGCGTTTCGGCAGCCGGCTGCGTGCCAGCGTGGACGACCCGCGCGTGGCCTCGGGCATGGGCATCAACGTCAACCTGGTGTTCTCGGCCACCTTCGCCGTCGGCTCGGGTCTGGCGGGGCTGGGCGGCGCGCTGGGCGCGGAGGTGCTGGGCCTGGACCCGACCTTCCCGCTCAAGTTCCTCGTCTACTTCCTCATCGTCGTCGCCGTGGGTGGCACCACGTCCATCACCGGCCCGCTGCTGGCGGCGCTGCTGCTGGGCGTGGCCGACGTGGCCGGCAAGTACTACATCCCGCAGATCGGTGCCTTCATCGTGTACGCCTTGATGATCGCGCTGCTGCTCTGGCGGCCGCAGGGCCTGTTCATCCGCAAGGGAGGTGCCCGATGAGCACCGTTCGAGACCTGGGCGTGGCGCACCGCTGGCGCGCCTGGGAGCCGCTGCTGTGGGCGGCCGCGCTGCTGAGCCCGCTGCTGCTCAAGCAGCACGCGCTGATCATCAACGAGGTCGCGATCGTCGCGCTGTTCGCGATCTCGCTCGACCTCATCCTGGGCTACAGCGGCATCGTCTCGCTCGGCCACGCCGCTTTCCTGGGCTTCGGCGCCTATTCGGCGGCGCTGTTCGCCAAGCACGTCATGCCCGATCCGCTGGCGGGGCTGGCGGTGGGCATCGTGGCCGCCACGCTGCTGGGGGCGCTGTTCTCCTTCACCATCATGCGCGGCACCGACCTCACGCGCATCATGGTCACGCTGGGGCTGGCCTTGATCCTGTTCGAGCTGGCCAACCGCTTCAGCGACCTCACCGGTGGCGCCGACGGGCTGCAGGGCGTGGTGATGGGCCCGCTGCTGGGGCGCTTCGAGTTCGACCTCTATGGCCAGGTCGCGGCCTGGTACTCGCTGTGTGTGCTGGTGATCGGTTTCCTGCTGGCGCGGCGCATCGTGCATTCGCCGCTGGGCGCCACCTTCAAGGCGGTGCGCGACAACCGCCTGCGCGCGGGCGCCATCGGCATACCGGTGAATGCGCGCCTGTTCACGGTCTACACCATCGCGGCGGCCTTCGCGGGTGCGGCCGGCGCCTTGCTGGCGCAGACCACGGGTTTCGCATCGCTCGACGTCTTCTCCATCGAGCGTTCGGCCGATGTCGTGCTCATGCTGGTGATCGGTGGCGTGGGCTGGCTGTACGGCGGCGTCTTCGGAGCCGTCGTGTTCAAGCTGCTGCACGACGTGATCGCCGGCATCACGCCGCAGTACTGGACGTTCTGGATCGGTCTGTTCCTGGTGGTGCTGGTGCTGGTCGGGCGCGATCGCCTGCTGCGTCCCTGGACCTGGTTCGCGCGCGGTCAGCAGGGAGGTGGTGCATGACGACCGCCCGCGTGGTGCTGCGCACCGAGAACCTGGTCAAACACTTCGGTGGCATTGCCGCCACGCAGAACGTGAACCTCGCGGTCGAGCACGGCGCACGCCATGCGCTCATCGGCCCCAATGGCGCCGGCAAGACCACGCTCATCAACCTGCTCACCGGTGTGCTCGAGCCCTCGCAGGGACGCATCCTGCTCGATGGCGAAGACATCACGGCGCTGGCCGTGCACCAGCGGGTGCAGCGCGGCATGGTGCGCACGTTCCAGATCAACCAGCTGTTCAACGGCCTGACCCCGCAGGAGACGCTGGCCATGGTGGTGGCGCAGCACCTGGGCCGCGGCACACGCTGGTGGCGCCCGCTGGGCAGCGATGCCGAGGTGATGCGCCGCTGCACCGGGCTCCTGGAGCGCTTCCACCTGGCCGACGTGCGCCACGTGGCCACCGAGCACCTGGCCTACGGCAAGCGCCGCCTGCTGGAGATCGCCATCGCGCTGGCCTGCGAGCCGCGCGTGCTGCTGCTGGACGAGCCCGTGGCCGGCGTGCCCGCGGGCGAGCGCGAGGAACTGCTTCGCACGGTCGCCGACTTGCCGGCCGACGTGTCGGTGCTGTTGATCGAGCACGACATGGACCTGGTGTTCGAGTTCGCGCGCTTCATCACCGTGCTCGTCAACGGCGCGGTGCTGGTGGAAGGGGCGCCGGACGCCATTGCCAACGACCCGCAGGTGCGCGCCGTCTATCTCGGTCACGGTGAGGAGGTGCGCGCATGAGCAAGGAACTGCTGCGCGTCGACGACCTGCGCGCCGGTTACGGCGAGGCCGTCGTCATCGACGGGGTGAACATGGCGCTGCCGGAAGGGCAGACGCTGGCGCTGCTGGGCCGCAACGGCACCGGCAAGACCACGCTGATCAACACGCTGGCCGGGGTCACGCGCCGCCATGGCGGGCAGATCCACCTGGGTGGCGTCGAACTGCACCGTCTGGCGCCGCACGAGCGCGCGGCCGCCGGCATCGGCTGGGTGCCGCAGGAGCGCAACATCTTCAAGTCGCTCACGGTGCACGAGAACCTGACGGCCGTGGAGCGACCCGCGCGTGGCCCCGCGCGAGCCTGGACACCCGATCGCGTGTACGAGCTGTTCCCGCGCCTGGCCGAGCGGCGCGGCAACCTGGGCACCCAGCTCTCCGGCGGCGAGCAGCAGATGCTGGCCGTCGGCCGCGCCCTGGTGCTCAACCCGCGCCTGCTGCTGCTCGACGAGCCGCTCGAAGGCCTGGCGCCGATCATCGTGGAAGAGCTGCTGCGCGCCATCGTGCGCGTCACGCGCGACGAAGGCCTGTCGGCCATCGTGGTCGAGCAGCACCCGCAGGCCATCCTGGCCATCAGCCACCGCGCGGTGGTGCTGGACCACGGCCGCGTGGTGCACAGCGGCGGCGCGGCCGAACTCGCCGCCGACCCCGCATTGCTCGATCGCCTGCTGGGTGTGGTCCATCCGAAGGCGGAGGCAGCGCATGAATCCTGAACCCCTGCTGCTGGTGCCGGGCCTGATGTGCGACCACGCCGTCTGGGCACCGCTGCTGCCCGCGTTGACGGCGCAACGCCCCTGCGCGGTGGTCGACCACGGCGACGCCGACAGCCTGCCCGAGATGGCGCGCCGCATGCTGCGCGATGCGCCGCCGCGCTTTGCGCTGGCCGGTCATTCCATGGGTGCCCGCGTGGTGCTGGAGGCCCTGCGCCAGGCGCCCGGGCGCATCACGCGCGTGGCCCTGCTCGACACCGGCTATCTGGCGCGGGCCGCCGGATCCGCGGGTGAAGACGAAGCGCGCAAGCGCCACGCGCTGCTGGCGATCGCGCGGCGCGATGGTGTGCGCGCGATGGCGCGCGAATGGGTGCAGGGCATGGTGCACCCGGCGCGCTTGCGCGATGCGGCGCTGATCGAGACCATCCTGGCGATGTTCGAGCGCAAGAGCGCCGACACCTTCGAGCGCCAGATCCGCGCGCTGCTGAACCGGCCCGACGCCAGCGAGGTGTTGCGTTCGCTGCAACTGCCGGTGCTCATCCTCTGCGGCCGCCAGGACGGTTGGGCGCCGGTGGCGCAGCACGAGGCCATGCACGCACTCGCTGGCGGCTCCGTGCTGTCGGTGGTGGAGGAGGCGGGCCACATGGCGCCGATGGAACGCCCCGAGGCCGTGGCCGATGGCCTCGGTGCCTGGCTGGCGATGCCCGAACCGGTGGCCAGCGCCTGAACGCCATGGACGAACTGCAGGCCCTCCTGGCCGAACGGGCCTGCCGTGACCTGGTGCTGGCTGCCGCCGACGCGGTCGATCGCAACGACGCGGACGGTCTGGCCGCGCTCTTTGCGCCCGATGGCGTGCTGGTGCGCCCCGACGGCAGCCGCCTGGTGGGGCCCGATGCGGTGCGCGCTGCCTACGCGGCGCGGCCGGCCGATCGCCTCACGCAGCACCTGGTGTGCAACCACCGCCTTGCGCTGCAGGCCGACGGCAGCGTGCATTCGGTGGCCCGCGTGCTGCTGGTCACCGGGCGGCGCAGCGACACGCCCACGCCGCGCGGCCGTCCGACGGATGGGCCGCCGCAGGTGGGCGTGATCGAAGACCGCCTGGTGCGCACCGCCGCGGGCTGGCGCATCGCCGAGCGGCAGGCCCGCTTCGAGCTCTACTTCGCGCCAGCGCCGGCAGCCTGAACGCCGGGGTGCGGGTCGCCCTCGATGTGCCACCACGCGGGCAGGAGCGCCCGCACCTCGGCGCGCGCGAAGCGTCCGTCGAGCAGCAGCAGGCTGCCCCGGTCCTGCGGCGTGCGGATCAGCCGGCCGGCCGCCTGCACCACCTTGTGCAACCCGGGGTAGAGGTAGGCGTCGGCCCAGCCGTCGCTGCCGCTGCGTTGCAGCCGTGTGCGCAGCAGCTCGGTGAGCGGCTCCGGCGGCGGCAGGCCCAGCGTGGCCACGCTCACGCCCACCAGCCGGTCACCGGGCAGGTCGATGCCTTCGGCGAACACGCCGCCGAGCACGGCGAAGCCCAGGCCGTGCCCGCCGGGCGCGAAGCGCGCGAGGAAGGCCGCGCGCGCGGCCTCGTCCATGGCGCGCGACTGGGTCCAGACCGGCCACCCCGGCAAGGCGGCCTGGAACGCGTTTCTGGCCTGCTCCAGGTAGTCGAAGCTGCTGAAGAAGGCGAGGTGGTTGCCCGGCGTCGCGCGCACATGGGCCACCAGCTCGTCCACCAGGCGCGGCAGCGTGCGTTCGCGTTCCGCCCACCGCGTGGACAGGCCGTGTGCGATGCGCACCGACAACTGCCCGGTGCTGAAGGGCGAGGGCACGTCGATCTGCGCCGCGCGTTCGTCCAGCCCGAGCAGGCGCTGCGTGTGCTCCATCGGGGCGAGCGTGGCCGAGAACAGCGTGGCCGCGTGCGCGCCGGCCCAGCGCGGGCGCAGCAACTCGGCCGGCAGCAGGCATCGCAGCGCCAGGCGTGGGCGCGGCCTGCCGCGGCGCGGGGTCACGCCGGGGCCGCGTTCGAACACCGAATGCGCGCCGAAGCGATCGGCCACACGCAGGAAGTGCACGGCCTCGAACAGCCAGGATTGCAGGGCCACGCCGGTGCCGGGGTGTTGCGCCATGAAGTCGCCCAGGGCGCTGACGTGCCGGCGCAGTGTGCTCACGAAGGCCTCGGGCAGCGCGTCGGCCAGCACGGTGTCGCCGGCCCGGTCGCGCGCCAGAGCGCCCCAGGCCCGATGCACGCTGTTCATGCTGGCGGCGAGCGCGCGCGGCGCCTGCGCGCGCCAGGCGGCAAAGCGCATCGGGTCGAGCTCGGCGCTGTACATCGCACGCGCGCGCTCGACCAGGTTGTGCGCCTCGTCGATCAGCAACTGCGTGCGCCACCCTTCGGTCTGCGCCATGGCCCAGGCCTGCGCGTTGAGGTCGAACCAATGGTTCACATCGCCCACCACCACGTCGGCCCAGCGCTGCATCTCCTGCGCCAGGTAGTAGGGGCAGATGCCGTGCGCCAGCGCCACCTCGCGCAGGGTTTCGCGGTCGAGCAAGCCGCGCTGCACGGCGGCGGCGCGCGCGCCGGGCAGCCGGTCGTAGAAGCCGCGCGCGAGCGGGCAGGACTCGCCGTGGCAGGCCTTGTCCGGGTGTTCGCAGGCCTTCTCGCGCGCCATGCGTTCGAGCACGCGCAGGGGACGGGCGCCCAGCCCGCGCAGCCCGTCGAGCGCCACCGCGCGCGTGGTGCCTTTGGGCGTGAGCACGAGCAGCTGGTCGCTCTGGTTGAGTGGCATGGCACGCAGCGCACCGAACAGCGTGGCCGCCGTCTTGCCGATGCCGGTGGGTGCCTGCGCCAGCAGATGCCGGCCGGCGCGCTGGGCGCGGAACACCGCCTCGGTGAGTTCGCGCTGACCCGCGCGGTAGCCCTCGAAGGGGAAGGGCAGTTGCGCCAGCGCGGCGTCGCGCACACGGCGGTGCTGCTGCTCCTGGCTTGCCCACGATGCGTAGCGTTCGCACAAGGCCAGCGTGTGCATCGCCAGCGCGTCGCGCGTGCACGGTTGTGTGAGCACCGTCTCGCGCGCGCTGTCGATGTCGAAGTACACCAGGGCCACCTCGATCGCCTCGAGCGACTCGGCCTCGCACAGCAGCCAGCCATACACCTTGGCCTGCGCCCAGTGCAGGGCGCGCTGGTTGTCGCCGATCAGGCCGGGGTCGCCGCGGTGCGTCTTGATCTCCTCGATGCGCCGGGCTGACGGGTCGTAGCCGTCGGCACGCCCCTGCAGCCAGAGCCCGCCACAGGCCGCGGCCAGGGCGCGTTCGCGCTGGTAGGGTGCCGCCCGGCGCGACGTCACCCGGGCATGGCCTTCGATGCCCGCGAGGGCACTGGGCGCGGGCGTGAAGCGGTGGTCCAGATCGCCCGCACGCGCGGCGAACGCGCACAGGCTGCGCACGCCCACGCGGGGCAGTTCGTCGGCGGGGTGGGGCGGGCTCGGGTTCACGGCGCGGGGCATCATAAGGGCCGTGATGGACACTTTGCCCCTGACCCGCACGCACCACCAGCGGCTGCGCGAGATGCACCGCTCGGCCGGGTGGCCCTGCCACGATCCGATCGAGGTGGATCTGCTCGCGGGCGGCTTTCTCGAACGGCACTTCGACCTGCACGGCCGCGAGACCTTGCGCGTCACCGACGCCGGCATCGCGCTGCTGGCGCGTGCGCAGCAGCGCAACCGCGCCCAGCGCCATGCGCATGAGCAACTGGTCTGGCGCGTGGCGCAGGCCCAGTTGCGCGAAGGGCGGCTGGCCTGGTGTGGCCTCTCGCTGCGCGCGCCGCTGCCGCGCGAGGACGGCGGCAGCGACTGGGTGCTGGCCAGCCCCGACGTGTTCTCCATCCGTCGCAGCTCGCGCGCGGACTGGCTCGAGCCCGTGGTGCACGAGATCAAGGTCAGCCGCGCCGATCTGCATGCCGACCTGCGCCGCGAGAACAAGCGCAAGGCCTATCTCGGCATGGCGGGCGCCGTGTGGTACGTGCTCGGGCGCGACGCGCGTGGCCGCGCCATCGGCGATGCCGATGACGTGCCCGCCGAGTGCGGCGTGCTGCTCGAAACACCCGGGGGCTGGTGCGTGCTGCGCGATGCGCCCCGGCGCGCCGTGCCGGCGCTGCCGCACCACGTGTGGCTGGCACTGGCACAGGCCACACCGGTGGCCGGCGACGAGCCGCAGCAGGCCATGCTGTGACCTGCCGCCATCGCGTTTGCCTGCGTGACGGATCTCACTGCCTGGCCGATGCAACACATGTTCTAGCGCCGATGCGGTATGGCGAACCGCTGGTCGGCTGAGGAGGATGCGCGCTTTCGCTCGCGCAACCCCCTCCCAACACCTTCCCTGTCGCTCGCCATGACTTCACTTTCCCTCCGGGCCCTGGTCGCCCTCAAGCTGCTTGTGTTGATCGCGTTCTGGTCGTTCGGCTCGGCACGCACGGCGGTGCCGTTGCCGCCCGGTGCCCTGGCGCGGGTGCATTCGCACAACGGCGACCGCGGCGACATGTTCGGTGCCGCGGTGGCGCTGTCGCGCGACGGGCAGGTGCTCGTGGTCGGCGCCGACCTGGAGGCCAGCCGCAGTGGCGACGACAGCACCGACAACGCCCTGGCGGGTGCGGGCGCGGCCTACGTGTTCGAGCGCGATGGCGGCCAATGGCACCAGCGTGCCTACCTCAAGGCGCCCTTGCCCGCGCCCGGCGTGGGATTCGGTTTTGCGGTGGCTGTGTCCGATGACGGCGAGACGATCGCGGTCGGCGCGCCGTTCGAGCAGGGTGCCGGGTTGGGCGGCGTGCACGTGTACCGGCGCGGCGGTGCTCGCTGGACGCCCGTGGCCCACCTGCAGGCGCCGCAGGGGGTGGCGCGTTTCGGCATCGACATCGACCTCTCGGACAGCGGCGCCGCACTGGCGGTGGCGGCCGTGGGGCCTGGCGCGACGCCGCAGGCGCATGTGTTCGCGTGGCGCGCGGGCCGCTGGTCCGCGGACGGTGTGGTGGCGCACAGCGCCGAGGGCGGGGCCGAAGCCATCCCGCGTGTCGCGCTGGCAGGGCACGGCCGCCGTCTGGCGCTCGTCGATGGGACGGCGGCATCCGTGGAACTGTTCGAGCCCGCTGGCGAGGGCTGGTCGCTGGCGCACGAGGCTCTGACCCCTCCTGCTGCAGCGCTCGACCCGGCGCTCGCGCTGGCCTTCTCGGCCGACGGGCAGACGCTGGCTGTGGCCCATGCGCAAGGTCGCATCGACGTGCACGTGAAGACGCCGGCTGCGCCCTGGGCGCTGCAGGCCCACCTGCGCGCGGCCTCCGATGCCCCCGCGCTGGGCCACCGCCTGACGCTCTCGGCCGATGGCAGTGCGCTGGCCGTGAGCGCCGCAGCCGACGCACCGGCGGTGTACCGCTTCCGGCGCGTGGACGGGCAGTGGCAGGCCATGCCGGCGCTGCAGCCGACCGCGGGTGGCGGTGGACTGTTCGGCTCGGCGCTGGCGCTGTCTGCCGATGGCCGCACGCTCGCGGTGGGTTCTCGCCTGGAGCCGCTGAACCGTTGGCCCTGGCCTTTCGCGCCGGTGCCCGCTGCCGGGGCGGTGCACCTGTTCCACCCGGCCTGAGTGCGCACGGCTGCCCGCACAGCTTGACACGGCCGATGCCGCATCGGCCATATTGCCGGCCCGCCCTAGAGCGATCTCACGATGGGCAAGTGCCCGTTGCTTCCCTACCGTGGGGTCAACGGCAACGGAGCACAGGCATGGACGAATTTCAATGGTGGGCAAGCTGCAGGCGCTTGGCGCTGCTCGTTACCTTGGTCGCTTGCGCGGCCTGCGGTGGCGGTGGCGGTGATGAATCCACCGCCATCGGATCCAGCGCGTCCGCGGCGGGCGGTGGCACAGGTGGCACAGGTGGCACAGGTGGCACAGGTGGCACAGGTGGCACAGGTGGCGGAACGCCACCCTGGCGCTTCTCGATGGCGCCCCTGGCAGATCGATCGCTGCGCATCGACTGGGACACCTCGGACGATGCCGTGCAGTACAGCATTGAACGCGATCCCGATGGTGCCTTCGGGCCCGCGACCATGGCGTCTGTGGCCACCGTGGGCGCGGCCACGCGCAGCCACACGCTCACCCGCCAGAACCTGGCCGACGTGTTGCACCAGACCTGGCGCGTGCGCCCGTGCACCTCGGCCCTGGCGGCCTCGTGCATCGACACCCCCGCACTGGCGGTGACGGGCAACCTGGCCGCATCGATCGAGCGGATCACAGGCCTGGGTGCGGCGAAGTTCAAGGCGATCGAAACGATGTCCCATGCGCGCAGCGCGTCCGGCATCGATGTGCTGGCCGTCGGCATACCCGAGGGCAACACAACCGAGGGCGTGGTTCACCTCTTCACTCGCCAGGGCGACGGCGCCTGGGTGAGGCAACGCCTCGCCAAGGACAGCGGTGCCGTGGGCGACCGGTTCGGCCACAGCGTGTCGCTGTCGCCCGATGGCCAGTGGTTGGCGGTGGGCGTGCCGGGCGATGACGTACCGGGGACCGAGGTGCCGCCCGTGGATGTCCGCGACGCGGGCAGCGTGCACGTCTACCGGCTTTCAGGTACCACGGGGCTCGCGAGCTTGCACAGCGTGCTCCATGCCCCCAACCCGGGGCGCTTTGACGAGTTCGGCAGTGCGGTGGCGATCGACTTCAAGGGCGTCACGGGGCAGCTGCTGGTCGGAGCGCCCTTCGAGGACAGCAAGGCCCAGGGTGTATTCACGGCGACCACCGCGCAGCCTGAGTACGGCGACGCCGATGTCTCCACGGAGGGCGAGGATTTCGGTGCGGTGTACCAGTTCGACTGGAATCAGCCGGTCGGTGCCTGGATCTACAGGCGCTACCTCAAGCCCCAGCTCACCCTTGCCGGTGCAAGCTCGGACATGCATCTGCGCTCGCGGGGCTACTTCGGTGCGGCGATCGTGTTGAACCAGGGGTTCGTGGCGATCGGGGCCCCGGGTTCTTCCCGCGGGGTCCCTTACGGTGGCGCCGTACAGATCCACTGGAGGTCGAATTTTTCGTTCAACCACGAGGCGCTGCCAACAGTCGATCAAGCAGGCTTTGCGCCCAGCCTGCGCCGCTTCGGCGCTGCGCTGTCCATTGCACGCAGTGGCGAAGCGTTCGGCGAGTTGTTGCTCATCGGCGACCCCGATGCCGACGTGGATGGGGAGCCCCGTGCAGGGCGCGTGTACCTGATGGCGTATCTGGTGTCAGGCTGGGAGCACCTGGGCAGTCAGGTTGCCCCCAGGCCAGTGGCCTACGCGGGTTTCGGCACGGCGCTGGCGCTCGCGGGAACGATGAACGAACACCTGTTGATCGGCACCCCCGGTGACGGAAGTGCCATGGCCGGTTTGCAGCGCCCCGATGACGTGGCGGCCGACACCAGCACCACCCGCGCCGCTTCGGGTGCGGTGTATCGGTACCAGAACCTGTCGGGAAGCTGGAAGCTCAAGGCCCGCCTCAAAGCGCCCACGCCCACCACCGACGCTCGCCTGGGCCTGTCGCTGGCGGTGGATGGTTCGGGTGACTTCACCGCGGTCGGCTCGGAGGTCCGCGACGGATCGGGCGGCGAGGTTTTCCTTTACTGAGCGGCCGCGGGTTGCCGCTTCTACACTTGCGGCAGCCTCTTTCGGAGCCGCTCATGAAGATCGGTGAACTCGCCCAGGCTTGCGCCACCCCCATCGACACGATTCGCTACTACGAGCGGGAGGGACTGTTGCCAATGCCGGCTCGCAGCGAGGGCAATTTCCGCGTGTACGGCCCGGCCCATCTGGAGCGCCTGCAGTTCATCCGCCATTGCCGCGGGCTGGACATGTCGCTCGACGAGGTGCGTGTGCTGCTGCGCGTGCGCGACGCACCCGGCAGCGACTGCGGCGACGTGAATGCGCTGCTCGATCAACACATCGGCCACGTGAGCTTGCGCATCAGGGAACTGCGTTCGCTGGAGCGGCAGCTCAAGGCGCTGCGCCAACGCTGCAGCGACGCGCAGGCCAGCGAGGCCTGCGGCATCCTGAGCGGCTTGTCGGCCGCGGCGCAGGAGGCCGCGCCGGCTGCGACAAAAGCCGCCTCGCACCTGCGTTCGGTGCACAAGCACTGAAAAGAAAACCCCGCCGCAGCGGGGTTGGTGGCGTCCGGCCCCGGGACCTCAGGCCAGCATGTCGGCCCAGATGTTGCGCGCCCAGCCCATGGCGTAGGCGCCCTCGATCTCGCTCGCCACACTCGACACGCCGCCCGAGCCGGGCACCGTCAGCATGGTCTTCTGCGTCGCGTCGTAGCGGTGCACGCTGGCCACGTGCACCACGTCCTTGGCGGTGACGAAGC
>VFQR01001395.1_pt1 | contig 18810 bp, 12 predicted proteins | sample 3512321 | NCBI WGS metagenome assembly VFQR01 (sample SAMN10412374, study PRJNA504923) | tailings metagenome | isolation source: Relicate 3 Philex TSF1 revegetated site | place: Philippines: Tuba, Benguet | collected 2017-08-29
CTGGAAAGGGTGATTACCGCCCTGGGAGAGATCGGTGATGCCCAGGCGGCTCCGAATCTTTTGCCATTGATTGATCATCCCCAGTCTGAAATTCGCGGAGCTGCCGCCGAGGCCCTGGGGAAGATTGGCGCTTCCGAATCAGCTTCTCCCCTGACACGTCTGCTACACGATACCGATGAAGCTGTCCGTCTTAAGGCGATTGCTGCTTTCCGTAAGTTTAAAGCAAGCATCGCAGTGGATCCTCTGCTGAATCTGCTGATGGATCCGAACGCTCAGATCCGCCTGCGCGCGGTGGATACGTTAGGGGAAATTGCTGACGAATCGGCCGTCGATCACCTGATCCATACTCTGCACAATGATGGCACGATGGAAGTCCGGCAGATGGCTGCCAAGGCGCTGGGTGCGATTGGCTCTGCTGATGGAATTGAACCTCTCGAACAAGCCCTGGAAGATGAGTTCCCGGTTCGCTGTCGGGCCATTACCTCGTTAGGTCAGATTGGCGCATCGGCCTCGTTGCCCGCCTTACTGGCGATGCTCAAAGACTCTGTGCCGGAAGTGCGCTATCACACGACACAGGCCTTGGCCGATCTTGGGAATGCGAATGCTCTCAAACCGCTCGAAGAGCTCCTTTCCGATGAACACCCCATGGTTCGTCGGGGAGCTGCCAAAGCTTTGGTCAAGCTGGGAGATCCTCGAGGAGAATCGCTACTTGATGAAAAGAAGCTCGCCAGCTTCAAGAAACAACGTCCCGGTTTCAAATTCAATTTCTCATCACTGGAGCCGACGGCGTTCATCGAAGCGATCAAGGCGGCACCCCCTGCTGTGGCCATTGGTGCCATCGCGGTTCCGGCACTGCTGCTGATTGGTTTTGCCGCCATGAGCCTGGGACTGCTCAGCGGGGGAGGTTCCAGCGTGGTGGTGCGAGGCCGACCGGCTTCATTGAACTTCGCTCTGGACGGGAAATCTGTGGTTGTCGGATTCAATAAAGGTGTGGTTGAAGTCTGGCCGGTGGCTGGTGGATCACCTTCATCGAAATCGGTCTACGGGAATTATGCCTCCAATCTGCTGGCCACCGGTGTCGAAGGGACATTTTTAAGTGTGGCGGACAAACAGATCTCAATGCTCACCGGCGGCAAAGTGACTCCCATGGCCGGCCTGCCTTCGATTGCCGCCTACACAATTCAGTCACCCGACGGAAAACATGCGGCTGCCATTGGCTCAGATGGTTCAATCACGTTTCTCGATCTGGCAAATGCCAAACCAATGCAGGCCATTCAACTCAATACAAAAACTGTGACCTGCATGGGCCTTTCGAATGGTGGTCGTGAAATTGTCGGTGGACGTAAAGACGGCAGTGTCACAATCTGGGAAGCTCAATCGGGTAAGCCCGTCGCGGAACTCAAGCTGGGCACCATTGTCCCGGCTGCCATCGGATTCAATTCCGCAGGTGACAAGCTTGTGGTCGCCAATCTCCGCGGTGGAGTCGGCATTTATGATATCAAGACCCGCAAGCGACTGAATGATTTGCCATTCGAAGGCAAAACAGCACCAATTTTTGCCGGTGCCAGCTTTGTGGGAGGTAACGATGATCTGGTCCTGCTCTCGGCGGGCACTTCACTCACCACCTGGAAGGTATCAACGAATGAAGTGAAAGCTTCTCCTGCTTACGATCTTGTGGGGGGCATTGGTGGTCTTGCCATCAGCCCGACGGGCGAACACCTGGCCTTTATGGATTCGGAATCGGCCGATGTTGTGGTTGTAAGCCTCCCCTCACTCGAAGAAGCAGCCGTCCTGAGTGTCCCGGCAGGTCGTTAATCGCAGAGATCGCGCTGAAATATTTCTCTGTCTATATCCACACACCTTTGTGTTATAGCCCGCCAAGGGTGGCCCGGCCAACATGTGGCCGGGTGTCGTGCAGCCGCACGACAACAAGAAGCCGCGCCATGCGTGTACTCTGCCACAACACTTGTCTTGGCCCTGGGTGCCACGACTTTTAAACATGTCCTACGATCGAGCGTGACAGGCTTTGAAGCATGTCAGACTCTGGACCATGCCAGACACACGCCGACAGAATCGCGTACAAACGTCGTGCTGAAGAATGTTCACCCGGAACAATATCATTCGTTCCATCAGTGGCTTGCCGGCTGCTGGTGCTGAGTCGTGGCAGGCTGTGCAGCTTCATCGGATGGTGGGCCAGTGCGAACGGGCTTGCCTCGCAAGTGGGCATAGCCTTCACTCAGGCTCTGCATGACAACATAAAAGACGGGCGTAAAGAAGACTGCGAGTATGGTTGAGGTAATCATCCCTCCAAAGACCGCTGTCCCTAAAGCCTGACGGCTGGCCGCACCGGCCCCCTGAGCGACCACCAGTGGGTAGACTCCGAGAATAAACGCAAACGAAGTCATCAGAATCGGGCGGAAGCGCAGTCGCGAAGCATTGACAGCCGCATCGAGAATACTGGCCCCTTTATGCCTCAAATCACGGGCAAACTCGACAATCAGAATCGCGTTTTTACTTGCCAGAGCAATGATCAGTACCAGCCCGATCTGAGTATAGACGTTATTGTCCATCCCGCGCGCCAGAAGTGCCAATCCTGAACCCACCAGACCCAAAGGGACCACGAGAATCACAGCGGCTGGACTCGTCCAGCTTTCGTACTGAGCGGCCAGCACCAGGTACACCAGCAGTACGGCAAGCCCCAGCACGTAAACTGATTCATTACCGACTTTACGTTCCTGATAGGAAATCCCGGTCCATTCAAAGCCCATCGTTTTCGGGAGTAGTCGCTCTGCCATCTGCTCCATGATGTCAAGTGCCTGACCTGAGCTGAAACCGGGAGCCGCCTGACCGTTAATCGCTGCTGCCGGATAGAGGTTATATCGGCGGATGATCTGCGGCCCCAACGTATCACGCACTTCGACCAGCGAGCCTAAAGGAACCATCTGCCCGGCTCGATTGCGAACCTGCAGTCGAGTAATGTCTGTTTTTTCCACGCGGAATTGAGCATCGGCCTGGATACGGACCTGATAGGTTCGGCCAAATAGATTGAAGTCGTTCACATAAGCCGAACCAAGTTCTGCCTGCAATGTTCCAAAAATTTCAGCCAGCGGAACATCGAGCGATTTGGCCTTCACGCGGTCAATATCTAAATAGATCTGCGGGATCTGTGCACGGAAAGTGCTGTTCACCTGCGTGAGTGCTGTCTGCTGATTGGCATCGGCCGAGATGATCTGCGCCATATTCTGCAATTGAACCAATCCGGCTCCACCACGATCCTGCAATTGCATTTCGAATCCGCCAGCCGTACCTAATCCCAGAATGGCCGGTGGTGGAAATGCAAAGGTAATCGCATCATCAATTGTCGCAAACTGGCCGTAGAGTGAACCCAGTACGCCAAACAAACTCTCCTCTCGTGACTGACGATGGCTCCATTCTTTCAACGTGACATAGATTGTGGCGGCATTGGAAGAAGCCGCCTGATCGAGCAGCGATTGACCACCAATCGTCACCCAGTTTTCAATACCAGGAGTACTCCCCAGAATCTTGTTCATCTTCTGGAGAACGGCTTTCGTTCGCTCTTGAGAAGCCCCATCGGGCAATTGGCAGCCCACAACCAGATAGCCCTGGTCTTCCGTCGGCAGAAAGCCTGTCGGCAAACTGCGGAAGAGCAAGACCGTGCTGGTCACAATTGCTAAATAGGCAATCATCGAGAAAAACGGTGCTCTCACCAGCAGCTTGACAATACTGACGTAGATACCTTCAAAGAAATCGTAGACCGCATTAAACCCGCGATAAAAAATGTTCTTTTTAGGAGCGACAGGCCTGAGGTACACGGCACATTGAGCAGGCTTTAACGTCAGCGCGTTGACTGCACTGATCAGTGCCGTCGCAGCGATTGTTAACGCAAACTGACGATAAAGCTGGCCGGTAATTCCCTGCATACCGGCTGTGGGGAGGAAGACCGCCATCAGCACAAGCGTAATACCAATAATCGGCCCCAGAATTTCCCCCATCGCGACAATCGTTGCTTCACGCGGTGCCAGATGGTCGTGCTCGATGTGATGGGCCGCATTTTCGACGATCACAATGGCGTCATCGACAACGATCCCAATCGCCAGCACCAGACCGAAAAGCGTCAGCATGTTGACGGAGAAGCCCATCGCCCACATCAGGGCAAAGGCACCAATGATCGTCACGGGAACAGTGGTCGCCGGGACCAGCACGGCCCGCCAATCCTGCAGGAAGACCAGAATCACAATCAGCACCAGAACGCCGGCTTCAAACAGCGTTTTGTAGACTTCGGCAATGGCCTCTTCGACGAACTTGGTCGTATCAAACGGAATGTCGTAGTTGAGCCCCTTAGGGAAGTTCTTTGCCAGTTTTGCCATGACTTGCTTCACGTCATGGGCCACATTGAGTGAGTTTGCCCCGGGAAGCTGGAAGATCGCCAGGCCGGCAGCGGGAATCCCGCTCTTCTCACAATACAGGTTATAGAGCTGCCCACCCAGTTCCACGCGGGCCACATCTCGCACACGCGTCAGGCGGCCACCATTCCCTGGTGCCGTCTTGACGATAATGTCGTTAAAGGCATCGACATCGCTTAGTCGCCCCAGTGTGGTAATTGTGTATTCAAAATCCTGCCCCATAGGCGCAGGAGCAGCTCCTAATTGACCAGCGGCCACCTGGACGTTCTGTTCCTGAATGGCAGCGACGACATCAGATGCCGAAAGATTGCGTGCCTTTAACTTGTTGGGGTCGAGCCAGACACGCATCCCGTAATCGCTGGAGCCGAAGACCTGAATTTCACCGACACCATAAATACGGGCCAACTCATCACGAATCGATAAGGTGGCATAGTTCGAGAGATAAAGACTGTCAAACTTGCCCTCATCGCTGGTCAGCGTCACCACCTGAATAATGGCCGTAGACTGTTTCTTGACGTTGATCCCCTGGCGGCGGACATCCTCAGGAAGTCTCGGCTCCGCTTGAGAGACGCGGTTCTGTACCAGCACCTGCGCCATATCGAGATTGGCCCCCACTTCAAACGTGACCGTCAGAGTGTAGGTGCCATCACTGGCACATGTCGAAGACATGTAGAGCATGCCTTCGACACCATTCACCTGCTGTTCGATGGGCGCAGCAACGGTGTCTGACAGCACCTGAGCATTGGCACCAGGATAGGTCGCCGTCACCTGAACCGTGGGGGGTGTGATGGAGGGATACTGCTCAACAGGAAGTCGAAACAAAGCCACGCCGCCAAGAATCATTGTGACAATCGCAATGACGTTGGCGAAAATGGGACGATCAATAAAAAATCGGGAGAGCAAGTTCAACTCCTGTAACTGACGTCCGCCCGGGATTGACCTTTGTCCTCCCAGACAATCTCAATCAGCGCATGCCTTCGATGTTGCCTTCTGGCAACAGACCCAACATCTCGAAATCCCCACGTTGCCCAAACACAACACGCCAGTCACTCTCCCCGAATTCAACGGATTTCAACTGGACTGTTATGCCTGGTAAAGACTGGAGACTTCACCGCCGCAAAGATCATATCGAGCTTTGAGAAAACTTGGTGCTGTCGATTCGCAATTTTGTCATCACGCCTTCGATCCTCATTTGAGACCGATCTTCAGCTTCATGCCAGAAAATCGTCAAATTGCACTTTGGTATGGAGATTGCATTCACGAGGAGCATGCCCACACCATTAGAAACATCCGCTGCACGACTTCCCGCACTCGATGGACTGCGCGGCGTGGCGATACTGGGTGTGCTCTTCTCCAAAGCCCAATTGACACCTGGCTTCCCCAGTGAATTTCACCTTCGCTGGGGACATATCGTGGGATCGGCCTCTGTTGATCTCTTTTTTGTCGTCAGTGGTTACCTCATTACCACGCTGCTGCTGGCGGAAAAAGATCGCAACCGCCAGATTTCTCTGGGGGCATTCTACTGGCGGCGTGCTCTCCGCATTGTTCCCGCTTTCCTCGCCCTGTTAACGGCTCTCTGGCTACTCGATGGTCACAGCGATGTGGAAATGCGACACATCGACTGGCTTTCTGCGGCCACCTACACAGTCAATTTCATCCCCGAAAGCAGTTGGGATGCCGGGCATTTGTGGTCGCTTTCGATTGAAGAACATTTTTATCTCCTCTGGCCACTCATGGTCGTGCTCCTCTCCGAAGCCCAACTTCGTCAGCTTCTTGTGGCGTTGATCGCAGGAACACTTCTGCTACGCGGAGTCGTTCTGGCCACCCAACCGCAAGAGGCATCCATTCTGGAAGTCTGGACGATTTTCCGCTGGGATACGATTGCCGCCGGATGCTGGCTGGCACTTGGCCTGCGGCATGAGGCCACACGCGCCCGGCTCGTGAACTTTGCCGAATCCCCATGGGCCCTGCCTGCGACGATCACCATTCTGATCGTCTCCCTCGGGTTGAATCTGTCCAACAAACTCGGGCTGACCGTTGGTTACAGTTTAACAGCCATGGCCTGGGCCGCCCTGATTCTCCTCGCACTTCAGCGGTCATTATCCCTGTCCCGTGGGCATTTGATGGATCAATCGCAGGAAATTCCCAGCCTGTGGATTCGTGTGCTGCATAGCCGTTTGCTTGTGACGATTGGCATTTTGAGTTACAGCCTCTATTTGTGGCATCGCCTGTTTCTCCGCGCAGAAACAAATGAAAGCTGGCTCCATTTCCCCGTCAATCTGGCATGTCTGGCGCTGGCAGCGGTGACCTGCCATTGGCTGATTGAGAGACCATTCCTGCTGCTCAAAAATTCCTGGAAGCCTCAACCGACAGCCGAACAAACACTTCCCTGGGGCTCCACCGCACCGGTCGACGGCCTGGTTTAGTATGCGATTCTCCACAGCATGTTGACTGCCCCCTCAATCGCCAGTCCTGACCTGTTCATGACTCCACGTTTTCTCGATACTGCTTCAAACGCGTTGAGTATCTAAGGCCAGACACACTTCAGAGGAAGGAGCCTCTTTTGATCAGAACCTGCCTGTTCGACATGGGGAACGTTCTCGTCTTCTTCTCGCACGAACGGATGTGCCGGCAAATTGGTACTCTGTGTGGTTGGAATCGGGACGAATGCCGCCGACAACTCATGGATTCGGGATTGCAGTGGAATTACGAGCGCGGCCTCCTCACCTGCGCGCAGATGCGCGATGCATTAAGTGAACTTCGGGCCGCAGCATTTCACTCGCCGCGCTCGATCGCGCGACGGCAGATATTTTTATCGAGAACACCAGCATGCTGCCGGTCCTCGCACGCCTCAAAGCGAATGGTCAGCGGCTCGTTCTCCTCTCCAACACCAGTGTCTCGCACGTCCGTTACGTCGAGAAACACTTTGATGTTCTCAATGAGTTTGACGATCGCATCCTTTCCTGCGAAGTGGGTGCCATCAAACCCGAAGCCAGGATCTATGAAGCGGCTCTCGAGGCGATTCATTGCGACCCCGAGGAATGCTTCTATACGGATGACATTGCCGCCTATATTGAAAAAGGCCGCGAATACGGCCTCGACGCAGAAATCTTCACCCAGACCGCCGTCCTGAAGGAACATCTCCACGACCGCCAGATCACCGGCTTCTAGCGATTCTTTCATCCATTTGCAGGCTGCATGGCACATTCGTAGGGCAGGCTCCCGCCTGCCGAAAAATCTTACGTAGGGTGCATGGAGTCCTCGAAATGCACCAGCATTTATTTACATAAATATTGACGCTCAATGGGTGCATTGGCATGCACCCTACATGGCTGAAGGGACATCTTCATGGCGGCGACTTTACCTGGTAACAGCTTGACCAAAGCACCTCCCCAACCGGCCGCTGGTGACTTGCCGTGCAAGAGCACACTTTAGGAGTCGATACTTGGCAAAGTATGAGATCCTGTCACTCGATGTGACAAGAGAGTCGCAAGCGATTCGAGGCCCGAAGATATCCTATCTGTGCACACGGTGCGGAGATCTCACGCCATCGCAACCGGATGATAATTGCGGTTGTTCATGCGGAAACATCTTCATCGACCTGGATTGTTTCCGTCTCGATGTCGAAGAATGGTCGTGTTTCAAGGTTGTTGAGCTGTTGGCATGAAGTCATAAGCTGAAATGAATTCAAGCGAGTTAAGTAATGCAAGCCATCGGTTTCGTAACGCCGCCGAGTTCAGCATTCGTAGGGCAGGCTCCCGCCTGCCGATAAATCTTAGTTAGGGTGCATGGAGTCTTCGGAATGCACCAGCATTTATTTACATAAATATTGACGCTCAATGGGTGCATTGGCATGCACCCTACATGGCCTCGACTCGTTGCCCATCCCAGCGATCAAGCCAGGTCGTCGTAATGCCGCAAAGCTCTTTAAGTGCCTGAGATTTCTCTTTCGCCAGTCGGATTGATTCCCGGCTCGGCTTTGCCACGCGCACCGCTCGAATTGCCAGATTCTTCGGCGTATGCTCCAGCTCGATAAACTCGATTACCTGCACCTGATAGCCCTGCTGTTCAAGCCATAACGCCCGCAGGGCATCCGTCACATCAGCCGCAAACCGCTCGGCCAGAATGCCATGCTTCCACAGACCCGAAAGTGTTTCCCCACGGATTTGTGGTCTGAGCTCATGCTGACAGCACGGCACAGCCACAATCACCTGAGCCTCGCGCAGCACAGCGGCCGCCAGGGCTTCATCAGTCGCCGTATCGCAGGCATGGAGTGAAACCGCCAGATCAATCTTTCCTTCAATCGGTAGATCGACAATTTGACCCACACGAAAATCAAGCCCGGTCAACTGCAATTCGTCGGCAATGGCCGTGCAGGTGGCGATGACATCAGGCCGCTGATCCAGCCCAGTCATCTCGACGGTTTTCTTCTCAACGACCGTCAGATAGTGGTGTAAAGCGAAGGTGAGATAGCTTTTGCCACAGCCATAATCGACCACTCGCAATGAACCAGGTTTTTGCAAAGTTCCTTTCAGATCGCGGATCAATTCCAGATAGCGGTTGATCTGCCGGAACTTATGATACATCGGCGCTTTGACGCGTCCATCTGCCGACATGATTCCCGCTTTAGCCAGAAACGGGCAGGGCTCATTCGGCGGAATGATATAGTTCTTTTCGCGGTTATGAGCCTCAGGCTCACTGCTCGCCAACTGGCTCTTGGCCCGATGCATTTGAAAATGGCCGCGACCTTTGTAGCGGGCACAGATTTCCGCTTCGCTGGTAAACAGCCGGGCATCACCCAGAAGCGTTCCCAGAATCGAAGGGACCCGTTGAATCAGTTGATCGGCCGAAAGATTCTGGTGCAGTTCGCGCGGGCCGACACGTTCGACCCATTGATAGTGAATTTCCTCCTGAATCAGCACGGGCCGAACAGTCACCTTGGTAGGAACCTGTTCATTGTTCGAAAGCGGTCTGCTCAGGATCAGCTTCTGAAACGTCTTTTCACGCAGGCTGGCGGAAACTTCTTTGAGAAAGGGTTTCAGCGAATCAGGAACTTTCGACATCCGGGGCTTTCGCAACACATTGAGCAGGAAATCACTGTCTACAGAACTGATAGTTTAACTGCGACGTGTGCGAGAAGGTATCCACACTCCCCAGATGAGATTCTTCCCATCGATTGGCTTACGGGAGAACAAAGCTTTCAGGATGCTCGTGAAACTCTTTCAGTGCGGCGGCTGACTGAAAGAAATAGAGCTTTCCCTCGTACCAACTGGCATAAGCCAGATTCCCGCGACTTGCAGGCAGGCCCATAGGAGTTGGCAATTCATCGGTTTTGTTGGCGGAAGAACTTTCCTTTGAGAGCACCAGATCCTGTCCCGCTTTGACTGGCAGATATCTCGAAGGATCGCTTTGGAAAAGCTTTAAGGCCTCGGCACTGCTGCACAGAATTCGCTGCCCATCACTTTCGCAGGCAAACTCCGGTCGGCCATTCACCAGCTCGCGTGCCTCCCGCAAGGCCACGGGGCAGTAGCCACAAAACAGATCCTGCTGCTCACGCCCCAAAATCTGCTGACGACGCGAATCAAACCACTCGACATCCACAGCACGAATCTGCTGTTTGACTTGTGGCTGAGACTCGGATGACTCCGGGAAAGGGGCTGGCCCGGCAGCCAGATCCACGGGGACATCACTCACAGCGGTAGAACTCTTTTCCACGCTCTCGGGCAACTTGACAGGTAAAGTCTGAGTCGATTCTGGCAATGTCTCTAACCGCTCTGGCGATCCTTCTGCCGGCGCTGGAACGGGAAGATTCGAAGGGACTGCCGCATCCTGGCTTTGCCCGCGAATGACAAAAATAGGTGCATCTCCAGGATCTTCCGTCTCAACCTCGACCGCATCCATGGGGAATGTTCGCGGAGCATGAATCTGATTGATCGTCACATCCTGTGGACTGACTCGCGACACGATCGTTGTCATCAGCGAGGATTCCAAGACGATTCGCTCTTCTGTACGGGCAGTAAAACGCTCATCATCTCCGGTCTGGGTGTGGGCAGCTCTCGTGATGACTGCCGCTGGCAATGGTGCCGGAGTCTCACTCACTGGTGTCACAACCGACTTGGAATCTGTGGCCGGCATACGATCTGCCAGAAGCTGCGGTGCTGGAGTATGCTGTGCCGGTGGCTGAACCATCATCGGGTTTGCAGCTGGTGCCGTTGAACTCTGCAAGACGCCTGATGTGGGCATCACCGCAGGTTGAATAATTGGCAGCAGACTCTCGACGGGAGTCGACAGCGGGCGTGACTTCACAATCGAAATTGTGCCCTCGGCCACTGCGGGAACAGCAGGTTTCGTAGCGATCTGACTCACTTGAGCAGGGGGCACAACTTCCATTGCTCGCGGCTGGTTACCAATCGCCATTCGATGCCCCAGTGGGGCTACGGCTGGAATGACTGCGACAGGTAGACTCGACGATGGGCCGGAGGAAGGAGCACTCTCTGCGGTTGCAACTGGTTTGGCAATCGAAGGCGAAGGTGGCAGTTCATCCACAAGATAAGCCGCAGCTTTCACTGCCGGATCAGCCAATGGGGATTCTATTGAGCCCACTGGAGCAGGAGCTGCCACAGCGGCTGTCGCTTTGGTTTCCGTCGGGAAGTCGAGGGGTTTCTTGCTGACAGCAGGCTCTGGGGAGACGGCTTCCGGAACTCCGGCCGTGGTCCCAGCCAATGTTTGAGAAGTCTTTTTCGCTCGAGCCACCTGTGCCTGATCACGAGCCGATTTCGCAGCCGCTGGATCTTTCCTTAACTCATGAATCTGGGCCAAAAACTCCAGAGAGGTCGCTTCATCGTGGCATTTTTTGAACAAACCCAGTGCTTCATCGGCATGGCCTTGCACCCCGCGAATGAGAGCGAGGTTATTGATATAGCGCGATTCTTCCGGATGTTGTTTCATCGCTTCGCGCACGTGCTTTTCGGCCTGCTCGTAATTCCCCTGCCGGAACAGACAATAGCCGGCATCACTCCAGATATCCGCTTGATCAGGAGCCAGCTTGAGTGCTTCCTGATAGTGGCTCCAGGCGGTTGGAAAATCATCAAGTTGAGTGGTGACGACTGCGAGACGATGCCGGGCCAGGACATGACCGGGTTCTGCCTGACAAACCTTGGCATACAGGTTTTGTGCTTCTTTAAGTCGGCCACCAATTTCAGCCTGAGCCGCCTGCTCCAGCCAGAGTGCCGAATCGTTGACGGGCTTGGCAGTAGGTGTGGCCTTCGTTGAGTGACGCTTCGTCAATCGCGACAGGAGGCCAGCATTTGACTTCGATGGGGAAGCGCTTGTGCCGTGCGAAGCTTTCGCAGTGGAAACCGCCTGAGTCTTTGGCGACGACTCCGCCCGCCATCGCGCCAGCGGAGATTGTATTCCCTGATGAGCACAACCTACCCCGGAGATGGTGAGCGCCAGCCCGGTGATTCCCAGCGCCAGTTTTCGTGCTATGCGCTTCATTGCCAATTCCTTGCGGCCGATCGCTCTCCACGCGACTGCGCGGAATGATTTTTGATGACTATTGACCATCCTCTTTATCGGCGTGTGCCAAGCTGGCGAATGACGGGGGTTCTTACCAATTCTCCTGATGAGGGTGACTTTTCCGAAAAAACAGACTCTCCGGAGGGCCTTCTGGCAACTCCTGCCGAAAAACAGCTCGTCTCACAGCGCGAGTTTCCGATCTGTCTTCCAGATCGAGAAAATGAAGTGAACCACCTCGTGAATGATCGAGTGAACGAAAGCGCGGTGAATCCACGTTCCCACCACGGTTTTGCCAACAATCCCTAAACCCTCGGCAGGTCTTCAAGGATAATCACAGCAGTGTGGCGTAAATCAAAAGTCTCCCCACCATCCTCTAAAAATCCAATTTCGCGTAAGGCAAAAGGGGGGATCTTCATTCATCAACTGAGCCACAAAATACGACGTTATGGGGCTTGTTACCCGGATACATTGCTATTCGACCTCTTCTGTTTCAGTGTCAATTTCGCACTCGGGCAGTGCTGCCTGCAGTTTGGCAATCATTTCTGAGGAAACTGCAGTTCCTCCCAGCCTGAGCTCGCGGAGGGTTGAAATGGAGGTCAAATGCTGAGCCCCCACATCAGTGATAGAGGTGTATCGTAAATCCAAATGCTGAAGATTGGGAAATCGTTGAATCAGTTTTTCGATAAGTGCATCCTCCACTTCTGGATCGGCTGACAAATTCAAGGTGACAAGCTGCCGCTTGCGACCCTCTTCCCTCACTGCGAGAAGCCGTGGTAAAGGGAGCTCGTTGTTTTTGCTGGGAAACAGGCCTTGCATTCCCTTATCTGGGACTGCCTGAACTTTCTTTATCTCCATATCACCTGCGGCTCGATTGTTCACAAACCTGTCTATCTTCCCGACTAATTTGAAACCCACGACCAGAATCAGGGCCACGACTCCCAAGGCTGTCGCAACTCCAATAGCTCCCGACTTTTCTTCAGCTTCTACGAGTTGAGCAGTGCTTGAAGGCTCGACTGAAGGATCTTCGTCCCATTCGGCGTTTGCTTTGGCTTTCTTCTCCTCTTCAATGACTTTTGAGGAGGATATTAGGAGAATGATGGAAGCCCAACCGGTGAGGCCGCATATCAAAGCTGGAACCAAAGTCCACCAGTACAAGTCTGTAAAAAAGACGAATGCACAAATTCCGGAAAGAATGGAGATGAATAGCAATGGCATGGCAACCGTCTGCTTATAGGCTGCGTAAAGATATCCGTCCTGATTTTGACCCATCATCAAAGACCTTGCTTGAATGACAAATGTACAAACAGAAAACCTGGCTTTAAAGGCGGGCTATAAGATGAAATATGTAGATGTATGCTTGTGAATAACTAGATGTTATCAAGTTCGAATTGATGCATATGGTGAATACGGCTTGTACTTCTCACGCAAACATCTAAGTCATTTTTCAGACCAGATCAGCGTGATTCATGAGGTCATTGAGAATCCTCTGCAAGTAACACACCCCAGATGGTATTTCAGTCTGATGCCCAGATCTTCGCCATAAGGTTACCGTACAAAATTGCATTATCAAGACTGATTCGTGAAGGTTGCTTTCTTTCAACCCGTCTCACACCACTGTTGTCTTGTCTTCAGCCCCCCCATGATCTCCTTGGCTGCGATCCTCATCGCTGGCCTTGGGCCTCAAAAAGCCTTCTTCCAGATTCTCGCCTTTAATGTTCAAGCTCTTCGTGGTGCATTGAATGCATTTCCTGCCAACATCTTCGAACAAACAAACGCCTCGCACCTGACAGGTCAACTCGCCCCTCTGGAACCCTCGCCCGCGTCTGCGTGGGAGAGGGCAGGGTGAGGGTCTTCTCCATTCTTCCAACCGTAGGGTGCCATGCAGCGCCAGCGAAATGCACCAACTCGTCTCCCTTCGCGGGTGGCCCGGCCAACTTGTGCCCAACTTGCCTACACAGGTTGTCGTGCAAAGTCACGACAACAAGACGCCGCGCCATGCGTCTCTCCTGTCCCAAACAACGCCCAAACTCTTTCGCTTCACCCCTCGCGCCTTCGCGAGAGACCTCCGAACAAAAATCCACCCTCACGCGAACCCGCGAAGTTCACCAAAAAGATCAGGCAGGACACGTTCCCGCATGCCACTCACAACTTCTCTCTGAATTCCCCTTCGTGCTCTTCGTGACCTTCGTGGTGAACCAATCACATGCCCTGCTCACACCCTGGAACAGCATCCACATCTGGAACCCTCGCCCGCGTCCTCGTGGGAGAGGGCAGGGTGAGGGTCATTCCAATCGATATGCATGCTTCACAAAGGCTTGCGCAGGGGTGCCGATTGACTGTCAGTATCCAGAGATGATAAGCATCCTGCGTTGAGGCCGCTGGTTGATAGAACGCCAACAACGTTCGAACTCGCCCTCATCCCGGCCTTCTCCCGTCAGAACGGGAGAAGGAGAAAAGAACCCTCGCTCCCCGCTGCTTACAACAGCATTTCCAGAATAAGGATCGCAGTGCTGAAGTAGATGACGACACCCAGAATATCACTCAACGAAGAGATCAGCGGGTTGGACATCAACGCCGGATCCATCCCCAGTCGATCAAAGATCAGTGGGAGCGCCGAGCCGAGCAACGTGCCCATCGTCACCACCAGTCCAATGGTACCGGCAACGACCATCGCCTCCTGCAGATTGCGGCCAAACAGAAACATCACTGCCAGAAAACTGAAGGCCGACATCGCACTGGCCAGCAGAAAACCGGTCATTAACTCATGACTGGCAATACGCACTTTCTGTCGCGTCGCCGATCGATCGACTGTAATCGCGCGAATCACGAGCGTGGCCGATTGTGAACCCGTATTACCACCACTGGCCAGCACCAGCGGCAAAAACCAGCTCAGCCAGTCATGCCGACTGCTCACCCCTTCAAAACCTTCATTCACCTTGGCTGTGATAAACCCCACAGCAGCCAGCAACAACAGCCAGACGCCGCGCTTCTTCGCCATCGTAACGACTGGCGTCTCCAGATAGTCGTTCTCCAGTGGTTCGATAGCCGACTGAAGATACGCATCTTCATTGGCTTCTTCCTGCACCAGATCGAGCACATCATCGTGGGTAATAATCCCCACCAGACGGTTCTCTTCATCGACGACCGGAATGGCAATCAGGTCAAACAGAGCCAGTTGGCGAGCCACCTCTTCCGCGTCGTCACTCACCTTGACAGCCACCACATCCCGACGCATCAGATCGGCCAGTCGCAGGCCCGGCCTGGCCAGAATCAGTTGTCGTAATGTAATCACACCATGTAAAGCGCGATTGGAATCGGTGATATAGATATAGTAAATCGTCTCACTATCCGGTGCCTGTTGCCGCAGACGATCCAGTGCTTCCCGGACAGTGATATCCTCAGGTAACGACGCATACTCCGTCGTCATAATCGCACCGGCACAATCCTCCGGATAGCTGAGCATCTTGCGAATTTCTTCGCGTTCCGCCTTGGCCACCAGTGGGAGAAGACTCTCCACATGGTCTTCATCCATACGCCCCAGCAGATCGACACGGTCATCGGCCGACATCACTTCAATCAGCTTGGAAAGATGCTCACGCTCGACATTATCGACGAGTTCCAATTGCTGTGGCGGATCGATAAACGCAAAAATCTCGGCTTGCCGCTCGACATCACTCGCCTTGAGCACTCGCCAGACGTCCGCCGGCTCCAGCCCATGCAACACCTCGGCTGCCACCGCCGGGTAAAGTGCCAGGCAAAACTCATGGAGCCCGTATTGATCATCCTCCAAAAGCATCAGTCGCAGATCAGGTTGCAGGAGTTCGCTGAACATGATCGACCTCCTCTTCTGTTCGACGTGACCTGGCCTTCTTCAGCACCACACCATAGGGATCGTCAGCACATTCAGATCTCAGGCCTGAGCGGGAGCACCCATGGAAACTGAATGTGAAAATCCAACTCGATGCCTGCAAATCACCTTATCATGTCAGTCCATAATCAAGAACTGCGACCGATCGAAAGAAAACAGCCCTGGCGATCAAAGATCCTCCAGGGCTGCGAATTTCTCTCTTCAAAGTGGCAAAGCCAGGCTTCGAAACTCTCTGATTAACGCTTCGAGAACTGGAAGCTGCGACGAGCTTTCTTGAAGCCGTATTTCTTACGTTCCACCATGCGGCTGTCTCGTGTCAGGAAACCACCATCAGCGAGTGTCTGATGCAGGTTCGGGAACATCACGTCCAGAGCACGGGCAATACCCAGAATCACAGCACCCGTCTGACCGGTCGAACCACCACCTTCAGCACGCACCCAGATATCGACCTGGCCATACTTTTCGCAAGCGCGAAGAGGAGCTTCAATCTTCAGGCGGTCACGTTCAATCGGGAAGTAGTTTTCAAAGGTTCGGTCGTTGATGGTAATCGAACCCGAACCTGGCTTCAGTCGCACACGGGCAACCGAGGTCTTGCGACGACCAGTCCCCATCGCCACGCCAAACCGGTCGATACGACCACGGCGGTGAACAACCTTTTCTTCCTGAACTTCCGCAACAGGAGCGACAACTTCGCTTCCGAGCGTCAATTCAGAACCAGTGGTGACACCGGCAGGTGAAGCGGGAGCAGTGGGATCGGCAAGTGTGATTTCGTCTGACATATCAGAAACGTTCTCAAAAATTTCGAGATCAGAAATGGTAACTTGTGGAATTCGTCAAGATGATGAGCAGCATGAACCGCCCCATCACCCAGTGATGAGATCACCTGAAGCTGAGATCACCAGGTGATGAGATCTACGAGACAACCTTGGCCGGCATCAGGTGAGCTGGAAAAGCCTCTGGCTTCTGAGCCTGATGAGGATGGACATCCCCTTCAACAAGCTTGAGCTTGTCGAGCATGTGGCGTCCCAGTGCAGTCTTGGGAAGCATACGCTTAACAGCCAGTCGCAGAATCTCCTCGGGCTTCTTTTCCCAGAGATTAATTGCAGGAATGTTTCGCAAACCCGAAGGCCAGCCTGTGACCCACCAGTATTTCTTCTTGGCCATCTTGGTGGTGAAGGCAGGGTGCTTAGGATGCACCATCCCACCACCGGTGAACTGCACCTTACCAGCATTCAGGACAATCACATAATCGCCGGTATCCACATGCGGTGTGTACTCAGGCTTGTGCTTGCCCATCAATACTGTGGCAATCTGGGTTGCCAGACGCCCGACAATTTGACCTTCCGCATCCACGACAAACCACTTAGGGGCCACGTCAGCGGGCTTGACAAATGATGTCCGGTCGGGAGCAGACTTGATAGCCGTCGTCACAACTCTTATCCTCAACTGCATTTATGCAAATAACATCGAATTCCACGATAAACTTCATACACCCAGTGAGGGAGTTGGTTCTTCCGTGGCATCTTCGCGGAACTCTATAAGGTAACGACGGCAACAAGATTCATCAACTGAGCGGAACGAAATGAGGCCCGAGAAGTTTTTCGCTCACGGATCACTGATCGCCACACCGTTTCCAAATCGTTCGCAGCGGCTGGAAAAAGAGTGAAACTCCCGATCAATCTCGTTTTCACGAAATTGTGGGGGTCTCGGGTCAAGCCATGCAAATCCATGCCACTGTCCGTCTGGAGACAGGCCAGAACTCCGTCGAGTGGAAACATACTCGAACGTGATCTTAAGGCTTCGTCAATCCTTCGCGAATGGCAAACCGTGCCAGTTCCACTCGGTCATGAATTCCCAACTTGTGCATAATTCGGTACTTGTGGCTATCCACCGACTTTTGTGAAAGATGCATCAAGCGGGCAATTTCCTTCACACTGGCACCATTCGCCAGATGTCGCAGAACTTCCAATTGACGCCCCGTCAAGCCCGTCAGCGGCGTATCTGCCGGGAGGGAAAACCGGCGGGACACCGGATCCTGTGCCAGCCTTTGCCGGATCTCCGGAGAAAAGCTCATCTCACCATCAATCGCCCGGAGAATTGCCTGGCGGATGGCACTGACTGGCTCTCCCTTGAGCAGATACCCATAGCATCCTGGCTTAAGGGCTCTCGAAAGGAGCACATCGCTGGCATAACCCGAAAGGTAAATCACGCGGACGCCATGAGCTTTCGTGCGCAAGGTTTCAGCCACATCAAAGACACTTCGACCTGGCAGCTCCACATCCATGACCACCACATCAGGCTGTATCTGCGCAATTTCTATGATTGCCTGTTCAGTGTTGGTGGCTTTCCCGACGACTTCAAACTGACTGTCAGCCGTCAGGTAGGCGGAAAGACAATCGAGAATCATCTGATGATCATCCACCAGATAGACACGCACCAGGCGATTCCCCACTCCCTGGGGCCTGGCGGAAGTTCGGGTTTCCTGCTTCTCTGTGACATCCTTCAGGGCTGTCTCTGTGACCGTCCCTCGGGATTCAACATGATCCGTCACCGCGTGGACGCCAGCGACAGTTGAGGAAGCAGAATGACTTGTCGGACGAAGTGGTATTCCCGGGAAAGAGAGCGGTGTGTGAGGCAACATCACCATAATTGAGTCTCGCGAAAGTTAGACATGTGGCCCGTCATGATTCCCCGGCGGGCTGCGAGATGGTTAGCCCCGCCCGGGAAACAATTTCAATCATCTGCACCGCCGCATGAAGCATGCGGCAGACAAAACTCCTCTGGAAGTGGAAGTGAACAATCTGCATTGCCCACTTTCAGAAAACCAGCTCACACCCCTTGACTCAATCCATCAAAAGCGAGTGAGTAATGATCATTTCCAGGCTTGTGAAGCAATTGCGTTCACTGCTGGTAGAAACACCTATGAATGAAGGCTCATTCACAAAACTTCAGTTCATGGCCAAAGCAACATCGCCGCTAATCTATCAACTTCTGCATAAG
>VFQR01001396.1_pt1 | contig 18753 bp, 18 predicted proteins | sample 3512321 | NCBI WGS metagenome assembly VFQR01 (sample SAMN10412374, study PRJNA504923) | tailings metagenome | isolation source: Relicate 3 Philex TSF1 revegetated site | place: Philippines: Tuba, Benguet | collected 2017-08-29
CGGAAAGCAGCACGGCGAACGTGACTAGTAAGCCAATTCGCGCCGAACGATTGGCACTAAAAATCCGGTTCGTAGTGTTCGGAGTTTTCATGGCGCTGCTCACTGCTTGGGTGCAGGGGCGACGCGCTCATTGAGCTCACGCCATGAGGAAGGTTCGACAGGTCGACGGCTTGTATATGGCGCTATGGCCGAACGAACTTTTACCGCCGGAACAGGCGCTTCGGCATCAGCCGGATCAGCGCTCGCTATAGCACCTGCATTCCTGACACAGCCCGCCAGCAGAGCAGTGCTGAGTATTAACAACGCCGCTCCAAGCGAACGACTAAGAATAAGATTTTTTTGCTTCCGCCAACGAATCGTGGATGCGCCAGCCCCGTGTATGCGAGTCATGAACTCTCTCCAATCGAATGAATACGAACACGGCGCTATACGGAGAGCAGCCGTGGTGATTTCAAAACGATAGGAGATAAATGGGGGGTCTGTTGAGTCGGTCGGGGTCTGAACCGAGGATTGTTAATTCGAATGTTTCAAAGACAAATGATCTGAAAAAAAATCCATCCAATGTCGGCGCTCCGGACGACGGGAGGGCCGAATGACAAGAAATGCCGCAGCATTTCTTTTTGCTGTGATCAGCGTGTTCCTTGGGCTCGTCGTTAGACTTTGAATGATGATGATCAACGATACCATCATCGTGCAAATGAACGTGCGTGGCCTGTCCGTCAAGCGAGGGATCAAATGAAATTGCTGCCAAAGCGGGTGTCACTGTGCACAGCAAATATATCGCGGCGAATAGGTGGGCCACGCGCCGAAGCAAAGAACTTGATTGCACCCTGATCATTGCTACCGTAGCTACTATATGTTTGAAGGCTTGAAAAGCTGTCTTCTAAGGGAGGCGTAGATTGCGCGATTCCGCTCCTTTTTTGACACAATTGACCCGCCGTACGTTTCTTGCCGGGTCGGCCTCAACCGTCATTCACGCCACTTTACCAAGGGAAAGTTCCGCGAAGGAGATTGGGGAATTCAAACTGATTCCTGGCGCAGCCAGCCTAGCGATCGTCGACCCTAGTATTGGGAAAACCGACGTCTGGTGCTTCAATGGAAAGGTGCCCGGTCCTGAGCTCCGCGTGCGACAGGGCGATCGAATTCGGCTGTTGGTCGAAAATAAACTCCCGGAACAAACGACCGTTCATTGGCACGGGGTCCGGTTGCCGAACAGTATGGATGGAGTGCCTTACCTCACGCAGGCGCCGATTGAGCCAAACGAAACATTTGCATACGAGTTTGATTGTCTAGATGCAGGGACGTTTTGGTACCATCCGCATTTTAATAGTTCTCGACAGGTGGGCCGCGGCCTGTATGGGGCTCTCATTGTGGAAGAGCGCCAGAGAGGCGGTTATGACCGAGAAGTCGTGTGGGTCATTAGTGATTGGCGGCTACGTAAAGACGCTTCAATCAGTGATGATTTTGGCAATCTTCATGATATTACCCACGCGGGACGCATTGGAAATACCGTTACGATTAATGGCCGAATTTTAGATAGCTTCCCCGTTCGAGCTGGCGAACGGATACGATTGCGACTCATAAATGCTGCTAATGCGCGAATATTTGCGCTTTCATTTGCAGATCATACTCCCACAATTATTGCAATCGACGGGCAACCTGTTCAACCCCACGAAGCTGCCAACGGGCGCATAGTTTTAGGCCCCGCGATGCGAGTTGACCTGCTCCTCGACCTGAACGGAGACCCAGGAAGGACGTATCAAATCATCGATGATTTCTATTCTTCACAAAGCTACAGATTCTTGAATCTTGTTTATACGAATGAGCTGAGGTTAAGCAGTTTCTCGCGTGAGCCCATAGTGGCATTGCCATCCAATCTCTTGGAAGAGCCCAATCTGAATACCGCCAAGCGTGTTCCCATAATTCTTGGTGGTGGAATGATGGGGCAAATGATGTCCGCGAAAGTGAATGGTAAAGATACGGATGTCCGAACCATGTTTCGCAGCGGAATCGCCTGGGCTCTCAATGGCATTGCCGCAACCGAACACACACACGAGCCGCTATTTAGTTGCCGGCTGGGACAGTCCTATATTCTGGAATTAAAGAACGAGACTGCCTTTCCCCATCCGATGCACTTACACGGTCATTCTTTCAGGCTCCTGTCACGGAATGGAGTGGAGGAACCATACCGGCCTTGGATGGACACCGTATTGTTGAAGGCGCATGAAATGGCAGAACTAGCCTTCGTTGCCGATAATCCAGGAGACTGGATGTTTCATTGTCATGTACTCGAGCATCAAGTAGCCGGCATGATGGCTACAATTCGTGTCGAGTAGTTTCGAAGGAATTTAACACTGGATTGCTCAGCCAAGGCTTTAGCGGGCGATTACTTTAAATTGTTTGATTGCTATCCACGGAACAATCTCCCGCGTGTATCGTTATAAAACGTAGTTTCTGCTCTCATGAGAGAAGATGATTATGCATGGAAAACACTATGTGCATCTGGGCATTATGACTGCACTATCATTTATTGCGATGTACGTGTTGATGTATGCGATGGTCGATCGATTTTCTAACGTTTTTAACAACTTTAACCAAGTTTACATGGCTGCACTCATGGCAGCACCCATGGTGCTCATTGAACTTCTTGTTATGCGCGAGATGTATCCACAAAAGGAAATTAATATCGCAATCGGAATAGCGAGTGTGCTCATACTCATCGGTGCTTTTGCTCTTATTCGTGAGCAAACGGGGATAGACGATACTCAATTTCTGCGTTCTATGATTCCGCATCACGCAGGAGCTATTCTTATGTGCGAACAAGCTCCGATTCAGCATGCGGATGTAAAAAAACTTTGCAGTGAAATTATTAAGAGTCAACAGGAAGAGATTAGTCGCATGAAAGAATTGCTTACGAAGCTAAATCAATAACAAAGTTATAGCTGATCTCTACTTCACATCGGTTCAAAAAAATCCTGGTACCGGTGACAATAGAATTCTCACCGACGCCAGGATTTATTTAAAAGCTCGCAAGTTAGTTGTTGTGAGAGTGACGACCGAGGCGTTTTGTGCTTTCCGTAGCTTTCCTCCGCAAAATTTGGGAAGATGGATCGTTGCTAGGGAAAGTCCCGCGCGATACGTTCATGAACTCGCGATGTTCGATCTGTTCATCCGAAAGCGTGGGGGTTTGTGATGCGGGAACAGGCCACCCATTGGGCTGCAGTGGATGACCTGCGAATGCCGAGGTCGCTACCAATAGAGCTGCCGCGAAGCTGGTTGCTGCCATAATCGATTTCATTCTTGACTCCTGTGAAGTTTTAGCAAGTCGAAGCCGAAAGGCTTCGATAGTTAGTTCGTTTTTCCCATCAGAAATGATTACACTTCGGCCCAGAAATATTTCTTTGAGCTTCTTGTTTTGCCTGTAACCTTTGACCTGAATTTTTCGAATTATTGGTAAGGGTCGTTCGTTCCCACAGGACTAACTGGCTGGCAAAAAAGGAAGCCATTGATCAGCAATAGGAAAGAAGAGTGGTACAAGCAGAAATTCCTGAAGGGGCTCGCGGGCGATCGAGCCTCGTATCATGAGTTTTTGTCTGAACTGACTCGCTTGTTACGAGAATACGCAAGACGGCAACTCGCTCGTATGGGACAGATCGATTGCGATGCGGAAGACATAGTACAAGAGGCTCTCATGGCTATCCATCAACGCCGACATACTTATGTCGAAAATCGTCCGGTCACGGCGTGGGCCCATGCTATCGCTCGCTACAAAATGATTGATTTCTTGCGCGCGAGAAATTCGGATAGAAAATTAATTGCACTGAACGAAGCGGATGTCTGTGTTGATGTTGATGCTGAAAAACGTGAGTCTGCCGTGGCGGTTGAACAGTTTCTATCAAATCTTCCAGAACATTTTCGACAACCAATCATTTTGACGAAACTATACGGGTTATCTGTGGCGGAAGCAGCGGCGCATACCCGGAGGTCTCAGGCAGCAATTAAAGTAAGCATACACCGCGGGATGAAAGTCTTGGGCAAATTAGCCGAAAGAAGAAAATGAAAACGGAAGATCTTGTTACAAACCTTAGTCTTGATGCGTCCCCCGATAAACGCTGGGCGCCGGTTATGCTCTTGGCCCTTGCCGTTGGGACGGGCCTCGCGGCAGCGCTTTTGTTTTCGTTCCTTTTGCTACCAACAAGAAACGATCTGATGACAGCACTCATGTCTGATCATGTTGTGATGTTGAAAATTGTTTTTGCCGTAAGTGTCATCGTTCTCACTGTTCCAATTGTTCGAGAATTGACGCTTCCAGGCCGATCAATGGGTGCCTTCGCATTTGTTACGTTACTACCGTTTCTAATCATAACTATTCTTGCAGCATTCGAATTGTCTGCCTTGTCGTTGACTGAGTTGCATTATGTCATCGCGGGCTCTTCTTGGATCGCCTGCCTTTGGAAAGTGCCTCTTTTGGCGCTTCCTAGTTTTATTCTCCTTTCTTTAAGTGCGCGTCAGCTAGCTCCTACCAATTTGAGGCTTACAGGCGCATTTATCGGATTATTGGCCGGTGGAATTGGTGCAGCAGGATACGCGTTGCACTGTCATGACGATTCCGTATCGTTTGTTGCAATCGCTTATTCACTGGCGATTACTGAAATGACTCTCTTCGGCGCGTTGCTTGGGCCACGAATACTTAAATGGAATTAGTTTTCGGGGGTGCCAATGACGGAGAATCTGTCGCTTAGGCTCCGCTACGATGCTGGTAAAACTTCGCTATTCAATTCCGCCCCTTTGCGTGCGCGTTTAGTTATTCCCTCGATAGGTTTAGCCTTATTGTTCTCGGCAGCGATGAGTCATAGCCATGAGGAGGTTCAGAGCGGTACAATTGTTGGACTTGGCGCTGCAAGTTGCTCTCAGTTTTTAGATGAGATAGGGGCTAAACCAAGTCTTCAGGTCGAGTATTTGGCTTGGGCACAAGGATATATGAGTGCGTTACTCCTTACCCGCCCGCCACCGATCGATAGAGGCCTTAACTTGATGCCAGGTTCATTTCGCTTAATGCAGCAACTAAAATTTTTGCGGGACTCCTGCGCATTGAGACCTGAAGCGAGTTTCGCTGATATAGTTGAAAGTCTTTACGAGAGATTGCGGCTGGAAGGTAGCATTTGAACTCGCCGTGGCGAAGCCACTCGGCAACAATACAAATATTGACGATCAGTGAGTTAAATTCAAACGCGGGCGTAGCTTAGTGGTAAAGCGACGGCTTCCCAAGCCGTTGATAGGTGTTTGATTGCCTTCGTCGGTTCCATGCTTGCGAGCATAACTCCGCGATATTTTTGTCGAAGGCGGGTCAAACCTTTTTGCTGCGGGAGAAGAGGACTGATCCGGGCAGAGGTTAGATACCGGCTATCGATCAAAGGTCAGGCTGCGTCTCAATGGCGATTTCGATCGCCCAGCTACTTCCACGCATCTCGCTGTAAATGGGACGGCCACGCTACCCGATCTCGTCAACTTGGGTCTACGTCACCGCATCACGGATAAAATCACGTTGCTAGGTACAGTGGAATGGACGAATTGGAGCGTCCTGCAGTCTGTGCCAATTCACATCACGGGTACTAATGCCGCTCCCGTCACGACCTTAACCTTCGATTACAGCAATGCCTGGTTTTTTTCTGCGGGAATAGAATATCAGTGGAATCCGCAAACTATATTTCGGACTGGGATTGGCTATGAAATTTCTCCAATCCGGACGCCTGTGCGCGATACGTCATTGCCGGATGCAAATTGCTGGTGGCTTTCAGTCGGCGCAAGTTATCAATGGAACAATCAGTGGACCGCCGATTTCGGCTACAGCTTCATGTATATGGGCCGATCACCAATCAATATCGCGGTGGGTCATCCGGACTTTTTTGGGGTGCCTCTGTTCGCCTATTCTGATGCCTACGCCAGCATAATTTCCGTTTCGTTGCGCTATAAGTTGACTGCGGACAAACCCAGTCTGGCTGGTTTTCGGTGACGGGCATTACGAGCGAATTTAGCTGAATAGGGTTGATCCACATCAACGCTTCCTCTCGGGGGTTGCTTCAGGCTGCAATTCTGAAGTTCCTAACCAATGGAGGGACAGATGCGTTCGTTCTTGACTTCGGTAGCCGCTTTCGCGGTGTTGGCTGTCGGTGCCTATGTAGTGCTAGAGACTTCCGTCCAGCAACGCGCTGATCAAGCATTTTCGTCGCATTCTGGAAGTGTCCGGATTCCGACCCATGGTCAAACTCACAATCTCGTGGGTACCGACTGGTATTCAGCGGCGAAGCATTAGCGATTCACAGATGAGCTTGATCTTCGCTGCTTAGGCACTTGCTGAAGTGCATTTCCAAGGTGTGTCAAGGGCGTGCTGGGATTTCCTTTGCGCCTTTGAAGCGAGCGAAGACTTGCTGTTGAGTGGGCCCGAACAAGACGACATTATAGATTTCGTCTTTAGCATTAGGGACTTCCATGCCGGGTGAACCGATAGGCATGCCAGCAACAGCCAAGCCGAGTGCTTTCGGTCTTTCAGCGAGCAATCGACGAATCGCTTCTGCAGGAACATGTCCTTCGATCACGTAGCCAGCAACTTCTGCTGTATGACAAGAATAGAGCGAAGGCGGTATCAAAAGACGCTCCTTAAGTGCCGCAAGTTCATTTGAATCTTCGATACGGGTCGCAAAACCAGCTGTCTGCACATACGAAACCCAAGCGGAACAACATCCGCAATTTGGATCTTTGGTGACGCGGACCAAAGGAGACGCATGTGCGGGTAGCATAGTCAAAAGTCCAGCGGACCCGATCCCCGCCAACGCAGTCCTTCGAGAAATTTCGCACATGAGATCACTCCAGTGGCTGATTTACCGATTTGCCCGCCCGACTACACCCATCAACTCTTCAATCTTACGACGTCGGTCAGCCTTACTACCCGAAGCGATCGCATGCTCGACACAATGGCCGATGTGATCGCGGAGGATTTCCTCTTCGAGCTTTCTTAATGCTGCACGCGCAGCAGAAATCTGCGTTACAATATCTATGCAATAGCGATCTTCCTCGACCATGCGATGCAGCCCTCGAATTTGGCCTTCAATGCGCGTTAGTCGTTTTAACCAGGATGTCTTGATCTCGTTTGCCATACTAGCTATATACCCCTGCAGGGTATCAGTTGCAACTGGTTTTATTGGCGTCTAGAGGACATTCATGGCTGCCGCTCATTCATCGAAGCATGCAAGCTGTTGTTCGCAGGGAACGCATCAGCATTCGGGTTCCTCTCAGGACAAGCCCGCGGATGCGAAGCATACGCACTCTCATGGCTCTGCCGGTAAGGCGGGAGAGGGCGTACGCGACCCTGTTTGCGGGATGACTGTTGATCCGCATTCAACGCCACATCGGCATCAGCACGAGGGGCACACTTATTATTTTTGCTCAAGCGGATGCTTGCATAAATTCGTGGCAGATCCCTTAAAATATCTTAGTCAAGCACAGCGACCTGCTCGAGAAGTTCCAGAGGGGTCGATCTATACGTGCCCCATGCACCCGCAAATCCGGCAGGTCGGTCCAGGATCGTGCCCAATCTGCGGGATGGCATTAGAGCCAGTACTGGTGACGGCGGAAACCGGCCCCAATCCAGAACTCATCGATATGAGTCGTCGATTTTGGATCGGCCTAGTACTTAGTCTTCCAATTGTTGCGCTTGAAATGGGCGGTCACTTGACCGGACTTAGTCATTATCTAAGCCAGCCTTCCAACAACTGGATTCAAATGATTCTTGCGACTCCGGCGGTGCTATGGGCCGGCTGGCCGTTCTTTGTGCGAGGATGGGATTCTCTCTTCACCCGTAATCTCAACATGTTCACGCTGATCGCAATGGGAACCGGCGTGGCATGGGTGTACAGCGTAGTGGCGACTGTAGCTCCGAAGATTTTCCCGCCTGCCTTTCACATCCAAGACGGTGCTGTCGCTGTCTATTTTGAAGCGGCGGCAGTCATTACGGTGCTCGTCCTGCTCGGCCAGGTACTCGAACTACGCGCGCGCGAGACGACGAGCGGGGCGATCCGGGCACTACTCGATCTAGCTCCCAAAACCGCGCGGAGAATTCGTCCTGACGGATCAGACGAAGAGGTCCAACTAGATCAGGTTCAGGTAGGCGAGCAGCTACGCATTCGACCTGGCGAGAAAGTGTCGGTAGACGGCGTCGTAATTGAAGGTCGTAGTGCCGTCGATGAGTCGATGGTGACCGGAGAGTCTATGCCCGTTACCAAGGAAATCGGGGCCAATGTAATTGGCGGGACCATCAACCAATCGGGCGCGCTCATTATCGAAACGCGTAAGGTGGGGCGGGATACGATGCTGTCCCGGATCGTTCAACTGGTTGCTGAAGCTCAGCGAAGCCGAGCTCCGATTCAACGCATGGCGGATCAAGTTTCGGGTTGGTTTGTTCCTGCCGTGATTGTAATTGCAGTTCTGGCGTTCGCGGCCTGGGCCCTGTGGGGACCCGAGCCGAGGTTTTCGTTTGGACTTGTAGCGGCGGTTGCGGTGCTGATTATTGCCTGTCCGTGTGCATTGGGTTTGGCAACGCCGATGTCGATCATGGTTGGGGTTGGGCGTGGCGCGCAGTCGGGCGTTCTCATTAAGAACGCGGAAGCGCTCGAGCATATGGAAAAAGTAGATACACTCGTAGTTGATAAGACTGGTACCCTTACTGAGGGCAAACCAGCAGTGACTGACATCGTGCCCGCGGCTGGCTTTTCGGAGGCAGACATCTTAAGGCTGGCCGCGAGCATCGAGCGGGCGAGTGAGCACCCGCTTGCTGTAGCGATCGTGCAGGCGGCTGAAGCACGTGATCTCCCAAGAGCTGAAGTGACAGATTTCGATTCTCCAACGGGGAAGGGGGCGCTGGGCAAGGTAGAAGGGAAGCGCGTCGCGCTCGGCAATGCGAAATTTCTGGCTGAGCTTGGTGTAGATGTAAAATCCTTAGCCGAGCGGGCGGAGGAACTGCGTCAAGAAGGTGCTACTGCGATTTTTATGGCAGTGGATGATCGCGTTGCTGGAGTTCTTGCTATCGCGGATCCCATAAAGCCCTCCACGCCTGAAGCTCTTGCAGGTCTCAAGCAAGAGGGCATTCGCGTGGTGATGCTGACCGGAGACAATTGGACCACGGCTAAAGCGGTCGCGAAGCGACTCGGTATCGAAGATGTCGAAGCCGAAGTTTTGCCCGATCAAAAAAGTGCGGTAGTGCAGCGCTATAAATCTGCAGGTCGAGTTGTTGCTATGGCCGGCGATGGCGTAAACGACGCGCCCGCCTTGGCCGCTGCCGATGTAGGCATTGCGATGGGTACCGGCACGGATGTGGCCATGGAGAGCGCGGGGGTGACCCTACTGAAGGGAGATCTTACTGGAATAGTTCGCGCTAGACGTCTTTCCCAATCAGTCATGCGCAATATTAGGCAGAATCTATTCTTTGCATTCATCTATAACGCGCTAGGCGTTCCGATCGCGGCGGGTGTCTTGTATCCATTCGGAATATTGCTTTCGCCTATAATCGCTGCGGCCGCGATGGCCCTTTCATCGGTCAGCGTCGTCGGTAATGCTTTAAGGCTTCGAGGCACTAACCTATGAAAACGAGAAACCGTTATAGCGAGTGTGCATAAGGCAAAATTAATCGGAGGTAGAATATTGGTGCCGGGTGAGAGGATTGAACTCCCGACCTTTGGTTTACAAAACAGCCGCTTACTGTCGGTAAGTTGCTGAGATACCACATAAAAAAGTTTTTAGGTGTACGCTAGGTGTACGAAGAGACTGCTCCGGATGAAAGCGCCAGTAAAATCTCCAACGTGATCACTTCAATTAGTCCTTTCTGCTCTCTTTCGTTCCTTGTTGCGGTTTTCCCGCTCAGCAATTTTTGTGAACGCAGCGTCGATCCCTTTGAGCGGTAAATGCTCCAACGAGGCTGAACTCAGCTTGCTCTGCGTACAATTCGCCCCTTCAGATTGGCATGTGTGCTTCTTCGCTGCGTAAAGTATCGTCCTCAATCTGGATAGTGACATGCTCGATATGGTACTTGTCTTTTAGCAGGATCCGAGCCGTGCGCAGGATCGTGGCGGCTTCGCGCATGTCGTGCACAACTAAATGGCCACTCATCGAATTTAGGCCGGATGTGATCGTCCAGACATGCAAGTCGCACACATCCTTGACGCCGTTAATGGTAAGTAGGCCGTTCCGCAACTCGCTTAGATCAAGTCCCTCGGGCGTGCCTTCGAACAGGATATGTACGGATTCCTTTAGCAAGCCTATCGTGCGGGGAACGATAAAGAGCCCGATTGCGGCGCCGATGATTGGATCGACGATCTGCCAACCTGTCGTCATGATGATGACAGAAGCAACGATAACGCCGACAGACCCCAGCATATCGCTCAGCACTTCGAAGTAGGCTCCTTTTACGTTGAGACTTTGTTCTGAGCCGGATTTCAGCATCCGCATCGCGATCAGATTCACGACGAGGCCGAATGTGGCGACCACCAGCATCGGCAATCCGATCACTTCGGGCGGATTCAGGAAGCGCTGGTAGGCTTCGTAAAGAATGTAACCCGTGATCAGGAGGAGTATGACCGCGTTCAAAAGCGCGGCGAGAATTTCTGCCCGCAAATAGCCGAAAGTCTTTTCAAGCGTGACCGGCCGTTTCGCCAGACGGATGGCGAATAGCGCCAGCGCTAGCCCGCCCGCATCCGTGAACATATGTGCTGCGTCCGCAAGCAGCGCGAGGCTGCTCGTCAGCCATGCGCCAAAAACCTCGACTACCATATACGCCGTTGTCAGAACGAGCGCATACACCAGTGGTTTCTGATGATTTCCGGCAGCAGAGCCCCGTGAAGCGTGGTTATGACCGCCGTGCATTTAAGTGATCTTCCTTGTTCAGGTTCGCGCGCGATCCTTCGGTGCGCAGTCTTTTATATAAAGCCTCAACCGCGTCGGCGAAGCTTTCCTGCGGATGCGCAACACAATAATCCCGAAGGAAGGATAATTGTTTCAGGAGGGGAAGAGATTTAGGCATCAAGTCCAGTCCGCGATCGACGCCGGGCGGCCGGGTAAGCAGAAGAGCGCTCATATATCCTTGCGCCCAGGCGAGATAGTCCTTTTGGCTCAGTGGCTGGGTCGCGGTCTCGGAAAGAAACTCCCCGCAATCAGCCGCGCCGAGACCGACGATCTTCCCCGTCTGCGCTTCCTCGCCGAGTGCGGCGAAACCCATGACGGCAACAGTCAGAATAGTCACAACATACGTCATGCACGCGAATGCATGGCGTCTCGCCGCGTTTGGTTTGGCGAGACGCCGATATGAGATCTGCTGCCTGTCCGTGACCACGCCATCACTGCTTGAAGCGTGCTTGGCCGGATTTTCCTTCCGAGGTTTTCAGCGTAACGCTGATAGTAGCTCCGCCGGCTATGGCCTTTTTCAATTCGCCTTGCAGCGCATTCTCACCCTGCGGTGCGAGCGATACGGTCTCCTTGTCTCCACCCGCCGTTACAAGCGCTGAGGCCGTGTATCCCTTGGTCGAGATCGGCTTGTTCTTTTCATCGAACACATTCAGCGTCAGCGCCTGACCTTTGGTCAAAAGCTCAAGATGCACGCCGGCCACGTCCTCCATCTGCCCGCCGTTCGGCCCCTTGCTGCCATGACTATGCTGGGCGTATGCCGGGCTGGTGAGCGCCAAAAAAAGGCTAAGCAGAACTACACGTTTCATATTCAAGCTCCTCGTTTGGTTGGGACGGGTTTGGTTAAAGGCTCTTCTTCACGGCGGAAGAGCACGTAAAGAGCGGGCAGAACCAGAAGCGTCAGCACCGTGGATGAAATGATCCCGCCAATTACGACGGTCGCGAGTGGACGCTGCACTTCGGCACCGGCACCAGTTGCAATCGCCATCGGGACAAAGCCGAGCGAGGCGACCAACGCCGTCATGAGAACGGGGCGAAGGCGCGTGAGTGCGCCTTCGACAACCGCTTCCTGTATGCGCTTTCCATCGGCGCGAAGTTTCTGAATGAAGGCGATGATTACAAGTCCGTTCAGCACCGCGACACCGGAAAGCGCGATAAACCCGATTCCGGCGCTGATCGATAATGGCAGCCCGCGTAACAGAAGTGCCGCCACACCGCCTGTCAGAGCGAGCGGCACGCCGCTGAATACGAGCGCCGAGTCCGCAAACGAACCGAGACTCATGAACAGCAGAATGAAGATCAGGAGCAGCGCAATCGGCACGACAATCGTCAGACGCTTGCTCGCCGATACCAACTGCTCGAATTGCCCACCCCAACCGATCCAGTATCCGGCCGGCACTTTCACGCGCTCAGTAACCTGCCGCTGGGCGTCGGCAACAAATGAGCCAAGATCGCGCCCGCGCACGTTCGCCGTCACGACAACGCGCCGCTTGCCGTTTTCACGGCTGATCTGGTTCGGTCCCGGGGCAATGTCGATCGAGGCCACCGACGAAAGCGGCACATAACGGACCTGCGCCAATGGCGAGTTGCTCCATACCGCACGCTGCGCTGTCCCGTTTGTACCTTCTGAAGGCGGGAGTGGCAGCGGCAAGTTGCGGATCGCCTCGGTGTCGGAGCGGAGATGCTCGGGCAGCCGCACGATTAGCTCAAAACGCCGGTCTCCTTCGAATACGAGACCTGCCCCTTTGCCGCCTACGGCGATCTCAACGATGCTCTGCACTTCACTGACACTTAGGCCAAGCCGGGACAGCGCGGGCCGGTTGAGTTTGACGCTCATGACCGGCAAGCCCGAGACCTGCTCGGTCTTCACGTCCGCCGCACCAGGCACGGATTGCAGGACGCTCTGAACCTGATTGGCTACCTGCAACAGGACATCAAGATCGTCACCGAAGATTTTAACGCCTACATCGCTTCGCACGCCAGAAATCAACTCGTTGAAGCGCATTTGGATGGGTTGCGTGAATTCATAAGCATTGCCCGGCAACTCTTCGACGCGCGTTTCGATGGCGCGCACAAGGTCCGCTTTCGAGCGGCTTGGATTCGGCCATTCGGAGCGCGGTTTCAGCATAATGAAGTTGTCCGCCACGTTCGGCGGCATCGGATCAGTCGCAACCTCGGCGGTGCCGATCTTCGTGAAGACTTCCTTGACCTCAGAAAACTCTTTCAGCGTCTTTTCCAACGTGGCCTGCATTTCGATCGCTTGCGAAAGGCTGGTGCCGGGAATGCGCATCGCGTGCATGGCGATATCGCCTTCGTCCAAGCTGGGTATAAACTCGCCGCCCATGCGCGACGCGACAAGACCGGTCGCAAGAACGAGCGCGGCAGCCGACATGGCCACGACGTGTCGATTCCGGATCGAGGCATGCAGAAGGGGGACATAAATCTCCCTCGACCATCGCATGAACCAGTTCTCTTTTTCGGTGACTTTTCCGGTTACGAACAATGCCACCGCCGCGGGCACGAACGTGATCGAGAGGATCGACGCACCCAGAAGCGCCATCAGCACGGTAAGCGCCATCGGCGTGAACATTTTTCCTTCGACACCTGTCAGCGTGAGGACGGGCAAATACACGACCGCGATGATCAACGTGCCGAACAAGCTCGGCTTGATTACTTCGCGCGAGCCGGCGAGGATGGTTTCGAAGCGCTCCGCGCGCGTCAGGATGCGTCCCCGACGCTGTTGCTCGTGAGCAAGAAGGCGCAGGCAATTCTCGACGATGATCACCGCGCCGTCGATGATGATCCCGAAATCGATAGCGCCGAGACTCATCAAATTGGCGCTGACCTTGTTCTGTACCATGCCGGTGACTGTGAAGAGCATGGAAAGAGGAATGACGCATGCGGTCGCCAGGGCGGCCTTGAAATTGCCGAGCACCATGAACAGAATCACGATCACAAGGATTGCGCCTTCGAGCAAGTTCTTCTCGACCGTCGCGATCGTGGCTTCAACGAGCTTCGTGCGGTCGTAGAGGGTTCGCGCTACCACGCCTTCAGGCAGGGAAGCCGCGATTTCCTTCAGCTTCGCATCGACGCGCTGCGAAACCGAGCGGCTGTTCTCGCCGATAAGAAGCATCGCCGTTCCGATCACGGCTTCCTCGCCGTTGACCATTCCAGCACCCGTGCGGAGCTCCTTGCCTTCACCGACCTCGGCTACGTCGCTGACGCGAACCGGAACGCCGCGGCGCGAGCCAATCACAATGCCCCGGATATCGTCGGGACTGCTCACCTGGCCCGGCGTGCGGACGAGATACTGCTCGCCGTTGCGCTCGATATAGCCCGCGCCGACATTTGCGTTGTTGGCGGCGAGCGCCGTCATCACATCACGGAAACTCAATCGATAGGCCATCAGGCGCGCGGGGTCGGGCAGCACGTGAAACTGCTTTTCGTATCCGCCGATTGTGTTCACCTCGACGATGCCCGGAACGGTGCGCAGCTGCGGTTTGATGATCCAGTCCTGAACCGTGCGTAGTTCCGTCGGGCTGATAGCTTCGCCGTTGCCGTTGCGGGCACCCGGCTTGGCTTCGACCGAGAACATGTAAATCTCGCCAAGGCCCGTTGAGATCGGCCCCATCGCGGTCTCGATGCCTTGCGGCAATTGATCCTTCACCTGCTGGATGCGTTCGTTGACGAGTTGGCGCGCGAAGTAAATATCCGTCCCATCGTTGAACACGACGGTGACTTGGCTCAGGCCATACCGGGACAGCGAGCGCGTGTATTGTAGATGCGGAAGGCCGCCCATCGCGGTTTCAATCGGAAACGTGATCCGCTGCTCGGCTTCGAGCGGGGAATAGCCCGGCGCGCTCGCGTTAATCTGCACCTGCACATTGGTGATGTCGGGCACGGCATCGATTGGAAGACGGGTAAAATTCCATGCACCGAGAACGGCCATGCCGAATGCCGCCAGCATCACGAGCCAGCGCTGCCGGAGAGAAAATTCGAGGACGGCGTTAATCACGACTGTGCTCCAAGACTAATGCTCATGTGCGGCTGAGCCTTTCGCGAGTTCGGCCTTCACGATGAAGCTGTTCTTCGCCGCATAGACATCGCCGTCGAGAATTCCGAAGACGATCTCGACATTGTCGCGGTCGCGCTGCCCAATCTCGATATCGCGCGCCTCGAATTTTTGCCCGTTGCGCACGAACACGACGCTGCGGGTTTCTAGCGTTTGCAGTGCTGACGCCTTTACGGCTACCGCCACTTCGCGTGCGGCCAGCACCACTCGCGCGTTCACGAAAAGTCCAGGCCGAAGGCGCATATCACTGTTCTGAAGCACCACGCGCGCAAGTGCGCTTTGCGTGTCGCTGCTGCCCATCGGTGAGACATAGGAAATTTTGCCCTCAATCTGCGGTCCGCCATCTTCTGCGTCGACAAGAACGGTGTCGCCGGTGCTCACGCGCTTCAGGTCGCGCCGGTACACCGAAAGATCGACCCACACCGTCGAAAGATCGGCAATCACAAACGCTGGCTTCTGTTCGGAGGTGTATTCCCCGAGCGATACCTGCCGATCGATGATCGTTCCTGCGAATGGCGTCTTCATCTCGTACACCGTCAGGCTTTGATTGCTTTCAATACGCGCGAGCACCTCGTCTTTTTCGACGCGGTCGCCAATCCGCTTGCGGACTTCCCGCGTGATTCCGGGAAAGCGCGGCGTGACCTGCACAAGCGTTTCCTGATTGGGTTGAAGGATGCCGTTCAGAACCAGCGTGTCACGGAGTACCGTGGGACCTGCCTTCGCAAGCTCGATACCGGCCGTCACGACTTTCGCGTCGTTTATTTCCACGCTCTCCGAGCCATGCTCGTCGTGCCCGCCATGCCCATGTGCCTTTTTAGTTCCCGTATTGTCGCGCGGGATGAGCGCGGCGATGACGACAACAGCGATCACCGCCGCAAAAACCAGCCATGCAATTGGAAATTTAAAACGTTTCATTGGCGCGGACCTGTCATACGAAGCGGCATGCCTGTGAGCCCTTCGATGGTTACGAGAGAGGTGTGATAGGAAAGAATGGCGTCCTGCTCGCGCAGCGCCGTTTGCGCCGCGCTGCTCTGGACGTCGAGAAGTTCAAGAAGCGTGAAGCGGCCTTCGCGATAACCGCTCTCCATGGTTTCGAACGCACGCCGCGCGTTCGGCAATGTCGAGCCGCGAATGATCTCCAGCTCGCGTGCCGCTCCGTTGAGAGTCTCGTAAGCCCGGCCCAGCGTCAGGATGAGCGATGCTTGCGCAGCCGCATGTTCGGATTCGACTTTCGCGCGCGACTCCGCGGCTTCCGTAATGCCGCCAAGGTTCTGATCCCACAACGGGATCGGAATCGACACGCCGAGACGTATCGCATTGTCACCCGTGTCGCGGAAATGCCGCCACGCAACGCCCGCACGCAGATCCGGCACCGGCTTCAAGCGCGCCAGCAGCAACTCCGCATCGCGTTGCGAACGCAACGCCGTAAAACGGACAAGCTGCGGGTTGTTATCGAGCGCGCGTTTGACAACTTCAAAAACCGGAGGCCGGCCGGTGCGCACCACATCGCCCACGACCGGGCCGAAGGCAGGCGTGGTCAATCCCATCAGCGTAGCGAGTTCAAGCCGCGCGATGGCAAGAGCCGTTCGCGCCGACTCCCGCTCAACGCGCACGAGATCGGCCGCGACCTGGGCACGGGCGATTTCCGCCGGTGACGATGCACCGGAATCGACCCGCTGTTGGAGAAGCGGCGTCAAACGTTGGAGCGCGCCGATGTGCCCTTCATAAATAGCGATGCGCCGCTGCGCGACCAGCACGCTGTAAAAGGCAATCGCCGTGTCCGATAAAATTTCGAGGCGTGTGGCCTCTCGCTGCCAGTAAGCGAGTTCGACTTCTGCAGATCCTGCGGCGAGGCGCGCGCTGCGCTTGCCCCCCAGTTCGATCAGCTGACTAAGTTGCAGCGTGGTTTCCGCCGAGCGCAGTTGCCGATATGTGCCGCTGCCATACGCATTGTCGACTTCATAGGAAAGTTCAGGATTGGGTACTGCGCCTGCTTGGCGATGGCGGCCTCCCGCGATATCGATGTCCCGATCGGCGGCCGTGAACCGCGGATTCGCGTCAATCGCGCGGCGCAGCGCGTTCGCGAGCGTCAGCGCACCGCGCTGTTCCTGCGCAGAAAGAGGTGTCGCAATAGCGCTGATGAAGAGCGCGAATGCACAGACTTTGAAGAATTGAATCATTCAGTCGGCCTAGATCGAAGCGAAACACGCACTCGATAAAGAGTGCAGCGAACAGCTCAGATCAGATCGACAGGAGGCGGGTTATTGGATTGTGGGTGGTGAGGCAGGAGTATGTGCGGCCGCTGCAGTTCCGGAATGCCGGGAGCGGGCTTATCCAGCGTGAAAGTTACGGTCACCATCCCGAGCGCAGAGCAGGCATGGCAAAATTCAATCGATCCGTTGCCGGGTTTCTTTTCAGAATCAGGTCCATCGGAGGAGAGGGAAACAGACGCAACGGTCTGCGATTGCGAGGCGATGGCGTCCACGTGGCTGATGTTATGGGCAAAAGTCACGAACAGCAGCGCAATCACGCAAATTACCGAGATGGCAGCGCGAAGTGTCGCCAGGTTCATTCGTTTGCGAGCCAAGAGCCCCCGCCATCCTAGTAGAGATTTCTTTTTAGCGGCTTCAGGCCTTGGAATCAACGCGCTTTATAGGCTTCATTGACGCACGACTGGCTTAATAGCGCAGGGCGCGAACGGATGGAATCTCTTCAACCGCGAAGGCAGCAATATGGCATCGTGCGGCAGTTGTTGCGGCAGCAACGTCAAGTTTGAAGGCCTGTCCCCGGACTATCGCAGGCGACTTTGGGTCGTCATTACGATTAATGCAGCGATGTTCCTAGTTGAGATGGTGGCAGGGGTGTTATCGCGCTCGCAAGCGCTGCAAGCGAATGCGCTTGATTTTCTCGGCGATACCTTGACTTATGGCATTAGCCTCGCCGTCATTGGTATGAGTTTGCGCGCGCGTGCAACCGCCGCGCTCTTCAAAGGTATAAGCCTAACGCTCATGGGGCTTTGGGTGTTCGGCTCCACTGCGTTCCACATTTTGATTCTTGGCGTTCCCCGCGCGGAAATAATGGGTGTGATTGCGTTTCTTGCCTTGGCAGCTAACCTTTGCAGCGTGTTCGTTCTTATGAAGTATAAAGACGGCGACGCGAATGTGCGCTCCGTCTGGCTTTGCTCGCGTAACGACGCCATTGGCAATGTCGCGGTTATACTGGCAGCGGCTGCCGTTTGGGGGACAGCGACCGCTTGGCCCGATTTGGTCGTAGCCGCAATTATGGCCGGACTATTCCTTTACTCATCGTCGCAAATCCTTCGCCAAGGTTGGTCGGAATTTCACAGCGCTTCTGCAGTACCGCGCCCTCACTAATCCCAAACTTCCGGGGTCATTGAGTAGAGAAATCCACTCAATCTCTGTATCTCCTATTTGCAAATGACTTGCAATAAACTTGTCGAGCGCGTGGCTTCTGTTTGACCGTGGCAGTCACGATCACTCGCACAATCATCATCAGAACCACGAACATCTTCGCAGCCGTTCACATTCAGATAGCCACGATCTAAATCTTAGAGCGGCCTACCTGCACGTAGTTGCGGACGCGCTGACTTCAGTGCTGGCAATTGTCGCGCTGCTTGCAGGTCGCTATTTTGGATGGAATTGGCTTGATCCGGTCATCGGGATTGTCGGCGCACTCGTTATCGCGCGCTGGGCTTACGGCCTGATACAATCTTC
>VFQR01001399.1_pt1 | contig 18681 bp, 17 predicted proteins | sample 3512321 | NCBI WGS metagenome assembly VFQR01 (sample SAMN10412374, study PRJNA504923) | tailings metagenome | isolation source: Relicate 3 Philex TSF1 revegetated site | place: Philippines: Tuba, Benguet | collected 2017-08-29
CTCATGCCCTTGAACAGGGCGAGGTTCTGGAAGGTGCGGGCCACCCCGCGGCCGGCGATGCGGTGCGGCGCGACATTGGTGATGTTCTCGCCGAACAGGGTCACCGTGCCGGCTTCCGGCGGATAGAAGCCGGTGACGACGTTGACGAGGGTCGTCTTGCCCGAGCCGTTGGGGCCGACGAGGCCGAAGATCTCGCCCTCATGCACGTCGAGGCTGACGCCCTTGAGGGCCTTGAGACCACCGAACGAGCGCTCGATGCCAGCGCAGGACAGGACCACGGGGCGGTCTGCATGGGAGGTGCGGGCAGCGGCAGGTTCGGTCATCGCACCCTCACATCCTGAACACGCCGTAATGGGGATCGCCGCCCGGCGCATTGAGCGCCGCGGACAGCGCGATGGCCAGGGCATTGCGGGTATCGACCGGGTCCAGGATGCCATCATCCCAGATTTCGGAGGTGGAGTAATAGGCGCTCGACTGGCGCCGGTACTCGTCGAGGATGGGCTGGCGGATGGCGGCGATGCCCTCCGCGTCGAGCGCCTCGCCGTGGCGGGCGAGCTGGCGCACCTTGATGTCGGCGAGCACGTTGGAGGCCTGTTCGGCGCCCATCACCGAGATCTGGCTCTGCGGCCACATGAACAGGAAGCGCGGGTCGAAGGCCCGGCCGGACATGCCGTAATTGCCGGCGCCGAAGGAGCCGTTGACGATGACGGTGATCTTCGGCACCTCGAGCCCGGTCACGGCCATGATCATCTTGGCGCCGTCCTTGGTGATGCCGCGATGCTCGTATTCCCGGCCCACCATGTAGCCCGTGATGTTCTGCAGGAAGAGGACCGGGATCCGCTTCTGGTCGCAGAGTTGCATGAAATGCGCGCCCTTCAGCGTGGAGTCGTTGAACAGCACGCCGTTGTTGGACAGGATTCCGACAGGGCATCCCCAGATGTTGGCGAAACCGCAGACCAGCGTCGTGCCATAGGCCGGCTGGTATTCGTGGAAGCGCGATCCGTCGACGATGCGGGCGATGACCTCGCGCATGTCGAACTGCACCTTGATGTCGCGCGGAATGATTCCGTAGAGCTCGGCCGGATCATAGGCGGGCGGCTCCGGATCGGCCCAGGCGATCGCCGCCTTGGCCCGCTTCGGGAAAGTGCCGACGATCTCGCGGGCGATGGCGATGGCATGGCGCTCGTTGTCGGCAGGATAGTCGGCCGTGCCGGAAATGCGGGTATGGACGTCGGCGCCTCCGAGGTCGTCGACGGTGACCTCCTCGCCGGTCGCCGCCTTCACCAGGGGCGGCCCGCCGAGGAAGATCGCGCCGGTGCCCTTGACGATGACATTGTACTCCGAAAGCGCCGGCACATAGGCGCCGCCGGCCGTGCAATGGCCGAGGACAATGGCGACCTGCGGCACGCCCATCTTCGACAGCGTCGCCTGGTTGCGGAAGATGCGCCCGGCGAGATGGCGGTCGGCGAAGAGTTCGGCCTGCAGCGGCAGGAAGCCGCCTGCGCTGTCGCAGAGATGGACGACCGGCAGGCGGTTCTCGATGGCGATGTCGAGGGTGCGAACGATTTTCTTGATCGACAGCGGATACCAGGCGCCACCTTTCACGCTGGCATCGTCGGCGTGGATGATCACCTCGCGACCCGAGACGATGCCGATGCCGGAGACGATGCCGGCGCCCGGCACGTCGCCGTCATAGGCATGGCCGGCGGCGAGCGTGGAGAGTTCGAGGAAGGGCGTTCCGGGGTCGAGCAGGGCCTCGATCCGGTCGCGGACGAACATCTTTCCCTGTCGCGCCAGCCGGTCGAAGTCGCGCTGCGGCCGGACGCGCCGCGCCCGCTCCTGCGCGTCCCGCAGGTCCGCCACCAGGCGCCGGTTGTGCGCGACATTGGCGAGGAAGTCGTCCGAGCGGGTGTCGATGGCGGAGACGATCCGGCGCATGTCAGCGATCCTCCGCCGCAAGGGTCACCAGCACGGCGTCGCGCTCGAAACTCTGGCCTGCCTTGACGTGGAGGGCCGCCACGACGCCGTCGTGCCAGGCGCGGATCGTCGTCTCCAGCTTCATGCTCTCGATGACGAGGAGCGGCTCTCCGGTAGCGACCGGCTGTCCGACCTCGACGGCGACGCGAACCACCGTGCCGGGCATGGGCGCGCGCGCCACGTCGGCGCCGCCACCCGCATCCGCATCGGCGAAACGCCGGGCGGGATCCAGATGGCGCAGCGTGTGATTGCCACCCGCGCAATGGATGTGAATGAACTCTCCGTCGAGAACGACCACGACCCTCTCGCGACGGCCGTCGATACCGAGTTCGCCCTCATGGCCGGCGAGGGCCAGCGAGACCCGGGCTGTCCCGGCATCGCCGCAGAGGCGGTAGCCATCGCCCTCCCGGCTGAGCCAGACCTCCGTCTCCGTTCCGGCGATGTCGAAGGCGTGGCGCATCAGTTCCTCCACCCGCCGATGGCCGCGTGCAGCGCAGGGATGGCATCGGCCTCGTCGCGCACGGCGCGGGTCGCGAGCGCGGCGACGGCGGCAAGCCGGAGGCGGACCTGCGGATCGGGCGCCGGTTCGGCCGCGAGGGCAGGATTGGCGTCGAGCCAGCCGGTATGGACATCGCCCGCGGCAAAGGCCGGATCGGCGATGAGCCGGTCGAGGAAAGCGATGTTGGTCTCGCAGCCGAGCAGCACGAAATTGGCGAGCGCCTTCCGCGCCCTGCCGATGGCGGTCGCACGATCATCGGCATGAACGATCAGCTTGGCGAGCATCGGGTCGAAGGCCGTCGTCACGCGCTGGCCTTCGGCGATTCCGGCATCGACGCGCACGCCCTCACCCGCCGGGAGGCGTAGCGCAAGAACCGGCCCGGTCGTTGGCGTGAAGCCGCGCGCCGCGGATTCCGCATAGATGCGCAATTCGATGGAATGGCCCTCGGCGCGGATATCGGACTGGGAGAAGCCGAGCCTCTCACCGGCAGCGACCCGGATCTGTGTCTCCACCAGGTCGATCCCCGTCACCATCTCGGTCACCGGATGCTCGACCTGCAGGCGGGTATTCATCTCGAGGAAATAGAACGCGCCGCGGCCATAGATGAACTCGACCGTGCCTGCGTTGCGATAGCCGGCGGCCCGCGCGATGCCCGCCGCGGTCTCGCAAATGCGCTCCCGTTCGGCGGCCGTCAGCGCAGGCGACGGGGTCTCTTCCACGATCTTCTGGAAGCGGCGTTGCACCGAGCACTCGCGCTCACCGAGGTGTACGACAGTGCCGTGGGCGTCGCCCATCACCTGCACCTCGATGTGGCGCGGCTGCTCGACGAAGCGCTCCACATAGAGCCGGCCATCACCGAAATAGCGCTCGCCCTCGCTGCGCGCCTGCAGGATCTCCTGCTCGAGAAGACCCATGTCGCGGACGATGCGCATGCCCTTCCCGCCGCCGCCGGCCGAAGGCTTGACGAGAAGCGGGGCACCAAGCGCGCGGGCGCGCTCGATGAACGTCGCCGGGTCATCGTCCTCGATGGCCGAAGGCGCCACCGGGAAGCCGCGCTCGGCCACGAAGGCGCGGGCGCGGACCTTGTCCCCCATCAGGTCGATCGCCTCGGGGGTCGGGCCGACAAAGGCCATGCCGGCCGCGGCAACAGCACGGGCGAAGCCGGCATTCTCCGACAGGAAGCCGTAGCCGGGATGGATGGCACCCGCACCGCTACGCCGGGCGGCATCGATGATCTGTGCCCCATCGAGATAGGCAGCGACCCCCGTGCGACCCTCGATCCAGACGACCTCGTCCGCTGCCGACAGCGCCGGCGCACCGCGATCGCTCTCATGGGCGACCACCACCGTCTTCAGGCCCATGCGACGGGCGGTGCGGATAATGCGGAGGGCGATCTCGCCCCGGTTCGCGATCAGCAGCGTGTCGAACGGAAGGGCTGTCACTTGCGCCCCCTCTTCGGCCGCACCATCAGCCCGTAGCGCAGCAGTTCCACCAATGCGGTCGCCGTGGCGTCGACATCCAGCGGCCGCCCGGTCACGGCCGACCAGGCGCGGTGCTCGATGGCGCCGAAGATCACGTCGCGCACGAGGCGGATGTCGATGTCGGAACGCACGTCGCCCGAGGCGATGCCCCCCTGGATCACCCGCACCAGGATCGACGTGTAACGGCGGTTCAGTTGCTGCACCGCCGAACCCTGATAGTCGGAGGCCGTCCTGACCTCCGAGATGAAGAGCCGGCAGAGATCGGTGTCGATCACGAAGCCCTCGATATGCCGGCGGATCAGGTCGTGGAACCGGGTCTCGAAGGGCGCCTCTCGGGCGGCGATCGACTCCAGGTCGACCATGGTGCGCTCATAGAAGGCGGTGAGCACCGCGTTCAGGAGGTCGCGCTTGCTGGTGAAATAGCGATAGACGAGACCGTCGGACACACCGGCGCGCCGCGCGATATCGGCGATGGAGGTGCCTTCGAAGCCGGCACGCGCGAAGGCCTCGCGCGCGGCATCCAGGATCGAGTCCCGGCGGTCCTGCATCCTCTTGGCGCTGATCACAGGCATACGCGTGCCCGCAGCGCGGCTGCGCCGCGCTCCTCCCTGTCCATCTGTTCCTCCCTGGCTGCGCCTCTGATGATACGGGCGCTTGCCAAGTGAGCAATAGTGAATATCATTCAATTAACACTGTCAACGCCCGAAGCGGCGGACCGTCCTGGGGAGGACATGATGACCTTGGTCGCCAACGAGGGGCGCAACAGCCCCTACTCCGCCTTCGACCTGACGCCTGAGCAGCAGGCGATCCTCGACACCGCCTCGGACTTCTCGCGCGAGCAGTTCCTGCCGCTCCAGCAGCGCATGGACGACGAGGAGTGGTGGCCGCCGCAAGCCATGCCCGCGCTCGCCAAGATGGGCTTCCTCGGCGTCACCGTGCCGGAGGAACTCGGCGGCAGCGGCTCGGACTTCTTCACCTCCGGCCTGATCACGCAGGGGCTCGCCCGCTACAATCCCTCCGTCGCCCTCTCCTACGTGGCGCACGAGAACCTCTGCCTGAACAACATCGCCCGCAATGCGAGCGAGGCGGTGAAACAACGCTTCGTCCCCGGTCTCTGCGACGGCACGAAGATCGGCGCGCTGGGCCTCACCGAGCCCGGCGCCGGATCCGATGCGCTGGGCTCAATGGCGACGACGGCCCGGCGCGACGGCGACCATTTTGTGCTGAACGGCCGCAAGCTCTACATCACCAACGGCCCGGTGGCGGACCTCGTCCTCGTCTATGCCAAAACGGACAAGGCCAAGGGCGCCAAGGGCATTTCCGCCTTCGTGGTGGAGAAGGGCACGGCAGGCTTCGCCGTGGCGCAGAAGCTCGACAAGATGGGCTTCCGCGGCTCGACGACGGCCGAACTGACCTTCGACGACTGCCGCATCCCGGCCGCCAATATGGTGGGCGAGGAGAACCGCGGCGTGGCCGTCGTCATGAGCGGGCTCGACCTCGAACGTGCCATCGTCGCGATGATCAACGTCGGCATGGCCGAGCGGGCGCTCGACCTCGCCGTCGACTACGCGAAGACGCGCCAGCAGTTCGGCAAACCGATCGGAGAGTTCCAGCTCGTCCAGGGCAAGCTCGCCGAGATGTACGTGACGCTCGAGGCGATGAAGGCCCTCTGCTACCGCACGCTCGCCCAGTGCAACGACCTTGCCGAGGGCGCGGGTGGTCGCGGCGAGATTCACAAGGTTACGGCAGCCGCCATCATGTTCGCGGCCGAGGGCTGCACCCGTGTCATCTCCGACGCCGTGCAGATCTTCGGCGGCGCCGGCTACATGCGGGAGACCGAGGTGAACCGGCTCTATCGCGGCTCCAAGCTCCTCGAGATCGGCGCGGGAACGACCGAGATCCGCAAGATGATCATCGCCGGGGAGTTGCTGCGCGGGTGACCCTCAGTCCGGGAAGACCGCCGGACGCCGCTCGATGAAGGCGGTGATGCCCTCGCGGAAATCCGCGGTGGCGGAGCGGTCGATGAAGGAGGCCTTCTCGGCCTCGAGCTGCGCGTCGTAGGACTGGCCGGCCGCCTCGCCGACTAGCCTCTTGACCGCCGCCGTCGCCCCGACCGATGCCTGTTCGAAGAGCGTAGCGAGGCCAAGAGCCGTCATCTCGACCTCTTCCGCAGGCACGACGCGGTTCACCAGCCCCCAGGCGAGGGCCGTGGGCGCATCGATCCGCTGGTTGGTGAGGATCAGGTCGAAGGCGCGCCGGGCCCCGATGAGCCGCGTGAGGGACCACGTCAGTCCACCGTCGGGGCTGGTTCCAAGCTTGGTATAGGCGGCGAGGAAGGTCGCATCCTCGGCCGCCACGACCATGTCGCAGGCGACTGCCAGCGAGAAGCCGCCTCCGGCCACAGGCCCCTGCACGGCTGCGATCACCGGCTTCGGCATGGAAGCGATGCCCCGCAGCGCCGTGTGGAAGAGATCGATCAGGCCGGTCGCCGTCTCCGGAGCCGCGGCAAGGTCCCGGTGGAAGGCGCCGAGGTCGCCACCGGCGCAGAAGGATCGGCCGTTGCCGGCGAGGACGACAGCGCGGACGGATGGATCCTTCGCGGCATCGCCGACCGCCGCCACCAGGCCGCGCCCGAGCGCCGGATCGAGCACGTTCAACTGGCGCGGCCGATTCAGCCGGATGATCGCGATGCCACCTCTCCTCTCGATGAGGACCGGGTCCTCCACCGTCGCTGCGCTGCTCATGCTGTCCTCCCTTCGGTCGATACCGCCCTTGTGTACCACGCTTGATCGCCCGGCGGTTTGCGCTACAGTCGGGCAAAAATGAATGACATTCAATGGGAGCGAGATGATGGGCGAGGTGCTGAAGGAGCAGCGCGGCGCGGCGCTGTGGCTGACCATCGACCGCGAGGAGAAGCGCAACGCGCTGGACGATGCGGTCCTGCACGAGCTCATTGCCGGCGTCGAGGAAGCCGGACGCCGTGACGACATCCGCGCCGTCGTCATCACCGGCGCGGGCGCCAGGGTGTTCTGCGCCGGCGGCAACCTGAAGAGCGACGCGGAGGGCGATCCCTTCCGGGTCGATCCGAACCGTCTCGACAACCCGGTCGCCACCCTGTTCCGCGCCATGGAGAATGCCCCGGTCGCCACCATCGCCCGGGTCAACGGCCACGCGCTCGGCGGCGGCTTCGGTCTCGTCTGCGCCTGCGACTTCGCCATCGCCGCCGATCACGCGCGCTTCGGCACGCCGGAGATCACCCTCGGCCTGTTTCCGCTGATGATCCTTCCCGCCATGCTCCGCACCCTCTCGCGGCGGGACGTGGTGCGCCTCTCCATGTCGGGAAAGCCCGTTACAGCCGCCGAAGCGCAAGCCATGGGGGCCGTCAGCGAGGCCGTCCCGGCCGCCGAGCTAGACAGCCGCGTCGATGATCTGGTGAAGGCCCTCGCAGGGGGCGCCCCGACCGCCATGCGCTTCGGCCGGCGAGCACTGAACACCATCGCCGCCATGCCCTATCTCGACGGCATCGAATATGCGCAGCGCGTCTTGCCGCTTCTGTCGCGGACCGACGACGCGGTGGAGGGCTTCAAGGCCTTCAACGAGAAGCGTCAACCGAACTGGGTGACGCCATGAGCGCCGGCCGGACCATCCGGATCGGCGGCGCCGCCGGTTTCTGGGGGGACAGCCCCGACGGCGCCCGCCAGCTCGTGGAGCGCGGCGCCATCGACTATCTCGTCTTCGACTACCTCGCCGAGATCACCCTGGCTCTCCTGGCGCGTATCCGGGCGCGCAAGCCCGACCTCGGCTACGTGCCCGACTTCGTCGAGGTCACCGCCGCCGTCCTGCCGGAGGTCATGGCGCGCGGCATCCGCGTCGTCTCCAACGGCGGCGGAATGAACCCACGCGGCGCGGCGGCAGAACTCGCCCGCCGGGCCGCGGCGCTCGGCCTCTCGCCGAAGATCGCCGTGATCACAGGCGACGACCTGCTGCCGCGCATCGAGGAATTTCGCGCGGCGGGCATCGTCGAAATGTTCACCGGCGCTCCGATGCCGGAACGCTTCGCCAGCGCCAACGCCTATCTCGGCGCCGGCCCCATTGCCGCCGCGCTCGCGGCGGGTGCCGACATCGTCATCACCGGACGCTGCGTCGATTCAGCCGTCACCCTCGGCGCGCTGATGCATGCCTTCGGCTGGTCGCCGGAGGACCACGACCGGCTCGCAGCCGGCAGCCTCGCCGGCCATCTCATCGAGTGCGGCGCCCAGGTCACGGGCGGCATCGCCACCGACTGGAACGCGGTGCCCGGCTGGGAGGACATGGGCTTCCCGGTCGTCGAGTGCCGCGAGGACGGATCCTTCGTCGTGACGAAGCCCTCAGGCACCGGCGGCCTGATCACGCCGCTGACCGTCGCCGAGCAGATGCTCTACGAGATTGGCGATCCCGCCGCCTATCTCCTGCCGGACGTCGCCTGCGACTTCCGCTTTGTGACCATGACGCAGGAAGGGCCGGACAGGGTGCGCGTCGCCGGGGCCAGGGGCCGGCCGCCATCAGGCAGTCTCAAGGTCAGCGCCACCTGGCAGGACGGCTTCCGCATGATCGGCACCGTGACGATCGGCGGCCGCGATGCCGCGCCAAAGGCGAAGCGGGCCGGCGAGGCCATCCTTGCCCGCGCCCGACGCCTGGCCGGCGAGGCCGGTCACGGCCCCTTCGCCGAGACCTCCATCGAGGTGCTCGGCAGCGAGGCGACCTATGGGGACAAGGCCCGCGCCGCCGCAGGCGAAAGCCGCGAGGTCGTCCTCAAGATCGCCGCACGCCATGCCGCAGAGGCACCGCTCGCCATCCTCGCGCGCGAGATCGCCCCGGCAGCCACGGCCATGGCCCAGGGCCTGACGGGCTTCTTCGCCGGACGTCCCGGCGTGCAACCCGTCTATCGCGGCTATTCCTTCCTCGTGCCGGCGGACAGTGTGGTCGCGACGCTCGAGATGGATGGCTCGGTCAACGACATCCCCTCACCGAAGGGAACACCCACGCGCGCCGATTCCACACCCGAGCCCGAGGGCTGTCGCATCGCTGCTGACAGGACCGTGCCCTTGATCGAACTCGCGGTCGGGCGCAGCGGCGACAAGGGCAACGCCGCGAACATCGGCGTCATCGCGCGGCGGCCGGAGGATCTCGCTCTCATCCGCAGCGCCCTGTCGCCCGAGGCCGTCGCCGGCTGGTTCAGCCAGACGGGGGTGACCCGCGTCGAACGCTTCGACCTGCCGGGCATCCATGCCCTCAACTTCGTGCTGCACGACTGCCTCGGCGGCGGTGGCGTCGGCTCGCTGCGCATCGACCCGCAGGGCAAGGCCTTCGCGCAGATGCTGATGGATTTCCCCGTTCCCGTGCCCGCCGGCTTCACGCCGGCCCGCCGAGGAGGCTGAGCCGATGCCGACCGCCCAGCGTCCCCCGCGCGATCCCCTGACCTCCCCCCTCACCTTCCGCAGCGACCTTCTCAATGACCAGGTGGTGCTGGTGTCGGGCGCCGGCAGCGGCATCGGCAAGGCCATCGCCATCCAGTGCGCGCGTCTCGGAGCGAAGCTCGCGATCTGCGGCCGCAAGGTGGAGAAGCTCGAGGCGACCGCCGCCATCCTCCGCGACCTCGGCGCCGAGGTCATGGTGCGGCCCGCAACCATCCGCGACGCCGAGGACGTCGACCGGCTTCACGCCGAGGTCTGGGAACGCTTCGGCCGCCTCGACCACCTCGTCAACAATGCCGGCGGCCAGTTCCCCCAGGCGGCCATCGACTATTCGGTGAAGGGCTGGAACGCTGTCATCGACACCAATCTCAACGGCACCTGGTACATGATGCAGGCCGCCGCGCGGAACTGGCGCGACCGCGGACTGCCCGGCTCCATCGTCAACATCGTCACGGTCGTCTGGCGCGGCATGCCGGGCGTGGCCCACACCTGCGCGGCGCGCGCGGGCGTCATCTACCTGTCCAAAACGGTGGCGATCGAATGGGCGCCGCTCGACATCCGCATCAACTGCGTGGCCCCCGGTGCCATCGCGACCGAGGGCATGGACGTCTATTCGGACGAGGCCCGCAGCGAATTGCCACGCTCCAACCTGATGCAACGCTTCGGCGATGCGACGGACGTGGCCGACGCCGTGACCTATCTGATCGCCCCCAGCGGCTCCTTCGTCACAGGCGAGGTGGTCGTCGTGGACGGCGGCAACCAGGTCTGGGGCGACCAGTGGACCGTCCCGCGGCCGGATTACTTCGCCGGCTGAGCTCGCGCATGCACTAGGCCGCAGCCAGTCGCGCAATGGCGCGCATGTCCTCCGCATAGCCTCTCCACGCCTCCTCCCTTGCGGCCTCGTCGGGGAGCCGCAACAGGTAGGAGGGATGGACCGTCACATAGCCCGGCCTCTCGCCGAAGGTCATCGGCCCCCGATGACGGCCGATCGGCAGCGCCTTGCCTGACAGCGCCAGAAGCGCCGTCGCTCCGAGAGCGACGACGAGTCGAGGCGCTACAAGGTCGATCTCCCTCTCGAGCCACCACCGGTAGTGCTTCACCTCGCCAGCGGTCGGGGTCTGGTGGATCCGGCGCTTGCCCCGCTGGACGAACTTGAAGTGCTTGACGGCATTGGTGAGATAGACATCGGTGGGGTCGATGCCGGCCTCCCCCAGGGCACGACGCAGGAGCTGGCCGGCCGGTCCGACGAAGGGTCGTCCCGCCAGATCTTCCTGGTCACCCGGCTGCTCTCCGATGAAGGCGATGCGAGGATGCATCGGCCCCTCGCCGACAACGGCGCGGGTTGCCCCCGGCACCAGAGGTTCGGACGCCAGGATGATCCGGTTCAGCTCCACCAGCGACTGCGGCTCGGTGCCAAGCCTTGCTGCAACGGCCTTGTCGGGATTGCGCTTCGCCGGCACAGCAGCCTCCCTTTCCAGCATGCGCTCCACTCGCGCAGAGGCCGAACGCACCAGTTCTGGAACCAGCGCGGCCTCCGGCATGTTCCGCCAGTACTTCTTCGGCATTTCGGCACGCATCGCCGTCGTATTCAGCCGTGCCGGATTGAAAGTGCTCTCGTAGTAGTCGAGCCAGCCGGCCTCGAAGTCGTCATGGTCCGGCGAGTCCTCCCTCCGGCCCGGCGGTCCGTGCCTCAGCCCCTTGGTATCCCAGTGAAGAGAGCCGACGGGGGTCAGGATCGACCAGTGGAGGGCACCGAAGCGGCCGACGAAGAAGGGAGCCACCGCTTCCAGAATGTAGTGGTCCGGCTCGAACCAAGCGACATAGCGCTCGCGGGCCTCTTCGCCGACACGACGAAAGCGCAGGAAGGCGTGCATCTTGTGGAGATCACGGCGTACGGCCTTCGCCATCATCGCGAGGCGGTGGACGAGCGGGTCGCTGGCGACCGACAGGAGGTCACGCTCGCCGTGAAGGAGCCGCCAGATGAGCCGATACAGCAGCGCGTAGCGCTGGGGATCGCGGTGGCACACGACCTTGGCGATCAGGTCGGCCGCCGCGCGCGGCAGGCTGAGCGGCGCGCCATCGGCGACGAGGCTGCCGCCGAACAGGTCCGCCATGGCGGTCGAGAACACCACGTCCTCGGGCGCGACCGCCCGCCCGACCAGTCCACGCACGGCCCTGCGAAAACCGTCAAGGTCGGCGCCCGGTGACAGCACCACGGTCGCCGTCATCCGAAGAGGCTCAACTGTTCGGGCGGTGGCGCCAGGCGCTGGCGCAGGTCGGCGCGGTCGAGCAACCGCACAGGCCGGTGATCGGCGGCGACGATGAAGGGGCGTGCCCTTTTCAGGCCCGGTGTCAGTCGTGCGAGATCGTCGAGCCGAAGCCGGGTGTGGCGGCGCGAAGCGATGATCTTGTCCACCACGCGCGTGCCGAGGCCGGGAACCCGGAGCAGCATCTCCCGGTCCGCCGCATTGACGTCGACGGGAAAGCGTTCGCGGTGCTTGAGCGCCCAGGCGAGCTTTGGGTCGATGGCGAGATCCAGCATGCCGCCTTCCCCGCCCGCGGCCACCTCATCGACAGAGAAGCCGTAGAAGCGCAGCAGCCAGTCCGCCTGGTACAGCCGGTTCTCGCGCTGCAGCGGTGGCGCCTTCAGCGGCAGCACGCGGCTCGCCTCGGGGATCGGGCTGAACGCGGAGTAATAGACGCGCTTCAGGGCGAAGCGCCGATAAAGCGTGTGGCTCGTGCGCAGCACGCCCTCGTCTGTGGTGGCGTCGGCCCCGACGATCATCTGCGTGCTCTGCCCGGCAGGCGAGAAGCGCCGCTTCTCCTCCCGCGCCTCGACGATCCGTTCGTGCATCTGGCCCATGGCCGAGCGGATCACCGTCTCGTCCTTCTCGGGCGCCAGCTGCTTCAGGCTCGCCTGCGAGGGAAGTTCCAGGTTGATCGACAGGCGGTCGGCCCAGAGCCCGGCCTGCTCGATCAGCCAGGGGCTCGCCTCAGGGATCGTCTTGAGATGGATGTAACCGGCGAAGCCGTGGTCACGCCTCAGCGATTTCGCCACGAGCATCATCTGCTCCATGGTGTGATCGGCGTTGCGGATGATGCCCGACGACAGGAACAGGCCTTCGATGTAGTTGCGCTTGTAGAACTCCACCGTCAGCGTCACGACCTCCTCGACGGTGAAGCGGGCGCGCGCCACGTTCGAGGACCGGCGGTTGATGCAATAGGCGCAGTCGAACAGGCAGTAGTTGGTGAGCAGGATCTTCAACAGCGAGACGCAGCGGCCGTCCGGCGTATAGGCGTGGCAAATGCCGCTGCCCGTCGTCGAGCCGAGCCCCTTGGTGCCCGCCTTGCGCTTTGGAGCGCCCGACGAGGCGCAGGATGCGTCATACTTGGCCGCATCGGCGAGAATGCGCAGCTTGGCGGATAGCTTGCTGTCCATGACACCTCATTTGTTCACTTTTTGTTCTAGTCAATTCGATGCCTAGGGTCAATCCTCGACCGATCCACAGGCAGGTGGGCGTCCCGTCTGGCAGAGCGCGCTTCCACCCGTGGTGCCTCCCATGCTGCAAGGCTGGTTCCTGGAAGCGTCTCGGCTGGCACGGGACGGCCATGTCGCCGTCATCTGATCCGACACCTCAACGCCCTTGGCCACGCTCGAAACCGGCACTCCAGATCGCGGCGGAGCGCGCGGCAGAAAATCTCGGGATGGGATGAGCTTCGGAGGGACGCCAGGAGAATGCCAAGAGGGGCGGCCCGAGTGGACCGCTGCGCGTCAGAGCGGTGTGGTTGGTGGAGCCAGGCGGGATCGAACCGCCGACCTCTTGCATGCCATGCAAGCGCTCTCCCAGCTGAGCTATGGCCCCATCTGCTCCCGGAGGAACGTGGCGGATCTTGGGAACATCCGCCGGGTGGCCGCCTGTGAGGGCCGCCGCACCTCGAAGGGCAAGCCCGTTCGAGGAGCGCGTGTTTGGCACATTTCCCCGCAGGCTTCAAGCGCGTCGCGCAGCTTTTTCATCAGGATGTCGAGGCCGTCCGCGAAGGGTCAGAATGGAGGCTGCCCGGCGTCGCTTCCGGCGCGCACGGACATCGCCCTATCCGAGCAACTCCGGCATTCACGCAACCTCTTCTTAATGGCCGGAGGTCTACCATCGGCCCAGTTCATCGTCTGCATTGCGTATTGGGACATTGGCGGAAATGGCCTCGGTGACCATCATCGAAGAGCTGGAAGACGTCATCTCGCACGGCACCAGCGGCCGTCGTGTCGAGACGCTGCGTCGCGTCACGGATCTCTTCCTGCGCGACGCCGAACGATACACGGAATCGCAGATCGAGCTTTTCGACGACGTCATCGGGCGCCTCTCGAGCGCCATGGAGAGGGCCGTCCGGCAGGAACTCGCCGAGCGCCTGGCGCCCGTCATGAGCGCCCCGAAGACGGTGATCCGCTCCCTCGCCCAGGACGACGAGATCGATGTCGCCCGCCCCATTCTTCTCCTGTCGTCGCAGCTTGATGACAAGACTCTGGCCTCCATCGCCCGCACCAAGAGCCAGGAGCACATGCTGGCCATCGCCGGGCGAAAGACCATCAGCGCGGAAGTGACAGACGTTCTGGTCGACCGCGGCAACGCCCGCGTCGCCTTCTCGGTCGCCTCCAATGACGGCGCCCGCTTTTCCACCGAGGGCTACGACGCCCTCGTCGAGCGGTCGAAGACCGATGACCTGCTGGCCGAATGCGTCGGCATGCGCAAGGACATCCCGCCCTACCTGTTCCGGGTCATTCTCTCCACTGCCAAGGAGAACGTCCGCAAGCGTCTGGTCGCCTCCTCGACGGCGCGGGAGAAGGCACAGTTGTCCGGAGCCCTGGCCGGGGTCGTGGACCGCATCGCCGTGGGCGCCTCGACCCAGGCGAAGGACTACACTGCCATCCATCGCGCCATCGTCGTGCAGAACAGCCGTGGCGAGCTCGGCGAGGCGCAGCTGCGCGCCTATGCCGAGGAGGGCAAGACGGACGAGACTGTTTGCGCCCTCTCGGTGCTCTGCGGTGTGCCGGTCGACATGGTGGAGCGGCTCTTCATCGGCGACCGTCCCGACCCGATCCTGATCCTGGCGCGCGCCGCCGGCCTCGGCTGGCAGACGCTGAAGGCCATCCTCGTTCTGCGTCCCGGCGCGGCCGGAACGTCACAGGCCGCGCTGGACGAAACGCGCGAGAGCTATGGCAAGCTCACCACCAACACGGCCCTGCGTGTGCTGCGCTTCTGGCAGATCCGAGAGAGCTCGGCCGCAGCGGCGTCGTGAGCCGGCGGCGCCGGTGCGCCGCCTCACTCGTCCTCAGTGAAGACTGACCGTCTCGAGTTCGTTCTGCCATGCATTGGCGACGGCGTCCTCGCGTCGGTCGGTGACCATGATCGGTGTGCCGTCGGCGGAGACGAGGGCGAAGAGATCGAGGCCCGGCGGCAGGGCTGGCGCCTGCGGGAACATGCGGGTGATGTCGTCCGACCGCATCGGCTTCACATAGGCGACCTTGGTCAGGCCGATTTGGGCCAGAACCTCGGGGCTGACGGGGGAATGGGCATTCATGATACGAACCTCCTTCAAAGGCAGGCTGTGCGCGACTTCGGGTCAGTCCTGGGTCGCGATGTCGATCCGCCGAACGATCCTCTCCGGCTCCGGGCGCGCGAGATCGACTGACAGGAGCCCGTTCTTCAGGTCGGCTCCCATGACCTCCATGCCATCGGCCAGCACGAAGACGCGCTGGAACTGGCGTGCGGCGATGCCGCGGTGGATGAAGTCCCGCCCGTCCGCCTCGTCCTGCTGACGGCCGCGGATCAGGAGCTGGTTCTCCTCGACCGTGACCTCGAGCTGGTCACGGGTGAAACCGGCGACGGCCAGCGTGATGCGCAGGCGGTCCGGCGTGTTGGCAGCTGCGGCGATCCGCTCGATATTGTAGGGCGGATAGCCCTCGGCACCCTTGGTGACCCTGTCCAGAACCCGCTCAAGCTGGTCGAAGCCCAGCAGGAAGGGCGAGGAGAGAGACGGCACGCGCGACATGGCGAAGTCCTCGATCGAGCGACATCGGCCGGGCCCCGAAAGCACCCGGCGCGCCGGAAACCACCGGCACACAGCGAATATGGAGACGAGAGCACGCCCTCGCAAGGACGAGGCCGAGAGGCTTCCACAAGCCGCGGCGGTCGCCCAAAGGCTTCGAAAAAGCTGCGGGCAGGCCTGTGCGAAGGAGGGAAACCGAGATCAGGGGCCGATGCGCTTGCCCGTGTCCTTGTCGAACAGGTGGAGATGCTCGGCCGTTGCCGCAACAGAGACCGGCGTGCCGGGCGCGAGAAGCGCCTTGCCGGGGAAGCGCGCGATGATGTCCTGGCCGGTCCCACCGATCGGGCCGTAGACGAAGGTCTCGGCGCCGACGGCCTCCACCGCGGAGACCGGGAAGGTCAGCCCGACCGAGTCCTCGGGGACCTGACCCTCGACGACCATCAGATGCTCGGGCCGGATGCCGAGGATGGCTCCGCCCGCGGGGACACCGAGGCCGCGGCCGCCCGTCACTCCGTCCGCCTGGGGCGCCCCGTCGCCGGCGGCCACGGGGATGAGGTTCATCGGCGGTGCGCCGATGAAGCTGGCGACGAAGGTCGAGGCCGGCCGCTCGTAGATGTCGAGCGGTGCGCCGGCCTGCTCGACGAGGCCCTTGTTCATCACCACCAGCACGTCGGCGAGCGTCATGGCCTCAAGCTGGTCGTGGGTGACATAGACGGATGTGACGCCGAGCGCCCGCTGCAGCTTCTTGATCTCGACGCGCATCTGGATGCGCAGCTTGGCGTCGAGGTTGGACAGCGGTTCGTCGAACAGGAAGACCTGCGGCTTGCGGACGATGGCGCGGCCCATGGCGACGCGCTGGCGCTGGCCGCCCGAAAGCTGGCGCGGCTTGCGATCGAGGAAGGGCGTGATCTCGAGGATACGGGCCGCTTCCTTCACCCGCTCGTCGATCTCCGCCTTCGCCGTGCCGCGGTTGCGGAGGCCGTAGGCCATGTTGTCGTAGACCGACATGTGCGGATAGAGCGCGTAGTTCTGGAACACCATGGCGATGTCGCGCTCGGCCGGCTCCAGCTCGTTCACCCGTCGCTCACCGATGCGGCAATCGCCCGACGTGATGGTCTCAAGCCCTGCGATCATGCGCAGCAGAGTCGACTTGCCGCAGCCGGACGGGCCGACGAGCACGCAGAAGGCACCGGTCGGGACACGGATGTCGACGCCGCGAACGGCCTCCACTCCTCCGGCATAGACCTTGCGGATCTGGTCGAGAACGACCTCGCTCATGCGGGATTCCTCACTTCTCGGTCTCGACCAGGCCCTTCACGAAGAGCCTCTGCATCAGGATCACCACCAGCACCGGCGGCAGCATGGCGAGCACGGCGGTGGCCATGGCGATCTGCCATTCGGTCAGCGCGTCCTGCGTCACGATCATCTTCTTGATGCCGATGACGATGGTCTGCATGCCTTCGCGGGTGGTGATCAGCAGCGGCCAGAGATACTGGTTCCAGCCGTAGATGAACTGGATCACGAACAGGGCCGCGATCGAGGTGACGGATAGCGGCAGCAGCGTGTCCCTGAAGAACTGCATCGCGCTGGCGCCGTCGATCTTGGAGGCTTCCACCAGTTCGTCCGGCACGGTCATGAAGAACTGGCGGAACAGCAGCGTCGCCGTCGCCGAGGCGATCAGTGGCACGGTCAGGCCCATGTAGCTGTCGAGCAGGCCGAGATCGGCGACGATCTTGTAGGTCGGATAGATGCGGACCTCGACCGGCAGCATGAGGGTGACGAAAATCACCCAGAAGGCCGTCATGCGGAACGGAAAGCGGAAATAGACGATGGCGAAGGCCGAGATGATCGAGATCGAGATTTTCCCGATGGCGATGGTCAGGGCCATGATGAGGCTGTTCAGCATCATCGCACCCACCGGCTCGCGCGAGGACTTCGACGTTCCGACGAAGATCGTCTGGTAGTAGTTCTCGAGGAAATGCGGGCCTGGCCGGAGCGGCATCTGCCCGTTCGAGATGGTGGCGGGATCCCAGGTCGAGGCGACGAAGGCGACATAGACCGGGAAGGCCACGATGAAGATGCCCGCGAGCAGGATCACATGCGGCAGGAACGAGAAGAAGCTCTTGCGCTCGACCATCAGTACTGGACCTTGCGCTCGATGTAGCGGAACTGGATGGCGGTGAGACCGATGACAAGGACCATCAGGATCACCGACTGGGCGGCCGAGCCGCCGAGGTCGCCGCCGAGGCGGCCGTCGGAGAACACCTTGTAGACCAGCGTCGTCGTCGCCTGGGCCGGGCCGCCGCCGGTCACCGAGTCGATGATGCCGAAGGTGTCGAAGAAGACGTAGACGATGTTGACGACCAGCAGGAAGAAGGTCGTCGGCGACAGCAGCGGGAAGATGATCGTCCAGAAGCGGCGGGCGGGCCTCGCGCCGTCGATCGCGGCCGCCTCGATGACGCTCTTCGGGATCGACTGGAGGCCGGCGAGGAAGAACAGAAAATTGTAGCTGATCTGCTTCCACGTCGCCGCCATGACCACCAGCGCCATGGCGTGGCCGCTGTCGAGCTGCGGGTTCCAGTCGAACCCGACGGCGCGGATCGCCTGGGCGACGAGGCCGAGCGAGGGCTGGAACATGAACAGCCAGAGCACGCCGGCAATGGCCGGGGCCACGGCATAGGGCCACATCAGGAAGGTCTTGTAGGCGGCGGCCGCCTTGATCTGCTTGTCCGCCTGCACCGCGAACATCAGCGAGATCGACAGCGAGAAGAAGGCGACAAGGGTGGAGAAGATCGCCGTCGTCACCATCGACCGGTAGTAGTCGGGATTGGCGAAGAGGACGGTGTAGTTCTCGAACCAGACGAACTGCATCGACAGGCCGAAGGCGTCCTGGATGAAGAAGGACTGCCAGACCGCCTGGGCCGCGGGCCAGTAGAAGAAGACGATGGTGATGAACAGCTGCGGCATCAGAAGCGCGTAGGGCAGCAGCTTGCCGTCGAAGACAACGCGCTTTTCCATGCAGGGTCTCCCGGCAGCACCGGGGCGGACTGAACCGCCCCGGTCGCCTCTTGTGATGCGTCAGGTCAGCGGGTGACTGTCCGCTCGAACTGGCGGAGCATGACGTTGCCGCGCGAGACCGCGGCGTCGAGAGCTGCCTGGGCGCTCTTCTTGCCCGCCAGCGCCGCCTCGATCTCCTCGGCCCAGACGTCGCGCATCTGCACCATGTTGC